>Ga0224512_10005460_pt1 | contig 10464 bp, 5 predicted proteins | sample SF_May12_sed_USG_4_FD_169103 | JGI IMG/M metagenome (GOLD analysis project Ga0224512, IMG submission 169103) | Sediment microbial communities from San Francisco Bay, California, United States - SF_May12_sed_USGS_13 | ecosystem: Environmental > Aquatic > Marine > Sediment | place: USA: California...
TTCCTTTCCAAGTGGGGCGAGAAAACGGGTGTGCTGGAACCGATTCTATATCGACCCTTCCCGGCTGAAGATTTTATTGCCGCGTTGCCGAAATCCGTAAAGGCGATCGCGGTGCTGGACAGGACCAAGGAACCGGGTGCGTCGGGAGAGCCGCTCTACCTGGATGTCACCACCAATCTCGTGGAGGCCGTGACGGACGGCAAAATTGATTCGATGCCAATGATAGTCGGCGGTCGCTATGGGCTTTCTTCAAAGGAGTTCACACCGGCGATGGTGCGTGCCATCTTCGAAAACCTGGAATCGGAAAGACCGAAGAACCATTTCACAGTCGGGATCAACGACGATGTCGGGCACACAAACCTTCTTGTGGACCGCGATTTCAGGCTGGACGAATCGGCGTGGACCCAGGCTTTGTTTTTCGGCTTGGGTGCGGATGGGACCGTTGGCGCAAACAAGAACAGCATCAAGATCATCGGCGAAAACACGGATCTCTTCGCTCAGGGATATTTTGTCTACGATTCCAAGAAATCGGGGGCCAGGACGGTCTCGCATCTTCGTTTCGGGAAGGATCCAATACGTGCTCCCTACCTAATCACATCCGCCGATTTCGTCGCATGTCACCAATTCAATTTTCTGGAAAAGGAAAAGATACTTGAATGGGCAAAAGATGGATCGACATTCCTCTTGAACAGTCCATTCGGAACCGAAGAAGTGTGGGACCGGATCCCAACCGATGTCCAGCAGCGAATACTGGAAAAGAATATCCGGCTTTTTGTGATCGATGCCAATGCTGTCGCTCGAAAAACTGGGATGGCGGGCAGGATTAACACGATAATGCAGACCTGTTTCTTTGCGCTTTCCGGGGTGCTTCCCGCCGAAGAGGCGATAGCACACATCAAGCACAGCATAGAAAAAACTTACGCAAAAAAAGGCCGGTCGATCATAGAAAGGAATTTCAAGGCGGTGGACCGCACGCTCGAAAACCTCTTTCAGGTTGAGATCCCGGGCAAGATTACTTCTGAAGCAGGAAGCGGAGTGAAGTTACCCGATTCAGCCCCCGCGTTTGTGCGCGAAGTGACCCGGTTGATGATCTCCGGAGACGGCGACCAGTTACCGGTCAGCGTGTTTCCAGTTGACGGCACATACCCAAGCGGAACTTCGAAATGGGAAAAACGAAACGTCTCGAGTCTTGCCGCAGTTTGGGAGCCCGATATCTGCGTACAGTGCGGTAACTGCGGTTTTGTATGCCCGCATAGCGTGATCCGCTCCAAATTTTTTCACAAAGATTATTTGAACGACGCACCGGACGAATTCAAATCCGCGCCGATCAACGCCAGGGGTTTTCCTGAAACGAGGTATTCGCTCCAGGTTTACGCCGAAGACTGTACCGGTTGTAACCTCTGTTACGAGGTATGTCCCGTCACAGATCGCGCCGGCGGCGCGAGGCGGGCGATAAACGTCGTCCAGAAGCCGGAGGACCTCGAGCCGGAAAGAAATAAAATCGCTTTCTTTGAGGATCTGCCGCTAAATGAGAAGACCGATATCAACTACTCGACAGTCCATGGCGTTCAGTTTCTCGAGCCGCTTTTTGAATTCTCGGGCGCATGCGCCGGCTGCGGAGAGACGCCTTACATAAAGGTCCTGACGCAACTATTCGGCGACCGTTTGCTCGTCGCAAACGCAACCGGGTGTTCCTCGATTTACGGCGGGAATCTGCCGACCACGCCCTGGACGAAAAACGAACAGGGACAGGGGCCCGCCTGGTCCAACTCCCTCTTTGAAGACAATGCTGAGTTCGGCTTGGGAATGAGAATGACGGCGGATAAGCATCTGAGCATGGCGTTTCAACTCCTCGAGGAAATGAAGAACGTACTCGGCGAACAGTTTGTGGATGAGATTTCGAACGCGCCCCAGGTACTCGAGAGCGAGATCAAAAAGCAGCGCAAAAGAGTTAGGGAGCTTAAAGAAAAACTCGGAGAGATGGAGGACCCGAAGGCGAAGCATCTTCTCTCGCTGTCGGACCAGCTGGTACGCCGCAGTATCTGGCTGGTCGGCGGAGACGGCTGGGCCTATGACATTGGCGCCGGAGGACTGGATCACGCTATCGCGAGCGGACGCAATATAAATGTCCTTGTACTCGATACGGAAGTCTATTCGAACACGGGCGGTCAGATGTCCAAGGCAACACCGACGGCCGCGTCAGCAAAGTTTGCCGCTGCGGGAAAAAGAGTGGGCAAAAAGGATTTGGCGCTGCAGGCGATCTCGTACGGAAACGTCTATGTCGCTCAAATCGCGATGGGGGCCAATCCGCAGCAATCACTGCTTGCGTTAAGGGAAGCCGAAGCCTATGAAGGGCCGTCGCTGATCCTCGCATATAGCCACTGCATCGCGCACGGAATCGATATGTCGAAGGGTCTCAGACAGCAGCAACTTGCGGTCGCTTGCGGTCATTGGCCGCTGATTCGCTACAATCCGGTCCTGCGAAAGAATCAGCAGAATCCTTTTGTTTTGGACTCGCCGAGGCCTTCGATTCCCTTGAAAGCATACGCTTACAACGAGTTACGATACAAAGTTCTGACACAGACGGATCCTGCTGAGGCCGAAAAATTGATCCGGACGGCGCAGGAGATCATCGACCTGCGCTGGAAGACATATGAAGAAATGGCGGGATTTGGTGCGAGTTCGTTCCAGCCCGTGGTATGAAGATATTCACGAGGGAGGCACCGTGGACACGGAGTAAAAAATGCATTAAAGAATGCTCATGTTGGTGGCCCCGGATTTAAACATCCAAGATCGATGCTGGCCTCTTTCGTCATGAGTTACAGCAAGCTCAGAGACATTTTATGTGGAATAAGACACCGAAATCGATTTTCACGCACAGATCAAAATCAGTGTTGAACCTGTGTTCTCTCTGCGCCTTTGTGGTGAAGTTCTTAGATACATTGAAAAACAATGCCTGACTTAACAACAACTTACATGGGACTCGATCTGCCGTCCCCGCTCGTTGTGTCCGCGAATCCGCTTTCACAAGAAGTCGGAAATATTGTGGCGATGGAGGATGCCGGAGCCGGCGCGGTAGTGCTTTTTTCCTTATTCGAAGAGCAGATCCGGCGGGAAAGCGCTCAGGTAGAACAGGTCTATCAAACAACGACGGACACCTTCGCCGAAGCTTCCGGATTCTTTCCGGATCTGGACGAATACACGGTCGGAACAGGAAATTACCTGGAAATAATCAGGCAGGCAAAGGAACGTGTGGACATACCGATCATCGCAAGCCTTAACGGTGTCACGCCCGAAGGATGGATCGAGTATGCGCGGGAGATCGAGCAGGCCGGGGCCGACGGACTTGAGATAAACGTCTATTTCATCCCGGCGGATATCCGTCTTTCCGCGAACGACGTAGAGAAACGTTATCTTGAAATCGTAAAACTACTTCGGGAAACGGTTGAGATCCCGCTGGCGGTCAAACTGAGTCCTTATTTTTCATCGATCGGAAACATGTCGCGTCAGCTGCAGGAAGCCGGTGCCGATGCGCTCGTGTTGTTTAACAGGTTCTATCAGCCCGATTTTGATATCGACGAGATGAGAGCGGTCCCCAATCTGGACCTGAGCCACCCGGCCGAGATCCGCCTGCCGCTCCTTTGGATCGCGGTGCTTTACAGCCGTGTGCCGGTTTCTCTTGCTGCCACAACGGGGCTTCACGGGGCAAAGGAACTGATCAAGTATCTGCTCGCCGGTGCGGATGTAGGAATGTGCGCCTCGGCGCTCCTGAAGCAAGGGATTCCATGGATCGCGGACATACTCGAGGATCTTGAACGATATATGGAAGAAATGCAGTTCGCTTCAATCGATGCGTTCAGGGGTTCGATGAGCCAGCGCGACATATCCGACCCGTCGGGTTACGAGCGAAGCAACTACATTCAGATCGTCGGCAATAAATCATGGGGATAAGGGCAGTGAGTCCGTTTATGACGGCACCGGTGACCCCACCGGTCTTCAAGGAACTGTCGAAAACGTCCTCAAACTATGGTTTCTTCGGCGTCATGGATTTCTTTAAATTGCCCCGCGCTTGAGCCCGGTGACTGAAATCTGGCAAAGCCAGTGGGCTTAAGCCCCCACGTTGCGGCTAGAAAATAAGACCGCCAGCTGTAGCTATTAGCAATTTGGAGGATTTTTGGCGCCAGACTGCCCTGTTCGAATGGCTTTCCCGCTCGCAAGACGAATCCAGAAAGCGAATCGCAGAGAAGCTGGCGCCGGATGCAAAGCACGTTCGCGATACCGCGCCGGCTTAGGAACTGAAGGCTATAAATGAGGAGGTGCTGGAGCGGATCTGTTCACATCTCGATGAACTAAGTTCCCGCTGGCATGGCCTCGCGACCGGCGAGAGCATGACCGTCCGTTGGCCCGAGCTGGCACTTTTGTAAGTTGACCCATAAGGTAAAAACCATTTGGAGAATCCTCGAATTGTCTGTTAGCCTTTTGCTATTGACTCCGCGCTGCATCAAAGGAGGCTTCGACTTGTCCCGCATTTTCGTTCCACTGATCCTGATCATTTCCGCGATATCGATTACCGCTCAAACAAGAACCGATGCGGCCGTGGCGGAGGTCCATGTTTACCAGGTCGTCCCCGGAAAATCCTACCTCGTATCGGTCGCGCCCGAGGGAAGGTCCGACGTAGTACTGGGGGTCGGCTCCGATCCCTCGAAGCCAATAAGCGTGGTAAACAACCTGGGCACCGGGTTAAGCGAGACTTACAGGCTGCAAGCCGCTACGAACGAACTCCAGGTAAGCGTCTATAACAACTCAAAGAACGGTAAGCACACAATTGCGGTAATCGGCGAGGACCAGAGATTTCCATTTTACAGGGGAAGCACGAAAACATCCGTTTTGCTGAGTACTGACGCCGAAGGTTATATCGAATCGTTTGGCTTTCGCTGGTATAAAAGGGACCCGGTCGAAACGAGGGCGTCCTCCGATGTCAACAAAGGGCAGATAATCGCTGCCGGCGAAGCCATTTTGTATACATTCCCATCGCATCCTCAGTTCCCGCTCGACATAATGGTCGTCCCGGACACGAACCACCTAGATCTCGCGCTCCAGATCGGTGATTCCGGAGAATACGAGCTGAACGACAACAACCGCAGCCGCGCGGACCTCTACGAAACGGGGAAGGGACAGGTCGAATGGGTCCAGTTCAACCCGAAGGGCGACACGCTGGATGTGATTGTGATCAACAAGTCCGATTTTGCAGGATCATTCCGTCTCGCCGTAAGGGTGATGTTTAACGACCGGCCCGCGCTTCGTCCTTCGAAATGGGAGATTCTGAATCCCAAGAGCCTCGCAAAACGGCTGGACAAATCGCGTTCGAAACTTCCCTACATAGATTCGCAAAGTGCGGCAACATTTGAGTTTACGCCGGTACGAACCGTCCAGGAATATACTTTCGGCGCGATTTCGCTCGACCCCGGACTCAACTTTGCGCTGGTCGTCAGAATTGACCCCAAGAAGCCGCCCCTGTTCATACAGGCCGGCGGCAGCTACACGCGACTTGCCGTTTTCACCTGGAGATCGGTAAACGGAACTGTCTCGGTCTATAGAGACGACAAGCGTCTTTTTGATTTTGGGGGTTACCCTTCGCCCGGCAAGATCCAGATCTCGATAATGGGATATGGGGGAAGCGGCCGGGTCGGCGTCATTCTGAAAGACGAGACGCTGGCTCCCTTGGAAATACCGAAACACAGGGCAGTCAGTCGGGAAGCGGTAAATACATTACTTACAGGCGCTTACGATAACAATCGCTTTATTCAGTCCAACTTCAGGCTGTATCGCTTCGAATCCCGGTTTGGAAGGACTTACAAGGTGCAAGCTGTTCCCCATTTGTTTTTTGACGCTGTACTGATGGACCCCTCCGGGCGAAATTTCGAAAACCCGAACGCCTTGGCACTTGTCGACGAAAAGGGCAGGGGAGAACCGGAGACACTCGAAATTACGGCAACCGCCGATTTTATAGAATTTGCGGTCGCCGGTGCGCGTTATGTTAACGGCATAGTCTACATCGATAACAAGAGGCTTGGCGGGGCCGGTTTTTATCAGTTGAGGGTGGTCGATGAAGAAGGTAAGACACCGGAGTTAAGGGAGGAGGTCGAGGTCACGCTGCCAAACGAGTTTGTTTCCAAAGAGCTTGATCTGATCTACCAACCCTGGGACCCTTTTGAAGTTGAAACCGCTTCCGATCTACCGCCTTTCACTTATGAGGTAGACAAGCGAATCACGCAGGCGCTGGCTCATCCGCTCGAACCTTTAAACAGGGCCGCGAATTCGAGGGACAAGAAAAACCCAAAATAAAACGAACGATTTCGGCTTCAAAGCGTATAATTGACCGGAGGCAATTTTATGAATACAGGCAATAATACTGGAATCTCAAAAACGGCGATGCTTTTTACAGGGCTGATCACATTTGTCGTCGGTTTGATCTTTGCGGCTGCGTTTTCGAGTTTTTTCAACTCGCGGCTGGTGCCGTTCGCGGTAATGATCGCGGCGTTGGTTTTTGTGGTTTACAGATTTAAGAGTGGAAACTGCTGCGGACGCTAGGCAAACGTTAGCCGTTTTTTCCCGTTGATTCGAGGTTGCGGTTCGTACGTGAACGGACCGCCTTCCAATTACCGGACCCCGGAACCCGAAACTTTGAACTGACTCCTGAATCCTGAATCCTGACTCCTGAATCCTGACGAGGGTTGACATCCAAAACCCTTCCCACGTATATTTTGAGTTCGCCCGATACGGGCGCGGGCCATCCTAGCTCAGCTGGTAGAGCAACGCATTCGTAATGCGTAGGTCGTCGGTTCAAATCCGATGGATGGCTCCATTAAATTTCGAAACGGCGATCCGCGAGATCGTCACTTTTTTTAAAAGTCGCTGAAGGCGACGTATTCAATAGCCGGGGGTCAGCGACAAAGTCGTTTGACCCCCGGTCGATTCGATAATTCGCTGCGACCCCCCGATGGGTCGTATTTTTTTGTCTGCGATTTAACCAAAACTCAGTGCGCTCCGCTTCTGGCCCCTGGCTATTCAATTATGTCGCCTACGGTGACGATTATCTGCATAGGCGAAGACACTCTTAAAGCCGACAACATATACGTACTGTCCTTCAGATGCGTCGCACGCTTTCGATGGCAAAGCGGTTGTGCGGACACGCCAGCGCTCCCGGCGGAGATATTTCTCATTTCTGGAAGTATTGCTACAACCAACCACTTGTGGCATCTTAGTCGCGAACCATCAAACATCACTCTAATTGCCCGGGAGGCCTTATGTTAAACCGAATAAAGAGAGGAAGACTCATTCTGGTGTTGGTCATATGTCTATCGGCGACCGCTGCCGCGCAAAACATACCGCTTTTCACGGAAGATTTTACCGCTGAAGAGTTCAGTGACCGCCGCGACAAGGTGTTTGATGCGATCGGACAAAACGCGATCGCGATATTGCAGGGGGAGCCAAGTCCCCGCGGCTACACGCGTTTTCGGCAATCCAACGAATTCTATTATTTGACCGGCATCGAAGTTCCGCATGCCTATTTGCTGCTTGACGGTTCTTCGCGGCGTGCCGCCCTTTATCTTCCGCATAGGAACGAAGGAAGGGAAAGTGGCGAGGGCAAGATGCTCTCGGCTGAAGACCGGGAACTGATAACAAAAGACAGAGGCTTTCAGGCAGTTTATGGATCTGACCTTCTTGCTGAACATTTGGCCCGCCTTGCCCGCCGCCCAAATACGGTTGCATATACGCCTTTTAGCCCGCCTGAAGGCTACGCCGAAAGCCGCGATTTGGGTCTTCGCGTCCAAATGGATGTTGCCTCAGATGCCTGGGACGGAGGACTTCCTCGCCATGTGCGTTTCAGGAACTCGCTGGCTGCCCGGATACAGGATCTGGAGATAAAGGATCTTTCCCCGATGCTCGACCAGATGAGACTTATCAAAAGCCCCGCGGAACTGGAGTTGATCCGCCAGGCCACCCGCTTGTCGGGTCTGGCTCTTATGGAATCGATGAGATCGACCGAGCCCGGCATGAAGGAATACGAACTAGATGCGGTGGCAAAATATGTTTTCTATCGAAATGGTGGACAAGGGGATGCGTACTATTCGCTGATAGCGACCGCCCAAAACGCTTATTTTCCCCATTATCATAAGGGAAAAGGAACCATGAAGGACGGGGATTTCCTGCTTATGGACTACGCGCCGGACTATGGCTATTACATGAGTGACGTCACACGGATGTGGCCGGTAAACGGAAAATTCTCAAGTGACCAGAAAGATCTTTATAGCTTCTATCTGGCCTGTTACAAATCCATTCTGTACAATATCGAATCCGGAAAAACCGCCTCGGAGATCGCGCAGAAAGCTGTCAAAGAAATGGAGCAGCATTTGGCTAAAGCCACTTTCTCAAAGGAGATATATAAAAACGCCGCGACCAGGTTTGTCGATACGTATAAGGCCGGCGCGGGCCGAAGGACGACCCTCGGACACTGGGTTGGAATGGCGACGCATGACGTCGGACGGATAGAAGGACCGCTCAAAGCCGGGATGGTCTTCACGATCGAACCGCAACTTCGTGTGCCCGAGGAGATGATTTATGTAAGGCTCGAGGATTTAGTGATTATCCACGAAAACAGCGTTGAGATCGTATCTGAATTCGTCCCGATGGATATTGATTCCATTGAAAAGTTGATGAAAGAAACAGGGATGTCTCAGAGATATCCGGTAGAAAAAAGAACTCCGTAGCTTGTCGTTAAGGAGCAACGAACGGGAGTTCGATGTCGGAATTTCCGATAATGTGCGTGCTTTGTGAAAAATGCGGGCTAGTTGTCTCGTTTTTGTTCCGTTCGCTTCACCCCTGATACGTGTGACGAAACGGCTTTCCATATCCCGTTTCTCTTTATCAAGACGTTGCTGGACTGGTAGGTGTATTCATAACCACCTTTGTCGTTTCGTCCTTTGACGTGACCTTCGCCTGAGATTATGGCTGTACCGTTTTCAAAAATATCCAGCCGCTTGATGTTGTATTCAAACGAATCATAAGTCGGTTTGTTCTTTTTTATGAATTCGAGCTCCCCCTTTTTGTCCGACCACGTTCCGTCGTTACGAATTAGTTGAAACTCAGAAGCCAGTATCCGGTCCAGGAGTTTTGTGTCTTGCTCGCGGTAGGCCTTCTTCCACAGCACCTTTTTCAGATGCCTCAGAGTGGCTTCGTCGCTCTTCTCCGCTGCTGCGGGTTCCTGAGCAAAGGCGGAATCATTCAGCGGAAAAGCGATTGCCAAAAACACTATTGCAAACGTAAGCGTGATCGAGGTCCTTATGTATTTCATGCTTGTTACTCCTGGCAGGCCGAAATTAATAAACAGCCTAAGTGCCCGCCATCTGTAGACTACACGAACTTCTGAATTCGTTCACCAAAAGAAACTGAAATAGCATTGCAATTTCCTGAAATCCGGCATGTCATGTCCAAAATGTAGGCAATACTGGGGAAAAACTATAATATGCTGGAATACGTAACTTAATGTTGGGTCAGAATTTATGCGGTATTTTCGATTTGATAAATTTGAGATTGATGTACACAGAAGAGTACTTTCGGTTGATGGTAGCGAGATTGATCTGCGTGACAGGGATTTTGATGTCCTTTTGTTTTTGATAGAGAACCGGAATACGACCTTGTCAAAGAACGAAATCATCGAGGGCGTTTGGCGGGGTACTCACGTCGAAGACAATTCCGTTGCGCGCGCGATCGTAAACATCCGAAGAGCTCTGGGTGACGATGCCGCACATCCCTCCTTGATCAAGACCGTCCGTGGAACTGGTTATCTCTTTGTTGGCGAGGTTTTCGATTCGTGTGATGACACAATAACGAGCCAATCCCCATTGCCGGTTTTTGAGCCGCTTGGGGCAAATACTGTGCGTCGATACAAACGAAGGACAACTTGCGCAGCACTTTTGTTTGCGGTTTTCGCATTCGCTTTTGTTTTTCTATGGAATAGTGAATCGGGACTCAATAGTCTGAATAATGCCATACTTTTTAGTGACAGCTTTTCGACCAATGAGCTTCGGCCGGAAAAGTGGTCCGTTTCGGGTGAATCCGTAAGGGTTAGCGATGGTGTGGCCCGCGTCTCCGTCGACAAGTTTAGGAAAGGCGGCAGTTTGAGGTCCGGCGATATCCCGTACGACCCCAAAAGACCTTTGACGGTAAAGAGCCGCATGCGGATCTCGTATAACCAGAGCGTCAACGAGCTGGTAAGATTCGTCGGGGCCTTCGGTTTTGTTGAAAGCAAGAGCGGCTCAACAGCGTCAAAAACGACCGACTCACGATTTTTGGGTATCAAATACGCTAAAGCGGAAGTTGAGTTCGAACGGGAAGGAAAACTGACCACGGAGGGATTCTATTTGATCAAAAACAACGCCGACCTGCTGGATGAGCACAGCC
>Ga0224512_10005461_pt1 | contig 10463 bp, 9 predicted proteins | sample SF_May12_sed_USG_4_FD_169103 | JGI IMG/M metagenome (GOLD analysis project Ga0224512, IMG submission 169103) | Sediment microbial communities from San Francisco Bay, California, United States - SF_May12_sed_USGS_13 | ecosystem: Environmental > Aquatic > Marine > Sediment | place: USA: California...
GTGGATCCGGAAAAGGAACGGCATGTTCCGGGAGGACAGGAACTCGGCCACCGCGGTATTGGCCAGAAGCATGAACTCCTCGATCAGCCGGTGGGATTCCCATCGGGGGACCGCCGCCACTTGCCGGGGGAGACCGCCCCGCACAAAGATCTTCGCTTCCGGGAGATCGAGGTCGAGTGCTCCCCGGCCTACGCGGGCAAGCGTCAGCCGTCCTGCGACCGTTTCCATTCGCCGAAGCATCTCCCCGATCTCTCCCCGGATTTTTTCCCGCCCCCTCCCGGCTCCCTGTCGGGCGAGAAAGGTATGCACGTCGTCGTAGGTAAGCCGTGCCCTGCTCCGGATGACGGAGAGGTAGAAGGAGGCCGGCTTCGGCTTTCCCTGTTCGTTGAAGGGGATATCCACGGTGACCGTAAGCCGGTTTACCCCCGCCTTGAGGCTGCACACGCCTTCCGAGAGGGACGGAGGCAGCATCGGGATGCACCGGTCGGGATAATACACGCTCGTTCCCCGTTCGTAGGCGTCCCTGTCGATGTGTCCCCCCGCCGGGACGTAGTGCGATACGTCGGCAATGGCGACGAGAAGGCGGTCGCGCCCCCGTTCGCGGACGATGCAGACCGCGTCGTCGAAATCCCTGGCGTCCTCCCCGTCGATCGTGACGAACGGCATCCCCCGCTGGTCGACCCGCGGAAGTCTATCCGCTTCGCTTCTCTTCTTTTTCCCTCCCGCGAAGCGGACCGACGGCGGGATGCGACTCGCTTCCTCCAGTGCGTCTTCGGAAAAGGTCGCAGGCAGACCCCTCGCCGACGTGACGGCAAGGGCCAGAGTATCCATCGTGTGGCTCTCCCCGAGGAGACGCACGATCCTCGCGCGCCCTTCCTTTCCCGCCGACGGGTATTCAGCGATTTCCGCCAGGACGAGTTCCCCCGGAGCGGGATCAAGGCCGTCCGGCACCTCCGCGGGAAGAAGGAGATCCGCTTCACGGTCGCGGAAACGGATGAGCGGACGTTTTCCGGCCGTGGCGTACCGGCCGACGAATTCCCTCATGCCCCGTTCCAGGATACGGATGATTCTCCCGTACGAGGGAGCGCGCCCGCGTCGTTTCTCCAGCCGGACTAGCACGCGGTCCTTGGGCAGGGCCCCGGAGAGAGCAGCCCCGGGAATGCGGATCGCAGGCTCACCGGGGGAATCCGTGACGACGATGGATCTTCCCTCTCTCGTCATACGCAGGCGTCCTTCCTGTTGGACCTCCCTCCGTCCCTTTCCCCCCTCGCCTCCACGCAGGTCGCGGGATGCCGCCGCTTCGCCTCTTGCGGGAATGCGCGGGAACTTCCCTCCTTTTTTCCGCCCCCTCCCCTCCCCGAGGTTTTTCAGCGCCGCCCGGAAACCCCTTCGTTCGCCCTTAGCGACTCCCGCGGCTCGGTACCAGTCCCGGATGGAGGACATGCGATTGCGCAGATCGCCCGCGTTCTGACGCAGCCACGTTTCCCAGAACGACCGGTCCCGCAACCGTATTCCCCCTTTCCGCTCCCCCGGGATCCCACCGGCGGGGCAACTTTCCCGTTGCCTGCGAAACGACCTTTGCTATAATTCTATCTCCCGCGTCCCGGGTGCCGAAGTGGCGGAACTGGCAGACGCGCTAGATTCAGGGTCTAGTGTGGGCAACCACGTGGGGGTTCAAATCCCCCCTTCGGCACCAAGAAAATTAAAGGGTTACAGGTCGATGTCCTGTAACCCTTTTTCTTTGGTGGGTGCTTTTGTGACCATTTTGTGACCATAATTTTCTTTCTATGGCCCCACAATCCATTTCGTCAGGTAGAAACCTATCATCAACGGAATTACTCCAAGAATATAATATATGGTTTTGTCCAACCATTCGTCCCGGGATCTCCGAAGTAGTCTTTCTTCTTCCGATAACTCCTCCCTCCTTTGTTCCATCACCACATAGGTGAGGGAGCCCCTATCCCTTGAACACTTCGCCAGTGCAATCTCGATCTCCTCGCGGGAGAATGACCCGATCAATAATCGATCATGGGTTCGGGCATAACGATCAAAAGCGTTATAAACCTGTGTCGATCTCTCGCTTAGCATCGCCATGTTCACACCTCTGAGGCCCGTCATGGACTTTACATATACCCCACTCAGGAAGATTATTTACAGCTTTCCGCTTGTGCCCCGGGGTCAGGTGAGCATATCGCCTCATCATTGTAAAGTCGGAATGGCCCATGAGTTCCATTGACCCAAACCCCTTTTCTTGGACATTCCTAAAGTTCTAATCCCGCCATATTGCGGTCCTCACAAACGAGGAGGACGAAGATGCGGAAGGCCCGGTTCCGCGAGGAACAGATCACGTATGCCCTGAAGCAGGTGGAGTCGGGGAAATAAATATATTTTCATTGACCGGTATGAGCAATCGGCGTAGGAATGGACATAAGGGTCCCTCCTCCTGTTGAACAACCAAACGGGTAAGGAAAAGGCACCTGTGAGCCTGGGTATCCGATTCATGATCCAGACAGCCATACATGGTCGTACCACAGGAATTATGACTCTTTTGTTATTGGGCCTGACGTTTTCCCCTATCGACAAGATGGATGACTATTTCTTTACGTTCCTGCCGGGACAGGGTGAGGCGAGATCAGTCTGCGCGTTGTCTTTCGAGTCAGATATCTTCGAGATGACCGCGGAAAATGAATTGGACTCCCACCACAACTGTTCCTGCCTGATCTGCACGATGACAAATTTAGAGATCGCTACGCGAGCGTCCCTTCTTCCGAAGGCTCCCGAGGAGTTGGGGGTTTTTTCCACCATTCCCCCGAAATCTCCCTACTATTGCGAGATCTTTCACCCTCCGCGCGCCTGAACCTTCCCTGTTTTCTTCTGTCCGGTTTCTGTATGAATCTTTCTCCAACGGCGGAGTCGTTTCCGCCCAAGGACTATCGCACCCGCTTTCTTTCTCATGGCGCGGATTCCCGGAGAATGAAGCGGGATTGCATGGGGAGGCAGAGCAGTGAATACGTACACATATACAATTTTAGTGGTGAAAGAAAACGGGAATTATCGTGCCCTGTGTCCCGCCCTACCCAGATGCGCCGCATACGGAGATACGAGGAAAGAAGCCCTTCAGAACATAGAGATCTCCATCCTCCATCGGTTGGAAGTTCTGAAGAAAAAAGGGGAACCGATACCGAAAGACAAAGACCTGGTGTAATACCCCGAACCAGAGGGTGAGGAGCCAATTCGTTTCATGGATAGGACAACGATTATTTTCGAGCCCAGGAGCTACTACATAAAAGGTGACCAACGTCAAGACTGCCACCATGGGGCTACACGGAAGCGGATTCCCGTAAGGGATGGCGGGGCACGCGTGCTTTCTTGCCGGGTGCGGATCGGGAGGAAAGGAGGTCATCATGAGCGAAAACGACATAATCGCCGGCGAGGTATCGGATATCGTCGACGGAGAGAACATCTACGTCGAGCATCAGCATGACCGCGGAAATCGCAACCGGATGTGTGCGGCAAAGGAGTTGGTGCACATCAACAGGATCAAACTGGATGATGTGGTCTGGTTGACCGGAACGTACACCAGGAAGTTACTTGAAACGATCTTATGGCATAGGAAGGTGACGTGCCGGATCAAGTCCCGTGAGAAGGGGGGGACAATCTTCGCTGATGTGTATTTGTCCTAAAGCCCATGGGAACATGGGAAGAAACAGAAAGAATCATGGGCCCGCCCCCGAAATGTGTAAAGGGACAGGAGGTATTCGATGAAGGACATCATCGTGGGTTGCGTAACCGAGGTCATCGATCTCGAAACGATCAAGATGGAGGTCACCCAGATCGTACGGAACAACGGCCATCACTACGATAGCGAGGAAAAAGTTAGGTTTCATGGCTTTGAATATCGTCTGCAGAAGTGGAATTTCATCCCGAACAAAAGGTTTCTGAGGGCCATCATGAAGGGGAAGGGGGTCATGTGCCTGGTGGGGGAGCGGGATGGCCAGGGGTATCTTGAGGCGGACGTGTATCCTCTTGGGCATTAAATGGCAGCGATGAGGATACCGAAATGGCCGTTCCTGCTGTTGAACAAGGCCTCGGTTCTTGAAGCGGCAGAACAGGAGACGAGATTGGGGAAAGGACGGGGCCATCGGCTCCGTCCTTTTTATCATCCCAAAGTGGTGTGAGGGTTCACGCAACCCGGTACCTGATCAGGGTACCCATCCGAAGAGATTCGAAAACCCCCGAAAAAAGATTCAGGGTCTAGTGTGGGCAACCACGTAGGGGTTCGAATCCCCCCTTCGGCACCAGTCATCCCTCCGTCAGATGGCCGGTACCCGCAAAGCGACGAGGCATCCTTCGCCGGGGAGGTTCTCCACGGTAATGTCCCCGCCCATCGCGGAAACGATATGGCGGGCAACGGGCAACCCCATTCCCGAATGCAGGGATTCCGGCTTGGAGGTGAACCCCTCCTCGAATATCCGGGGCATGATCTCCTGGGGGATTCCTGTCCCCCGGTCGGCAACGGTGACATGGCAGAATCCTTCCCGGACGGCGGTGCCCACGGTCAGCGCTCCCCCTCTCCCTGCCATCGCCTCCGCTCCGTTGAGAAGTACCGCGAGAAGAGCAAGCGCGTAATCCCTGCTGTCTCCCCGCATCCGCCCCGCCCCTTCCGTGGCGGGCATCAAAAGGGTGACGTTGCCGCGACCCAGGTCGTACCGCGAGAACAGAACGATTTCCGAAAGAACCGTGAAAAAGGAAAACGACTCGGCGACCGGCGCGTGGGGCCGCACGTAGTGGGAAAACTGCTTGATGATCGCCGCGATCTTCTCCCCCGCCGACAGGATCTTCCCCGCGCCTTCGAGCGCCTTCTTCTCTTCCCCCCCCATGACCTGAAGAAGTTCCGCGAAACCGAGGACGACACTCAGGTGGTTGTCCACCTCATGGGACACCCCCATCACCATCCGACCGAACAGAGCGAGACGGAACTGCTCGACGGTTTTCCTATCCATGGGCCGCTCCCATGGGTGTTCCCGCCCGGGTATCCCCGCCCGCCACGACGACCCGGTTCTTTCCTTTCCGTTTGGCGAGGTACATGGCATCGTCGGCGGCCCGGATCAGGCTGTCGATCTCGACGCCGTGCTCGGGATAGGAGGATACGCCGATGCTCACCGTCATGTGCACCTTTCCATGATGGGCCTCCTCGATCTTCTTCCGGATCCGCTCGGCCACGGAAACGGCTCCTATCGTCTCGACCCGGCGGCGGAGGCGCTCGGCGGCGACCATCCCCTGGGCGGACACGGACTCGGGAAGGATGATCGCAAATTCCTCCCCGCCATACCGGCATGCGATGTCCACCTCGTAGGAAAGCTTGTCATCGCTTCGCCGGATGTGGGCCTTCAGGATATCCGCGAGCGACCGCAGCAGGGCATCGCCGGCAAGGTGGCCATGCTCGTCGTTGTACTTCTTGAAGTCGTCCACGTCCAGTATGAGCAGGGAGAGCGTCCGCCCGTATCGCTTCGCACGCTGGATCTCCGAATTGAGCCGGTAGATGAAATAGCGCCGGTTGTACAGACCCGTCAGGGAGTCCCGGACCACCAGATCCCGCAGCCGGGCCTCCCGCCGTCGGACTGTCTCCATCATGAACGCCGCCACGAACGCCACGCAGAAGTTGGTAATGGAGACCCACGCCCACTTGATCATGACGTACGAGTAGGTTTGCTGGAGAACGTTGTTCTCGAAGGGCATTGCCACCGGGAGTATGATCCGGTAGAACTCGAAGGTGAGAAGCCCCCCGAAGGCGATCGAGCTCCCGAGGGCGATCGCGTAAGTGTCCGACTTCTTGTCCATGATCAGGGCGGCCTCGAGAGTGAGGACCATGTACATCGTCCAGAACCAGGAGATCGCGCCTCCGCTGAAGTGGACCATCACCGTCACGACGAGGAGGTCGAAAAGAAGCTGTGCCTGGTTCAGGGAACGGATCTGGACGAACCAGCGGTAGCTGTACTGGAAAAACGCGTTGTAGCCGGCGACAAACAGGACGGCGGCGAAAGGGGCGACCAGGTGGACGTACGTCAGGGACTCCACATCAGCGCTTTCGTGCTGAAAGAAGATGTGGACGACCACCCCGTACATCGAAAGGATCGCCAGGAGGATCCAGCGGGCCCGGATGACCAACGCCACCCTCCTCCTGTTCTCATTGAGGAGCTCCAGCTCTTCGGTCGTGGGGACGTCTCCGGAATAAAAAGTCATCTTGTTCCGCTGCTCCCTGAGGAACTTCCCTGACCGGGACAGGCTCTCACTCGGAATTGCGGTCCTTCCCTGAAACTTCCCGGAATTCCCATTTTCCGGCGCCAATTACCGACCACAGCCGCCTGCCCGTATCGGATTTCCTCCGCCTTCTCCTAGTGTTCCCCGATCCTTTTTAAGGCCGTAGGGTGAATCCTCCCGGGAGTGGGCGGCGCACCTCCCGGAAGCCGTGCCACACTGCGGCGGGAGACCGACAGGACGCCCCGGGCCCCGATCAGAGCTGCTCGCCCAGGATTCCTCCCCGCCCCCGCCGTTTCGATTCGTACATCAGCCGGTCGGCGACATTCAGAATCGTTTCCCGTTCCGGAGAATCCGGGAGGCACGCCGCATAGCCAACGCTGGCGGTAAAGGAAATCGTCGCCCCCTCCTTGGTGTCGAGGCGGACCTGGGAAATTCCCGCCGCGATGCGGCCTGCAATGGCGGAGGTCGCCGCGAGGTCCGTCTCGGGGAGAATCACGGCGAACTCGTCACCCCCGTAGCGGGCGGCCACGTCGCTCTTCCGAAGATGCGCGCAAAGGACGCCTGCCGTCATCATCAGGATGCGGTCCCCGACGATGTGGCCGTGCGTGTCGTTGATTTCCTTGAAGCCGTCGAGGTCCAGCATGATCACGGAGAGGGAGCGTCCGTATCGCACGGCCCTCTCAAGCTCGATCAGAAGCCTCGTATGGAACGCCCCGTGGTTGTGCAGAAGGGTGAGGGAATCCTTGTCCGCGAGCGTTTTCACGAAGTGGAAAAGCTCGGCATTCTCGACCGCAATCGCAATGTAGGTAGCCAGTACGCGCAACGTCGCAAGCGACTCCCCGTCGAAAGCATTCGGCACCGGGTGATTGACGTTCAGGATGCCGACCACTTTTCCCTTCGAGAGCAAGGGGACGGACATGAAGGACCGTACTTCCGGCTTCTCCCCGTTGTAATACCGGAAATCCGGGGTGGCCCGAACATCTGGAACGTAGACCGCCTCCCCCGACTCAAACACCCGCCACGAAATCCCTTCCCCGTGACCGATGGCGAAGTCGGAGGAAACGGAGAGAGGCATCCCCGCGGAGGCGCGGCACACGAGATTTCCGGATTCCGGCTGGTAGAGCAGGACGCAGAAGTCGTTCAGCCCGAGCACCTTCATGACCCGCTCGGGAATGATGCGGAACAGTTCCTCGGTGTCCAGCGTGCCGGCGACCGCCGTGGAGACCTCGTAGATGGAATGCAGGTCCTTGATCTTGGCCTCCAGGTGCGATTGGGTCTCTTCCAGGTCTCGGCGGAGGCGCTCGAACTGCCGCAATTTCTCCTCGCGGTTCCGGATCTCCTCCTCGAGGGAGGCGATCTCCCGCCCGCACCGTTGCGCCACGGCAGCCGCGACCGGGGTAAGGAGCCCCGCCTCGACGGGGAAATCTTTTCCGGAACCCGAGGAAATCTCCACCTGCCACCGGTCTGCGGACCGGAAGATCCTGCGGTTGAAATACAGGAACAGCGCGGCGCCGAGGGCGAATTCCCCGAAGACGGCAAACCATGCGGGGAGTCCGGCCTGACGAAAACCACCCGGCGACAGGGAGATGGACAGGACCGTTATCGCGAAAACGCCGATCCAGATAGCGAAAAAAGGAAATGTCCACCGGATACCAGGCCCCAGGGCAAGGTCCTTTCTGTGGGAAGTCTCCCATTCATGGAAAAACCTAACACGATTTACGCGTGACGAGAAAGCAGGAAAATGGATAGAATGGAAGGCCAAACCGGCATCGAGGTAAATCCTTGACGGAAGAATTCCCCGCTGCGGACTGGCAGACCCGCTCCCTCGCGTTTCTCATCGACCTGATCGTCTACCTCGCCCTGTTCTACGGGCTCGGAGGCTTCGGGCACTTTCTGGCGATGCTGTATATCCTCTTCCGCGACGGAATCCTCTCGGGGCAGAGCATCGGCAAGAAAGTGATGGGCATACGGGTCGTTCACACGGACGGGCTCCCCATACACTTCATCGACTCCTCGTTCCGGAACGTGCTGTTCCTGTTCTACGTGGTTTTCCCCCTCGCCATCGTGGTGGAGACGGTCGCTCTGCTCCGTAACCCCGACCACCAGAGGCTCGGGGACCGCATCGCCAGGACGCGGGTCGTCCGGAAGCAGGCCCTCGCCTCCCTCGCCTGACGCCTCCCGTGGGAACCCGTCAGAATACGGCCCCGATCGTGAAGTGCCACTCCGAGGAGGATTCCCCCTCCCGTCTGTCCAGTTTCCACCCGTAGTCGAGGCTGATCGGGCCGATCGGCGTCAAGTACCGGAGGCCGAGGCCCGCGCTCTCCCGGAGATCGAAGTCGTTATCGGGATCCCCTTCGAACCATACGCTCCCCGCGTCGAGGAACAAGGCGAGGATGAAACCGTACCGCACGGGGAACCGGAGCTCGACGTTCCCGTCGACCATGTAATCCCCCCCTGTGAGGGCCCCGTCGGGGGCACGCGGACCCAGCGAATCCTCCTTGAACCCTCGTACGGTCGTCCTCCCGCCGAGGAAAAAGCGCTTCTGGATGGGAACTTCCTGCGTGTCTCTAAGGGGCCTGACGATCCCCGCCCGGCCGGACACCACGAAGGAATTCTTCCGGAAAAAAGGGAAATACCAGCTCGATTGGCCGGCCACCTTGAAATAGTCCACTTCCGACCCGAGAAAGGAGGAGGCGTATTCCGCGGATCCCGAGTTGAAGGATCCCCGCTTCGGATTGAACGGATCGTCCCGGAAATCGAGGACGAACAGACCTCGAACCGCCGAGATGGTGGCGGACCCCTGGTCCTCCGGCGACAGGACGGCCCCGGGAGTGACGTTGAAGATGTCGTCCTGGGACAATTCATACTGCACCGACAGGGACGACCGTTTGAATACCGTCTTGTTGATGCTGGTGACAACGCTCGTCTTCCGCAGACTGAAGCTTTCGCGTTCGGCCTCCTGGTGCGATGCGGTCACCCCCCCCTCCCATTTCCATCGGTTGCCGAAAACCCATGGTTCCCGGAGGTCCGCCACGTAGAGCTGCTCTTTCTGGCTCGCGGTGACGTTCGCGGAAAGCCTCCTTCCCCTCCGGTTCATATTCCTGCTCTTTGCGCCCACGAACCCGCGTGCGCCCGTGTCGGTACCGTATCCCGCCCCGAACTCGACTTCGAAGAAGAGAGTCTCCTCCACTTCGATAATGAGGTCGAGGATCCCTTCATCCGGCCGTTTGACCTGGTGCATGCGAACCGATTTGTACAGCCCCGTGCCGAATACGGCCTGCTGGAATGTCAGCATCTCCTTTTCCCCGGCCGGGGCTCCCTCGGGAATGGTGACCTCCCGGTAGACCACCACGGAGTCGGTGAGCACGTTCCCCCGGACGACAACTTTCCCAAGGCGGTACCGCGGCCCTTCTTCGATCTGGAAATGAATGGAGGCGTCGTCTTCCTCCTCGTCCTCCTCGAACCGGGTCTTCACGGATACGTCAAGATACCCTGCATTCCGGTAATGCGCCGCGATCGCCTCCTCATCCTGATCCAGCACGCTGTAATCGACATGCTGACCCTCGCGGTTTTTGATCAGATGAAGGATTTCCTTTCTCAGAAAGTGGTCGTTTCCCTCCACCCGGATTGTCCTGAGCAGATAGCGCTTCCCCTCCTCGATGTGGATGGTCGCCGTGATCCCCCCGCGGTCGTCCCAGTCGGTGTCCACGGAGGTGATGCGTGCCCGGGCGAACCCCTCCTTCTGGTAGAGCCCGATCAACGCGGCGAGGTCTGCACCCCATTCCTCCTCGTCGAATTTCCCGGACCCCGTGATTAAGCGGAAAAACCCCCGTTCCGAAGAGAGCATCTGCTTCCTGAGCTTTTTTTCCGGCATCCTCGCGTTCCCTGTAAAACGGACGCTTTTCAGGAATCCCGCCTGCCCTTCCGTAAGGAAGATCCTCAGGGAGCGGCCGCCTTCGGGCTTCCCTTCCGCCTCGATATCGACCGACGCCTTGAGGTGATCCTGCTCCCGGTAAAAGGAGAGCAGACGTTCCCTCATTTCGTATTCCAGCCCCCCTTCGGTGAGTTCGCCTTCCTCTGCGTAGATCCCCGACACTTTCTCGAGCTTGCCGACGGAGAAGCGGTTCGATCCCTCCCACAGGACCTCGTATCGGGGACCTTCCTCCACCCGGACGGTAAGGCACAGTTCCTTCCTGTCTTCG
>Ga0224512_10005462_pt1 | contig 10463 bp, 12 predicted proteins | sample SF_May12_sed_USG_4_FD_169103 | JGI IMG/M metagenome (GOLD analysis project Ga0224512, IMG submission 169103) | Sediment microbial communities from San Francisco Bay, California, United States - SF_May12_sed_USGS_13 | ecosystem: Environmental > Aquatic > Marine > Sediment | place: USA...
CCCCGAGCTGATGGCGGCCGCCGACGTGTTCGTGTTCCCTTCCTTGTTCGAAGGGCTGGGCGTGTCGCTGCTCGAAGCCATGGCCAATGAGCTGCCGGTCATCACATCCGACGAACCGCCCATGAATGGGATCGTCAGCGACGGCGACACCGGCCTGCTCGTGCCGCGCTACGACCACAGCGCGATTGCCGGCGCGATCGTGCGGGTTCTCACGGAACCGGGCCTCGGTCCGCGGCTCGGAAAGGCCGCATACAATCACGTTGCGGAGCAGTATCCGTCGGACCGGGCCGCCGCGGCGCTCGAGGCGCTCTACCTCTCCGTGCTCGGACTCGAATCTGGCGGCTCCTGAACCGAGCGACGCCGGTGGTGAGACCATCCTGTGGAGGCCGGAGCCGGCCCCACCCACATGTCCCAGCCAGCACATGACGGGATCAGCCACGGTGTCGCGCATCGAGCGGGTGCGTCGGGGGTTCAGTCGCGCGTCCGGTGATCCTTGAAGCGACGCGCCTTGAGATCGAACCGGGGGAGCGAACCGTGCGGCACTGCCACCACGGTGGCGCGTATCCCGATGCGGTCGCGGATCTCGGCCTGAAGTCCATCGACAACCGTCTCAGGCTCGTCGCCGGCGACTTCGATCTTCAGTTCGAGTTCGTCCAATTCGTCGCGGCGGAAGACATCTACAGCGAATTCTCCGACTTCGTTGAACCGGCGTACGACATTCTCGATCGCGCTCGGGAAGACGTTGATGCCGCGCACGGTCATCGCGTCGTCCACCCGACCGATCACTCCGCCGTCGAGGCGGCGGAAGGTCCGTCCGTCGGGCGAGGGTCTTTCCGCCACCCGAACCCGGTCGCCGGTGCGGTAGCGGATCACCGGGAAGCCGACCCGGCCGAGATTGGTGATGATCAGCTCGCCTTCCTGGGCGTGCTCGCCGGTGTCGGGATCGACCACTTCGAAGATGAACTCGCCTTCGTTGACATATACGCCATCTTGGGCCTGGGATTCGAACCCCCACGCCCCGACTTCGGTGGCGCCGGCGTGATCGAACGACTTGGCGCCCCAGGCCTTTTCGATTCGAGCCCGCGTCCCCGGAAGACTGGCGCCCGGCTCCCCGGCGTGGATCGTCGTGTGCACCGCCGAATCGGCGATGTCAAGACCTTCCTCTTCGGCCACCTCGGCCAAATGGAGGGCATAGGTCGGCGTGCACACGAGGACGGATATGTCGTGGGTGAGGATCGCTCGAGCGCGCTGCAGCGACGACATGCCGCCGCCGGGCACCGCGAGGCCGCCCGCGTGCTTGGCGCCTTCGTACGCGGACCAGAACCCAATGAAGGGCCCGAACGAGAATGCGAAGAAGATGCGGTCGCGGGGCGTCACCCCGACTGCCCGATACACGGTTGCCCAGCATCGGGCCCACCATTCCCAGCTCTCGTCGGTGTCGAGGCAACGCAGCGGTTCCCCGGTGGTGCCAGAGGTCTGATGGATCTTGGTGTACCGGTCGCGGGCGTATGTCAGATTGGTGCCATACGGCGGATTGCCGATTTGGTCGACGGTCAACTCCTGCTTGGTTGTGTACGGCAGTTTGTAGAAGTCGTTGAGCGTCTTGATGTCGGCAGCCTTGCGGACGCCGGCGTCGTAGAGCTTGCGCTGATAGAAGCCGTTCCCGCCCAGCACCTCTTCGAGCATCATGCGGAAACGATGGAGCTGGTACTCCTCGAGGGCATTACGTCCGAGGGTCTCGATGAAGGGGTCGAAATATCGTTCGTTCATCCCCGACTCCTCAGTGGTGTGACGGCAACGGGTCGTCGCCTGTTGGGAATTTCTCGTTGATCAGCATCAGCGGCTGCTGGTCGGCGATGATCCGATACGTGCGGCTCAGGTACATGTCGTGCTTGGTACCCGGCGGCGGCGGGTCGAGTTGCTCGCGTCCGTACCACAGGATCTCACGCCGGGTTTCCAGGTTGGCGTCGGAGATGATTCGCCCGATTCCGTTCGGATGCACGTCGAGCTGGTCGCGCACGGCTTCGGGCAGCCGGCTCACCACGAGCAGCGACGGCGCAAAAGCATAGAACCGGTTGCTGAGCGCACCCTGCAGCACGACCTCACGCGCGATGACCGGCGTGCCCTCCGGGGCGCCGAGCCATTCGTGATCTTCGGCCAGCGTCCGGTATTCCTGGCTCACGACCGACACGTTCACTGGTTCCATCCGGAACGCCTCGATGAACTTGGTTACCGTGCCATCAATCGACATCAGGGCTCGGTGGTATGGGGTGATGACCCGAAGGTTCACCGCCTTCAGCTCCTTTGGCCTCGCGAACTGCGCGACGAAGAGCTCCTCGAGTGGATCGCGGTAGAGGTCGCCGGTGTCACGCGCCGCCATCAGACCCGCTCCTCCCGCACGACAAACGGATCCAACTCTCCGGAGAGGTACATCTGCGAGAAGTGGCGGTGGCGGCGCTTGCCACTCGACGTCTTGGTGAGGGTTCCCGATTCAACGAGCACTACGTCGGCGACGTTGACGCCGAGATGGGTCATGGTGGCGTCGCGGACGTCGCCGGTTATCTCGTCGAGGGAACGCTGCAACGGTTCCCTTACCTCCGAGAGGACCACGATCTTCTGCGTGCCTTGGGCAGCGTCGTCAACACCGAATGCGGCAAAGCATCCTTTGCGCAGGTCTGCGATTTCGAACAGCGCCGGCTCGAAGTCGGATGGATCGAACTTCTTCCCACGCAGCGTTATGCGTTCCCGCGCCCGTCCGGTCCAGAACAGCTCGCCATCCCGCATGTACCCCAGATCGCCGGTGAGTACGAGCCCGTCAGGCAGCACGGCTTCCTTGGTTGCCGCCGGGTCTTCGAGGTATTCGATCAGCGCGGACGGAGTGTCGAGCGCGACCATCCCTACCTCACCGTCGACGAGCCGTTCGCCATCGTCATCCAGGATGAAGATGTCCATGCCGGGATGTGGGACTCCGGCTGAGACGATCGGCGTTGCGAGCGGGTCGTCCTCCGCAACCGGCGCGGCGATCCATGCGTCCTGGAGGATCTCCCGGTTCACGTGCTCATAGACGTATGGGCCGTTGGGGTCGCTGAAGGTCGCCCCGCCGATATTCTCCGCACATCCGAAATTGGTCTTGAGCTGCGATTCGGTCACCCCATACGGCGCAAAGCGATCGGCGAACGCTTGCATGGTGTCGAGATGGATGCGCTCTGCGGCGTTCCAGAAGCCCTTCACATGGTCGAGGCGCACCCCTTCGAGTTGCATGTCACGGGCGCGTTGAGCGGTGATCGCGAAACCGAAATTCGGGGACCAGGTGGTGTTCGCACCCGTCTCCTGCAGCCCGATGAGCCAGGTCGCCGGGTTCTTCACGAACTCGAGCGGGCTGTACATGACCATGGGGATGCCTGCGGCCAGGCAGAGGAACGCGTTGTTGACCAACCCCATGTCGTGATAGAGCGGCGTCCAATTGAAGAAGACATCGTCTGTGCTCAGCTCCATCGCTCGATGCATGCCATCGAGCGCAGCGAGGACGCCTTCCTGTTTCCACACACAGATCTTTGGGAACCCGGTGGTGCCCGACGTCAGCTGATAGGCAACCCGGTCGAGCGGTCCCGGGAGGATACGCTCGCCCAGGTCGGTCGATGGGTCTACGTAGAGTTGGTCGCTGAAGAGAAACGTGGTGTTCGGGCTCCCCGCGATCAGTTCGTCACGCATGTTCTCGACGGTGCTCGAACACGACACCACGGGAGCGCCGGTCCGTTGGACGGTATTGGCAACGATCCTCGGCAGATCGGAGTTGACTCCCTGAATCGCCGGCGGAGCGACCAGCAACGGCAAGCCACCGAGAAGCAGCGTGCCCACGAGCGTGGCCATCGCGGTGGCGTCGCTCTGATGAACGATCACACACACGTCTCCGCGACCGAGTCCGGCCGCCTGAAGCTGCGCCGCCCGGCCGGCGGCATCGGCGAAGAACTCCCCGCGCGTTTGCCACTTCACTTCCGACCTACGGTCGTACCACGTGATGCACCGGGCGTCCGCGTCGTCATCGAGCTGGCGGTAGAACGCGTCTTGTAGTGACCCGAGGGTGAGCAAATAGGTCGGTTCGGTCACGGTCTTGTATTCCTCGTGTGGTGATGGCATCTCGTGATGCTCGACTTGGCGGATCGGTGGTGCGTGGGCCGCCGCGAAACGCGTTCATTGCTGGGTACGGCGACGCCGGGAAGTCGCATCGGAGAATCACCGGCGCGACCGTCGGTCCCTTGAACGGACATGTTCGTGTTCATCGTTGCCCCTAATGACACACTCGACGCGTGGTGCGGCAAGCGTCCCCGGCTTGTCCCTGGTGTGGTGTTCAGACTACCGAACAGGCGCCGTATCCGGCCCTGCGGGAATGTGTGTTCCCCCCAGTGGGCGTCTGGCCACGCTCCGGGACCATTCTGTCGTGCTCCGCGCACTAGTCAAGCCCGACGTACCCCCGGTCGAGCCGGGGTGCAGCGGCCCAGAGCACGCTAAATCCGGCGATGAGAATGACCACGGCGATCGCCAAAGACAGCTCTGTGCTGCGGTGCAAGCCGGCCACGCGAGATGCGAGGAGGACGAGCGTCGCTTGTGCGGCTGCAGGCGCAACGGCCGACATGGGCGGGCGCGCCCCCCACAGCCGGAGAAAGACGCCGTCCTCCCAGCCGAGCGCTCGCCGCACGAGCGGCTCGATCAACAGGAGCCCGAGCGCGGCGGTCGTGCCGATCACCGAGCTGAGCCGGATGGCTCCTCCGTCGACCGCCGCCCAGACCAGCGCACCCACCCACACGTGCGCGCTGGCACCGGCGCGCGCCAGGGGCATCGGCCACGCAAGGAGTGCGACCGGGAGTGCGGCGCCGAGCAGGACGAGGATGCGGTCCACATCCGGGATGTCCAGCCAGCCTCCAACTGTCGCGAGGACCAGGAAAAGCGTGCCGATGCCGACCTGATCATGTGCATCAGCCGTGTCGGCCGCCAACGCACCGCCAACGGCGATGGCGGTCGTGACGGCTGCATCGAGCAGGACCGGCCCTGGCGTTGTCCCGAACCCGATGAGGGCCGCCCCAGGCAGGCCAAGCAGGATGCGAGCGCCGAGGTTGTCGCCGGCGTCGATCAGCAGCGGGATCAGCAGGAGGGCAAGGCCGAAGGCCAGCGCCGGCTCGACTCGCCACCAGATTGCATACACGAACACAGATACGGCGATGACACCTGTGATCGGCGGGCACACCCGCCGCCGGAAGGCGAAGAGCATCAACGCGACCACCGCAGCGACAATTGCGCTGGGTATGAGTCCCTCGGCCAGCGTCTCGAGCGTTCGAGCCAGGATCCGTCCCACGGCGGCGAGGTTACCGGTCGCCGGTTGCTGCGAGAGGTTTGGGTAGGCTCGCACCGCCACTTGGAGGTTCGATGGAAACATGCATGGGTGTCGACATCGGTGGGTCGGGGATCAAGGGAGCACCGGTTGACCTTGCCCTCGGCGCGCTCACGACGATGCGCCACCGCATCAAAACACCGCAACCGTCAACGCCGGATGCCGTTGCTGAGACGGTCGCCGAACTTGTGAAGTATTTCGAGTGGGGCGGACCGATCGGCGTGACGTTCCCCGCGATCATCAAACATGGCGTCGTCCACACAGCCGCGAACGTCGACGACAGCTGGATCGGTGTCGATGCTGATGCACTCTTCATGGCGGCGACGTCGTGCCCGGTGACGGTGATCAACGACGCCGACGCGGCCGGCATCGCCGAGATGCGGGTGGGTGCCGGGAAGGACCAGGCCGGCGTCGTCATCGTCCTCACGTTCGGAACCGGCATCGGGAGCGGTATGTTCGTCGACCATCGCCTCGTCCCGAACACCGAGCTGGGGCATCTGGAGCTGGGAGGTATCGTCGCCGAGCATTTCACGGCCGGCCGGATCCACGAGGAAGAAGACCTTTCGTTCGAGGAGTGGGGCAAACGCGTGCGCCGCTACCTGACTCATCTCGAGCGATTGTTTGCGCCTGATTTGTTCATCATCGGCGGTGGCATCTCGAAGCACTTCGGGGAGTACGCCCATGTCCTGGACGGCGGCACCCGGGTGGTGCCCGCCGCGCTTCGCAACGACGCCGGAATCGTTGGGAGCGCGATGATTGCCGGCGACAGGTCGGGCTGACGTATCGAAGTTCGGGGAAGATGCTCGCCGGCCGCATACAACGAAACCTGTCTCTGACGTGTGACAGGCACACCGACCACGCTGCCATCTGGCGAGCACATAGAGTCCGCCTACCGGGGCAGGGGCGTCCTCAATGGTGCTGGGCTCGGCATCGAAGAGACGCAGGCCCGTGCCGAGGATGACGAGTCAGTCGACGACGAACGGTTTGAGTTGGGCAGCCAGATCGGGCGAAACCCGGATCGTGAGACCGGTGCCGGTTTCGGTGTGCCGCTCAGAGATGACCTCGCCGTCGCGGTGGATGGCGGCGATCACATCGCCGCGGTCGTACGGGATCGCGACCGTCAGCTGTTCCAGCCGCTTCGCGAGCGCCGTCGCGATCGCCTCCCCGAGACGATCGAGACCATCGCCTGCGAGCGCCGAGATCCCAACCGCATCCGGATAGAGCTGACGGAGTCGCTCCGCACCCGCACGCTCGGCCGTATCGAGTTTGTTCAACACGAGAAGTTCCGGCACGGCGCCGGCGTCGATCGTTTCGAGGACATCGCGGACCGCAGTGATCTGGTCGGTCGCCGTCGGATCGGATGCGTCCACGATGTGGAGCAGGAGATCGGCGTCAACGACTTCCTGCAGCGTGGAACGGAAGGCTTCGACCAGCTGGTGGGGGAGGCGGCGCACGAACCCGACGGTGTCGGAAAGAAGGACAGGCTGGGCCCCTGGCACCTGCCAGCGGCGGGTTGTCGAATCGAGTGTCGAGAAGAGCTGGTCTTCGGTGAGCACCCCGGCCTCGGTGAGCGCGTTCAGGAGCGTCGACTTCCCCGCGTTGGTATAGCCGACCAGCGCCGCCGTCGGGATGTTCGTCCGGCGCCGTGACTTTCGTTGCGTGTCGCGGACCTGGCGGACGTCTCGCAGGTCACGTTCCAGGCGTGACATCCGCTGGGTGATACGACGCCGGTCGGTCTCGAGCTTCGTCTCACCCGGTCCGCGAGTTCCGATGCCACCGGCCTGGCGGCTCAGTTTGGTGCCCTGGCCGCGAAGCCTGGGCAGGTGGTAGCGCAGCAGCGCGAGCTCGACCTGCATCATCCCGGCACGACTGGTGGCGTGCTGGGCGAAGATGTCGAGGATGACCGCGACCCGATCGACGACATCCGTCTCGAAGATCTTCTGCAGGTTGCGCTGCTGCGCCGGGGTCAGATCGTTGTCAAACACGACGACGTCGACGTCGAGCGCCCTGCTCTCTTGGGCTAGTTCATGAGCCTGACCCGGCCCGATGAACGTCGCCGCGTCGGGACGTGCCCGGTTCAGGATCACCGACGCCACAGGATCGGAGCCGGCAGTGTCGATGAGCAGCTCGAGTTCCTGCGCACTGCGTTCCAGGTCGATCGTGTTTTCATTGCCGAGCCGGACCGAGATCAGTAGGGCGCGCTGGCGCACAACATCGAGGTCGGTGACCGTGGCCGTCAGGCGTTTGCGTTGTCGTGACTGATGCTCAGCGGTCATGCCGACGGATCCTCATAGTGACGTACTCGCCGAGATGATCCTCGACGGTTCGGTCATCACGATGCCAGATCGGCGCCGGTAGTGCTGGGCGTTTCGGCGTGCGCCCTTGTTCGCTCGGATGCTGCTCAGAGGTAAGAACTTTCGCTCGTGGGGGCGTCATCGTCTTCCTCCGCGATGATCTGCGATTCGCGAACCGCGACTGCCACCTTGCCGGTGGGCGGCCAGAGGAATCGCCACGCCCCGGTGGGTACCGCCCAAAATCGGCGGCCGGTCTTTATGTCGATGAGTGTGAGCGCGTCGCTGGTCGACTCGGTACCGGCCGGCACGAGAAGGCCGGAGCGGGTCGTGGACTCCTCGAGGAGGTGGCCGACCCGCCAGCCCGGCATGATGCGGTATCCATTGACGTCGAGTGGCTCTTTCATTGACTCTGCGTGGTGTTCGGGAACGGTCCGTAGGGTAGTGGGTCACGCGTCTCCAGAAGTCCGGGGGTCGAAGAGACCCGACAGTTCGTGATCGACTACCAGGAGGCGAGCGGACGGCGGTTCACGAACGACGAAACCGAGTGGTTGGACGCTGCACGTCTCTACTTCCTCACCTACGGCGCACGGTGCCAACATTCTGACGTCACCCTCGACCTCTTCCCCGACCACCCCGATCAGCCTCACGAACCTCACCGGCAACCACGTATCAACCCAGCTCCCCAACCCTCAAAAACACGACTCTCGGATCATCGCGAAAGCCCAAGTGGATTACAGGCATATCTAGTGATCGGGGTGCTGGCTGTTCCAATCGCGGGAGGGCAGCGACGCCAACGACATCCTTCAGCAGTTGCATGTTAGAACTGACGGACACCTACGGACACCGAGTGGTCGAATTGGCGTGAGAGCGGGCTCCCGCCGAGTGATCCGCCAGCGAAAGACCCTAGTGCCGCCGGAAGGGTTCTCGCCGTTTGGCGGAGGCGGACGGGAATCGAACCCGCCGGGGACCTTTCGACCCCCCACCGGTTTTGAGGACCCATTCAGGCCTTTCTCGTTCTCTTTCGATTTCTCGCGTTGACGTGAAAAGACCCCTATTTGTAGGGGTTTTGGGCGACTGGCCCGCAAATGGATTTTGCGTAAATCTTCGGTCATTTCGCAGTGTCTGACGGACACCTCCAGGAAGCCATCGGCGCCCCGATCGCCGAACAACAGGTGACATAACCTGGCCATCAAGCTAAGTTGATGTTATGGATCCCGTGATTGTGGCGACCGCCCGCAAACACGGGGTTACCGACAACGACATGCTGCACGCCTATCGCAACCCGATCCGAGTGTTCAGCCTTAACGACCTGGTCATGTTAATCGGCGCCGACGCGACAGTGAACCTGCTCGAGATCGGCGTGGCCACCGGCGAGGGGGTTGAGTTCATCGTGCACGCTATGCCCGCCCGAATCTAGTTCCTGAGGTGACCGTGATGCCCCGATCAATCCAAGAGATACTCGATCACGCTGACGAACTCGCTCAGCGCTTTGAGGACTACGAACCAGCTGACGGTGATGAACGACCCGTCGAGGAGTACCTCCTGCAGCGTGCCGCTGTGGCACGCGCCCGTAGCGAACGGCAGATCGTCGAAGCAGTCACCGCCGCGCGAACTGCTGGGATCCCCTGGAGCAAGATAGGCGAGCTGCTCGGGACCTCAGCCCAGGCCGCCCAACAACGGTACGGCGCAGTTGTCGGGCACGTGTGACATTACATCCATCGCCTAGCTGCACAGACGTGCCTGGGAGACCGCACCAATTCGCACAGGTCGGTGCTATTCGACCGAGTGTTCGCACTGGCGACCATCTCCTGCGAACCATCCGGGATCCGGCAGATAGGACGCACGTCGATGATGACGAACGCCACGGTGAGTGTTTGGGAGCTCGCACTCATCAGTGCCGATCTCGGACTCTTGCCGGACTGCGTCTTATCGTCCGGGATCCGGTGATCGGCGCTGATCAGTTGAGACCAAGGACCGTGAGCAGAGCCGCATCAACCCCCCACTGTTCCTCTGGTGTGAGATGGCCGGCGAGGTCGCCGAGTCGCTGAAGGTCGACGGCACCGACGTGCTCGACGAGCACGCGAGTGACGGTGCTTTCGATGTCGATCTCGGGCCGGAACGATGCCGCCTTGGCGCTCGTCGATGTGGGTGCCACCAGCACGACCGACCGTGGGAGGAGGGCGTCGGATTGCACGACGACGCCGAAGCGAGGCCCTCGCTGCTCGTGCCCGACGCCTTTGGGGAGTCGCAGGGCGAAGATGTCACCCCGGCGCACGGAGGCTCTCCATGAGTTCGGCCACCGCCATCATCTCGGCCCGGTCGTCCTTGTTGGCTTCGAGCGCGGCGACCTCGGCCGCGAGAGCTCGCTTGTCGTGAAGCCGCGATGCAGCTTCCACGAGGGCGGCACGGATCGCTTCCGAGCGAGACATGCCGGTTGCCTCGAGCTCGCTCAGCGCCCGGAGCGCTGCATCGTCGAGTCGAACTGAGATAGCCTGAGCCATGTGTCAACGTATCACGATCTGTAATACGGTGCAATAATGCTGAGCGAAGAGCACGCGGAGGTGATGCGATGAGGGAGCGGGCCTCCGCTCCCCGTTGACAGATTCCCGATACTCGGGGTGTCAATGTCCGCCTCGAGAAGGGAGGCCCATCGTGTCACGTTACGTGGGTATTGACTTGCATCGCCGCCGATCGGTGGTGGTGATCCTGGATTCGGATGGCACCAAGGTGTCGTCGACGCGGATCGAGAACTCACCGGTGGCGCTGGCGACTGCGGTCGTCGA
>Ga0224512_10005463_pt1 | contig 10463 bp, 11 predicted proteins | sample SF_May12_sed_USG_4_FD_169103 | JGI IMG/M metagenome (GOLD analysis project Ga0224512, IMG submission 169103) | Sediment microbial communities from San Francisco Bay, California, United States - SF_May12_sed_USGS_13 | ecosystem: Environmental > Aquatic > Marine > Sediment | place: USA...
AACGGTCCCCTTGCCGTACTGATCAATCGGGCAAGCGCATCGGCATCGGAAATTTTCGCCGCCGCGATCCAGGATTATGCACGGGGTGTGATTGTCGGTCAGGAAACCTTCGGCAAGGGCACCGTGCAAAATCTGCTGCCGCTCGATCAGTATCTCCAGCCCGAGGACGATGTAGGCTATGGCCAGCTGACGCTGACCATTGGCAAGTACTATCGAATCACCGGTGAAAGTACTCAACATCGCGGCGTAAAGCCGGATATCGCATTGCCGTCGCCTATCGACGCCGAAGAGTTTGGTGAGAGCGTTTACGAAACTGTGCTGCCGTGGGACACGATTCAGACAACCCGTTTTCGCGCGGGAGAACCGTTGGACGGCCTGATCGCATCGCTGACCGCCAGCCAGTCCGAGCGCGCCAAGGATGACCCGAATTATCAATACTTGACGCAATTCATCGAAAATGACCGCGAATCGCGATCGCAGGATACCGTATCCCTGAATCTCGAGATGCGGCGTGCCGAACGAGAGGCCAATATGGCTGAGGCACTGAAACTGGAGAATCAGCGTCGCGCGGCCTTGAATCTAGAGCCGATCGAAAGCCTCGAGGCCCTGGAGGACGAGGACCGGCCTGATGTGCAGCTTGACCAGGCCGCGGCGATTGTTACAGACTTGGCCCAAATGCGTGAAGTCAAGGCAGTCCCCGAGCGTACCGCCCAGGCGCGACCCTGACAGAGCGCAGTTGCACGCTACCATGTTGGTGTTATACTTCACCATAACACCTTGCTGAACACCGCTCGCTGGAGGGCCCGTGGCAGGACGACTGGCAGCATCGAATCGCGGCTTATCAAGCGCAGCAGGCATTGCGGGTCTGCTGCTGGCGCTGTGCGCGGCGCCCGTGCTCGCCTCAAGCGGTATCGATGTTCTCTGTCCCGAAGCCGACGAAAAGCGCGGGCTGACCGCCGCAGAGATTGCGCCGCCGCCGCTACACGCCACAACTTCGCTGACCTTGCGGGTTTCGGACCACGGCGTCGACACCAGGACCGCTGCCGGCGATGACCTGATTGAATCCAGGCTGGTCGCACCGGCAGTAGAAAGCGCCGAAGAGACTCAGCAAAGTGAAGTATTTGACGATCCGGACCCCTCACGCGACGACATTCCGCCGACCGCCACTCACTTGCCCGGCGTTTCGGCTACAGATCAGCCGCGCATCAGGCGGCAGATGTTTCGCACGGACATCTGAAACCGTAGTAATCGTATGCAAGCCAGCGGCGTGCCTCGCCAGGCCGGCCGGATCCACAGGCACCGAGCTAGCGGCTCAAGACCTTTGACAGACTCCAGTAATCTTCGCCCAGCAAGTCGCCGTTGCTCGTTGTCACTGTGCCGTCTTGCCTGATGTCGAACACCGTCGCGACGCTGTCCGTGACAGGCACAGTATCCTCGTCGCTGCTAAACCTGGCTTGCTCGGCGATAAGTCTTGCGCGGCGCTGCAGAATATCCGCGATGTCCCCGCCATTTTCGAACGAGGCGAGCCGTTTTTTGATCAGCAGCAGAATGGCGTCGGAAGACTCTTTGCCGCCATAATTGATCGCCCCGACACTCTTTGCCCCGGCTTCTTTGGCCATCGCGGCCACCTCGTCGCGGTAGAAATGCAGGTATAGCTGTTGTGCATAGGCGATGATCATGCAATTAATGAGTCGCTTGGCAGCGATATCCAGTCCCTGCGTATCGGGAGGCTGTCGGTTTTGTACCTCGTCATAGCGCTGCAGCAGCGATCGTTCCTCGCGCGCGCTGGCCCCGATATCAGCGGCTATCTTATCCAGTAATGCAGTCAGCGAACGACGACGGAATAATTTCAGCAAACCGTTCATAGTTGCCAGGCGATGTCGCTCGACTTGCAAGCGGTCTTCCAGCAGCTGCACCTTCAATCGCGACCCGCTGATTTCGCGTTCAATCGCCTCCGCCTCTGCTGTGCGCTGCTCGTCCCACGCTCTGAGCAACTGGCGGTGCTGTTTTTGCTCCCGCTGCTGTTTCAACTGCTCGGCAAATTTCGCGAGTTTGGCCTCGCAACGGAGGTTCAGTCCGCGCAATTGAAAATGGGTCACGATGCTGTGCACCCAGTCGGGATCGAGCAGCAGGTTCTCGAGGAATTCCAACTTCTGCTGCAGGCGCGCCGTGGCGCCCTCATGCTCCTTGATACAATCCTTGAGTTTGAATTGCTCGCTGCGCATGCGCGAAAATTCTTTCTTCAGCTCGGCCCGATTCCAGTAGAGATGCAAGAGCTTTTCGCTCTCGGCCTCACCTGCATCCGCCTTGTTTGCAGAGCTTCCGAAAATAGCGGTCAAACTCGTCAACGTCGCTTCCTCTTGACATAATGTGGCTGCCCGGGCCGACTGCAGCCCCGGGCGGCACGCAAATAATGACAATGGACCGTTACGGAAACGCTGACTGAATCGACAGTTTTGCGAACTACCTTTCGAGAATCAGGTGGCCCTGATCGCTCAGATACTCAAGCCACTTGTTGAGCACGACGTTGCGCCGCCAGCGGGCGTCAAGTTCGGGCTTGTGAGCCCGCCACAGTCGCCTGAGCCCGGCATGTCGCTGCTTGGTGCCGATGCCCATCGATTCGGCAAGCTGGCCGTCCAGGTACGCCCTGACCGTCATGTCAGGCGCAGCGATGTCGCCATCGTCTGACGCAAACATGTACGTCAATGACAACGTCAGCGTGTACCGGCAGCGCTCGAGTATCGCGACATGCAGATCGCAGTCGCCCGCGACGCGCGAGCGAAAACAGCCATCGAGTCTTGCCAGCTCCGGAATCAGTTGCAGCAGGCGCAGGTAATTGCTCTCGTACAAAGACATCAAACCGACGAAGCTACGCGGCTTGATGATCGCCTGCGGTACGAGTTGGTGATCGAGCAACATGCAATGAATATAGCACAGCGATCCGGCAACAAAACGTGTGCAAATACCGTTCCAGAAAAAATTCAGGGATCATAAATTCAGGGTCGCACGCGTCGCTCAACACCGGTACTATCGAGAATCGTGCTCGCAATTTCCTCGATCGAAAACGCCGTGGTATCGACATACGGAATGCTGTAGCGTTTGAACAGCTTTTCCGACTCGCGCAACTCGTAGCGCACCTGCTGCGCGGATGAGTATTTCCCTAGGGGCCGCCTTTCCTTGCGAATATGCCTGAGCCTCTCCGGGGCGATGGTCAGCCCGAACAGCTTACGTTTGTGCTTCCCCAGCAATTTCGGCAAAACACCCGCCTCCAGTTCCTCGTCGGTCAATGGATAGTTCGCTGCAAACACGCCGTACTGCAGCGCCAGATAGAGGCAGGTGGGTGTCTTCCCCGAGCGTGATACTCCGACAAGGATGACGTCCGCCATCCCGTAATTGCGGCTGACTCCGCCGTCGTCATTGGCCAGCGCGAAATTTGTCGCCTCGATCCGTTTCATGTAGGCGTCGATATCGCTCATGCCATGCGCGCGCCCCGACTCCTGTGTCGGTACCTGTTGCAGCTCGATTTCCAGCGGTTCGAGAAACACGTCAAAAATATCAAGGTGCAGGCCGTTCGCCCGCTTTACAATTGCGCGAAATTTCGGCTGCACCAGTGTCGAAAAAATGATGGGACGGTGCACATCACCTGCCCCGATCTCGTCGATTTTCTGTACGGCGTCTCTTGCCTTGTCTTCACTATCTATAAATGGCAAAGTCACTTGCCGAAAATTTCGGCCGTCAAACTGCGTCAGCAAGCTGTGCCCCAGCGTCTCTGCAGTCACGCCGGTCTGATCGGATAGAAAAAAGGCGGTGCGCTCGCTCATAGGCGGAAATTCCGTATTGCAAATGCCATCGACAATGCTGTACTAGCGGTACTCGGAATCGATTGTCCACTTCCTGCAGGCGAACACAAGGGAGCAAGTTTTGGAGCCATATATCATCAAGCTCGCCGAGCTTGGTATGCAAGACGTTGAGGTGGTAGGCGGCAAGAACGCGTCCCTCGGCGAAATGATCGCTAATCTGAGCAATCTCGGCGTTTCGGTGCCCGGCGGGTTTGCTACTACCGCGGCGGCCTACCGCACGTTTCTCGCCACTGACGGCCTGGGTGATAGAATCTCCAGCGTGCTGGACAATCTCGATATCGACGATATCGACGCATTGACGACGACTGGCCGCAATATTCGCCAGTGGATGCTGGAGACGCCCCTGCCCGACCGACTTGCTGATGAGGTCGCGGCGGCCTGGAGCGAAATGGCGGCAGGTCAGGACATTGCTGTTGCCGTGCGATCGTCGGCGACGGCCGAAGATCTTCCTGATGCTTCATTCGCCGGACAGCAAGAGACGTTTCTCAATGTGCGCGGCTTCGACAATATGATCGAGGCTTTGCACAAGGTATATGCGTCGTTATTCAACGATCGCGCGATCTCCTATCGTGTGCATCAGGGCTTCGACCATAAACTGGTTGCGCTATCGGCCGGCGTCCAAACAATGGTCAGAAGCGATATCGGGGCGGCGGGCGTCGTCTTCACGCTCGACACCGAAACCGGTTTTCGTGATGCCGTCTTTATTACGTCATCCTACGGTCTCGGTGAAACCGTTGTGCAGGGTGCGGTAAATCCTGACGAATTCTATGTCTACAAGCCGGCTCTCGAGCAAGGGCGCTTCCCGATACTCAGAAAAAACCTCGGCAGCAAAACCATCAAGATGGTCTATAGCGACAATCCGAAACCAGGTGCAACGGTAGAAACCGTCGATGTCGACGAAGCCGAGAGCCATTTGTTTTCCATCACCGACCACGACATTATCGAGCTGGCCCGCATGGCCGTGACGATCGAGAAGCATTACGGCCGCCCGATGGACATCGAATGGGGCAAGGACGGCAACGATGGCAAGCTGTATATCCTGCAAGCCCGGCCAGAGACGGTACAGAGCCGCACCGTCGGCGTCATCGAGCGATTCACGCTAAAAGGTCACTCGGACGTCATCGTACGTGGGCGCAGCATCGGCCATAAAATCGGCGTCGGCGCCGCCAAGGTAATCCGCGATGTGCAGGAAATGGGACGCATACAGCCCGGAGACGTACTGATCTCCGACATGACCGATCCCGATTGGGAACCGGTGATGAAGCGGGCCTCGGCAATTGTTACGAATCGCGGCGGCCGCACCTGCCACGCGGCAATTATTGCCAGGGAACTCGGTATCCCTGCCGTGGTTGGCTGCGGCGATGCGACCGAGAAGATAAGCGATGGCGCCGAAGTTACCGTCAGCTGTGCCGAGGGCGACGAGGGCCGTATCTACGCCGGCAAGCTGGACTTCGAAGAGACGAAAATCGAGCTGGATTCGCTGCCCGACATTCCGGTCAAGATCATGATGAACGTCGGCAATCCCGATCGCGCCTTTGATTTTGCCAACATCCCGAATCACGGTGTCGGCCTGGCGCGGCTGGAATTCATCATCAATCGCATGATTGGCGTGCATCCGAAGGCCCTGCTGGAGTACGACGACCTCGATGACGAAACGCGGCAGGCTATCGATGAGCAAATGGCCGGTTACGACGACCCGGTCGGATTTTTCATCGCCAAGCTTGCGGAGGGCGTCAGTTCAATCGCCGCCGCATTCGCACCCCAACCCGTCATTGTGCGTTTGTCCGATTTCAAGTCCAACGAATACGCTAACCTCATCGGTGGTGAAAAGTACGAACCGCAGGAAGAAAATCCCATGCTGGGATTTCGCGGCGCGGGCCGCTATCTCGCCGACAGCTTTAAACCCTGTTTCGAACTCGAATGCGCTGCTGTACGCAAGGTAAGAAACGACATGGGTCTCGGCAACGTGCAGATTATGATCCCGTTTGTGCGTAGCGTGCAGCAGGCGGCCGACGTCATCGACCTCCTGGCCAGCAACGGCCTCGAACGTGGCAAAGACAATCTGAAGATCATCATGATGTCCGAGCTGCCGACAAACGCGCTGCTTGCCGATAAATACCTCGAGTATTTCGACGGCATGTCGATCGGTTCCAACGACATGACGCAGCTGGCACTGGGACTGGACCGGGACTCCGCGCTGGTCGCCGATATGTTCGACGAGCGCGACGAAGCGGTCAAAGCGTTATTGAGTATGACCATCGCCGCGTGCAAAAAACAGGGAAAGTACGTCGGCATCTGCGGCCAGGGGCCGTCCGACCACCCCGATCTGGCGCGCTGGCTGCTGGACCAGGGCATCGAGAGCATGTCCCTCAATCCCGACACGGTCGTCGAGACCTGGCTGTTCCTGGCAGGTGAAGCCGTCTAACGTTTCACGCAAATCCCGCGTGCAGGAGCCGGTCTGCCCGGGCCCGCAGGATTGGTGGCGTATCCCGTCGGGTCGGGTGGTTACGGGTGGAGTTCGACGATCAGAAGCGATCGTAGCGCGAGCGACGCTGCCAGCGTATCCGCGGCAGCCAGATGCCGAGAATGATGCCGACGACCAGCACCAGCGCCCCCGTCATAAACCAGTAACGTGTCGTCTGGCCGGAGAGCTCGCGATTCTGTTGCTCGAGCGTGCCCACCTGAATCTCTGTGCTTGCCAGCTGATCACGCAATTCCTTGTTCTGATTATTGATCGACAACACATTGGCAGCTGTGCGCTTTATTTCCGCGAGCTCCTGTTCAAGCTGTTGTTTTTCGCGCTGCAGCGTCTCGATACGCCGATTGGCCGTATCGACCTCGACCCTGATGGCGTTGAGCTGTGACGTCAGCGAGCTGCCCTCTGCTGCCGCGCTGGTCAGCTGGCTCGTCAACTTCTGCAACTGTTCGCGGGCACTGGGCTCAGACATCAGGTAGCGCGTCAGCACCCAACCCTCGGTTCCAGCGGTCGTCCGCACCCTCGAGTAGCCCGATTCAGCGTCACGCTCCAGCACCTCGAGACGCGTGCCGCTGGGCAACATTCGCTCAATGGCGTTGGAGGTGCTTGGGCCGCTGCGCAGCATGACTTCGAACTCGTCACTTACCCACACTGATTGCGCTGTCGCCTCGACTGCCGGCAGCAGGACCAGCAGCAAGACAGCCAGGAGTTTCGTCTTCGATGTCATCATCAAGTGTCGCTTTCCGAATGCGGCAACTATAAGCCATGCCGCCGGCTTGTGCCATACAAAATCAAAGAAATCAGTCGCTTGAGGGCGACAGCTTACCGATATTCTGCTCCCAGGATTGACCGTCGAACGGCGTAACCGTGATCGAACCCAGCGTATTCTGATCGAGGCAGTTGACATTGACGCTGATACCAGTGGGATGCGAGCGCGGCACATAGAACGATTTGATGCCACAATGCCGGCAAAAGTAGTGCTGGGCAACACCTGTGTTGAACGTGTAGGTCTCGATGTCTTGCTGCCCGCTCTGCAACCAAAAATCTTCGCTGCGCACGATCAGATGCAGGTAGCCCGACATCCGGCAAATGCTGCAATTGCATTGCGCCACCTCGATATCGGCGGGCGCATCAACTTCGAAGCGAATTCTGCCGCAGTGGCAGCCGCCCTTATGTGTCGCCATGGTTATCGTCAGACATACGTTTCGCCCATAACACGAGCAGATTGTTGGCCGGCATTGCGTATCGCCGTACGCGGTCCAGGCCGCCGCCGATCGCGAGCTTGTCGAGCGCTTCGAGATGCCGAACGCCCATTGCGGGGTCCTGCACCCGCAGCGAACGATGAAAGTCCTCATTGCTGCGGGAGTTGAATCTACCCTGCTCCCGAAACGGGCCGTAAAGACAAAATACGCCACCGTCATCAAGCACCGACGCTGCCAGCGCAAACATCTTCTCGACTGCCGCGAAACTCATTATATGCGCCGTGTTGGCCGAGAAAACCGCTGTAAACGACCGGGGCGGCAAGCTCGCGGTCATGACGTTTAGCGAGAGCGGCGCAATTACATTGGGCAGAGCCGCTTCCGCCAGCCAGGCGTTGATGCCTGGACGATTGGCGTCGAGGTCGCTCGTTTGCCAGCTCAAATGTCGCAGCTCGGCAGCGAACGCCACCGCATGCTGGCCGGTGCCGGAGCCGATTTCGAGCACCGTAATGACGTCCCGGAATTCGTGGCGCAGGACGTCGAGAATCGCCGCAGCATTGCGCTCCGTTGCAGGCGCGAAGGGTTTTTCGCTCATGCGCTAGGCGACAGAAAGTACCGACGGGTCCAGAAGGTGATCGCGATACCACGCAAGTTCGGCAATCGAGTCGCGAATGTCTTGCAGAGCCCGGTGCGATGACTCTTTTGTGAAGCCTGCCGCCACTTCCGGTGCCCACTGTTGGGCAAGGATTTTCAGCGTACTGACATCGAGATTTCGGTAATGAAAGTACCGCTCGAGTTGCGGCATTTCGCGCGCGAGGAAGCGTCGGTCCTGGCAGATGCTGTTGCCGCACATCGGCGAATCCCCCGCCCCGACCCACGCAGACAAAAACGCCAGTGTGGCCTCTTCCGCCTGAGCCGCACTGCAGTCACTATCCTTGACCCGCGCGATCAGACCCGACTGCGTGTGCTGGCGAGTATTCCATTCGTCCATGGCATCGAGGGTCGCCTGTGGCTGTCGAATGGCAAACACCGGGCCCTCCGCCAGTTCGTTGAGTTGTCGATCCGTCACCAGCGTCGCAATTTCAATGATCGTATCGCTACTGGTATCCAGACCGGTCATTTCCAGGTCGATCCAGATGAGATTTCCGGAATGCTCGTTGTTGCCCATGGTTGCTTCGTCGCCGCAGTAGCCAGGATGCTGCTAGTCTACCTCTACTTGCCGTGCAAGGCTGCACACATCACGGCATACTCGACCAACATCTGCACGGGCTAACAAATGCAGCACAGCGAGCCACTCGTCATTGCCACCTACAGTCGCCGTATGCGGCTGCAGCTTCCCGGCGGCGAACAGGTTGGTGCTCGCATCAAGGGCAAACGACTGCGGCCTGTTTGTGGAGATCGCGTCCTGGCTGAACCTATAGAGCAGGAAGCGGATTGGCTGATAACCGCAATTGCCGAACGGGAGAACGAACTCACCCGGCCCAATCAACGCGGTCAGGCTGAAGTAATGGCCGCAAACATTGAAATGCTCGTCGTAGTAGCCGCCGCGACACCCGAGCCCGACTGGTTTATCGTCGATCGCTACCTGAGCGCCGCCGAAGACATTGGGGCGGCGGCGGCCGTGGTGTACAACAAGACGGATCTCGATGTGGACGCGCCGTCCACCGCGCAAGCGCTCGACGAGTATCGCGCCATTGGCTATCCGACGCTGCGCTGCAGCGCGACGACAGGCGCTGGAATCGAAGCGCTGGGATTGCTGTTAGCCGGCAAATCGGCAATTATTGTCGGTCAATCGGGCGTCGGAAAGTCCAGTATTATCAATCGTTTGACGGGGGTAGAGCAGCTGACGACCGCAACTATCTCCAAGAAACGCGGCGCGGGCCGGCATACGACGGTGAATTCTGTGATGCTCGAGCTACCCGGCGGCGGCAGGATCATCGACTCACCCGGCGTGCGCGACTATGCCCCGGCTTTGGTCTCTCTCGACCGCGTGGGCCAGGGCTTCCGTGAAATCAGCAGCGCAGCACAGGCATGCCGTTTCGCCAATTGCCGCCACGTCCGGGAACCCGACTGCGCCGTCAAACGCGCGATTGACGCCGGCGCTATCAGCGCGCGTCGCTACGAATCCTACAAGCGCCTCCTGAACCTGACCAAAAAACTGTCGACGAAGCTATAGCCATCCGTGTCGACGGACAACGCGGCACAGGATCGCGTGCTAACCAGGAGGCCACCCCATTTGCCGCCCACCAACAAGGTGCAGGTGAATATGAAACACCGTCTGCCCGGCCGCTGCGTTACAATTCATGACCACGCGGTAACCTTCCCTGGCAAGGCCCTCATCTGCTGCGACCTTCCCGGCTGCCAGGAACAGGCTACCGACAACGGCCTCGTCGCCAGGCGCAAGATCGTTGATCGTTGCAATATGTTCACGTGGAATGATAACGACATGCGTCGGCGCCTGTGGGTTGATATCGCGAAACGCGATTGCCTGATCGGATTCGTAAACAATGTCCGCCGGAATATCACCGGCAAGAATTTTGCAGAACAAGCAGTCCAGTTCAGCCATAAGGTCCCCTAATCGACCGCTCGCCGGCCGTAAAATGCATGTGACAGGGTGCCACCATCGACGTACTCCAGTTCACCGCCGAGCGGCACACCGTGTGCTATCCGCGAAGCCTGTACGTCATGCCGGCTGGCCATCTCGGCAAGGTAATGCGCCGTCGCATCACCTTCGACCGTCGGATTGGTGGCAATGATAAGCTCGCTGACCGGGCTGTCTCGGAGCCGTTCATCGAGCATGGCAAGTCCGAGTTCTTCAGGCCCGATACCGTCGAGCGGCGACAGATGTCCCATCAGGACGAAATATAAGCCGCGAAATCCCGTCGCATCCTCGATCGCCATGACATCGGCGGGAGATTCGACGTCCAC
>Ga0224512_10005464_pt1 | contig 10462 bp, 7 predicted proteins | sample SF_May12_sed_USG_4_FD_169103 | JGI IMG/M metagenome (GOLD analysis project Ga0224512, IMG submission 169103) | Sediment microbial communities from San Francisco Bay, California, United States - SF_May12_sed_USGS_13 | ecosystem: Environmental > Aquatic > Marine > Sediment | place: USA: California...
GAATACGCCACCCACGATCGCGAGGAGGAACTCTGCCTTCAGGAGGACCGCCACGGCGCCGATGGCACCACCGAGGGCCAGAGAGCCCGTGTCACCCATGAAGACTTCTGCGGGATGGCAGTTGAACCAGAGAAAGCCCAGTGCGGCGCCGGTGATGCCGGCCGCAAAGACGGCCAGCTCTCCTGCACCGGGCAGATAAAAGAGCCCCAGGTACGCCGACGTATCGACCCGCCCGATGACGTACGCGAAGACCCCGAACGTTGCCACGGAGATGGCGGTGAGCCCCGCGGCGAGTCCGTCGAGACCATCGGTGAGGTTCACCGAGTTGGAGCTGGCGGTGATGATGAAGGCTACGAAGGCCACATAAGCGGGGGCCCAGAAGACGGCCTGGTACTCATCGAAGAAGGGCACGCTCGTAACCGTGGCTCCCACAGGGGAGATCGGTACGGTCACCAGGAAGAGACCCAGGCCGAGCCCGGCAATGAGTTGACCCACCAGCTTGTACCGCGCCACCAGGCCCGCCGTCTTCTTCCGGACCACCTTCAGGTAATCGTCGAGAAACCCCAGGGCCCCCATCCATGCGAGCACACCCAGGGCGATCAGCGTGTAGGCGTTCGTGAGCTCGGCCCACAGGAGAGTGGACACCACCGCCGCCGCCACGATGAGCACACCACCCATCGTCGGCGTCCCGGCTTTGGCCAGGTGGGTCAGGGGACCCTCTTCACGAACGACCTGTCCCACGTTCATCCGGCTGAGCCACTCGATCGTCGGCCGTCCGAAGAGCAGGGCCAGCAGCAAACCCGTTACGAGGGCTCCCGCCGAGCGGAACGTCAGGTAGTTGAAGAGGTTGAAGAGGATGTGGACGTCGGAGAGCTGGGGGAGCAGGTGGTAGAGCATCAGCCTTCTCCTTCCCGCTGCCCGTCGCCATTGCCGTCAGCCCAGGTCTGGAATGCAGACTCCAGTCGGACCCCCCGGGATGCTTTGAACAAGACCGTGTCGCCGGGTTGCACCTCGGCGGACAAGGCCCGGCCGAGCGCGGGGAGATCGGGAAAGCGCCTGATTCGACCGTCCTTCTCTTCTCTCGCGGCTTCGGCAAACGCTCCCACCAGAAGGAACCGGTCGACGCCGGCCGACAGGGCCTCCGCCAGGACCTTGCGGTGGAGTTCGCCCGATCGCTCTCCCAGTTCGAGCATACTGCCCAGGACCGCAATCCGACGGCCCTCGGCCCGTCGCTCCTCGAGATGCTGGAGAGCGGCCCGGACGCTCTGGGGATTGGCGTTGTAGCAGTCCAGGATCACCGACGCGCCGCGGGCGAGCGTAGTCTCTCCCCGCATGCCTCGAGGACCGACCCGTGAGACCCCACGCGCAGCCGTCTGGGCCGGCACGCCGAGGCACTGCGCCACCGCGAGGGCCAGCAGGGCATTGTACACGCCGTGGCGCCCGGGGACCTTCAGATCGATCTCCTGGCCGTTCCAAGAGAAGGCATAGGTCCCGTCCGCCCTCAACCTGAGGTCCAGGGGTCTCAGCCCGGCGTCGGCTCGCTCGGACAGGCCGCCCACTCTGACATCGGAGCGGAGGAGTCGGGTGCGTTCGGCCAAGACGCTCGGATCGTCCCCCACGATGATCACTCCCGAATCGGGGACAGCCCGTGCCAGGTCCAGCTTCTCGTCGAGGACTCCCTCCAGGTCGCCCAGCAACTCCACGTGGGTCTCCGATACAGTCGTGAGGACGCCCACGGTGGGTTCCGCGACCCGGGCAAGCTCTCGGATCTCCCCCGGCTGGTTGGTGCCCATCTCCAGCACCAGAGCCGACGCGTCGGGGGCCATGGCCAGGATGGTCAGGGGCACCCCGATGCGGTTGTTGAGATTCCCCACGGTTCCGTGGGCGGTGAGGAACCCGGAGATTGCGCCGAGGGTCAGGTCCTTGGCGGTCGTCTTCCCCGAGGAGCCCGTGATTCCCACGACGGGGACATCGGCCTCCCGGCGGCGGAATCGCGCCAGATCCCCCAGGGCCCGGAGGGTGTCGTCCACCCTGTAGACCTGGAAGTCTCCTTGTTGAGGCACGGGTCCCCGGGCATCGATCACCAGGCCGCTACATCCGGCGGCCAGTGCCCGGTCGAGGAATTCGTGAGCATCGAACCGGTCACCCTGGAGGGCGACGAACAGGTCGCCGGCTCCAGCCTCCCGCGTATCGGTCGAGATCCGTCGGTAGACTTGATCCGTCGCCCCCTCGGGATCCAGGCCGAGGGCCGTACGGACGCGCAGGTCCGTCCACGGGAACACGGAGTCCGTCACAGGCACCCCGCTTCCGCCCACCGTGGAGGAAGGCGCCGGGCAGAGGCCGAAGACCGTGGCAACCCCGTCACTGGCCCGGCTCCCTGTCCAGGGCCGACTGCACGATGCGCCGCTCATCGAAAGGACGCTTCTCGGTGCCGACCACCTGGTAGGACTCATGCCCCTTGCCGGCCAGGACCACCATGTCTCCCGGGACTGCCTCTGCGATGGCCCAGTGGATCGCCTCCGTGCGGTCGACGCGTTCCACGCGCTTCACCCGGCCGGACACCCCGGCGGCCACCTCGGCGACGATGGCTTCGGGATCCTCGGTGCGAGGGTTGTCGGAGGTGACGACTGCCACGTCGGCGTATCGCGAAACGGCCTCACCCATACGTGGGCGCTTCACCCGGTCCCGGTCGCCCCCGGCCCCGAAGACGACGATGAGGCGCCCTTCCACCAGGGGCCGAAGGGTCTGCAGCACCCGGTCCAGGGCGTCTGCGGTGTGAGCGAAGTCGATCAGGACGTCGAAGGGAGTCGACAGGACCCGCTCCAACCGCCCGGGGATCTGGGGCGCGGAGGAGAGGGCGTCGGCCACCTCGGCCAGATCCATTTCCAGTGCCAAGCCCACCGAAGCCGCTGCGAGAGCGTTCTCCACGTTGAACCGCCCGAGGAGAGGGAGGCGAACGGCGGCACGGCCATCATCGTAGTGGAGGTTGAACGATGCGCCCCCAGCCGTAAGGACGAGCTCGGTGGCCTGTACGTCGGCGGGTGTATCGAGGCCGTAGGAAAGGCGGGCCCCGGTGATCGGGAGCCCCGTCCAGGACGGTACGTCGGCGTTGTAGACGACAGTCCCTCCGGGCTTCGACAGGCTCACCAGGTGGTGCTTCGCCTCCAGATAGCCCTGCCAGTCGCCGTGATAGTCCAGATGGTCCCTCGTGAGATTGGTGTAGACCATGACATCGAAGCGGAGGGCATCGAGCCGGCATTGGTCGAGGGCATGGGAGGACGCCTCGAGGAGGACGTGGCGAACGCCGGTATCCCGGAGTTGCGTCAGCCAGTCCGATACCCGCTCGAAGCCGGGGGTCGTGAGACCCTCGGTAGACGGGTCCCTCCGACCGTCGGTGCCAACGAGACCGAGCGTGCCGATCGCCGCCGCGGGCCCCTTCCGCGAAAGGACATGCCGGGCCAGAAAAGCCGTCGTGGTCTTGCCGTTGGTTCCGGTCACCGCCACGGTCGTCATGGCCTTCCACGGACTGCCTGCGACCCGGTCGGCTGCGACCGCCCCCGCCAGGCGCGCATTGTCCACGACCACCTGGGGGAGCTCCACGTCCACCACCTCCCGCTCCACCAGAGCGGCGACGGCTCCGGCTCGGGCCGCGTCGGCCAGGAAGTCATGACCATCGTGGGAGGCTCCCCGCCAGGCTACGAAGAGATCGCCCGGGGACACCGTGCGGGAGTCCTGCCGCACCTGGGCGACGGACAGGGACTCGGGAACCGAGGCGTCGACCCGCACGCCCGACGCTTCCACGGCCCGGAGGACCTCCGTCATCGGCACCCTCACCCGTCGCCGCCCCGGCCCACCACCAACACGGTGTCGCCGGATTGCACGACAGTGCCTGCAGCCGGCCGGGTCATACGCACGGCACCCCCGCCCTTGAAGCGAACCCGGAGTCCCAGCTCATGAAGGCGCCGGACAGCGACTCTCGCCGGCGAGCCCTGAAGGCGCGGCACCTGCACGCTCCCCTCGGGGTCGGGAAGGGGTTCGGACTCGTTGCTCGGGGCCAGCGTGTTGGCGAATCGGACCGTCGGGCTGGTGGGCGGTGCCGGGGCCGGGCGTCTCCGGGCCCGCGCAAGCGCCTGGCGATCCACAGGCGAGCTCCCTGCCGACAGGAGGGCTTCGAGCATGGCGCGGGTGATGGGTGCAGCCGTCGAGCCGCCGTAGTAGGTCCCCTGCGGTCGGTCCAACTTCACGAAGAGCAGCAGCTGCGGATCGTCGGCGGGAAAGTAGGCCCCGAAGGACGCGTTGTACGCGCCGGTCTCGTACCGGCCGCCAACGCCGGTGGCCCGGGCCGTACCGCTCTTCCCTGCCACGAGGAAGGAGGCCAAGCGCGCCAAGGTGCCCGTGCCCGCTTCGACGACGTCGACGAGCACCGGAGTGATGAGGTCGGTCACCTCACTGGATACGACGCGCCGTACCAGTTTGGGCGTCCCCACCTCGACCGCTCGTCCATGCAGGTCACGGACCTCCCGAATCAGAATCGGCTCCATCAGGGCGCCGCCATTGGCCAGGGCGCCGAAGGCCATGGCCATCTGGATGGGCGTCACCGACAGCTCGTACCCGATGGAGAGGGACTGGGGAGACTGGAGGGACCACTGCTCCGGGCGACGCAGAACTCCCGACGCCTCCCCGGGGAGGGGAAGGCCCGTGAGGGCTCCGAATCCGAAATCCCTCAGGGCCTCGTACTGCTGGGCTTTGCTGAGGCGCTGGGCGAACTTGGCGATGCCCACGTTCGAGGACTGCCTGACGACTCCGGCGAGGGTCAGCCAGCTGTCACGGTGGACGTCGTTGATCTTCCTGCCGTTGACGACCCAGAGCCCGTTCTCGGTGTCCACCGAGTCCGTGAGCGCCGCCAGGCCGTGCTTCAGCAGCGCAGCCACCGTGAAGGGCTTCATGGTGGACCCCGGCTCATACGTCGTGTTGACGGATGAAAGGGCCGCCGTGGATCCCTCGACCACGGAGACCATGGCCAACACCTCACCGGTGTTCGGCTCGGTAATGATCAGGTCGCCGCCCCTGGCACCCGCCGAGTCCACGGCTGCCACGAGGATCTCCTCGGCGATGGATTGAAGGTCCGTGTCGAGAGTGAGCGTCACGTCGCGGCCCGGATGAGGCTCCTGAACGATCACGCTCTGGCCCGGGATCTCCCGCCCCAGGTTGTCCCGCGCGACGATGGACTGGCCGCTCTGTCCCGCCAGAACCGAGTCCATGGCCTGTTCGATGCCCCCCTTCCCCTCGCCGTCGCGAACGCGGCCGAGAAGCCCCCGGGCAAGCTCCGCATGAGGGTAGAGGCGGCGGAGGTCGACGGTCTGGTAGACACCCCGGTGGCGGATGAGCTCCGCGACCTGCGTCGTGGTATGCCAGCCGGGAATGGGCACCCATCTACGGTCGCCGCGCACGGCCTTGGTCGCCTGAGAACGACTGAGTCCAAGGTCGGATTGAAGGAGCCCGATCACCGCTTCGGGATCCCGGATCTCATTGGTGGCCAAAGCCAGGGAGACGCGCCGGTGGCTCACCGCCAACTCACGGCCTCGCCGATCGAGAATCCGGCCTCGGGGAGCGGGCACGGCCTTGAGTTTCTGGTGTTGACGCACGGCTTCCCGAGCCCAGGCGCGGTGCTCGATCACCTGGAGCTCGGCTGCCCGAACCACGAGCCCGAGGCCGCTGAGAAGCCAGACCCCCAGGAGCACTCGCCGCCGGGTCTGGACCCGTGCACGGAAGTCTCTGCTCCTACCGCGCCGGGTCACGGGTCGACTCCCGGAAGGAACTGCACTTCAGCTTCCCGGGGAGCCCGCAGCCCGAGCCTGCGAGCGGCCTCGTCCAGAACCCACGCCCGCCCCTCCTTGACCATCAGCTCCCGGGTCAACTCCTCCCGCTCGTCTCGGGCCAGTTCGATCTGGCGATCCACGTCGGCAAGGGCCTTCATCGTCTCCCGGGCCGAAGACTGGCGCCACGCCACTGTGGTGAGGGCGGCGAGGAGGGCGGCCGCGGCCAGGACGACCCGAGTCGTTCGGTCGGGGCCCCTCACGCAGCTTTTCTCCACGCCCGTAGCCGGGCGGGGCGAGACCGTGGGTTGGCCGCCACCTCGGCGGGCCCCGCCAGAACCGGCTTTCGTGTCAGGGTCTCGCCCAGGGCCGACATCTCGTGTTGGCGAAGGGGGACCTTCGGAGGTATGCCTCTGCCGGGGTCACTCCAGGTGTGGAACATGCGCTTCACCGAAGCGTCTTCCCCGGAATGGTAGGACAGGACGACCAGGACTCCCCCCGGATTGAGGGCGTCGCGGAGGGCGGGAAGCGCCTCCTCCAGCACGGCCAGCTCTTCATTCACGGCGATCCTCACCGCCTGGAACACCCGGGCCTTTTCACTGTGGGTGGCCGGGCGCCCCAGCACCGACTCGAGAACCCCGACGAGATCATCCGAAACCGCCAGGGGCCGGCGCCCACGCCGCGCGACGATGGACCGGGCGAGGGCCCGGGGGCGGGGCGCATCTCCACTCCGCAGGTCCTGCAGGAGGGCCGCTTCGGACGCCGAGGCGAGGTAGTCGGCGGCCGTGGCTCCGTCCTGGCCCATCCTCATGTCCAGGGAGAGCCCTGGACGCATGGAGAAACCGCGGCGGTCGTGGTCGAGCTGGTGGGAACTGACCCCCAGGTCCAACAGCGCGCCTGCGAGACCCTCTCCCCGGACCTGCGGATCGTCCACGGCATCCAGAAAGGAGCCCAGCAGAAGCCGTACCCGAGCCTCAAAGGGCGCCAGGCGAATCTGGGCCCTGGCCAGCGCCTCCGGATCCCGATCGATACCCAGGAGGCAACATCCTGGGCAGGCGGACAGGAGGGCGAAGGCGTGTCCGCCGCCCCCCAGAGTCCCGTCGAGATACAGCCCGTCACCACCTTGCGTCAGGTATGTCATCACCTCCTCGACGAGCACCGGAACATGATAGGAGTCTGCATCGCCTTCGCCCTTCATGGTCCGCCGGACCCGGGCGCCCTACGGAGCCGCCAAGGCCGCGAACCAGGAGCGTCAGCCAAAGATCTGCGGCGCGAAGTGACCATATTCGGCACTACCGGCATCCAATTCGGACTGGAAGCGTTCAGGGCTCCAGAGCTCCACGCGGTCCACGGCGCCGATGAGGAGCACCTGAGACTCGAGGCCCGCGCTCGTCCTGAGCCAGCCGGGCACTCGGATCCGGCCCTGTTTGTCGGGCTCCACCTCGACTGCGTTGGAGATGATCCGCCTGAAATAGGCGCCTCCCTCCGGTTGGGCCCTGCGGAAGTCCAGCAGCTTCGCCTGCACCGAGGCCCAGGTCTCCTGCGGGTAGAGGTCGAGATGGGTGTGCTTCCATTGGAGCAGGACGAACGAGTCCCCAGGCGCAGCCTTCCGGTACGCCGACGGGAGGGAAACCCTCCCCTTTTCATCAATCTGGAACTCATATCGACCCAGGAATCCGGGCATGGTTTTTCATCCCATTTTATACCACCGCCACCCACTCTAGTACACGACCTCCCCACTCGCAAGGTCTGATTTCCCACTGCTTTCACCGCAGTGTGGGGTTTGCCGTCCCAGGAGTGGGCCGCGGGCGGGGCCTGGCGCCGCGGCAGGGTGGCCACCGGTCGTCCAAGCGCGGAAGAAGAAGGGGTCTGACCCCGGTCGGGGCCCACCGGGTGAGTGGGCCGCCGGAACATCCTCAGCCTTCGGCAGAGCCCCCAAGGGGCCAAAAAAAGAGGCGCCGCGAGCCGAAGCCCGCGGCGCCCTTTCTCAGGACCCGTCTGGTGAGGGGAGGCTCAGCTCCCCCGGTCGATGATCGCCTGCTGGATCTCCATGTACTGGGCAGAAGCATCCCTGAACTGCTGCAGGTTGATCGACGGCTGCGACTCCACGTAGGTGGCTACGCGGCCCAGCTGGAACAGGCTGTTGGCCCTCTGGAACATGGGCAGGGTGGCCTGTGCCGTCTGGAGGGTCTGGGGGCCCTGGCGCTCGATCCCGGACTGGAACAGGGCATAGGCATGCCAGAAGTCCAGTTCTCCGGCCTGACCCTCCGAGATCTCGAATTCGGTCTTGGCCTTCTCGAGGAGCTGGATGGCGTAGGAGAAGTTCTTCTTGTCGATGCCCTGATTGTAGGCGCTGCCGAAGAACATCCGGGCCATGGCATCGGCGGTCTGCTCGCCCCGCTGAATGGCCACCTTGGCAGCCGCTACGGCCTCGTCGACTTGACCGGCCTCGAGCCTCCAGCTCGCCGCGCGAGCCATGAGATTCGGGTACTCGGCGTCACGCGTCGACGCCTCGGTCAGGGCCGCGATGGCGTCGTCCAAGCGGTCGGACCGCTTGAGGACGTCGGCGTAGATGGACCAGAGCTGAGCCTCCTGGCCGTGGGTCTCCAGCGCACGCTCCGCCATGGTCACGGCCCGCTGCAACTGTCCCAGCTCGTTGTGGGCGGCGACCATGTTGCGCAGGTGACCCGCTTCCATCTCCGTACCCAGCACCGCATAGGCCGCGTCGTAGGACGACAGGGCCTTCTCGTACAGAACCGCGACGTCGGCAGGGAGTTCGGCCACATTCCCCGCTGCCCTCTTCTTGTCTGCGGCCGCGCTCGACGCGAACCCGGCATGCATCAGGAGCATGTCCGTGTTCTCGCCGTCCATGGCGAGGCCCTCCTCGATGAGGAGCATGCCGCCTTCGGAATCACCGGCCTCGGCCATCTGGTAGGCGATGTTCATCCGTACCTGGGCGTTGCCGGGGTTGAGCTGCAGATAGGTATTGTAGTAGCCGCGGCCGGCTTCGGTGTTACCCATGTTCGTCGCGATATAGGCCACGGTGAGGAGGCCGTCCTCGTGGAGCGGGTCGAGCTCGATGACCTTCTGGGCGTGGTGGTACGCATCTTCGGTCCGCTCCATCTCCATCAGGGTGCGGGCGTAGATGTAGCGAACCTGGGCATCGTTGGGGTTCATTTCGATGGCCCGGCCACACTGGGCCTCGGCGTTCTCGAAGTCCTTCGAGTTGAAGTAGTCTCCGCAGAACTGGGCGACGCGGAGTTGGTCAACGTAGGTCTCGAAGGCCGTGAAAATCTCATGGGCGGCCTGGGCATGCTGCTTCTCACCCCAGGTCTTGTCCTCGATGGCAAAGGAAGCACCCCCGGGAGCGGCGAATTGGACGCCGCTCAACGAGAAGGTCTTGGCGTCCTTGTTCTCCGTGTACTCTCCGCACATGACCAGCTCGGCATTGATCTGGGTCGCGAGCTGAAGGGACCGGATGCAGTTCAGGTCCTTCATGTCCATGTCGAACTTCTTCGCGCCGTCCTTGATCTCGTTTTCGGCCACCGGCTGGTGGGTCGGGAGCTCGTTGATCAGCTTCCGAATCTCCTTGGCGAGATCCTTTCCGAAGTTGTCGTTGGTGTTCTCGTGGGGCATGAGATTGGTCACCATGACACGGAATCGGGATGCTGCCTGGGCGCTCGCATCCGATGGGAACAGGGGCAACGTAAGGAGAGCCGTAAAGCTCACCCCAACTGCACCGAGCCGTAACCTACTGATCATCCTTTTCTTCTCCGCTGCGGGTCCTGGATGTGTGGCGCGTGTTCGACTGCGTCTCTTCTACGCAAGAAGCGCGTCCGATCTACAGTCCCATGATGGGCACGTCTGCTCCCACCATCTAAGGCATAGCTGTCGAATGTAAGGAGCACATTCAGCGGGGGTCAACCGACAGGCCCACCCCCGCTCTCCCGCCCCATACTCTCCGCGTCTAGTACAAGTTCCGCGCCGTCAGAGTTCCAGTCGACTTCGGGCCGCCCCACGTCGGGTCGGAATCGCGCCCAAACGACAGTGACGCGCGGGTCCATCAATTCCGGAAACCAGGGGCTACCAAGAGGGGCGGAGGCCGATCGGCCCCCGCCCCCAAGTTGCTCCGTATCCGTTGCTCCAAGGGCACGGGTACCCCCCCGGCCCTCGGCAGACCCCCTCAGGGATGACGAATGCGAATCCCCCCCGATCCCGTGTCCACGACGACGCGTCCTTGGCCGTCGCCGATGGTGCCACGGAAATAATCCCGCTTGGCTTCGGCGATGCGGGCCGGGAGATCGATATCGATGCCGCCGGATCCCGTGTCGAATTCGACCTCGGCACCAAAGGACTCGGGCACAGTCAACGTGACACCCCCCGAACCGGTGTCCACGTCCAGACTCCGCACGTCCGAAAGGAGCTCGAGGGACACCGATCCACTCCCGGTGTCGCACATGATGTCGGTGGCCGTGAGCCCGTCGATGCGGATATGACCGGAGCCCGTGTCCACGACCAACTCGTCGACGGACACGTTGGTCCCTTCAACATGCCCCGATCCCGTGTCCGCGTTCAGACGCCGGCCGGTGATGTGGGCGAGCGTGATGGAGCCGGAGCCCGTGTCGGCGGAAACGTCGCCCTCGATG
>Ga0224512_10005465_pt1 | contig 10461 bp, 9 predicted proteins | sample SF_May12_sed_USG_4_FD_169103 | JGI IMG/M metagenome (GOLD analysis project Ga0224512, IMG submission 169103) | Sediment microbial communities from San Francisco Bay, California, United States - SF_May12_sed_USGS_13 | ecosystem: Environmental > Aquatic > Marine > Sediment | place: USA: California...
GGCATCCGAGCACGGTCTACGCGCGGATGTCGTGCTCGGCCACTCTCTCGGCGAGTACTCCGCGCTCGTCGCGGCGGGCGCCATGCCCTTCAAGATCGCACTGCGAATCGTCGCCGAGCGGGGCGCCGCGATGCAGGAGGCCGCCCTGGCCAGCCCAGGGGCGATGGCCGCCCTGCTTGGCATGTCCGACTCCGACGCCGCGGCTCTCTGCAACGAGGCCGGCGAGTGCTGGCCGGCGAACTACAACTGCCCGGGCCAGGTCGTGGCCTCCGGAACGCGCGAGGGCATCGATCGCCTCCTCGGCCTCGTGGCCGAGCGGGGGGGTAAGGCCGCCCGTCTCTCGGTTGGGGGCGCGTTCCACTCGCCGCTCATGGAGCCCGCCGCCGAGCGCCTCCGCCCCGCTCTTCAGGCCTGGGAGCCCGAGGAGCCCACCATCCCGTTTCTGTCGACGACCACGGCAAAGCCCGAGGGCGCCTCGGCGTTACGCAAGATCCTGCTCGATCAGCTCACCTCCCCGGTGCGCTTCGGCGAGGCTGGCCGGGCCGCCGTCGAGATGGGTGTGACCGGCGCGGTCGAGGTCGGCCCCGGCCGGGTACTCTCGGGCCTCATGAAGCGCATCAACCGCCGGATTCCGAGTCGTCAGATCGGTGCGCCCGCTGACCTGTTGGGATTGGGGGGCCTCTAGTGTCCGTCGCCCTGGTCACCGGCGCGAGCAAGGGCATCGGCGCGGCCTGTGCCGTGGCTCTCGCCGAGGCGGGCTACGACGTCGGCATCGGCTATGCGAGCGACGCGGATGGCGCCGAGGCGACCGCCGCGGCCGTCCGGGCGGCCGGGCGCGAGGCGCTCGTTCATCAGGCCGATGTCTCCGATGAGGACCAGGCAGCGGGGCTCGTGAGCGCCGTCGAGGAGGGCCTCGGGCCGCTCGACGCGCTCGTGCTCAATGCCGGCATCACCCGCGATGGCCCCGCGTTGCGCATGGACTCTGCCGACTGGGGCGCGGTCATCGACACCAACCTCAGCGGGGCGTTCTACACCGCGCGCCCCGCGCTGCGCGGGATGCTGCGCCGCCGCGCGGGCTCCATCGTCGCCATCTCATCGATCGTGGGCCTCTCGGGAAACGTAGGCCAGGTGAACTACTCGGCGGCGAAGGCCGGAATGATCGGAATGGTCAAGAGCCTCGCTCGCGAAGCCGCCTCTCGCGGGATCAGGGTCAATGCCGTCGCCCCCGGCTACGTCACGACCGATATGACGGCCGCGATTCCGGAGCAGTTCCGGGAGCAGATCTTGGAGCGCACACCGCTGGGGCGGTTTGGTACCCCCGAGGACGTGGCCGCCGCCGTTCGGTTTCTGTGCTCTGACGACGCCGGTTTCATGACCGGCACGGTGCTCAGCGTGGATGGAGGTTTGGCGATTGGCGCCTGAGAAGGGAACCCTCGCGGCAAAGCACACTCTGCGCCGGGTCGTCGTCACGGGCATCGGCGCGGTCACCCCGATCGGCACCGGGCGCCAGGGTCTCTGGGACGCCGCGATATCTGGGACGTCCGGAGCGGGCCCGATCACCCAGTTCGACCCCCACCCTCTGACGACCACCATCGCCTGCGAGGTCAAGGGCTTCACCCCCGAGGATTTCCTCGACCGCAAGGCCGTGCGTCGCATGGATCGGTTCAGCCAGTTCGCGGTGGCGGCCGGCCGGATGGCTCTGGAGGACGCCGAGCTCGAGGTCGAGGGCGACGGTAGTCGCTTCGGCACGATCATCGGCTGTGGCGTCGGCGGCCTCGACACCTTCACACAGCAGTGCTCGGTGCTCTTCGAACGCGGTGCTGACCGGCTGTCCCCGCTGTTCATTCCCACAATGGTCGCGAACATGGCCGCCGCCCAGGCGAGCATGCACCTCGGCCTGCGAGGGCCGCTCAGTTGCACAACCACGGCCTGCGCGTCCGGCAACCACGCCATCGGTGATGCAACCGATCAGATCCGGCTCGGCCGTGCCGATGTGATGCTCGCCGGCGGCGTCGAGTCAGGGATCACGCCGATGGGGATCGGGGCATTCGCGGCCATGCGGGCTCTGTCGACGCGGAACGACGATCCGGCCGCCGCGAGCCGCCCGTTCGACCGCGACCGCGATGGGTTCGTGTTCGGGGAGGGCTGCGGCGTTCTGGTGCTCGAGAGCCTCGAGCATGCGATCGCCCGTGGGCGCGAGCCACTTTGCGAGGTGGTCGGCTACGGCGTTACCGGTGATGCGCACCACATCACCGAGAACGACCCCACCGGCGCGGCGCCGGGCCGGGCCATGCAGATGGCCATCGGCGAGGCGGGGCGCGGACCGGAGGACGTCGGTTACATCAACGCCCACGCCACGGCGACTCCCGTAGGGGACCCCAACGAGATTCGCGCGATTACGCAGGCACTCGGAGAGCGCGCCGCCGCGGGCGTCGCGGTCAGCTCGACCAAGTCGATGCACGGCCACTGCTTCGGCGCGGCGGGCGGCGTCGAGACCGCGCTCACCGCGCTCACCATCGCGGAGGGCGTCATCCCGCCGACGATCAACCTCGAGATCGTCGACCCTGCCTGTGAGGGCGTGGACCACGTGGCCAACACCGCGCGCGAGGCGCGCGTGGACCTCGCGCTCAGCAACGCGTTCGGCTTCGGCGGGCACAACGCGGTGGTCGCCCTGGCGCGCCTCGAGGATGCGGCATAGCGGCTCTGGTTGGGGCATTACGGCGCATATGGCATGCGCTGAGCACGCGCATCTACCGTCCGGCTGCGTCATGCCGCGGCTTCTCCTGGATCAACGACGAGCGCATCGCAATCGGCGCGATGCCGCACGGCGATGACTTCGACGCCCTTCAGGCGGATGGCGTCACGCACGTCGTGAACTGTCGCGCCCGGATGCAGGGCTTCATCTCCCAAGACCTCTGGCTCGAGCGGGTGGCGTTCGGGGCGACCCGGGTCATCCGGGCGCCGATGTGGGACAGCGGGCGGTCCCAGAGCCCGCGCCGCTGGGCCGCCGCGGCCGAATGGGCCGCGCGCGCTCTCGACGCGGACCCCGAGGCGAAGGTGCTCATCCACTGCCAGCAGGGCCGCCGCCGGTCGGCGATGGTCGCCTACGCCGTCCTGCGCCTGCGAGGGCAGGACGCAAATGAGGCGGCACGCCTCATCCTGACCTATCGGCCGGTCGCGCGAATCGTCCCCGCATACCGGGCATCGGTCGAAGAATGGCTGTCGCGCCGCCTGGGCGCGTCCGCCATTCGGTAACGTCGAGCGCCCGTGTCCATGCGTCGCGCAACCGTAACCATCGACCGACTCCGCCGACGCGGTGACGGTCGCAAGAAACGGCCCATCCCGGCCGATGACTCCTCCTGCCCGACCTGCGGCAGCCACTTCAGCGCCGACGAGATGCGACGCAACCTCCACGTCTGCACCTCGTGCGGCCACCACTTCCGGGTCAGTGGCAAGGAGCGCATCGATCAGCTCGCCGGTTTCGAATCGTGGACCGAGCTTTGGCCGGAGCTGCGCGCCGCAGACCCGCTCCAGTTCACCGACCTCGAGCCCTACACCAAGCGCGTCGAGAAGGCGGAGGATAAGGGCCTGTCGGAAGCGCTGGTGGCCGGCGAGCTCTCCATCGGCAGGCAGCCGTGCATCGCTGCCGCCATGGACTTCGGCTTCCTTGGCGGCAGCATGGGCAGCGTGGTCGGCGAGAAGCTGCTGCGGGCGTGCGACCGAGCGGCAGAGCGGCGAGTGCCCCTGATCGTCGTCTCCGCATCGGGCGGCGCCCGCATGCAGGAGGGGGTACTGGCATTGATGCAGATGTCCAAGAGCGTCGTCGGGTTCGAAGCCCTCCACGAGGCCGCGGTACCGGTCATGTCGGTTCTGGCTCATCCCACCACAGGAGGCGTCTGGGCCTCGTTCGCGGCGCTTGGAGACGTGACCTATGCCGAGCCCGGGGCTCTGATCTCATTCTCCGGTCCGCGAGTGATCGAGCAGACGACGCGCGAGAAGCTCGCACCGGACTTCGGCCTCGCCGAGACCCAGCTTCGAAACGGGCAGATCGACGATGTCGTCGACCGCCGCGAGCTGAACGAGCGCCTGGAGCGCGTCATGAGGATCCTGTCGCGAGAGTCCAGTCCCGAGCCGCCGCTCGCCATGCAGTGGGCTCAACAGGGCGCCTCGAGGGCTCAGCGGGCCGCCCGAGCCCTGCCTCGCGTGTCGCGTCGCATCATGGACCGCCTACGACGCGACGAGGAGGCCGAATGAGCAGCGCCGCCGGCGACGCGATGCGCCGCCTCGGCAACGCCATCGCGACGACCGAGCCCCAAAGTGCCGACCAGATCTGGGAGATCGTCCAACTAGCGCGCCACCAAGACCGGCCGTATCCGCTCGACTACATCCCGCGTCTGCTCTCGGACTTCGAGGAGCTCCGTGGCGACCGGCTCTACCGGGATGACCCGGCAATCGTCGCTGGCATCGGCCGCTATCACGACACGCCCGTGGTCGTGATCGGCCAGCAGAAGGGGCGCGACACCCAGGAGCGCACCCATCGCAACTTCGGCATGCCTGGGCCCGAGGGCTATCGCAAGGCCATGCGGGTCATGGCGCTCGCCGAGAAGATCGGCGCGCCGGTCGTCACGTTGATCGACACCCCGGGAGCGTTCCCCGGTGCGGACGCCGAGCAGCGGGGACAGGGCGGCGCGATCGCGACCAGCATCCGGACCATGCTGCGGCTGAACGTCCCAACCGTCTCCATCGTGATCGGCGAGGGCTCATCCGGCGGGGCGATCGCCCTGGGCGTCGCAGACCGGGTGATGATGCTCCAGAACTCGACCTACTCGGTCATCTCCCCCGAGGGCGGCTCGGCGATCCTCTGGCGCGATGCGGCCAAATCCAAGCTCGCCGCCGCGGCGTTCCAGCCGACCGCGGCCAATTGCTACCGCTGGGGCGTGGTCGACGCCGTCGTTCCCGAGCCGGACGGGGGCGCGCACCGCGACCACGACGCCGCGGCGAAGCTGCTCGACCGGTATCTCCAGCGCGCCATCAACGAGCTACGGGACGTGCCCGGCCAGGAGCGGCGCCGCCAGCGCAACGCGCGCTTCCGGCGGATCGGCTCGTATCGAGAGCTCGCGCTGGCCGACACGAGCGCCGTCGTGTCGGGGCGGTCCGAGCACTCGGGCTAGGACGCCAGCGAAGCTCGCCCATCTGCGGCCGTGTCGCTCGCGGTCTCGTAGCTCGCCGGTCCGTCCTTGAGCGGGTCGCCGAGACCCTTCATCACGCGATGGAGTCGAAGCACTCCGTCGAGCAGCTCGCGGAAGGTGCGCGGGTGGCGCGGCAGGACACCCAGTTGCGCGGCGACGTCGCGTTGCCACTCGACGAGGCTCTCTCCCGGCTGACGTTGCGGATCTACCCGGGCGCCGTCGAGGACGAGCGCTGTAAGGGCCATAAGTTGTGCGCGGGGCTCCGGCCGTCGTGCCACTCGCGTCCTCCTTGACTGCGAGGCGGGGGTAAATGGGGTCGAGGTTCTTATCGTGCGCCGAGGAGCGATTCTTGAGCGTCATCCGCCGCGCGGGGCGAAAGAACGCGCAGCATGCCCGCCGGGGCAAAGCGAATCTCACGGTGCGCGCCCACCGGCTCGCCATCCGCCTGCACCGCGACGGCTTCATCGGTGGTGATCGTGAGGCTGGTCTGGGCGACCCCCCTCACCACGGCCGCGTCCCGCGCGTGGCGACCGGATGCGAACGCACCGGCGGCAACCCGGGCGATGTCCCTCCTTCGGGCGCGGCTCAGTGCGAGCCAGTGCAATCGGCCGTCGAAGTCGGCGCCGGGAATCAGGTCGAGCGGCAGGGCGCCGAAGTACGCGTACGGCCCGCCGATGGCGACCGAGATGCTCGCGGCGTGCACCGGCTCCGCGCCGTCGCTGCTCACCCTCAGCACGCTGCCACGCCTTGCGGTGCGCTCGACTGCTCGGGCCGCCGCCACGGCGAACGCCCCTTGGCCGAGCGTTCGCTTGGCCTTCGGTCGCCGCTCCACCTCGGCCACGGCCTCGCCATCGATTCCAACGCCGGCGTTCAGGCACAAGCGCCGCCTGGTGCCGTCGGCGGTCACAGCCCAGAGCCGTATCTGCCGGGTGAGAGCGTCGCGATCACCGATGACTCCTCTCAGAAGCGATATCGCGGCCTCGGGCGTCGCAGGCCATCCGATCGCGCGGGCGAAGACGTTCGTTCCTCCCAGCGGAATCGGGCAGAGCGCCGCGTCGGTGTCCTCGATGACACCCGCGACCTCGTTGACGGTGCCGTCGCCGCCGAGGACGATGAAGATCTCGCACCCGGCGTCCAGCGCCTCTCGTGCCAACTGCTCGCCATCCCCCTTCCCCCGGGTCACGAGGCTGACCGCATCGTGCTCCGCTCCAAGCGATCGCATCACTCGAGCGCGCAGGCCCGGCGAGGAGCGCCGTGCGTTGGGGTTGATGATCACGGCGATGTCGGGCATCCGCTCACATCCCCGCCAGAGTCAGCTCAAGGCGTGCCAGATAGCCGGCCACGAGCAGATCGAGTGCGGCGGGTCGCTCGATGGGCAGCAGATGACCGCTGCCCTCCACGACCACCATATGGGCCATTGGTAGCCCGTTCGCGAGCTCCTCGCTGAGCGACGTGGGCATCAGGACGTCGTCCGCGGCGGCGATCACCAACGCGGGTACCTCGACATCGGCGAGCCGCCCCCGAGCGTCGTAGTCTCGGCAGCACGCATAGCCCGCGGAGAGAACATCCTGCCCCGCACGCATCAGCGCCTCCCGTCGCTGCACGAGCTGTTCGTCGGTCGCCGCGACGAACGACGCGCGAGCCAGACGATTGCACTCCGCGGCGAAATCCTCCTTTACGGCCCGGAGCCGCGTGTCCGGCATCGGTATGTGAGCGCCGGAGGTGACCAGGACGAGTCCATCGACCAGCTCGGGCTCGTGAAGCGCCGTCTCGATGGCGATAGCAGCTCCAAGGGAGTGGCCGACCAGGACCGTCGGGCCCGGAGTTGAGCGCAGCTCGAGTGCGAGGCGTTCGGCGTGCTCTCGGGTGGAGGTGGGAGGAGTGCGCGCCGCCTGATCGGTCATGTCCGGGGCATGGACCACGCAGCCGTCGAAGACTTCGCTCTGGCGCGCGAAATCGTCGGGGATCGAGCCGACGCCGGGGATGAATACTGGGCGAGGAGCGGGCATGGTCACAGAGGGGCACGCCATCCTAGCCGTCGGCGGTAGGCCGCCCTCGGGGCGTATCGCGAGGTGTTTGCTAGCTTCCGCGCCCGTGCCGCCCCTCCTCCTGGCCGTCGATTTCGACGGCACGATCACCGCCCGCGACACGCTTCAGGTCATCGTCGAGGAGTTCGGCGCGCGAGGCGTATGGGACGAGCTGGACCCCCGCTTGCAGGCTGGAGAGATCACGATCGAGGAGGCCATGCACCAGCAGTTCGCCGCCGTCACGGCCACCACGGATGAGGCGCTGGCGGCGGTGCGTCGCGAGGCGCCCATTCGGCCCGGTTTCGAGCGCTTCGTGAGCTGGGCGGACCGCGCGGGGCACCGCTTGACGATCCTGTCGGCCGGCTTCCGGACAGTGATCGACGCCGTCTTCGCCGACGCCGGCATCACGGGCCTGGAGATCCGCTCGAATGACATCGCCTTCTCACGCGAGGGCGCGCGGCTCGTCTGGGCGGATCGCGGCGAGATCTGCGAGCACTGCGGCCGGCGCTGCAAGCGCCACGATCTCGCGCTGCGCCACGCCCCCGACCAGCACGTCGTCTACGTCGGTGACGGGATCTCCGACAGGTGCGCCTCCGCGCAGGCGGATACGGTGTTCGCGCGCGCGTCGCTGGCCGAGCATCTCGAGCGCGAGGGCCGCCAGCACATCCCGTTCGAGGATTTCCACGACGTCGTCTCGTACCTCGAGCGCCTCCAGCCCAGGGCGGCCTAGAGATGGGCACGTGGAAAGAGGTACCACCCCCCGAGCAATGGGGACAGATGGAGGAGCGCGTGCTCGCGTTCTGGCGCGAGAACGATGTCTTCGCCGCAAGCGTCACGGCGCGTGAGGGCAGCCCCCCGTATGTCTTCTACGAGGGTCCCCCTACGGCCAATGGGCGACCCGGGTCGCACCACGTTCTCTCACGAGTGTTCAAGGACATCTTCCCCCGCTTCCACACCATGCGCGGGAGAAAGGTCGAGCGGCGGGGCGGCTGGGATTGCCACGGGCTCCCGGTGGAGCTGGAGGTCGAACGGCAGCTCGGCATCTCCAGCAAGCCCGAGATCGAGGCCTACGGCATCGCGGAGTTCAACGCGAAGTGCCGCGAGTCGGTCGTGACCTATCTCGAGGAGTGGGAGCGGCTCACCGAGCGAATCGGCTTCTGGGTCGATACCGAAACCGCCTACCGGACCATGGACTCCTCGTACATCGAGAGCGTCTGGTGGAGCCTCGCCGAGCTGTGGGATCGGGGTCTGGTCTACGAGAGCCACAAGGTCGTCCCGTACTGCACCAGGTGTGGCACCCCGCTCTCGAGCCATGAGGTGGCGCAGGGATATCAGGAGATCGACGATCCCTCGATCTACGTCAGGTTCCCGGTGCGGGACTCCGATGCCGTCCTCCTGGTCTGGACCACCACCCCGTGGACGCTCCCGGCGAACCAGGCAGTGGCCATCAACCCCGAGCTCGAGTACGTGGAGGCCGACCTCGACGGGGAGCGGCTCATCGTCGCCCGGGCACTGGTCCACGCCGCGCTCGGCGACGCGGCGACCGTGGTGCGCGAGGTGCCGGTCGACCAACTCGTCGGCGCCCACTACGAGCCCCCGTTTCCCTTCATCGAGGGGGCTCACGTCGTCATCTCCGGCGAGTTCGTCACCACCGAGGACGGTACGGGGCTCGTGCACCTCGCGCCGGCATTCGGCCAGGACGACTATGTCGCGGGCCAGCAGCATGGTCTGGACGCCCCGAATCCGGTCGACCTCGACGGGCGCTTCACCGATCAGGTGCCATCGGTCGCCGGGGAGTTCTTCAAGGACGCGGACCCCGCGCTGATCGACGATCTCCGCGATCGCGGGCGACTCTTCCGCGCGGCGTCCTACACGCACACCTACCCGCACTGCTGGCGCGACGGATCTCCTCTCATCTACTACGCAATGCCGTCCTGGTATGTCCGCACCACCAAGGTCCGCGACCGGATGCTTGCGCTGAATAGCGACATCGGGTGGCACCCCGAGCACGTCCGCGACGGGCGATTCGGCAAGTGGCTCGAGGGCAACGTCGATTGGGCGATATCGCGGCGGCGCTACTGGGGCACTCCACTGCCGTTCTGGCGCTGCGACGACTGCGGAGACGCGGAGGCGGTCGGCTCCTTCGCGCGGCTTGCCGAGCGGGCCGGCGTGCAACTCGGCGAGGGCTTCGATCCCCACCGGCCGTTCGTGGACGACCTCGTGCTGGCGTGCGAGAGCTGTGGCGGGACCATGCGGCGCGTGCCCGAGGTCGTCGACGTCTGGTACGACAGCGGCGCCATGCCGTTCGCCCAGCAGCACCACCCCTTCGACGACGGCCGTCTGGAGGGGCGCTTTCCCGCCGACTTCATCTGCGAGGCTCTCGATCAAACGCGCGGGTGGTTCTACAGTCTTCTCGCCGAGGCCACGCTCCTGTTCGACGAGACCGCGTATCGGAACGTGGTCTGCCTCGGCCTGATCCTCGACGCCGAGGGTCAGAAGATGAGCAAGAGCAGGGGCAACGTGATCGAGCCCTGGACCGTGCTGGATCGCCAGGGGGCAGACGCGTTTCGGTGGTACCTGCTCACGGCCCAGAGCCCCTGGGACAGCTTCCGCTTCAGCCTCGAAGCCGTCGACGAGGCCAAGCGCCGGTTCCTGCTCACGCTGTGGAACACCTACAGCTTTCTCGTCACCTACGCGGCTCTCGACGACGGCTGGGAGCCGGGAGGTGAGGACCCGCCGCTTCAGGAGCGCCCGGCAATCGACCGCTGGGCTCTCGCGCGGCTCGATGAGACGGTCGCGGAGGTCACCGCTCGCCTCGACCACTACGACGCGACCGCCGCAGGCCGGGCCATCGATACCTTCATCGACCAGTTGAGCAACTGGTACGTTCGCACCTCGCGACGCCGTTTCTGGGGATCCGATCGCCGTGGCGGCGACGCCGCCAGGGCGGATCGGCGCTCGGCCTTCGCGACCCTTCACGAGTGCCTGGCCACCGTCACCCACCTCACCGCGCCGTTCTGCCCGTTCGTCGCAGAGGAGATCTACGCCAATCTCGTCGCGGCGCACGACCCGGATGCGCCCCTGAGCGTTCATCTCGCGGACTGGCCGGTTGTCGCCGGGCGCCGCGACGACGACCTGGAGCGCGGCATGGCGGCGGCGATCGCGACCGTCGCGCTCGGCCGCGCGGCCCGCGCCGAGGCGAAGATCAAGGTGCGCCAGCCACTGGGCGAGGCTGTCGTCGCGAC
>Ga0224512_10005466_pt1 | contig 10459 bp, 6 predicted proteins | sample SF_May12_sed_USG_4_FD_169103 | JGI IMG/M metagenome (GOLD analysis project Ga0224512, IMG submission 169103) | Sediment microbial communities from San Francisco Bay, California, United States - SF_May12_sed_USGS_13 | ecosystem: Environmental > Aquatic > Marine > Sediment | place: USA: California...
TCTCACCGCCGTTGCGTTCTGGCAGCTGCGAGCGATCAGTTCAACTCCGATCGGCCGGCTCGCCGATCGTTTCTCGGTCGATCCGGTGCTGGTCGTCACCCCGGCTCTCGGGCTGCTGACCGGAGCGGTGCTGACGCTGCGGATCGTGCCCCTGCTGGCGCGAACCGGCGAGCGCCTGGCCACAGCGGGTCGCTCGGTGGTCGGGGCGCTGACCGGCTGGCAGCTGGCCCGCCGACCGGGCGGACAGGCCCGGGCCGCTTTCCTCCTGGTGATGGCGATCAGCATCGGCTTCTTCGCCGCCTCGTACGCCGCCACCTGGAACGACTCCCAGGCCGACCAGGCCGACTTCCAGGTGGGCGCCGACCTGCGGGTGCTGCCCAATCGGCGAACCAACGACTCGATCACCGATCTCCATCTCACCGCAGCACACGAACGACTCGATCCTGTGGAGGCGTCGATGCCGCTGCAACGGATCGTCGGCTCCCTGCCCGGGTCGGGCCGTCGCGGCACGTTCCTCCTTCTCGATGCCACCAAGGCGGCCGACATCGTCTCGCTGCGACCCGATGGAGCTCCCGGGTTTGCCGCGCTGATGGATGAACTGGTGGCCGCCCGGCCGCGACTCCCGGGGCTTGCCGTGCCGGGAGAGCCCGAGCGACTCGAGTTCACCTTCGACGCCTTCGAGGAACCGATCGAGGTCGACGACCCGAGGGTCGTCGGGATCTTCGGCGACGATTTGCCGGTTGAGGACGATGGCGGGTTCCTCCCGCCGGCATTCGACGGTGCTGTCGACATCGTCGTTCAGGACGGCGACGGGTTCCTGCATCGGCTCCCGGCGGGCACCATCGAACCCAATGTCGGGCCGCAGCTGTTGACCGTCGAGTTGACCGAGACCGCGACCGCCGACCTGACGCTGACGCCGATATATCCGCTGACGATCGTCGATCTCCAGATCCGGGGGACCGCCCCCCTGTTCCTCAGCCGGGCCGTGACCGTCGAGCTGCTCGGGATCGATGCCGTCGACGCAACCGGTGACGCCGCCACCATCGCCCTCACCCCATCGGACGAGGGCTCGTGGATCCCGTCGACGCTGACCCAGGGCCGCAGTACCGGCCAGCCGACCATAGCCGTGGCCGCCACCGACGAGCGTGTCTCCCTCGACCTGGACACGGCGGCCTCGGACCCCTCCAGCACCGCCCAGGTTCTGTTCAGCGCCCGTCCGGGCCGCTGGTCGGTGCCCGACGCGTTCCCCGTGGTGGTCTCCCACCGTTGGCTGGCCGAGAGCCGAACCGAGATCGGTGACGACGTGAGCTTCAGCTCGATCCGGGCTCTCGACGACTCCGCAGTCGTCGCCGGTGCAGTCGACGTCTTCCCGACGGTTGACCCGATCACCGACCATGCGGTCATCGTCGACCTGCCGACCGTGCAGATGGTCGATTACGAACTGGGCCGTCCGATCCGGGGAGCCGACGAGGCCTGGCTGGCCGTCGGGGAGGCGGGCACGACTGCGGTGGCGGCCACGCTGTCGGCTCAACCATTCGACTCGGTCGCCGTCGAGGGCAGGCAACGCCGCTATGTCAGCCTCACCACCGACCCGGCGGCGCTGGCCACCATCGGCGCCTTCGCCATTGGTTTCGTGGTGGCTGCAGTCTTCGCCGTGCTCGTGTTCGTCGCCGTCACCGCGGTCTCGGCTCGAGAGCGGCGCGACGAGTTCACCCTGCTGCGAGCCTTCGGGCTCGGACCCCGGCAGTTCGTCGCCTGGATGACGACGGAGCAGCTGGTGATGGTGGCGCTCAGCGTCGTCCTCGGGGTGGCGGTCGGGTTCGGTCTGTCGGCCGCCGTGCTTCCGCTGATCTCGATCGGTCAGCAGGGTGCACCGGCGGTTCCACCGGCCGAACCCCGCTATCCCTGGGCGACCATCGCCGTGGTGGTGCTGGCCCCGCTGGCCGCGCTGGTGGCGACGATCGTCGTCACCGCTCTGCGTCGGGAACGTGACTCCCTCGGTAGCCGGTTGCGGGATGGCACGACGTGAGCGGCGTCAACGTGTGGCTCACGGCTGGGCTCGGCCTGTGGCGGCGAGTTGTTCGGACCAGACCGGCTGGGGCCCTCGCCATCTTCGCCGTCACGCTGGCCGCTGCGCTGCTGGTGACGGGGGGAGCCCGGCTGCTCGATCGGGTGTCGACGGACGACCTGGTGGACGCAATCGAGTCGGCCGAGCCGAGGGCGGCGAACATCCAGTACGTGACCGACGGCCGCTTCGGTGTCGGTTCGGTGGCCGAACCATTGTCGCGGATCCGGGATCGGGGCCAGGAGATCTTCGACGACGAGCTCACGACCCCGATCCAGGACATCATCGTCGATCAGCAATTCGTGATCGAGTCGCCGCCGTTCCGGGTCAGCTCCTACCCGGACCAGGACGAGGGACCGTTCACCCGGACGCTCCGGATCCGGTTCCAGTCCGAGCTCGACGATCACCTGACCGTCGTCGACGGGCGGGCTCCAGGTGAGCGGGCACTCCGCTCGGTGCTGATCGGCGACGAATGCCCTCCCGACATGAGTGCGGTCGACGAGTTTCTGGCTGCAGCCGGCACCGATCCGGCGCCGGAGCCGTTGGATTGCCGAGTGACCGATGTTCCCGTCTACCAGGTGGCAATGACCGCGCAGACCGCCGCCGACCTCATGGTCGACGTTGGCGACACGGTGGTACTCCGCCCGGAGCCGACCCACCCCCGATGGGCGTTCGTTCGAGCCGAGTTCCTGAGCCGGGTGATCCTGGTCGAGGTTGTCGGCATCATCGAGTTGAGCGATCCCTCGGACGACTACTGGTTCGGCGACGATGCCCTCCACCGCCCCCGCATCATCGAGAATCCCGACTTCCGGCTGATCTTCGCCTCGGCCGTCACCCCTCCGGTCGACTACCGGCCGATGGTGCGCGACATCCAGGACGTGCACTTCGATTTCGCCTGGCGGTACATCGTCGATCCGGCCCGTATCGATCAGACCGAGGCCGCCGACCTGGCGGCCGAGATCGACAAGCTCGGATCCAACGAGGACCAGGTCATCACGTTGCTCCCTGAGATCATCAACCAGCATCTGGTGGAGCGAACGCTGACGGTGGGGCTGATGTCGACCGCGTTCGCCGGCGTGCTGGTGGTGTCGGCGGCGGCGACGTTCGTTCTGGCTTCGCTGGCCGCCGACCGTCAGCACCATTCGTTGCGGTTGCTGCTCGACAGGGGGATCGGCCGGGGTGGCTTGCGGTGGACGGGTCTGTGGCACGGTCTGGTGGTATCGGTCCCGGCGGTGGTCGCTGCACTGGCCGTTGTCGGCCAGTGGGTCGAGCAGGCCCCCTGGTCTCGCCCCATGGCGGCCGGCGGGCTGGTGGCGGTCGGGGTTGTCGGATCGGTGGTCGCCGCTGTGTGGCTGGCCACCGATCGGGCCGCCAAGGGCACGGTTTCCGGACCACGGTCCGTGCCCCGATCCGGCACGATCCATGACCTGGTCGCCGACGAGTCGCAGGTCGCAGCCGCCAGGCGGCTGGTGCGTGACGCCGCACTGCTACTGACCGCGGTCGGGGCCGTGGTGCTCGTCCGGCGACGGGCCGAGTTCGGCGTGGGTGCCGCGTCGACGGTCGGCGGCGACGGGAACCGGGCGGGTGGGGGAAGCCTGGCCGCCGTGGCCGGATCGGGAGTCGACCTCGACCTGTTGATGGCGATGGCGCCGCCGGTGATCGGGCTGGCCGCAGGTGTGCTGACGATTCGATTGTTGTCCCCGCTGTTCCAGTTGCTGGCCGGGCTCGGTGGGCGGATGCGAGGCGCAGTGCTCTTTGTCGCCTTCCGCCGCGTTGTCTCCCAGGGCCGGGCCGCCCGGTCGGCGGTGATGATCGTGGTGCTGGCCGTCGGAATGGCCGGATTCGCAACGACGACACGGGCGGCCGTGGCCGAGGCGCAGCGGGTGAACGGCTGGCAGATCGTCGGCGCCGACCTGGCACTGCGGGGATCGACGCTCGACGCTCCGGTGCCCGCCGAGGCGGCCAAGGAGGTCGAGGCGTTTGCGGCTTCGACCGTCGCGGGCTTTCAGCAACCCCTCACCAAGTTGTCGGTTCCGCCGGACCTCCCGCCGACCGAGCTGTTGGCCGTCGAGGCGAGCGGCTACCGCTCGATGCTGGCCGACTCGCCGATCGATCCGTCGATGCTCGATCCGCTGGTCGATGCGCCGCCCGAGGACGGAGTGATTCCGGCCATCGTCTCCCGCACATGGGCGCCTGCTCGACGTCCGTCGTTGGAGGATCGACTCGAACTCCTGGTCGGTACGACGCGAGTGCTCGTCGAGGTGGTTGCGGTCGTCGACGACTTCCCGGCCACCCCGGCCGGCGGGCCGGTGGTGGTGGTTGATCTGGAGACGTTGAGGGCGGTCGGCCCGCCCGGCTTCGCTCCGGCCACGGTGCTCTTCGTCGACACCGCCGCCGGGACGACGGCAGGGGTCGACTTCGGGCCGGGAGTGCGGGTCGCCGACCGCCTCGATCAGCAGGCCGACCTGGCCGCCGACCCGTTCATCCGCTGGACCGACATCGGCCTGCGTCTTCTCACCGGATTCGCCGTGGGTCTGGCCGTGCTGGCGGTCGTCTCGACGCTTGCCATCAGCGCACCGGCCCGTAAACGTGACCTCGGACTGCTGACCACCATGGGTCTCGGCTCACGCCAGGCGGCCCGGGTGACAGCGGTCGAACAGGTGGTTCCCATCCTGGTCGCGGCCGTGGCCGGAGTCGGCGTGGCGGCCGGGCTGCTGCGGCTGATCGTGCCGGCCCTGAATCTGACGGCCTTTGCCGGCGGTCCGCTTCCGGTGGAGATTGATCTCGTCGACTCCGCCCCGGCGGTACGGGCATTGCTCGGTCCGGCGGCCGTGATCGTGGGGGCCGTGTCGGTTGCAGTCCTGGTGTCGACCTGGTGGCTGATCGGGCGGAGGCGAGGGCGAATCGGCGGGGCCGATGGGCTCACTAGTCTGAGTATGGGAGAGGTTTGAGTGAGTGCGCTTATCGAGTGCAACAACCTGGTCAAGATCTACAAGACCGCGGAGCTCGAAGCCGTGGCCCTTCAGGGACTGGATCTGGAGGTCGCCGAGGGAGAGCTGATCGCCATCGTCGGGGCCTCCGGAAGCGGCAAGTCGACGTTGCTCAACATTCTGGGCGGCGTCGACGTCCCCTCGGCCGGTGACGCCCGGGTGGACGGCTCGGATCTGTTGAAGCTGTCGGCTCGGGAACGTGTCCATTACCGGCGACGGGTGGTCGGTTTCGTGTGGCAGCAGACGGCCCGCAATCTGCTCCCCTATCTGAGCGCCAGCGAGAACGTGGAGCTGCCGATGTCGTTGGACGGTCGGCCTCGGCGAGCGGTTCGGCAGCGGGCCACCGAGCTGCTCGAACAGGTGGGTTTGGGTGATCGCCTGGGCCATCGCCCGGCCCAGCTTTCGGGTGGCGAGCAGCAGCGGGTGGCCATCGCCATTGCGCTGGCCAACGAGCCCCGGGTGCTGCTGGCCGACGAACCGACCGGTGAACTCGACAGTGACACGGCCACAGAGATCGTCGAACTCCTTCGCACCGTCAACGCCGATCACGGTGTGACGATCGTGGTCGTGACCCATGATCCGCTGATCGCCGACCATGTGAATCGGACGGTGGCGATTCGCGACGGCCGCACCAGCAGCGAGGTGTTGCGGCGCACGGAGTTCGACGGCATCGGTGGCTCCCAACTGGTGGCCGAGGAGTTCGCCGTGCTGGATCGCGTCGGGCGGCTCCAGCTACCTCACGACTACATGGAGGCCCTCGACCTCCGCCAGCGGGTTCGGCTCACCCTCGACCCCGACCACATCAACGTGTGGCCGGACCGGGACGACGGCGAGGACGATCGATGAGCCGGCCAGCATCGCACTCCCCGGTCATCGAAGCCCGGGACCTGAGCCGAATCTACGATCAGGGCCCGACCGAGGTGTATGCGGTGCGAGACGTGTATCTGGCCGCCACACCTGGCTCGGTCGTGGTTGTTCGAGGCCGGTCGGGGAGCGGCAAGACGACACTGCTGAACCTTCTCGGCGGGCTCGACAACCCGACGGCAGGATCGGTTTCGCTCGACGGTGAACAACTCCACACCATGGGGGAGGCCGATCGGTCGGTGGCACGCCGGACGAAGATCGGTTTCATCTTCCAATCGTTCGGACTGTTGCCCATGCTCTCGGCGGTCGAGAACGTGGAGCTGCCGATGCGCTTGGTTCGGGCCGGCGTGGTCGAACGGCGAGAGCGGGCCGAACATCTCCTGGATCAGGTCGGGCTCGGCCATCGGGGGAAACACCGCCCGACCGAACTCTCGGGCGGGGAGCAGCAGCGGGTGGCCATCGCCCGGGCGTTGGCCAACCGGCCCCGGCTCCTGCTGGCCGACGAGCCGACCGGTCAGCTCGACTCGACCACCGGGCGGGAGATCATCGAGCTATTGGCCGGCCTCGTCCGGTCCGACGGCATCGCCGCGGTTATCGCCACCCACGACGCCGCTCTGACCGCGGTGGCCGACCAGGTCATCGAACTACGGGACGGCGAGGCCCGGCACCTCCCCATGCGCCCGGATCGGTGACACTGCTGCCATCCTTGTCTCATGAGCGATTCTTCGACGTGTGCATTCATCGGCCTGGGCAACATGGGCTTCCCCATGGCCGGCCACCTGCTGGCCGCCGGGCACGACGTGCGGGCCTACAACCGCACCACCTCGGTGGCCGAGCGTTGGCTGGAACACTATGGATCGGGGGCCGTGGCGGCCACCCCGGCCGAGGCGGCCGCCGGCGCCGACTTCGTGTTCATCTGCGTCGGGGGCGACGACGATGTCCGCTCCGTGGTCTACGGCGACGACGGCGCACTCGGTGCCCTGGCCGAGGGGGCGATCATCGTCGACCACACGACGGCGTCGGCCGAACTGGCTCGGGAGCTCGACGAGGCGTGTCGGGCGGTCGGCGTGGGATTCATCGACGCCCCCATCTCGGGAGGACAGGCCGGAGCCGAGGCCGGGCAGTTGAGCGTGATGTGTGGAGGCGACCCAGACGATTTCGCCAAGGCCGAACCGGTCATCGACGCCTACGCCAAGGCGATCACGCTCGTCGGGCCGGCCGGCTCGGGGCAGCTCACCAAGATGGTGAACCAGATCCTCTGCGCCGGAGCGATCCAGGGAGCGGCCGAGGCGTTGGCCTTCGGGGAGCAGGCCGGACTGGACATGAACCTCGTGTTCAACGCCGTCTCGCAGGGGGCCGCCGGTTCGTGGTACCTGTCGAATCGGGCTGAGACGATGCTGGCCGACGAGTTCGACTTCGGCTTCGCCGTCGACTGGATGGCCAAGGACCTGGGCCTGGTGGCCGATGAAGCCGAGACGATCGGCGCGCCGACCCCGCTCACGGCGATGACCCGGAAGTACCTCGCCGACAGCCAGGCCGCCGGTGACAACCGCCTGGACGCGACGGTCATCATCCGCCGCTACCGGGAACAGCGCGATCAGTAGCGATCTGTAGCCATCGGTAGCCATCAGTGGCAGCCGGGCCGCTGGCAACCGGTTGCCGTCCGTCGCCAAGCCGGCCAGTCGCTTCGCCCGGCTCCGTATTCAGTTATCAAGGAACAGTGGCCCGTGAATCGGGCCCACGACCGGCTATGCCGCGATCGGTGAACCCCGAGCCGTCGATGGGCGGATTCGGTCCGGCCAGGTGGTTGCGTGGTGGCTTCCATTCGGCGTCTGGATGTCGAATCGGCGGGTCGTAGGATGCAGTCTCACCGACCAACCGCCCTCGTGTACGTCATGATGATGTCGAGTACAAAGCGGAACCAGGTTGCACAAGTCGGTCGAGCCACCGTGTTCCCACCCGTGAACATGGTGCAGCTGACACCAGGCAATCGGTCGGTCACAGCCATGCCAGGCACACGTTCGATACATCGCCCGGGTCGCCTGCCATTGGGCATCGGTGGCCGTGCGATACCGGCGTCCAACATTGAGCGGAATCCCGTTGGTGTCGAGCAACACCCGCTGCAGGACCGCATCACACGCCAGCCGTGCGATCGACTCGGGCGGTAGGGGGTGACCGCCGGCCGTCTCCCGGACCGACGCTTCGTGAGCACCTCGAGTGAACGTCTCCCAATCGACCACGACAGCGATGTGGGGCCGTCCGGGGCCATGTCGATTCGCCGCGCCGGTCAGCAATCCGTAGGCTGCATCGGCCGCCAGCCGCCCGTCTTTCGAGACACCGCCTTCATTGGCCAGACGCGTGAGCTCACGCTCGACCGACCCGATGATCGCCTCGTAGCGCTCCGGATCGAACTCGCCGTGAACGTGGCCCATCCCGGTGCGCTCGTCGAACCAATGCTTCCACGAGGATCGGGCCTGCCGCTGCCTCGTGTCGGCCAATCCCCCATCGCCTTTGTTTCGCTCCGCCTCCCGACGGACGTGCCTCGCAAACGTGTCGGCGGACAGCGAAGCGGCCGCATCGACCAGTTCATCGGTGTCCAAAAGGTGCTGCTCGCCGTCGGACAACCCCTTGAGCGCCAGGGCGATCGCATCGACCTGAGCCGCTCCGATCCGCCCGGCGTCGACGGCGGCGCCCACCCTGCCGAGGCTCGCCACCACACCGGCCCGGTCGGTCTCGCATCGAGCAGTGCGACCCCGAACCCGGCGGCCGTCACCCAACAACGTGCCGTGCGCTCCTCGGCCCTTCGACTCGGCAGCATGCCGTTCCGCAGCAACACCGATCAGCAGGACCAACCGATCAAGCGCCTGCTGACCCTCCCGGGCACCGGAGATCAACGCCTCCAAGTCATGGGGTTCGCACGCCCTCACGTCGAGCGCGGACACCACCGAACCGAGTGATCGGAACAGGCGAACGGCGTCGACGACCGTCATCGAACCGGCCGTCCCAGTACGCTCATCGCGCTACAAACACCCGAAGCCGCCATCGAATCGCCTACCTACAACCGTAAACAGAAGTCACCCGAACGGTGAGAAGGCGGCCCCGATCCGCTGATCACCACCGTAACACGAACATACGATCGATGCAAACATTTGTTCGGTCATGGACCTTCGGGGGCCTCGCCGCTGATTCGACCGAGCCGCGGACGACTACCCTGGAGACCATGACCGGCGGCATGTCCTTCGACCACAACAGCGGCCACCTGGCCGCTGCCGGCGACGAGTCGATCACCCAGCGCATCGTTCGCCTCACGGCCGGATCGGCGTTCGCACTCATCGCCGTGTACATCGTGGTCATCTGGGCAGTCGAGATCTTCGACACCTTCATCTTCGGGAGCAACCTTCAGCGGGGCGGCATTCAGCCCCGGGAGGCCGAGGGACTCGACGGCATCCTGTGGGCCCCCTTCCTCCACAACGACTGGGGCCACGTCTTCTCGAACTCCGCCCCGATCGCGATACTCGGCGGCCTCGTCGCCATTCGAGGTCGGGCGCGGTGGCTCACCGTGACCATCGTGGGCGCCCTCCTCGGCGGGGGCCTGACGTGGCTGCTCGGCGGCAGCGGCAATCACATCGGCGCCAGCGGTGTCGTCTTCGCCTACTTCGGAGCGCTGCTGGGGGCGGCCTGGTTTGAGCGGCGCCCCGCCGCCCTCGCCCCGGCGCTCGTCGCCATCATGCTGTACTACGGCCTCATCGTCGGGCTGGTGCCCCAGGCGGGTATCTCCTGGGAGGGCCACCTGTTCGGCGTCATCGCAGGGTTGGCCACGGCCAGGCTCATCGCCGAGATCCCCGAGCGGCGCCACGACTACGACGAGGACGACGTCGACCTGAGCGCCTTCCCTCCCGACTTCGACTTCGGCATCGACGACTGAAGTGCTGGGGGCAATCGGTCTCGGGTCGTGAGCAGAACTGGTCGAGCCAGCGCGCCCGTGACGCGCGCAGAATCTGCCAGATCAGAGAGCGGCGGGGCTGAGGGTGGCCAGGTCGGGGAGGGAGCCAGGTGTTGCGTGCGCCCACCTACCGGGAGCGCTCCCACATCTCTATGAATCGCTCGAGAGACGCGGTGGCCGGGCCGGCGTCGTCGGTGGCCAGCACCTCGATGAGCAGGCCTCTGGTCACAGCAACCCCCAGTCGAATGTCGTCGACCGATCGCTCGTCGCCCAATCGCTCGCCGATATCAAGTGCCTGTTGCAGCCAGGGGTCGGTCAGCGAGTCGAGAAAGCCCCTTGCCGGGCCGTCCATGGAACGCGTGGGCCACCACTTCGTAGAAGAGCCGCACGAACGGCCGCAGCGCCGGATCGGACACCTGAGCCCACACCGCCCGGATCAACTGCGAGCGATCCGTGACCCTCTCGGCCAAGGCCGCAAGGACCTGGCGCTGGTCGGCCTCCACGGCGGCGACGATTGCGGCCACCAGCCCCTCCCGAGACCCGAAGTGGTAGAGCAACATGCGATGGCTGGTGCCGACGCCGGCCGCGATCTCTCGA
>Ga0224512_10005467_pt1 | contig 10459 bp, 7 predicted proteins | sample SF_May12_sed_USG_4_FD_169103 | JGI IMG/M metagenome (GOLD analysis project Ga0224512, IMG submission 169103) | Sediment microbial communities from San Francisco Bay, California, United States - SF_May12_sed_USGS_13 | ecosystem: Environmental > Aquatic > Marine > Sediment | place: USA: California...
TGGGTGGGAAAACCCATATGGCAACCGCAATAGGTGGGCGAGTGCTCCGCGTACTGATCGTCGATGACTCGGATGTCATCCGCCAGCGACTGGTGGCGATGCTCGCCGAGGTCGAGGCCGTGACCGTCGTCGGCGAGGCATCGGACGGTGAGACGGGGCTGGTGGTGGCGCAGGAGACGAAGCCTGATGTCGTCATTCTGGACATTCGCATGCCCGGACTGAGCGGCATCACGGTTCTGCAGCGCCTGCAAGAGTTCGATTTGCCGCCCAAGGTGATGGTCCTGACGAACTTCCCCTATGCGGCCTACCGCACACGGTGTCGCGCCCTCGGCGCAGCGTACTTCTTCGACAAGTCCACCGAATTCGAGGCCGCCCTCGCGGCTCTGCTGGTGATGGCCACCGAATCGCGGTAGGGAGGCGGAGTGGAGACACGCATCCCGTGAGCGCGGCCGATCTGGGAGTGGTGCTGGCCGCAGCGGTGCCAATGCTGGCGTGGTGGCGACGCAGGCCAACCCACAAGACGGCACCTGACCGGCCGGGTCGACAGCTGGACTGGCAGGCCGTCGTCGAGCTCGCGCTCGACCGCGATATCGTCGCGATGCTCGACGAGGCAGGCTGCGTCACGTACGTCAGCCCGGCGATCACGGAGGTGTTGGGTTACCCGCAGAGCGCCGTTGTCGGCCGGAGCGTCTTCGATCTGGTGCATCCGACCGATCTTCCGCGGGCCAAGGAGGCGTTCGTGGCGGGGCTCGCGCAGGCGGGCTCGGCTCCGCCGAGCGCACTCCGCGTGCGACACGCCGACGGCTCGTGGCGAGAGGTCGAGGTGCTCGGCAACAACCGACTTGCCGATCCCGAGATCGGTTGCATCATGCTCGCCGTCCGGGATATCACTGAGCGCACGCGGTCCGTCGAAGAGCTGCGCAGGGTGTGGAGCCAGACGCAGCAGTACCTCGACCTCGCCGAGGTGATCTTCGTTGGGCTGGACCGCGAGGGCAAGGTGGCATTGGTGAACCGCAAAGGGCTCGGGCTTCTCGGCTACGAGAGCGAGTCGGCCATCGTGGGGACATCCTGGTTCGAGATTTTTCTGCCGCAGGACGAGGTGGAAACCGTTCGTGCGGTGTTCGAAACGGCGATGTCGGGAGACGGTGGTCTGCCCGAGTACTACGAGAACGCAATCCTGACCCGCAGCGGCGCCCGCCGCCTCATCGCGTGGCACAACGTCGTCCTGCGGCACAGCAATGGCACCCCGATGGGGACGCTCTCGTCCGGTGAAGACATCACCGAGCGCCGAGCAGCCGAGCAGGCGCTCAAGGAGAGTCAGGATCGATTTCGAGCCGTGTTCGAAGGGGCCGGCATCGGCATCACCATCGTCGATCCCGAGAACGTGTTCGTGAGCTGTAACGAGGCGATCGAACGGTTTCTCGGATACTCGCGGGATGAGCTCTTCGTGATGACCCTCGCCGACGTAAGTCATCCCAAAGACTACGCTGAAGTGCTCGAGCTCAAGCGACGGATGATCGAGACCGGACAGCCTGTGGGCGTGCTCGAGAACCGGTACCTCCGCAAGGACGGGTCACTGGTCTGGGGGCGACTGACCCTTTCCCTCCTGCTCGACGAGCAGGGAAGTCTGCAATTCATCGTGGCCATGGTGGAGGACATCACCAGACGGCGACAGTCGGAAGCCAAGATGCGCCTCTCCGACAGCATCTTGCAGTCGGTGGGGAATCTCGTGGTCGTGGCTGACGAAACCGGAGAGATTCGGTACGTCAGTCCGTCGGTGCGCCGGATTCTCGGATTGGATCCACACGAGTGCTTGGAGGATGGGTGGTGGCGTCTGACCGTGAGCGACCCAGAAGAGCGAGAACGGGAGCAGACCCTCGTGGCGTCCAAAGCTGCGGGCCGTGAGCCACTCGGTGACAGTCCGTATGAGCGAGTTGTGGTGGACGTCCGAGGGCAGCAACGACGCCTGGAGTGGACGGACAGCCAGGGTCCGTACAATCTCCTCATCAGGGTGGCACACGACGTCACTGAACGGAAGGCGGCGGAGGAGGCGCTGCGGGAGCGGGAGGACCGGTTCCGGGCGGTGGCAGAATCGGCTGTCGATTCCATCCTTGTCGCGGACGCCCAAGGGCGCATCGTTTTCTGCAACCATGCGGCGGAGCAGGTCTTTGGCTACTCCCGCACCGAGATGCAGCAGCTGCCGATCGCGCAGCTCATTCCGGGTCCTGAGCAACCCACGGCGCCGATGGATCTCTCGGGGAGCATCATCGAGGCCATGGGGCGGCGACGCGACGGGTCGACGCTCCCCGTCGAGATGTCGGTGGGATCGTGGGACGTGCAGGGGCAGCAGTTCTTCAGCCGGGTGATTCGAGACATCACGGAGCGCAAGAGGGCGGAGGCTGCGCTCCAGGAGTCGGCGTCGAGTCTGCGCGCCCTGATCGACCATGCGCTCTACGGCATCTATCGCTCGAGTCCCGAAGGGAGGTTTCTCGCGGCCAACCCCGCGCTGGTGGAGATGCTCGGCTACGACGACGAGGCAGAGGTCCTGAAGCTCGACATGGCCAACGACGTCTATGCCCGGGCGGCAGAGCGCGCCAGGCTCGTCAGGGAGTTCTCGAGTGCCGATCGCATCGATGGTGTGGAAGCGACCTGGCGGCGCCAGGACGGAAGCCTGTTCTCGGTACGGCTGAGTGGGCGCCCGGTCCGCGACACGAACGGTCGAGTGCAGCATTTTGAGATGGTGGCGGAGGACATCACCGAGCGTCGGGCTTTGGAAAACCAACTGCGGCATGCGCAGAAGATGGAGGCCGTCGGCCAGCTCACGGCCGGCATCGCGCACGACTTCAACAATATCCTCACCGCCATTCTGGCCAATACGGAGCTGCTGCAGGAATCGTTGCCGCCCGAGCAGGCCGAGGTGCTCCAGGACGTCGATGAGATCGGCAAGGCGGCACGACGCGCCACCGACATGATCAAGCAACTCATGACGTTCGGCCGTCGCGAACAGCTCGACCGGTCACCGCTGGACCTGAGCCAATTCGTCCGGCAGGTATCGACCATGCTCCGTCGCTTGCTTCCCGAGAACATCGAGATTCGCTTGGAGACAGGAAACGCCGGATTCGCCCACGCCAATCCCAGTGCGATGGAGCAGATCCTGCTCAATCTCGCGACGAACGCGCGCGACGCGATGCCGGAAGGTGGCGTGCTCCGGATCGAGACGCGTCACGCCGCGCTCGACGAGCAGTATCGGACGACGCACGGGTGGGGGGTCCCAGGCGAGTACGAATGCCTGTCCGTGAGCGACACCGGCACCGGTATGGATGCCCGCACGCGTGAGCGGATTTTCGAGCCGTTCTTCACGACCAAACCCCAAGGGCAAGGGACCGGCCTTGGACTCGCCATGGTCTACGGGTTGGTGAAGCAGCACGCCGGCTACATCAACGTGTACAGCGAGCCCGCGCTCGGCACGACCTTCCGGATCTACGTGCCGACATCGACCGAAGAGCAGGCGCTCCCGGAGCCCGCGGTGTCCGAGGACATGCCGACCGGCACCGAGACCATCCTGGTAGTCGAGGACGAGGCGGCCATCCGGCGGTCGGTGCAGCGAATATTGGAACGGCAGGGGTACCGGGTACTCACGGCGGAAAACGGCCAGCAGGCGATGGAGTTCCTGCGCGACAACGGGCCGAGTCTCGACCTCGTCATCACCGACCTCGTCATGCCGAAGCTCAGTGGCATGCAGTTGTTCGAAGCCGCGCAAACGCGGGGCGTTGCCGTGAAGTTCCTCTTTACGAGCGGGTACTCCGAAATAGACGTTTCCAAGGCGCGACCGGAAGGCCGAGACGTACCGTTTCTGCGCAAACCATGGACGGTGGCGGAGTTGTTGGGCAAGGTCCGTGAGGCGATCGACCAGCCGCACAAGGGTGGGGAAGATCGAGCCTCATGAACGCCGTTGCCTGCGGTTGCTACCGCAGCCGGCCGCTGAGTCCAAGCACGAGCTGCGGACCCGCGGGGAAGGTACGGCCCGCTAGCGGATAGCGCCCGCCCGCCTCGACCCACACGGGACCCACCACTTTGACGCCGCCGCCGAGTTGCAGGGACAGGATGCTCCGAGAGCTGGAGGTCTCGACGCCTTCCACAATCCAGTTCCGCCCTGCGAACCCGTCGAGCGTGGCTTTCAGCAGGATCCGTGTGGAAAGGTTGACCCCTCCTTCGAGGAGGAACACATATTCGCCGCCGGGATCCTTGATTGTCGTCGCGTTGGCAAACCTGGCTCGATAGCCCGCCCATAGCTCCGCGTAGACAGGGGCCGGCCAGAAGGAATGTCCGACCTCCCCGAACACCTCGAGGTCCCACTGCCCTTCGCCGAGGGGCACGATGGTCACGTCCAGTGGCGAGAATCCGAGTGGGGCCTTGGCGCCGACACGCAGTGCGAGGGGCGTCGACGCCCCGAGCCGCACGGGTTGCCACCGAAGCCACGCCCGGACATCGCCGAACCCTCGGCTGCGCAGATCCTGCGCCGGGCTCGAGAACGCGAGGTCGAGGTACGGGATCTGGAGCCACAGGTCGAGCTGTGGGTGGAGACCGACGATCACGTCGGTGAAGATGGCCCGGGAGTTCGACGTGCCCTGATCGATGCGCTCACGCCGGTTCCCCACCGCATCGAACTCCTGTCCCGTCCGTTGCCAGAACAGCGCACTTTTCACCCACACTCTGCCGGCCTTCCCCTGCGTCCACTGCGCCGACGCCGGGCTGGCATGGAGGAACCCCATCCCGGCCAGGAGAACGACAAGAACGACCCGGATCACAAATCCGGCAGCCGTGTGCTCGGATGGAAGACGGACCAGGAAAACCAGAACAACGTGTAGGCGTCTGCGAGTTGCTCGAGCGCTGCGCCCTGAAGCGGTCCGGCCACAGCGACGCCGCGAGCATCCCATAGCGAGCCGGTTTCGGCATCGCGGAGCACGAATCCAGCAGAGTCGGCGACGACAAACGTGGCTTCCTGGCCGTTCACGGTTCGGTAGAACCCGCGCATCGTCCGGTGTGCCCCGATGTACGTCACCAGAATGGGGCGCCCGCCCACCGTGTCGTTCAGTGCCACGGCCGAGCCGACGCTCGCGAGTGCCTCCAGGGGGTAGGCGGCAGACGCAGCGCCTTCATGCACCCCGAGCACCAACTCCTTTGGCGGCCGTGACCGATCCCACGGCGACGACGGGAAGAACGTCGTGGCGTTGTTTGGCTGATCGTACGTACCGTAAGGGTATCGGTCGTAATCCCGGGAGTAACCGGTGTTCAGGGTGACGATGGTCGTCTGGGGGTGCAGGCTCCTCCACGCACCCCACGTGGTCTCGACGATGGGGAGTCGGGTCAATTCGGCGCCACGCTCCGGACCGCACTGCGATCCAAGGAGCAGTTGATTCCAGAGACTCCGGGTGTCCCGGTCGAACATCATCAAGTTGTTCTCGTAGAGCAGTCCCGAGACTCCGAAGTTCCTGATCTGGCCATTCACTTCGGGATCGAACGCGAGCCCCGATCCGGTGAGCGGGCAATACGAGACGAGCACGTCCTCGCCGCCGAGGGTGTCATTGACGAGTTCGTGCCACCACATGATCCGCAGTGGATAGGCGCGCGCCGCGCCGTTGATCTCGAGCCCCAGCACCCTATCGTCAGCGCGGACCACAAACTCGGCGGCAGGACCCCCTGCGAGTTCCGGATACTCGAGGGCGGGGATGCCGTCCGGGCCAGGGCCGCCATCGAATATGGCCGATGTGGGAAGGCTGCACTGCAGATCGGGCGGGTTCTTCGGACCGGGCTCGCTGGGCTCCACATCGACGCAAGCCAGGTTCAGCGCGACACCGCAGAACGCCGCCGTCCAGATAGCCCACCGGGTGGCGTGGCCGGATTGTAGGTGGTTGGACATTGCTCTTCTCCCAACGGCCGCGGGATCCATTCGGTTCCCGCCACGCGTGTCGTTCGCCCGCTATCGTCTGATCTTGGTATCGGGCTTGAAGGCCGCCCAGGCGAACCAGAAGTGATTCCCGTGCGGGATGGGCTCCAACGCCGTGCCCGTAAGCGGTCCAGCAATTGCACTCCCCACGATGGTCCAGGTCGAACCGGTCTGCCGATCGCGAAACAGACCATCACCCGCCGCCTCGAAGGTCAGGGTTCGCCCGCCCGCTCGACGCCCGAAGACCCCGCTCGATCCCACGTCCCTCCCGCCGGCGATATTCGCCGCGTCCACGGCGCTGGCGGTTCCGGGCGCCCAAAAGACGACGATCGGCCGCCCGTCCATCTGGTCGTTCATGACGCGCCGCCGCCGGAGGGTCGTAAACGGATAGGCCAAACTCGTCTGAGAGGATGACATTGCCACGATGCGCTCCATGGCGGGCATCCGGTCGTCAGCGGGCTTCCGAAAGAAGCGGCTCCACGGTGTGCCGTCAGGGTCGTCATAGCCCGTGTACGGGTTGCGACCGTACGGGCGGTCGTGGCCCGTCTCCCGCGAAAGCACACGGCCGTCCGGATGGCTGGACTTGAAGGTGGACCAACTCACCGTTGGCGCGCTGACCGGCACCAACTGCTTGCCTGCCAGCTCTCCGACGATACCCTCGCCGGTTGCCTGCTGCCACCAGCTTTCGGTTTGGCGGTCGTACATCACGAGATCGGAGTGGCGGAGTCGTCCGGTGGTGCCGAAGTCGAGCACCATCTCGTTGAAGCGGCGGTCGAACACCAAGGCGGTGTTGCACAATGGGCAGTAGGTAATGGTGACCGGAACGCCGCCAACGCGATCGTTCACGATCTCGTGCCACATGAGGATCTGCAGGGGATAGGCCCGCACGTCCGCGCCCATGGCGACGACGATCACAGGCTCGCGGTCCCCCAGCCATTGGTCGGCTTCTTGAGTAGAAACGAAGACCGGCTGGTCGATCGCCGGGATACCGTCCTTCGGAGGTCCCCCCGAAACGATCTCGTCGAGTGGGACCGTGTGCCGGGAGAAGTCGGTGCGCCATGTGTCGGCCGATTGGGCCCGCGTCCCGCCGGGCACCAGCCACCCGACGCACAGGAGACCAACGACCCACCATCGCAAGTAGGTGTACATGAATCACGCTCCCATGACGATCTCGTGTCCTTCCGAGAGAGAACGAGTGACCGCGTGCGATGGTTCCGATCGAGGATGCTGGAAGAAAGGGATTCCGGGGAGATCAGTCCTCGGCCGGCGCTAGACTCACGAGGATCTGTCCCGGCTTGGGCGCGGCAGGCGAGCGGGCGGTGAGGACGACGACGTCGCCGGATTCCTTGATGACGAACAGCGGGATGGCGTCGTTGCCGTTGCGCGCGAGGAATGCCGCGAAATCGAATTCCGGCGTCAGATGCGTTCGCTTGACAACCGCCCCCGACTCGAAACGCCGGGTGATCTCGGCGTGCGTCGCGTCGGGCCCGAAGAGGAATCGGCCTCGGAGGTGCTCGGGGATACCGCGTTGGCGGCGCTCCCGCGCGGTGGCATCCGGCGGGAGCTGATACATCTGCGACCGATCGAACAGATCTTCGAAGTGAAGCGTGGCGAGAGCATTGACCTCGTCGTTGGGCGTGACGGCCAGGAACCGGCCCACGCCGTCCAGTTTGCGCTCGATCTCCTCGAGCCCACCCTCTGTGAGCACGTTACTGTAGAGGGCTTCGAGCCCCTCGCGACGGGCGGCCGTGACGTTGGCCCAATTGGAGTCAGCAAGTACCACCTGCGCTCCCTTTTCGCGCAGGACAGCCGCCACCTCCCGAACCCAGGGAGCGGCACCGATCATGAGCAGTCCCTGCGGGTTGGGTGTGGCAATGCCGAGGGAGCGCGCGATCAGGGGAGCGGCGATTCCGTAGAAGCCCACCGTGCCGACGATGACGAGAAACGTGAGCGGCACGAGTCGTTCGGCCTGGGCGTAGCCGGCCTCGGTGAGCTGGAGGGCAAATACCGATGCCACGGCCGCGGCAACGATGCCTCGCGGCGCCATCACGCCAAGAAACACGCGCTCGCGCCATGTGAGACTCGATCGCCAGGTTGCGACAGCCACGGCCGCCGGACGCACGACCACGATCAGGGCGGCGAGAAACAGAAGACTCCCCGCGCTCCAGTAATCGGGGTCTTCGAGCGGTAGTCGGGCCGCGAGAATGATGAAGAGCGAGGCGATCAGCAGTACGCGCAAGTTCTCCTTGAATTCCACGATATGGCGCACGCTCACGAATCGTTGACTTGCCAGGGCGGCTCCCATCACGGTGACCGCCAGCAGGCCCGACTCGTCCTGAATCGCGTTGTCAACGGCAAACACGAGAATCACCAGCGCCAGCACGAGCGGGTTCTGGAGATAGTCAGGTGCCCAGTGGCGGCGGAGCACGACAACGACGATGGCGGCACCGATCAGCCCAAAGACAACGCCGATCACGCTCGCTTTCAGCATTCCCGTCACGGCAGCGCCAATACCCGCCTCGAAACCGCCGGCTATGAGCGCCTCGAACACGAGCACCCCCAGGATTGCGCCGATCGGATCGTTGACGATCCCCTCCCACTTGATGGTGGATCCGATCCGAGGGTTGGGTCGGATGGTGCGCAAGAGGGGGATGATTACGGTCGGTCCCGTGACGACCAGCACACCTCCCAGCAGCAACGCCAGGCCAAGGTCGAGGTCGAGCAGCAGGAGGCCGAACAGGGTGGCGAGGGTCCAGGTGACCACGACGCCGAGCGAGACGAGGTTTCGGACCTCGCCGCCAATCTCGCGGAGCTCGGCGATGTCGAGGCTCAACCCGCCCTCGAACAGGATGATCGCCACCGCGAGCGAGACGACGGGAAAGACGAGGTCGGCGAAGATGGCGTCTGGATCGAGGAACCCGGTTACTGGGCCTGCCAGAAAGCCGACCACGAGCAGCAACAGGATTGCGGGAAGCCGGAGCCGCCACGACAGCCAGTGGGCAGCGGTCCCCAGTACCACGATGGCGGCGAGGCCGAGAAAGGTATCCACGCTCAATCCCGCTGTCGGATCCATCGTCAGAATGCGGGACCGGCGCCCACATCACCTCCGGCCACCGCAACGATCCCATCGCACCGAGCGCAGGGCTTTCCATCCTGGTCCCGCAGTTCGGCGGTACAGAAGACGAGGGTCTTGCCGACACGTATCGGCTGACCCAGCACCTCGAACCGGTCCCCGAGGACCGGGCGAAGGAACTGAATGCCGAGTTGTGCAACCCCTGCCCGGCGCCCGGCGGTTTGGAGGTAACCCGCGAGGCCGATCACGAGGTCGAACACCCCCGAAATGACGGCGCCGTTCACGGCCTCGGTCCCCAACCCGCCGCGGTGCTCTGGCTTGATCGGGTCGACCACGGCGCGCACGGTTCCGGGATCGCTCAGGTCGAGGCGTGCTCCCATATGACGCATGCCCGGGTGGTCGTTCCACTGTGATTCGAATGCCGCGAGCTGGTCGGGGTCGAGCTTTGGGAGGATGGGGGGTGACTGATCAGGTGTGGGCAAGTGAGCTCCCTCCATCGACGACGACAATGGCGCCGGTGATCCAGGTGCCGGCGGGGCTTGCGAGATACACGATCAGGTTCCCGATGTCGTCGGGCGTTCCCCATCGGCCGAGCGGAATGCGTCGTCGCATCTCCTCGTCGATCGCGTCGGTGTTGATGTCCCCGCCAGCGAACGCTTGTGTGGCGCCGTGCGTGGGCACCGGGCCGGGCGCGACCGCGTTCACGGTGATGCCGTCGCGCGCCCACTCGAGCGCCAGAGTCTTGGTGAGTGCGTCGACACCGGCCTTGGCTGCAGTCGCGTGGGCCATCTGCGGCCACCCACGGTAGTGCAATGTCATGGAGATGGAGATGATCCGGCCACCGCCCTGGCCAACCATCACGGGGTAGACGGCCTGGGAACAGAAGAAGGTTCCGTAGAGGTCGGTTTCGATGACCGCTCGCCATCCGTTTGGGGATAACTCCGCGGACGGCGCGTAGAAGTTCCCGGCGGCGTTGTTCACCAGCACGTCGATCCGTCCCAGTTCATCGACGATCCGCTGCATCGCCGTGCGCACGGACTCCGGTTCCCGCACGTTCATGGTGACGGGAAGAATGCGCGTCCCGTACCCACGGAGCTCGCTCGCGGCCGCCTCGAGGTGCTCGATCTTGCGGCTCGCAATGGCCACGTCGGCACCGCTCTTGGCGAGGCAGGTGGCGATTCCCAGTCCGATGCCGGTCCCGCCCCCCGTCACCACCGCAACGCGATTGGAGAGGAGGCCTGCTCGGAAGATGAGATCCTCCTCGGGTGTCGTGGTCACGATTCGTGCTCCTGTGATCTCCGTCGTTCGCGCGCGCGCCAGATGAAAAACGCGGGGATGCCTGCTGCCATGAGAAGGGCGCCGAGGGCCGCGTCTCCCACGTTCGAGGCCACCGTACTCACGACGGTGAACCCTGCTGTGGCGACGAAGAACACGGGCAC
>Ga0224512_10005469_pt1 | contig 10451 bp, 8 predicted proteins | sample SF_May12_sed_USG_4_FD_169103 | JGI IMG/M metagenome (GOLD analysis project Ga0224512, IMG submission 169103) | Sediment microbial communities from San Francisco Bay, California, United States - SF_May12_sed_USGS_13 | ecosystem: Environmental > Aquatic > Marine > Sediment | place: USA: California...
GCTCACCAATACGACCGGCATGACGTACTTCTCGACCTCGGTGTCGGTGGCGCGTCGAGGCACGTCCGTCTCGATCTTCGCGGCCGGACTGTTGTTCGGCCAGGCCATCGGCCCCACCCTGGGAGGCTTTATCGCTTCGGCGGGGGGCTGGCGCATAGCGGAGGTGGCGGCCGGGGTCATCGCCATCGCCATCGCCACCACACTGGTTGGGATAGGACGGGCGCCGGCAGCGGTCGGCAAGGCCTCACCTTCCGACAAGGCGATGCAGCCCCCTGTGCCCCTTCGGTTCCGGTTGCTGCTTTACATGGTTCCGTTTGCCATGTTCGGCAGCCTCGGTGCTCTGACCCAGACTTTGATTCCGATCATCGGCGACGACGAGCTGAGCCTGTCCACCAGCCGTATCGGTCTGGCGCTTGGCGTGGGGGGTGTATGCCGACTCATAGGGTCGATCGTGGGTGGACAGGTGGCAGATCGTGTGTCTCGCAAGAGCGCCCTTGTCCCCGGGTTGGTCGCTCATGCCGCCGGCATCGCCCTGTTGGCGACCGGTTCGAGCATCGGTATCTGGTTGACCTCCATCATCGTCATGGGCCTCAGCTCCCTGGGTATCGGGGTCGCCGCCACCATGCTTGCCGACCTGTCACGAGGCTCCCGTGTGGGCAGGCAACTCGGTCCGTTCCGTTTCGTGGGCGACCTTGGGTTGATCGCGTCACCGGTCGCCTCGGCGTGGCTTTTCCAGAACCACGGAACTGCTGCTGCCGTACTCCCGCTGGCAGCTCTACTTGGCATTACCGCGTTGGCGGTTGCCGTTTTCTTACCTGAGACCCGCTGGCTCGAGAGTGGTCAGGACTGAATGCCGCTCAGTAGACGCCGGGCGTTGCCGGCCAGTATGAGCTCGCGATCGGCGTCTGCCAGGTCGGGGACCGATCGAACAGTTCCGACTGGGTCGGCATCTCCCATCTCAAATGGATAGTCGCTTCCCATCAGCACATGATCGGCGCCCACCTGGCCCACCAAGAAAGACAGCACGTCGGGATCGTGGGTCACCGTATCGAAGTAGAGGTGACGAGCCCACTCCGATGGAGGGCGGGATAGCTGGGTAGCTGCCAGCTCGGGTTTGGCGAGGTAGGCCTGGTCCATTCTTCCCACTTGATACGGGAGGAAGCCACCGCCATGCACGACACATACCACCAGCCGCGGGAATCGCTCGAAGACCCCACCGAAGATCATGTGGGCGATGGCGATGGTGGTTTCGGCCGGCCGGCCAACCGCGTTCGAGAGGAAATACCGACTAAGGCCGCGCCCCGGCAAGGGATCGAACGGGTGAAGGACAACCAAGCACCGGAGCTCCTCTGCTGCAGACCAGAAACTGTCGAGCTCCTTGAGGTCGAGGTCCTGGCCGTTGACGGTAGTTGCGATCTGGACACCCACCAGGCCGAGCTCTCGGATCGCGTAATCGAGCTCTTGTGCCGCTCGCTCGGGAGCCTGGAGGGGCACGGTGGCCAGCCCCATGAATCGATCGGGGTTCCCCCGAACTACAGCGGCGAGGGCTTCGTTGAATGTGCGCGAATAGGCAGTGCCGGTCTCCGCATCGAGTGAGTACGCCGTGAGGTCGATCCAGCCCGACAAGATTTCCGCATCTACCCCGGCGCCATCCATGGCCTCGAGGCGGCGGTCGGTGTCGAATAGCTCCGAGCGCAGCGTCCCCAGGTCCTTACCTCCGACTATCGACGCTGCGATCTCACCGTCTGCCAAGGTGACCTCGACCCCCAACTTCCCCGACGCATCTGCCAGCCGATCGGTGAACTCCCGGGGTATGAAATGGGCGTGGACGTCAATGCCCATGAGACTCCATCAGTTTTGGCAGCCAGTTCGGCTGCGGTGGGGCCGACTCTAGGCGGGCGAGGTTGGACTCAAGGAACCGAAGAACATGTCGAAGTCGCATCGATTCGATCGTGCCGGGGCAGCCGTCACCACTCCAATACCCCGGGGACACTGGCAGCAATAGGATTCCACCCACTCGACGGGAGCCATACTGCCCGACCAAAACGATCCACCACCGGTATCCCCGGTATCACTGCTCCGGACCGAGGACGATCGCTTCCTTACCGGAACCGCCCGATATGTCTCAGACCTTTCTTTGTCCGGTGAGGTGCCAGGCGACGTGCTCGATGCAGAGTTCGTTCGTAGTCCATTCGCCCATGCCCGGGTTCTCTCCGTCGAAACTTCCGAAGCGCGCAACGCTGTAGGAGTTGTCGCCGTACTCACGCACGGGGATCTTGCCATGGGCGACTTCGGGAGCTCGTCCCTCCCGGTCGAGTGTGAGGGCATGGATCGGCCGGTGCTGGCACGCGACATCGTGAGGTACGCCGGCGAGGCCGTGGCTCTTGTGGTGGCCTCGGCCAAGGGCCTGGCAGTCGATGCCGCAGCATCGGTCTGGGTTGATTTCGAGCCCCTCGAGGTGGCGGCCTCGCCCGAGTTCGCCCTGACGGATCAAGTGGTGCTGCACTCGGCGGCAGGGTCGAACCTCGTTGAGCATTGGGAGTTCGCCACCCCGGGTGAGGCGCCTGTAGTGGACCACGAGATCACAGTCGAGTTGGTAAACGGCCGCCTGGTGCCGAATCCAATGGAGACTCTGGCCATCCTCGCCGTGCCCGATGGCCGCCAGCTGACCGTCTACGCGAGTCACCAGCGACCACACGAGCTCAGGGACGGTCTTGCCGTTCAACTGAATGTTGACCCAAGCGATGTCCGGGTGGTGGTTCCAGATGTCGGCGGGGCATTCGGAATGAAAGGCATGGACTTCCCCGAGTACGTGGCCGTTGCGGCAGCCGCCCTGAAGCTCGGGCAGCCAGTGGAATGGGTGCAGACTCGTCGCGAGCACTTCCTCACCGGGACCCACGGCCGCGGCCAGCTACATCGGGTCACTCTCGGCGGCGACACGGATGGCCGGCTGGCGCGAGCACGATTCGAGATCCTGGCCGACGTGGGCGCCTACCCGCACAACGGGGCCCGGGTACCCAGCTTCACCAGATACGTAGCCACCGGGCTCTACGACATTCCGTTTGTGGAAATCGAATCCCGCACGGTGGTCACGAACCTCGCTCCAACAGGTTCGTACCGGGGCGCCGGCCGCCCCGAGGCCGCCTATGCCATCGAGCGGGCGGTGGATGCTTACGGCCGCTCGCTGAACCTCGACCCGTTCGAGATTCGGCGCCGCAACGTGATCCGCTCCCTTCCGCACCGATCTCAAACAGGAGCTCTCTACGACAGTGGCGACTACGCGGAAGCGCTCGACCGAGCCGAGCAGATCATCGACTCAGCGGTGTTCCGCGCCGAACAGGCTGAGCGGCGGACGCGAGGAGAGGACCCGATCGGGCTGGGTGTCGCGGCATTCATCGAACGCGCTGGAGGGGCAGTGAACACCGGTGAGTACGCCCGGATCGAGATGCGCCCCGACGCCATGGTCGAGGTGCGCACCGGATCGATGTCGGCTGGGCAGGGACACGAAACCGTGTGGAAGCAGATCGCCGGTGAAGCGTTCGGCGTCTCGCCCGAGCGGGTTGCTTTCGTAGCGGGCGACACAGCTCTGGTGGCTCGCGGGACCGGAACGGCGGCGAGTCGATCGACCATGATCGGTGGCTCGGCGGTGTATCGAGTCGCTTCGGACGTGGCAGAAAAGGCCAAAACCGTGGTGGGACGGCTGCTGGAAGCCGATCCCGGCGATCTCATCATCGGTGATGAGGGCGTGTCGGTGGTGGGCTCTCCTGACAGCCTTCTCGCCTGGCCGGAGCTGGTGGCGAAGGCGGAGGAGATGGAGTTACCGCTCGTCTCAGAAGAGTGGTACGTCCCTGGTGCACAGACGTTTCCATACGGCGTAGTGGCGGCGGTGGTCGAGGTGGCTGTCGAGACCGGTGAGGTGCACCTGCGCCGGTTGGTCGCCGTTGATGACTTCGGAAATGTTGTCAACCCGATGATCGTGGAAGGCCAGGTGCACGGTTCGTTGATGCAAGGCATCGGACAGGCGCTGTACGAGGGGGTGGAATACACAACGGATGGACAGCTCGTGACGTCGTCGTTCATGGACTACGTAGTGCCGGTGGCTACCGATCACGTGGACCTGCTGATCGAGCGGCTGGTGCACCCGGCCCCCTCCAATGCGCTCGGGGCTAAGGGTGCCGGCGAATCGGGCTGCATCGGAGCACCACCTGCCATCGTCAATGCTGTGCTGGATGCGCTGCGACCATGGAATGTCGACGATCTCCAAATGCCGATCACACCGTCCCAGGTGTGGGAGGCGATGCGCCGCGGCACTTCCATCTGAAGGAGCAAGGGCTCGCTGAGATAGGATTGGCGTTCAAGCGTGTAAGAGGTGGCCCGCATGCCAGATCTGAAAGAGTTGGCGATCAAGCCGACTGGCGAAGTGTTCTGGGACTCGACCAAGCCGGTGCTATACGAGCACACCATCGCGGCCGGCCTTGGTGAGTTAGCGGCAGACGGTCAACTGGTGGTGGATACGGTGCCCTACTCGGGACGAAGCCCCAAGGACAAGTTCATCGTTCGGGAGCCCGATACCGAAAACGAAATCGCCTGGGGCGGATTCAACCAGCCAATGGAGCCAGAGGTATTCGACCGTCTCTATGGCCGGGTGGCCGACTACCTGTCGAACCGCGACCGGCTCTACGTGCAGGACAACTACGCAGGAGCCGACCTCAACTACCGACTGGGCGTACGCGTTGTCACCGAGAGTGCGTGGCATGCGCTGTTCGCCAGGAACATGTTCATCTTGCCAGACCATTTTGCCCATGTCGATGATGAGGCGACGCCGTTCGTCTCTGATTTCAACGTCGTTCATGCTCCGTTTTTCGAGGCGGATCCGGAACGGGACGGGACTCGCAGTGAGGTCTTCATCTGTGTGAGCTTCGCACGGAAGATCTTGCTCATCGGTGGCACCAAATACGCAGGCGAGGTCAAGAAGTCGGTGTTCTCCGTGATGAACTGGCTGCTGCCGAAAGCGGGTGCACTCAGCATGCACGCCTCTGCCAGCATCGGCAAAGACCGGCGAGACGTGGCGGTCATCTTCGGTCTTTCCGGCACCGGCAAGACCACGCTCGCCACCGATCCAGACCGGAACATGATCGGCGATGACGAGATCGGTTGGGGAGAGGACGGCGTCTTCAACATCGAAGGTGGGTCCTATGCGAAAACGATTCGGCTCAGCCCCGAGGACGAGCCCCTCATCTACGATGCCGCCGCGAGGTACGGATCGATTCTCGAAAACGTGGTCCTGACCCCGCACGAGCGTCGGCCGGATTACAACGATGGCTCCAAGGCTGAGAACACCCGAACGTCGTACCCGCTCAGCCATCTTCCCAATGTGGAATCGAGCCTCACCGGCCCGCACGCCTCGAACATCGTCTACCTGAGCGCCGATGCATTTGGGGTACTACCGCCGATCTCGCGGCTGTCACGTGAACAAGCGATGTACTACCTCATCAGCGGCTACACATCCAAACTGGCAGGCACCGAACGCGGGGTGGTCGACCCGGAGGCCACTTTCTCAACGTGCTTCGGGGCGCCGTTCCTGCCGCTGCCGGCTTCCTACTACGCCAATGTCCTGCGTGACAAGATCGACCAATTCGGAGCCAAGGTGTGGATGATCAACACCGGCTGGAGCGGGGGCCCTCACGGCGTAGGTGAGCGCATCAGGATCCCCCACACTCGAGCCATGCTGAATGCCGCGCTGGACGGGGATCTCGACGACGCCGAGTACTACATCGACCCCGTGTTCGGTCTCGAGGTCCCTTCGTGCATCGAGGGCGTTCCGAAGGAGATCCTCAGCCCGCGCGATACCTGGGAGGACGGGGCCGCCTTCGACGCCCAGGCCACCAAACTCGCCGCCATGTTCCGCGACAATTTCGCACGGCACGCCGACTCCTTCTCACCCGAGGTGGCAGCGGCGGGCCCACCTGGGTGATCAGGTCTGCTCTTTCGCTCAGCCGTGGTGGTCAGCTGGAGTAGCCGTTCGTCGTGCCAGGCGCGTAACGACGAAAGCAGAGTTAGCTTGCGGACCCTGCCAGCCAGGAGAACCCATGCGAATCGCCGTCCAGATCCACCCCCAGCACGCCGAATGGAACGAGATCACCGATGCGGTGAAACGCGCCGAAGACATGGGCGTCGACATCGTCTACAACTGGGACCACTTCTACCCGCTGTACGGCGACGGTGACGGCAAGCATTTCGAGTGCTGGACCATGTTGGCGGCGTGGGCCGAGATGACTGAGCGGGTTGAGATCGGCGCTCTTGTCACCTGCAACTCCTATCGCAACCCGGAGCTGGTGGCAGACATGGCCCGAACCGTGGATCACATCTCCGATGGACGCCTCATATTGGGCATCGGTTCTGGCTGGTTCGAGAAGGACTACGACCAGTACGGCTACGAATTCGGTAACGCTCCGGGAAGGCTGAAGCACCTCGATGCCGCCATGCCGCGCATCAAGAGTCGCCTTGCCAAGCTCAACCCGGCCCCCACCCGCGACATACCCGTGCTAATCGGCGGTGGAGGCGAGAAGGTGACGCTGCGCATCACCTCTGAGCATGCAGACATCTGGCACGGCTTCGGCCCAGCAGCGCAGTTCGCCCACAAGAACAAGGTGCTCGACGAATGGTGCACCAAGGTGGGTCGGGACCCCGCATCGATCGAACGGTCGGTTGGCGTCCAGCACCCCCGCAACGACCTGAAGAACGCCGATGCCTTCCTCGAAGCGGGGGCAGGACAGATCACGCTTGGCTACGGCGGTCCCGACTTCAGCATGGGTTCGGTGCCCGATTGGATCAAGTGGCGCGACGGCATCAACGCCTAGGGATTTCGGGTAGATTTCTGAATATCGGTTATTGGGGGAGACAACAAGTGGAATCGATGCGGTCTGACCCTGCCACCTCTCCAGAGAAAATCGTGCGTGAGTTCATCGCGACCGTCAACTCCCATGACGTTGAGGCGGTCGGCGCGATGGTGGCCGAGGATGCCTCCGTCGCCTTCGCCGGCTTCACCCCCTTCGAGGGCCGCGACCGCATCGGTGATTACTTCGCGTTCTTCGCCGGGTTCCATGCGCGGTGGGATTACACCTCCACCGAATCGCGGGACAACGTGGTGTCGGGCACCATGGCCGCGCATGACGAGTGGTCAGAAGCGGCCGGCATCTCGCCTCTGGTCTACGCCAAGTTCGAATTAACGGTACGAGACGGGCTGATCGCACGAATCGACACGGAGTTCACCAAGGAATCGAATCAAGCCTTAAGCGAGCTACTCGAGAGATTCACCCCCTGGGCTGCCGCGAAACATCCTGAGTTGTATGACGAAGAGGGCGATTACATCTATGACGAGAGCACGGGTTCTGGGATGGTCGCAGCCATTAGAGATTGGGTGGCCAGCGACTCCATGGAGGACGCCGACGGCTAGCCGAGTCGGGTCGTCGAGTTCCGCACCACCAGCTTCAGATCTAATCGACGGCCCAGGCGCGGCGCTTCGGCGCCGTTGAAGGTATCCATTAGCAGCCGTGCCGCAGCTCGACCGGACTCGGCCAGCGGCTGGTGAACGGTGGTGAGCCCGACGGCGTCGGAGAACTTGATGTCGTCGAAGCCAACCACAGATAGATCGTCGGGCACGCGCAGATCGAGTTCGCGAGCAACCAGAAGAGCTCCGTAGGCCAAGCTGTCGGATGCGGCGAAGATCGCGGTGGGGGGATCATCGAGAGCAAGAAGCTCTCGAGTTGCCTTGGCCGCATCCTTCTCGCTGTACTCGTCTAATGGCTTGATCAGGGCGGCGTCCACCCCCAGCCCTGCGTTGGTCATCGCACTCTCGTAACCCTTCTGTCTCACCAAACCAGCCCGACTCAGTGGGTCATCGCCCTCCGCCTCGCTGATCATGGCGATACGCCGATGGCCAAGTTCGATGAGGTGCTCGGCGGCCATCCGGCCGCCTTCCTCGTTGTCTATGAAGAAGTGGTCGATTCCCGCGGCCGGGTAGTCGATCACTACCACCGGAACCGACAGAGATTCGAAGCGAATCAATTCATCGGGCTCGAGTCCCATGGAAAAAAGCAGCAAACCTCGGGCCGGTGGATCCATGAACTTCTTGAGATATTCGCGACCTTCCTTGTCGGTATCCACGGCAGCCAGCACCAGGTCGTTCTCCGAACGACCGAGAACCTCGATCACGCCTCCCAATCTCTCTGCGACGGAAGGGGCACCAAAGAAAGGCACGATGAGCCCGATACTGGCATTGCGACCCGATGAAAGAGCCCTGGCCACGGCGCTTGGGCGATAGCCCAGCTGACCGATCACGACCTGCACCTTGGCTCGGGTGGCATCGGAGACGTGCGGCGAGTCGTTCAGAACCCGTGAAACGGTTCCAACGCCCACCCCCGCCTTCGTTGCCACATCCAGGATGGTTGCCATCGTTACCCCAATAGGTGCCGGCCACAGAACAGTGATTCGAGCAGCTGCTTGCCGCGAGCCCAGACCTTAGCTGGCAGGACAAGGAAGGGCCGACCGGCGCGCCGGGTATCGTCCCAGCCCATGGACCCCACCTCCGTTCTATGTTGAACCGCCTGAAACGATGGGCGTCGAGGTTGCCCGGCCCGGTTCGGCGGACGATCAACTCGATCAAGGGAGTTGGGTGGCTGCGGCAGCGCCTCAGCGGACGTCCCCGCGGGCACCGGCCAAAGAAGGGCCAATTGCGACCGGTCGTGTACCTACCTACCTGGTCACACTGGGACTCGATGCGGCAACGGCCGCAGTACCTGCTGGCCGCTTTCGCCGATCTGGGCCACGAGGTCTATTTCGTGGACCATCACGAGAAGCAGCCGCGGGTTGTGGACGGCGTTCAGATCGTGCCAGACCTCGCCCTAGTTCCCCCAAGCGACGTGATCCTCTACATCCACTTCGCTCCCCTGCACGAGTTGGTGGACCGGTTCGAGCGCCCGGCGGTCATATACGACATCCTCGATGACCTCACCATCTACGAGGCAGATGAGCTCCACCTCCCAAGGCAGCGCCGGGTGGCTGCTCACCACGGCCAAATGCTGGAAGCGTCGGACCTGGTCATGGCTTCGTCGCCGTTGTTGGTGACGACCCACCACGAAGAGGCTCCGGAAATCATGTTGGTGGAGAACGGAGTCGACGCCTCGATGTTCTCGACGCCACAGCCGAGACCGAGCGATCTCCCTGCGCCTGACCCCGACCGTCCCTTGGTCGGTTACGTGGGGGCCATCTCCTACTGGTTCGACTTCGACCTGCTCACGGCGGTGTCGGAGGCGCTTCCGCAGTGGGTGTTCGTGCTGGTGGGGCCGGTGGACCCCAGAGCCGAGAACGAGGCACGACTTCTCAACGCCCTACCCAACGTCACCTTGGTTGGGGAAAGACCAAGCGACTCGATTCCTGGCTACAGCCAAGCCTTCGATGTCGGGACCATCTGGTTTCGCATTGATGATATGACCTCGGCGGTGAGCCCACTGAAGATGTATGAGTACCTCGCGGCCGGAACCCCCTGCGTCTCGACACCTCTTCCGGTGGCGGTGGCGTCGCCAACCACGCGCACCGGTGACGACCCAGCCCAGTTCGTCGAAGCGTTGTTGCTGGCAAGAACCGAGAGGGGGACGGCCGCCTTCAACGCCTCTGCTGCTGCCGAGGTCGCGACTGCAACCTGGGTCAACCGCCTGCAGCCGGCGTTGGAGCGCCTCGAGGAGCTGGGCCTGACCCGCGTCAACTAGCCCGAGTCAATTCGCAAAGGCTCGGCTCAGCGCTTCTGCCTTACGGGCTGCCACCGAGGCAGGCGCGTGATGTTGCGCCACGTACCCTTTGCCCGCCGCACCCAGACGCGATCGCACCTCAGGGCGACCGGCCAGGTCGACCAGAGCCTCGGCGAAATCGTGCGGCTGGTCGGCAACGATGACATCGACACCGCTCGTCACTTCGAGTCCCTCACACCCCTTGGAAGTCGAAACCACGGGCAGGCCTGCCGCCATAGCTTCCACGATCTTGACCCTGACGCCGCTGCCGGTCTGTAGCGGAGCGACCAGAACGTCCGCCAGATCTCTCCACACATCGACATCGTCCTGGTATCCGTGGAAAGTGATGCGGGCGTCGGAGCTACCCAGCTCTGTTGGCGGGCTGCCGCCCACTATGTGGAACTCGGCATTGGGCAATCGAGGGGACATCAGTGGCCACACCTCATCGATGAACCACCGGATCGCTTCGGCATTGGGGGGCCAGTCGAAGCCGCCCAGCCACAACATCTTGAACTGGTCGGCGTTGAACTCCTTATCACCTTCTCGTGGCGCCATCGGAAGCGGAACCACCACCTTGGGGCACTGCTCATCGACCCTGGCAGCGTCGGCCGAAGAGATGAACAGCTTGGCCTCGAAGCCCAACTTGTTTGCGAGCTCGATCTTGCT
>Ga0224512_10005470_pt1 | contig 10451 bp, 9 predicted proteins | sample SF_May12_sed_USG_4_FD_169103 | JGI IMG/M metagenome (GOLD analysis project Ga0224512, IMG submission 169103) | Sediment microbial communities from San Francisco Bay, California, United States - SF_May12_sed_USGS_13 | ecosystem: Environmental > Aquatic > Marine > Sediment | place: USA: California...
CGGAGATGTTACAGCGGCGGACCAGAACATCGCCGTTGATCTGAAGCGCCCGGATAAGCCGACAGATAGAGGCGAAGCCTGGATCGTTGGCGCCGGACCGGGAGACCCGGACCTGATTACGCGCCGCGGTTCGCGGCTGCTGCAACGTGCCGACGCCGTGCTGCACGATCGGCTGATCGCCCCCGAATTATTAGAGCTCGCCAGGCGCGATGCGGAAATCATCTGCGTCGGAAAACAAGCCAATAAGCCATCCATACGACAGGAAGAAATCAATCAGATATTGATAGATCTGGTCGGGAGCGGCAAGCGCGTCTGCCGGCTCAAGGGTGGCGACCCTTTCATATTCGGTCGTGGCGGCGAGGAAATCAGCGCGCTCGCTAAAGTCGGCCTGCCTTATCAGGTAGTCCCGGGAATCAGCGCGGCCAATGGCTGTGCGGCCGCCGCGGGCATCCCGCTGACGCATCGCGATCTGAGCAGCGCCGTGACACTGATCACGGGACATCGAGCCGATCAGTTACTGAACAGCGACGCCGACACGGATTGGTCGGCGCTCGCGGCTCACAAACACACCCTGGTATTTTATATGGGGTTCCAACACCTGGAACGCATCTGTCAGAAACTGGTAAGCCACGGCCTGGCCGCGTCCACACCCGCGGCCATGGTGCAAGACGGAACAACCCGCCATCAACGGGTTGTCGGCGGGACCTTGGAAAACGTGGTAGACAGGACCACGGGCATGGGCTCGCCGGCCATACTTATCGTCGGTGAAGTTGTTGCTCTGGCTGATAAACTTGGCTGGCACAGTCACAGTTCTGAAAATTTCGAAACGATCTCGGCTCGTTTGGCAACCTGAATAAGAAATCGATCAGGAGATTTGAACAATGATTTATAACAGCATACTGGACACGATCGGAAAAACTCCGGTCGTGCGACTTAATCGCATTGCACCCAAGCATGTCGAAATTTTCGTCAAGATTGAATCCTTCAATCCAATGGCTTCGGTCAAGGACCGACTGGCATTCGCGATTATTGACGCTGCCGAACGCAGTGGTGAACTGCAGCCCGGACAAACGGTCGTCGAAGCTACATCGGGCAATACCGGCATTGCCCTGGCGATGGTCTGCGCTGCCAGAGGCTACCCGTTCGTTGCGACTATGGCGGAATCCTTCTCGGTGGAAAGGCGAAAAATCATGCGCGCATTCGGCGCCAAGGTCATTCTCACGCCGGCGGCCGAGCGAGGTTCGGGCATGGTGCGCCGCGCGGAGGAACTGGCGGAACAACACGGATGGTTCCTGGCGCGCCAGTTCGAGAACCCCGCAAATCCGGAGTATCACCGCAATACCACCGGACCCGAAATTCTGAGTGCATTCGCAAACCGAAGCCTCGATTACTGGGTCACGGGCTGGGGTACGGGCGGCACGCTCACCGGCGCCGGCGAAGTCATAAAGCTCGCTCGACCAGACGTCAAGATCATCGCAACGGAACCGGCCGTGGCATCACTATTGGGCGGTGACGAGTGGCATCCGCATAAGATCCAGGGCTGGACGCCGGATTTTATACCCAAGGTTTTGAACCGCGACATTTATGATCAGCTTATTCCCGTTTCTGACGAGGACGCGAAAACCAACGCGATACGCTTGGCTCGCGAAGAAGGTATATTCGTCGGCATATCCGCCGGCGCAACCCTGAGCGCTGCATTGCAAGTTGCAGATGAGGCAGAGCCGGGTTCGAGCATCCTGGTCATGCTCCCCGACACCGGTGAGCGGTACCTGAGCACCTACCTCTTCGAAGAACTCAATGAAGGCTCAGACGATGAGTGGCTGGAAGGGCTTACCGGCTAGCCAAGCTCATGCGACGAAGTTCTGAATTGAAATATCTGCGCGTCGCGCATTGGCCAAAATTACCTGGGCCAAGCCCGGTGCCGATACCCCCAGCCGCGGATTTCGTCATGGAGACGTGTTTACGGCAGATACACCTCCGCATGACGCCGGCGCGTGGACTAACGGAGTGGCCGTCTAATCCGCACCGTAAAGAATGGTTGGCTGTTCCGGAGCTTCGATCCGGCAACGATGCTTATCGATTTCTGCTGGAGGTCACGACCGGATTATGCAGCGCCATTCCCGGCGAAACGAACGTGTTCGGACAGTTCAAAAAGGCCTGGCTGAACTTTCGATGCACTGGCGAGGCGGTCGAGGTCGCGCACCTGGCGCCGACGATCCATCGGCTGATCGATGACACAAAGACAATCCGTCAAGAACACCTGGAAGGAATCGGCGGCTGTTCCTACGGCAGCCTGGCCCGCAAACTGATCGCGCCAAGACCAGGAGATAAAATCCTGTTCGTCGGCGCAGGCGATCTCGCACGATCCATGCTGCCGTTGTTCCGCAGTCACAGCCTCGGTATCTGGCATTACCGCGACATTGAAGTGCCAAACAGCCTTATCGAGCGTGTATTTCTCCCGGACCAGGGCCAAGGCGCGGCGAGCTGGGCAGATCATGTCATCCTGACCACGCCGGCCGACAACCATAATGATGCCAACTGGCAAGATTGGCTGTCGGCGACGCGCGCACGAACCGTCGTGCATTTGGGGCATCGCCGCGCTCAAGGTGGTGTACTAAAGCGAAATTGGGGCAATGCGCTGGCCTACTACGATCTCGCCGATATGCTGGCGCTGCGTCGTGAACAGGATGATCATCGTTCTGAGCAACTGATGCTGGCGCGCGCGGCCTGCCGGCAGCGCGCTGCGGCTTTCGCAATGTCCGACCAGCTCGCTGCCAGAAAAAATGCAACAGCGGCAAGGCCCATTGTTCCGCGCAGCACACACGATGCCAGTCTTGCGCTGGCATAAGAACCCAAATGCGCGCGCCCGAGCAAACTCTGAGACTCGGAACCCGGGGTTCCTTGCTGGCGATCGCGCAAAGCCGTCTCGTAGCCGACGCGCTAATGCAGAAGAGCCCCGGACTCAAAATCGAATTGATTACTCTTGAAACCCGTGGCGATCTGAATCAGGAAATATCATTATCAAATGTTCGCGACGCGGAGTTTTTTTCGGCCGAACTCGATGCTGCTCTGATCGACGCAAGAGTAGATCTCTGTGTGCACTCGCTAAAGGATCTGGGGGTAAATCGACCGGATTCGATTGTCCGCGCCGCTATTCCGATTCGTGAAAACCCGCGGGACGTCATTGTGTTTCGACCGACAATCATCGATCGGCTGAAGCGGGGGCAACCAGTCCGTATTGGGTCATCTTCTGCGCGTCGGCGATCTAATGTTAAGCGTTTCCTGGGCAGCGCTTTACCGAGGTTTGGATCCGCACCAAAGCTGCAATTTCTGCCGATTCGGGGCGCCGTCGATCAGCGGCTCACGCGCATCCGCAAGGATCCGGATGAAGCCGATGCCCTCGATGGCGTGGTTCTGGCTATCGCCGGGCTTGCCAGATTATGGGGCGACGCCGATGGTCAGCAGACGATCGAACCATTATTGTCGGGTGTACGCTGGATGGTGTTGCCTCTTTCCAGGTGTCCGGCCGCGCCCGGTCAGGGTGCGTTAGCCGTGGAATGCCGACGCGATGACCGGCACACGCGGGCGCTTTTGAGAACCATTCATGATCCGGTTTCCGCGGCTCTCGTTCAAAAAGAGCTGGAGGTCCTGTCCGCTCTCCCGGAAAGTCGGCGCTCCGCAGTCGGGGCTACCGCGCTGGCAAAAAAATCAATCGGAACATTGATGTATGTGCGCGGTGGAAACTCGGCTGGTGGGCGCATAGAGTGGCGGCGGCCGCCGCGACCCAGTGATCCACGATCCTGGGATGGAGGTGACTTGCGGCAAATCGTGCGGCGCCATCCGCTGCCGATCGACGCAAGGACCGCTGCCCGGGCCGCGGTTTTTGTCGCGCACTGGCACGCGATCACCGACGCGGTGTCGATAGCTGACCATTCGCGCGTCTGGGTAAGCGGTGTGCGCAGCTGGCAAAAACTTGCTCGGCGCGGCATATGGGTGGAGGGTTGCGCGGATAATCTAGGTTTCGCCGATGTGTTGCCGACTCTGTCTTGCAGAGTCCTGCGGCTGCCTGCACTGCAACAATGGCTGGTACTGACCCACAGCAAGGCGCTCCAGAATTGGCGTGGAACGGATGTTGGCCATGTGCAGGCCACCTACTCTCTTGACTCAATCACCGATATTGATGATCTGCCGGATTTGCGCAAGCAAGTTGCCGAAGCAACGCATTTTTTCTGGGGCAGCATCGATCAATATATGCGCGTAAAAAAATGGATTCCCGACGGTGCCCACCATGCCTGTGGCACCGGCAAAACGGCACGGGCTCTTCAGGAAACAGGAATTACATCCCTGCAAATGTTTCCATCCCGCAAAGAATGGCAAGCATGGCTCCGCTGAGCTTACGTCGCACGCGGCTGAATCGACATGTCCGCGAATTGACTCGCGATGTCCGGGTGCACGAAGAACAGATGATTCAACCACTGTTTGTTGTAGACGGAATCAGGCAGGCAGAGCCAATCAGCGGTCTTGACGCGGTTTTTCGTGACTCGCCGGAGACAGTCTTGCAGCAGATTGAGGCAGACCTTGAAAACGGTATCAGCAAATTCCTGTTGTTCGGAGTACCGCGAGTTAAACATGAAACGGAGTTCGATCACGCCTTTACGAGCGCGCAGATTAGCGCGATCAAGCAGCGCTTCAGCGCCGACATATGGCTGGCTGTCGATGTTTGTTTGTGCTCATACACGACACATGGACATTGTGGCGTATTGAACGAGACAGGTGATCATGTGCTAAATGATGACACCGTCGACAAATTGGCGATTGCCGCCTGTATGTATGCGCAGGCTGGCGCCGATTGCGTCGCGCCCAGCGACATGATGGACGGTCGTATCGCCGCCATTCGCGAGGCTTTCGACGCGACAGGATTCGATCAGACGTTAATCCTGAGTTACGCGGCGAAGTTTCATTCAAACTTTTACGGGCCTTTTCGCGACGCGGCCGACTCCGCACCAGCAGCCGAAAATAAACTGACAGACCGCGCCAGCTATCAACTCGACCCGGCTCGACCAACGGATGCCTTGCTAAGTGCTCAACGGGATGATGCCGAGGGCGCCGACATCCTGATGGTAAAACCCGGACTGCCCTACCTCGATATTCTTGCCAGCCTGTCCGCGCGCATTCGCAAACCGTGGGCGGTTTATCAAACCAGTGGAGAACAAGCGGCTATTGATATCCTGGCAAGACAAGATTTGATCGACAGGGATTCCGCGCAACGGGAAACCTGGCAGGCGTTTGTTCGCGCTGGTGCCAAGATAATCATCACCTACGCGGCGCGGCGCGCCCAGGATATTCTCAAAAGGTGAGCCGCTCCGATGAGTTATTCGCTAGATCGCGCAGCGTCACGCCGGGCGGGGTGCATTCTCCGGTGCGTTCTTTCAAGACTGTTGGTGGTACACCCGTGTTTATCGAGTCAGCTGACGGAGCGGCTATCGTTGATGTCGATGGACACACATACATCGACTACTGCATGGCATTTGGTCCTTTGATTTTCGGCCATGCGGACGTCGATGTAAGAACCCAGGTTATTAATGCTTTGGAGCGCGGCTGGAGTTACGGCGCAGTCGAATCCGTTTCTCTTGAACTGGCTGAAATGATTACCGGCAATATTGCCTGGATCGATTCAGTCCGCTTTGTGAATTCGGGCACCGAAGCGGTCATGACGGCCATTCGCCTGGCCCGGGCGGCCACCGGAAGGGATAAGATCCTGAAGTTCGAGGGATGTTATCACGGGCATTCGGACGCGATGTTGATCCGTGCCGGCTCCGGGCTTGCAGGCGAAGCCCGGCCAGCCAGCGCGGGCGTGACGGAGAACGTCAGCAAAGATACGCTGATTGCGCCGCTTGATGACGTGCAGGCGATCGAGACGATATTTGACTCGCACTCAGGGACCATTGCGGCCGTCATCATCGAACCCGTGCCGGCCAATTATGGATTGTTGCCGCAAGCCCAGGAATTTTTACAGAGGCTCGCCGATCTTTGCCGAGCGAATGCGTCGCTGTTGATCTTCGATGAAGTGATTACCGGATTCCGCCTGAGCTTTGGCGGTTTTGCAGAACTTTCCGGTATCCAGCCAGACATCGTCACCTGGGGGAAAATTATTGGCGGCGGTTTCCCAGTCGGGGCGGTCGCCGCAAAACAAGAACTCATGGAACAACTCGCGCCGTCCGGCCCCGTGTATCAGGCAGGTACGCTGAGCGCCAACCCGGTTGCCATGACGGCCGGGTTGACCACCCTGCGAAAACTGCTCGACAGCAATCATTACGAGAACCTGGAGAGCCTCGGACGCGAGCTGGATACGGCGATCAGCCGGATCGCCAATCTGTCTCTGCAGCGTCGCGGATCGATCTTCTGGATAATTCCCGGTGAGGTCGGCCGCCCGGTACGCGCGACGCAGCAGATACCAGCCAATATCGAGATTCAGTACGCCGACATGTTTCACCGCTTGTTGAAAGCGGGCATCTATTTTCCGCCGAGTCCCTACGAAGTGAGTTTCCTGTCCACTGCCCACAGCGATGCGCACATCGAGAAGCTCGCCATGGCGTTAGTTCCGTCGGCCTGAAATGGCGCCGAAAGCAGACTCGAATAGTGCCCGGAAGAAACTTGTCCGCTTGCCAACCGACCCGGGAACCTATGCACTGATCTTGCGCAGCCACGCATCTTTTGAACAGAGCGTCGGCGCCCTTGGAACGGTCACCGTTCATCCGGGCTTCTATATTTACGTAGGCAGCGCCCTGGGGCCGGGTGGCATACGCTCGCGGGTATGCCGTCATTTGCGGGCATCCAAAAAGCTGCACTGGCATATCGACTACTTGCGACAGAAGCTGTCAATGGTGGCAGTCTGGTACGCGAAAACTGTCTCGGTCCACGAACACCGTTGGGCCAACACGATGTGCGGCTGGAGCCTGGTGGTGATCGCCGTTCCCGGCTTTGGCGCATCGGACTGCCAGTGTGAATCACACCTGTTTTTCTGCAGAACCGCGCCATCATTGGCGGGTTTCCGCAATCGACTCGAGGCGCGTGGCGGACAAGCTGAGCTGCCGTGTATCAGAAGCGTCTCGGCAACCGATTTGAACTACTGAGAACGCATAAAGTTCAAAGCGGTGCCACAAATGGCAGACCATTCAAAGTACAGTCATCCGTCTATCCGCCGCAAACGCGGCGGCATAAGTTATTGGCCAATACCGTATTTGCAAGGGCGCCGCTAAACGCCCTGAGTATTGGCGGGAAACGCAGAATCGTTTCTAGGCGGGTGATACGTTTTCGGCCTGCAGGCCTTTCTGGCCCTGTGTCACTTCCATAGTGACTTTCTGGCCTTCATAAAGCGTTTTGCGGCCTTCCCCATTGATGGCGCTGTGATGTACGAAGACATCTTTGCCGCCTTCCTGCTCGATAAAGCCGAAGCCTTTTTCGTCGTTAAACCACTTAACGGTACCAGTAACTGTAGACATATAAACTACTCTCTAAATTTCACCAACCGAGGTTGGTTTTACTACAACACAAAACCACTGCCTCCCCCGCCAGTTTCAAATGGCCGGTAACGCCGCAGCATTTGAAAAATAGCACTATTCGGCAATTAAAACGATTTTGCCGGCGCAATGGTTCTGCATGGTGCTATTCAAGTCATTCATCGGGGCTTGTGGATCATCTTCATAATTTACGCAAATAAAATGACTTAATTAAATGATTTAAAAAGATTTATTAATAATAATTTACGCTTTTCGGCAGATGATAACCGCCGTATGCGAGGCGCGGCCCAGCCTCTATTTCAAGACGTTTCTGGCGCCGTAAATATTCCAACACGGAAGCAAAAATGCGCAGATATCCTCTGCATAAATGCGATCTCGCGTTTCCCGGTAACGAGTCGCCGTGATTCGGGAGTTTAGGAAATGTCCTCTGTATACTCCCGGCCATGAGAATTCTGTTGCGCCTGATCAAGTACCTGTTTGTTGGCTTGCTGGTCGTGATCATTGCCGGTCTTGCCACGATGTACGTCATGGATCCGGTCGTGACCACTCGATTGCTCGCAGCGCCGTTTGGCGCCGATAGCGGTCCCCTCGAACGCGTTGCAGGCGGCGCGAGCATCGATATTCCGACGATGTCCGCCAGTCAAATAAGTGACGAGGCACTGGCCAAGGCAATTGCCTATGGCGAGGAAACCAGAAGTCATGCGTTGATTGTTTATCACGATGGAGCAATTCGACTCGAACATTACTATCCGGGCCACGGCGCAGCAGAGACCACGCCAACCCAATCCATGCACAAATCCGTTCTCGCGATGCTCGTCGGCATTGCTATCAGGGACGGTTACATCAAGTCAGTAGATGATCCCGCCTCGTTGTACCTTTCCGAATGGGCGAACGACGAACGACAAGCCATCACTATTCGCCACATGCTTCAGCAGTCAAGCGGCATCAATTTCGCGACTTTCGGCATCAATCCGCTGGGTGGCTTTTTCCAGTTGATGCTGGGCGCCGATGTCACACCTGTGGCACTGAATCTCGAACAGGAGGTGCCGGCCGGCACGCGTTTTGATTACAACAGCGCGATACCGCAGAACATGGGCCTGATCGTGCAACGGGCCACCGGCAAACGCTATTCCGAGTACCTCTCCGAAGCCCTGTGGAAGCACCTGGGCGTGCCGGATGCCTGGGTTGTCCTGGATTCAGAAGAGAACGCTATGCCGCGCACATCCTGCTGTCTGAAAGCAACGGCCCGCGCGTGGCTGCGGCTCGGGATGTTGCACCTGGACCAAGGCCGGGTCGGCGGCCGCCAGGTTGTGCCGGCAGAATGGATGCAGGATATCGCAACGCCATCGGAGCATAACCCAAACTATGGTTACTTCACGTGGCTCGGTACCGAACACCATCAATATCGATATTACAATCGAAAGACTTCGACGCGAGTCCTGCATTCCGAACCGTACGCGGCACCGGACGTCATTTACTTCGACGGATTCGGTGGGCAGCGCGTCTATATCGTCCTGTCGCGGAAACTGGTCATCGTGCGAACCGGCTCAATCGCACCATCCTGGGATGACGCCTATCTTCCGAATGTCATTATTGGCGGACTATCGAAATGAAGATTTTGGGAGAGAAAAAGGGGACAGTGACCGTAATTCACAGCACAAGCAGAGTTTCGCTGAGCACTCCGTTGAATTACCGTCACTGTCCCCTTAATTACAAAGGTTTACCGATTCCAAACAGTCGTGACCTGCGCAGGTCTTTTCTGCGGCATATCCTCTGCAGGGAATAAAGCGGACCGCAGGGAGCCATCCCGGCAGAGGATATGCCGCAGAAAAGACCGAATGCCTGCCAGAGGATTTCGGTTGGCGGACATCGGCTATTCCAGATATCTGCCAGAGCTCGCGGCAGGCCGCCGGAGACCCTTTCCTGGGGATGGCTCCCTGCGGTCCGCTTTATTCCCCTGGAAAGGGTCTCCGGCGGCCTGCCTCCAACAGTGGATTTGCGAAGTCCGTTTTTCGCTTGATCGGACACTGTCTGTCCGATGAGATCTGAGTTTTCACACCTGTCCCCTTTTTCTCCAGTCCCCGTTCTGCTCAGGTTATCAGGCGAAGAAACTCTTCCCGAGTTTGGTGTTGCGAACGAAAATTCCCTAACATGCAGGATGTCGTCATAATGGAATTTTGTTTCTGTACGCCGCGCATCATCATGCACATATGTTGCGCCTCGATGACAACGCCTACGCCCTGCGCATCGATAGCATCAGCGACGCACTGCGCAACCTGCTTTGTCAGGTTCTCCTGGATTTGCAGGCGTCGGGCGAAATAATCAACGATGCGCGCAATCTTCGATAAGCCCAGAACCTTCCCCTGCGGAAGATAAGCGACGTGGCATTTGCCGATAAACGGTAACAGGTGGTGCTCGCACAGCGAATACATCTCGATATTTCTGACGATAACCATCTCGTCGGTATCACTCTCGAAAACGGCACGATTTATGATGTCATCAATACTCTGGCGATACCCCTGTGTGATGAAATGAAATGCCTTAGCCGCGCGCAGCGGCGTGTCAACCAATCCTTCGCGAGAAAGGTCTTCGCCGGAGGCGGCAACGATTTCACCGAATCCGTCTGCCATCAACTTGATTTGCTTATCGTGATCAGACACTTTTTATTATCCTTTTTTTGCTGATGACATCAGGCCGGCTATTCTAACCCGGCCGGTTCCAAAGTCGACACGCTGCCGCGCCGCTTCAATATCGGCGCATCCCGGTGCGTCGCGCTGTGTACAATTGTATCCGCCAAGCCGGCTACAGTCGGATACTCGAATACGCTGAATAACGGCACCTCGAGGTCGAGGTGATCGCGGACCCGGGAGATCAGGCGGGTGGCCAGCAGCGAATGGCCGCCGAGGGCAAAAAAGTCATCGTGGACGCCAA
>Ga0224512_10005471_pt1 | contig 10451 bp, 9 predicted proteins | sample SF_May12_sed_USG_4_FD_169103 | JGI IMG/M metagenome (GOLD analysis project Ga0224512, IMG submission 169103) | Sediment microbial communities from San Francisco Bay, California, United States - SF_May12_sed_USGS_13 | ecosystem: Environmental > Aquatic > Marine > Sediment | place: USA: California...
TCTTGGCGCTGTCGGGATTAATGGCGGAGTTGACTATAGCTCTTGGCAGGGCAGGATCCGCTTCCAGCGCTCCTTCTGATCCAACCATCCAACTTTGAACTGAGGAGGCCCGGCATTGCCGGGCCTCTTTTTATGCCGTTGAACACCCCTTCTTCCCCCATTTGCTTAAGAAGCGGGAGAAGGTGGTCGTGAAGCGAGGCGATGAGGGCGTTCTGACCGTGCGATTTGGTTGAGGTAAGGCGGACGGGATCGGCTCGCCCCAACCCCTCTCCCACCTGCGTCGCAGGCACTATCTCCCGCCCCTTGGATAATTGGGGGAGAGGGAAGGCGTGCGGCAACGTGTCCTCTTTCTTCTGCGGGGGAGCGGGATCAATCGGCCGGCGCGAATTTCCCCAGCGCCTGCCTGAGCGGGCCGAGATGGTCCTCGTAGCGCCGCCAGCGTTCCACCGACGTCTGATAGATCGGCTGGCGCGCCTGGCGATGGCTGAGCGTGCGGATCGTCCGGGTTCCACCCTGGTGGCTGAGGCACGCCTCGTCCCAGGCCAGGCCGGTATTCTCGATCAGCCGGCGGCTTGCCGTCTGCGTATCCGAGACCAGCGTCTCGTAGGCGCTGTCATAGATCCTGACCGGCGCGTGGGTGCGCCAGTGCTCCACGAGATCGCGATAGAGGCAATAATAGCGGCCAAGGTCGTCCAGCGTTCGCGAATAGGCATGGGTATCGGTCATGCCGTTTGAAAAAACCGACAGGCAGGTATCCATCGGATTGCGCAGTGAATGGATATAGGTGGCATTGGGAAACAGCAGCGCGATCAGCCACAGCCGTTCAAAATTGTGCGGCAATTTGTCGACGACCCGTTTTGCCGAGGCGGAAACGCGGTCCAGCTGCGCCAGGAACCCGGCCGCCATCGATTTGAGCTCCCTGCTTTCCAGCGCCGTTGCATGCCGTATGATGTCGTGCGGATTTGCCCTGTGGAAATTCAGGCGATTGGAAATGCGGTTGAAATAGCGCATTTCGCCGCCCGAATCGGCTTTTGGATGGCTGGCGATGATCTGTTCCGTCAGCGTCGTTCCCGACCGCGGCATGCCGAAAACGAAGACCGGCCGGCTGCTCGGATTGGCCGCCGCCTTGCGCTCCTCAAAGAAGGCCGGCGTAAACGTTTCTTTCATCGCCGCCACGATTTCAATCTGCCGGCCGATGTCGTATTCGGGATAATCGAGCCTCTTGCCGGCGACGAAATGCGGCCAGGCCCGGTCAAACTGACCGCTGTCATCGGCAATCTTGGCTGCGGCCCAATGCAGCTTCGCCCGGCTCTCGTCATCCGGCGCCGCACCGCTTTCAAGCAAAGCCTCGATTTCATCCAACTCGGGCGGATCATCCTTGAAGGTGCGCTGTTGCGACAGCCCGCGCCAGGCATGGGGCACGGCGATATTCTTGCCGATCGCTTCGCGGAAAGTCGCCTCGGCGCCGGCATGGTCGCCCAACTGTTCTTTCGACATGCCGACGCCGATGATCGCCTCCGGGCTGTCCGGATCCTGGGCGAGCACCGCCTGGTACATCTCGATTGCCTTTCCCGGCCTGCCGCCCTGTTCATAACAGCGGCCGAGATCGATCATCACTTCCCGCCGGCCGGGAGCCAGCGACAGGGCTTTTTTCAGCTGCCGCTCGGCCCGCTGCGGATCGGCATCCTCCAGATGCGTCCTGCCGAGATAATGGCGGATCGCTGCATTTTTCGGCTGCAGCTTCATCGCTTTGGTCAGATGGTCGATCGCCATGTCGAAGAAACCGACCTGCGCGGCAATCAGACCGATCAGGAACAGCGCTTCCATGTTCCGCGGCTCGGCGCGCAACACGGCTTCGAGACGGTCGATGGCTTCGAGGGTGCGGCCGGCATCGGCAAGCTGCTGCGCTTCTCGCAACACGACATTAGCGGAGAATGCACTTGGTCGATTGCCCGGCTGGACGGGCGCCTGCTTCCTTGCGGCGGAGAAAGGCGTCTTGAGCGCTTTGGCCATCTCTTGCGCGGGCTCTCAATTGCTGTCCGAGATTCCATGCCACACATCAATGGCGCCGGCAAACGACCTGTTTCATTCTGACCGCTGAGGTGCGTTTCAAGCCGATTCAATGATGCGCCTTGTCGCAGCGCAGCGCGAACGCCGCTATCCGTTCAAGGCTCGCCGCGTCGCGCAGCAGCGGCGCATGGCCCTGACCGGGCACGGTGAACTGTTCGAAACGATGATGACGCGCCGCCATTTCCGACACGGTGTCGGTGCTGAGAAGATCGGAGTTCTCGCCGCGGACCGACAGCACCGGCATGCCGCCGAGGCTGTCGAATTGCGGCCACAGCACCGGAATGGAGGTCTCAAAGTCGATAGTCTTGACGGTATTGAGCAGCTTGGGGTCGAAATCCGGCCGGATACGGCCATTGGCCTCCACGAAGATCGCCTTGGTGAAGGCGCGCCAGTCATCGTCGTCAAGTGCGGGAAAATGCGCCTGATTGACGTGGCGGATGGCCTGTTCCGCCGCCTGCCAGGACGAAACGGCGCCATTGCCGGTCAGATAGCGCTTGATCCGCGCCAGGCCAATTCCCTCAATCACCGGCCCGATATCGTTGAGCACGACGCCGGCCATCAGGCCGGGACGCAACGCACCCAGAATCATCGCAATCAGCCCGCCGCGCGAGGTTCCCACGAGCACGGCTTCGCCGATGCTGAGTGCCGCCGCCGCCGCCATGACGTCATGGGCTTCCGTCAGGGGCGTGTAATTGCGCCAGTTGCGGTCATAATCTGAACGGCCGCGGCCGCGATAATCCAGCGCAAAGACCTGCCGCTCCCGGCCGGGGTTTTCGGAGAAATATCGGCCAAGGGCGATAAAATCGCGGGAGTTGCGCGACAGGCCGGCAAGGCACAGGATCGGCAGCCTCTGCGACTGACGCACGCCAAATATCCGGGCCGCCAGCATCAGCCCGTCCTGCGCTGAAAATCGGACGACCCGGCCATTGGCCACGCCGGCGCCATCGCCCCCGCTTGCCGTCATTCAGCGCGCCGGTTTGCCGCGCTTGAGGTCGGCGCTGATCGACAGCGGATAGCCGAGCCGCGACTTGTAGGCCTGCAGGTTTTCCATGACCTTTTGGACGTAATCCCTTGTTTCGTCGAAAGGAATCCGTTCAATCCAGTCGATCGGATCGGTCTGGCCGCCGCGCGGATCGCCATAGGCCTTGACCCAGCGCAGCGCCCGGCCGGGGCCGGCATTGTAGCCGGCAAAGGTGAGAATGTAGGAGCCGCGCAGATCGCCGAGGAGTTGGCCCAGATGCGCCGCGCCCAATGTGGCGTTGTAGCTGGCATCGCGCGTCAGCCGCGGCAGCGAATAGGGAAGGCGGGCTGCGCGCGCCGTCGACCGCGCCGTTGCCGGCATGAGCTGCATGAGCCCGCGTGCCCCGGCATGGCTGACGGCAGCGGTGGAAAAAGCGCTTTCCTGCTTGGCAATGGCGTAGACCAGCGCCCGGTGAATGCTCTTTGGAACAGCGATACCGGCGGGAACGCCGAGGAAGGGGGCATAAAGCGCGCCGACGGCCATGCCGCGCCGCTCGGCGCGCTTGGCCAGCGACAGCGCCGTGCCGGTCCGCCCGATCCGCCGGGCCAGCAGCGCTGCCAGCGTCACGCCGCCGGGACTGGCAGTGGTGTCGGCGATTTGTTTGAAAAACGGCACCGTCCGGTGGGCGTGGCCGGCCGCCGCCAGACGCTTGATGACATCGACGGTCTCGCTGCCGGCAAAGCGCAGGCGATCTGTGGCGGTGGCGCCCGGCGAGGTTTCAAGGCCGGTCGTTGTCAGGCCAAGTTTCTCGCGCGCCAGCTGGCCATAAAAGTTGGAGCCGTATCGGCCGGCGATCTCATAGCTGACTGTGGCGGACTGGTCGTCGCCGGCCGCTTCCTGCGCCCGGCCGAGCCAGTAATGCGCCCGCGCAATGGAACGCGATTTGGTTGCCACCTGCACAATCGCGGCGAAATGCTTTTGCGCCAGATGCGGATGATCGAGAAATCTGAGGGCGATCCAGCCGGCATGAAACTCCGCCTCGGCAATGTCTTTTGGCGAATGCGCCGAATGACCGGCGGCGACGCGATAGGCCTGCGCCGGATAGTGCTGGTCCAGAAGCGCGCGCGCCAGATCGCGGCGTTCGTCCCACCAGCGTCCCTGATCGACCGGCGGGGCTGGGTCGCCGGAAAGGCCGAGCATGATCCGCGCCGCCTCGACCGGCTTGCCGGAGCGACGAAGCACGCGGATGCGGGCAAGCTTGTATGGCGGTTCGTTTCGCAGGCTCGGCGGCACGTCGTTCAACAGCTTTGCCGCATAATGCCTGTTCTTGCCCAAAGCGGTGATTGCCGCGCTTGCGAGCTTGTCATAGCCGGGGCCAAGCCGCTTGCCCTGGACGTTCGCCGAGCCCAGCTTGCGGGCATAGACGAGCCGGTGGAAGCGAATCCGATGATCGTCGCGGCTCAGAACGCCCTCAAAACGTGAGGTAATCTTCGCCACTTCAGAGTCGCTCAGCGAGTCGTTTCGCCAGACATCGCGTATCAGGGCCGCGGCTTCTTGTTCGCGGCCCGCCGTCATAAGGGCATCCGCCAGCGCAATCCGGCCTTCCGATGTCACCGCATCATGGGCGGCAAAAAACCGAAGGATGGCCTTCGTGCCCGGACTATCTCTCAAAAACGCCTGCTCGGCGCGCAGCTGAAGCCGCTCCGGTTCCGGCCAGCCGGTGTGGCTGGTTTTGATTTTCAGGATGGCCTCCGCGCTGAGACCGGAATTGGGCGCCCGGGCGATCACCCATTTGGCGATCTTCTTGTCGAGCGGGTCTTCAAGCCGCCGCGCCCTCTGCCTTGTCTCCACATAGCGGTCGGCCTTGAGGGCATCGAGCACGCCCTTCAGCAATGGCGCCGGTTCAAGACCAAAGGGGTGGCGCACTATCCCTGACCCTCTTGGCATGGCCGCCAGATTGAAGGTCGCGGGAAGTGCCGGTCGCGCCTTGGGCAGCAAGCCGTTTTCGGGCCTGGTGCGCGGCAGGGCTACGCGCGAACCGGCAAATGCGACGACTTTGGTTATCGGTTGCGGGTTGGGCAGCACAACCGATTTTGCCGTCTCGCCGGCAATGCCACCGCTCACAAGGGCGATTGCCGATGAAAAAACCGCAACAAGACAGGCTGCCCGCAATCGCCGCGGGCGCATCAAAACAGACCTTGGTTCAACTGCTGTCATCATCGCATCCAAGGATAACGCCGCGTCAGTATATCATTCGTGAAGATTGCTTGCCCTGCAACCTGCTCGGCACTATCGTCCGCCGCCAGCAGTAAAAACCGTTCAGCTGAGGCGATTTTATGTTCTCCGGATCAATTCCCGCGTTGGTGACTCCCATGCGCGGCGGCGAAGTGGACGAAAATTCATTACGCGCCTTCATCGACTGGCAGATCGACGAAGGCAGCAACGGCCTGGTGCCGGTCGGAACGACCGGCGAATCACCAACCCTGTCACATGACGAGCATAAGCAGGTTGTCAAAGTTTGTATTGAGGTGGCCAACAGCCGTGTTCCGGTCATTGCCGGCGCCGGCTCAAACAACACCCGCGAGGCGGTCGAATTGGCGAGCCATGCCGAAAAGGCCGGTGCTGATGCGGTGCTGGTCGTCACGCCCTATTATAACAAGCCGAGCCAGAAAGGGTTATATGCGCATTTCCGCGCCGTCGCCGAAGCGATCTCCATCCCGGTTATCATCTACAATATTCCGCCGCGCTCCATCATCGATATGAGCGTTGAGACGATGAAGCGTCTGTTCGACGATTGCGACAACATTGTCGGCGTCAAGGATGCAACGGCAAACCTGGTGCGTGCCAGCCAGCAGCGTCAGGAAATCGGGCCGGACTTCAATCAGCTTTCCGGCGAGGATCCCACCGCGCTGGGTTTCATGGCCCATGGCGGCCACGGCTGCATTTCGGTGACGGCGAATGTTGCACCGAAACTGTGTTCTGAGTTCCAGGCAGCCTGCCGGGCCGGTGATTTTGCCAAGGCGCTGTCCTATCAGGACCGGCTCATGCCGCTGCATACCGCTCTTTTTCTGGAGCCAAGCCCGGCGCCGACGAAATATGCGCTCTCCGTGCTGGGAAAGATGGCCGAGGAAGTGCGCTCGCCGATTATGCCGGTGGGTCCGGAGACGCGCGCCGCCGTCGATGGCGCCATGCGCCATGCCGGGCTTCTCAACTGAGGTGGCCAAAAAGCCCGATCGCAAACGGACCGTCATCGCCGACAACAGGAAGGCCCGTTACAATTTCGAGATCGGCGAGGTTCTGGAGGCCGGCATTGCCTTGACCGGCACGGAGGTCAAAAGCCTCAGGCAGTCCAAGGCCAACATTGCCGAATCCTATGTCAGCCCGGAAGGCGGCGAGATATGGCTGATCAACGCCAATATTCCGCAATATCTGCAGGCCAGCCGCTTCAATCACGAGCCGCGCCGGCCGCGAAAGCTGCTTTTGCACAAGCGCGAAATTGCCAAACTTATTGTCGCTGCCCAGCAGCAGGGGATGACGATTGTACCGCTGAAGCTTTATTTCAACGATCGCGGCGTTGCCAAAATCGAAATTGCCCTTGCGCGCGGCAAAAAGCTGCATGACAAGCGTGAAACGGAAAAGAAACGCGACTGGCAGCGCGAGAAGGCGCGGCTTTTAAGGGAGAAGGGATGATGGTGCACGATCCGAATGCGTTTCCGGTTCCGGATAATTTACCGGTGCCTGAAGATGACGGCGCCGCGGCGCATCTGAGCGGAACGGCCATGCCGGACATCACCCTGACGGCGACCGACGGCAACCGGGTCAATCTGGCCGCGCTTTCCGGCCGGACCGTCATTTACGCCTATCCGCGCACGGGCCGGCCCGGACAGGCCTTGCCGACCGGCTGGGACGACATACCAGGCGCGCGCGGCTGCACGCCGCAATCGTGCAGCTTTCGCGACCATTTCGCCGAGCTGAAGCAATTGGGCGCCGCTGTTTTCGGCCTTTCCACCCAGGACAGCGACTATCAGCGCGAAGCCCGCGACCGGCTGCAACTGCCCTTTGAACTGCTCTCAGACGAAAACCTCGCCTTGTCGAAGGCGCTGGATCTGCCGCTGTTTGAGGCCGACGGCATGACGCTGATGAAACGGCTGACCCTGATTGTCCGGGGCGGCCATATCGAACATGTCCTCTACCCGGTCTTTCCGCCCGATCGTAGTGCTGCCGATGTTATTGACTGGCTCAGTCACAATCCGCTCTGATTACGATCAACGCGCCGAAAGATCGTCGCAGATAGCGGCGAAAACCGCCTCGAACATCTCAGCCGTCAGTCGTCTTGTATTCGTATTGTAGCGCGAGCAGTGATAGCTGTCGTAAAGCCTGAAGCCGGCGCCGGCCTCATGAACAGCACCGTGAGCGAACGGCGCCCGGCTGAGCTTCAGGCCGAGGGTCCGCACCACGCTGTCATGGGCGATCCGGCCGAGCGCCAGCATCGCTTTCAGCCTCGGCATTTGCCCGATCGTCGCTTCAAGAAACCGCCGGCATTGCGCAATTTCGCCAGGTGTCGGCTTGTTTTGCGGCGGCACGCAGCGCACCGCATTGGTGATTGCCGCGTCCATAAGTTCAAGGCCATCATCCGGCCGCGCCGCGTAGCGGCCGCGGGCAAGGCCGAATTTGATCAGCGTTTGGTAAAGCAGATCGCCGGCAAAATCGCCGGTGAAAGGCCGGCCCGTCCGGTTGGCGCCTTTTACGCCCGGCGCTAGGCCGACGATGAGCAGCCGGGCATTGGCAGGCCCGAAAGTCGCCACCGGGCCATTGTGCCAGGCCGGCTCGCGCCCGCGCCAGTCATCGCGGAACGCGGCAAGCCGCGGGCATAGCCGGCAATCGCGGTCAGGTTCGGCGGCTGCCACCTCGGCCTCGGCTACGCGATCTACCGCCGGACATCTTCGCCATCGTCGTCATCTTCGTAGTCGTAATCTTCGTCGTCATACTCATCATCGTCGGGCTCGCCCACCGCCCCAGCCGGTGGTGGCCGCTCGGCAGGGGCACGGCGGACCGTTTCCGGCAGACCGGCCAGTTCCATGAAATGGTCGGCCTGGCGGCGAAGGTCATCGGCGATCATCGGCGGCTTGGTCTTGACGGTCGAGGCCACCGTCACCTTCTTGCCCTTGCGCTGCAGCGCTTCGACGAGATAGCGGAAATCGCCATCACCGGAGAACAGGACAAAATGATCGATGTGCTCGGCCAGTTCCATGGCATCGACCACCAGTTCGATGTGCATATTGCCTTTCGTCCGGCGCCGGCCCTGGCTGTCGGTAAACTCCTTCAGCGGCTTGGTCACCACCTTGTAGCCGTTATAGTCGAGCCAGTCGATCAGCGGCCTTATCGATGAATATTCCTGGTCTTCCGCCAGAGCGGTGTAATAGACCGCGCGTACCAGATAGCCCTTCTCGCGAAAATCATCGAGAAGCCGGCGGTAATCGATGTCAAAACCAAGGGTGCGTGAGGTCGCGTAGAGATTGGCGCCATCGATAAAGACGGCGATTTTTTCGCGTGGATCGAACATGGTGTCAGCTCCGCAATCAATAAGAATATGTCAGGCACAATATGAAATGCGTGCGGTGAATACCGATTAGGAGATTGCTGCCGCGCTTTCAAGACATCAGGGCAAGAAACAGCATCTATCGCGACAACAGGTCCGGCAGGAAAAACACGATTGCCGGAAAGGAGAGGATCAGCGCGACACGGGCAATCTCGGCCAGGAAGAACGGCATGACGCCAAGAAAGGTCTGGCGCATCGGCACGTCCTTGGCCATTTCGCTGATGACAAAGACGTTCATGCCGACCGGCGGCGTGATCAGCCCCAGTTCCACAACGATCAGCGCTAGGATGCCGAACCAGACCTTCAGGTCCTCGCTGGTCATGCCGTAAGCCGCATCGGCGGCCGAGACGAAATCGCCGCCATTGATTTCCACCAGCACCGGCCAGAAAAACGGAATTGCGATCAGGATCATCGACAGGCTGTCCATCAGGCAGCCAAGGAAGATCAGCGCGGCAAGCAGGATGACCATGATCGCCATCGCCGGCAGGCCGGAATTGGCCATCCACTCGGCCATCGCCTGGGGCACGCCGCCGCGCGACATGAAGATTTTCAGCATCTCCGCGCCGAGCAGGATCAGATAGATCATGCCTGTGGTGCCGGCTGTCTGCAGCAGGGCCGATCTGGTCTCCCGCACACCCACCTTGCCGCGCACGGCGCCATAGATCCACACCAGGAACACACCAATCGCCGCGGCCGGCGTGGGGTTGAAAAAGCCCAGATAGATACCGCCGATCACCAGGCCGAATATCACCAGTACCGGCAGCACGCGCACGGTGGCGGCAAGAAATTCCTCGCGGCTGGCCAGCTCGCCTTTGGGTCCGGCCTGCGGGTTGATCGCGACATAGACGGCGATGGTAACCAGGAACAGAACGACCGCGATCAGCCCCGGTATGAAGGCCGCCATGAACATGGTGACGATATTGGCTTCCACGATGACGGCGTAGATGACCAGCACGACGGAGGGCGGGATGAGGATGCCGAGCACGCCGCCGGCGGCCAGCGTTCCCGTCGCCAGCGCGCCGGAATAATTGTATCGGCGCAGTTCCGGCAACGCCACCTGACCCATCGTGGAGGCAGTTGCCAGCGAGGATCCGCAAACCGAGCCGAAGCCGGCGCAGGCGGCGATCGCCGACATTGCCACGCCGCCGCGCATCCAGCCCAGCCAGGCATTGGCGGCGCGGAAGAGATCGCGGCTCAACCCCGCCTTGGTGGCGATGTTGCCCATCAGCACGAACATCGGCACCACCGAAAGATCGTAGATGGAGAACTGGCCATAGGCCAGCGTCTTGAGCTGGCTGAAAAAGATCGCCGGGCCGTTGAGGATCGTCACGCCAATTCCGCCGACAAGGATCATCGCATAGGCGATCGGCATTCTGAGCGCGATCAGCGCGACGAGAACGGCCAGCCCGCCAAATCCGATCAGCAGCGCGTCGATCATTCTCAGCCCTTACGAATATCGTCTGCCGCTTTGCTGAGTGTCATCAGCGCCGCGACGGCCAGGAGCGCCAGCGAGATCAGGATGGGTATGAAGGCGACCCAGTGCGGAAACTGCAGGATCGTCGTGGTGTAGTCGTAAGCGCGCTGATCCAGCATCCCGGCCCACATGCGCCAGGCGAGCAGCAGCGCAAAGCCCAGCGCCAGCAGCGAGGCGACAAGTGCGAAAATCGCCTCCCAGCGCTTCGAAAGGCCGGAGGTGAAGATGTCGGCCGTCACATTTGCGCCGGTCAGCTGGCAATAGGGCAGGAAGGAAAAGGCGGCGACGGCGACGCCCACTTGCGTCATCTCAAAATCGCCGGGGAAGGGGTTGCCGAACAGAGCGGA
>Ga0224512_10005472_pt1 | contig 10451 bp, 9 predicted proteins | sample SF_May12_sed_USG_4_FD_169103 | JGI IMG/M metagenome (GOLD analysis project Ga0224512, IMG submission 169103) | Sediment microbial communities from San Francisco Bay, California, United States - SF_May12_sed_USGS_13 | ecosystem: Environmental > Aquatic > Marine > Sediment | place: USA: California...
CGAGATGATGTTGAGCTGCTGGCGGGGCTCATGGAAGGTTATGACGTCTCCGCCCTTGGGCACCCGCACATAATAGACCCCGCTCAAGTAATTGTTGGGGTGGGTATGAGGCACGTGGGGCGAACCCTGCGGGTTCACGTTGGCCCAGCATCCGGTAATCTCGAAGCCGTCAAACTCGAGCTCCAGAAACTCCAGGGCGCTTTCGACGGCGCCGTTGATGTAGGCGACCAATTCGGCGAAGTCCGGCTTGAGATGCAGATCCTGCGCCGTCTGCCAAGTCTGGCCCGGCTTGAGGGGCGGACGCGGCGTGATGATCGCCTCGACGCCTTCGAGCAGCCGCGGGTTCATGGCCTCGTAGTCTTCCCGCTTGAGCTCGTGCACCCAAACGAGGGAGGGAAAGAGCGACAGGATGGATTTGTTCTGGAACATGGAAAAGCGGCCAATCGCGACAGTTCTTGGAAGTCCTGGGCGGCAGGGATCGGCTTGATGCGGGGCTCTCTTATCACGGGCCGCAAAGGATCAGCAAGGCGGGCGCGGCGGCCCGGTCAGGCGAGGTCGCCGAGCGCGTCGATCAGCGTGGCAAGGTGTTCCCGGTAACGGCGCCAACGTCCAATCGGGCGGGTCGAGATCGGCTGCCGCACCTGCCATTGGCTGGCCGTGAGCACGGGATCGCGCGAGCCGGCAAAATCGAGACAGGTCGCCTGCCACCCGAGGTCCAGACCCTCGAGCAGTCGACGGATCTGCGCCTCCGGGCTCCGCACGAGACTCTCATAGTCGACCTCGACGAGCCGGAGCGGCAGGACAACGCGCCAATGGTCCATCAGGCGCCGGTAGTCGCGGTAGAATGCGCCGAGGTCGGCCAGGTCCTCGGCGAAGGCGTTGCCCTGGGCGAAGTGCTGAAAGTAGCAGGAAAGGCAGGTATCCAGCGGATCCCTGCGGCAGTGCACCACCGAGGCCCCGGGAAACAGCAGGGCCGCCAACCCGAGGTGCAGGAAGTTTTGCGGCAGCTTGTCGGTAACGTGGGCCGCCTCCGGGTCGATCCGCCGGAGCACGGCGCGATAGCGCTCTGCCAGGGCGTCCCGCTTCGCCTGCGCCAGTTTGCACGGTGCCGCCGGGCCGCCCGTCAGACTGGCGGCGATCGCCCCCATCTCGAGCAGCTCTCCGCCCGCCGCCACGTCCGAGTGGGCGGAGAGAATCTGCTCCACCAGGGTGGTCCCGGAGCGCGGCATGCCGACGATGAAAATCGGGCGCCGGTCCGGCGCAGCGGGAGTGCGTCGTTCGGCGAATCCCCGGGCCGGGAAGGCCTCGATCAGCTGATCGACCTGGCGGCTCTGGGCCTCGGCGTCATAGCGCCGATGCTGCGCCGCCCGTTCGGCGCGTCGCGCTTCGTTGGAGGCGCGGAAATGCCGGAACGCCCGATCGTACTCGCCTTGGCGGTCGAATACGTGCCCCAAGGCGTTGTGCGCCAGCGCCGCCTCGTGGCGTGCGAAGGCACCTTGCTCGGCCCGGGCCCGGAAGGACTCGACCAGCCCGGCATCGACGGCAAGCGCCCCGGCCTTGGCGGTCAGCGCCAGGTGGTAGAAGGCGTGGACGTGCCCGGGCCGCCGCTCGAGCGCCTTGTGGAACTGCTGAATTGCGGCCTCGCGCTCGCCGAGGGCCCCGTAGGCGTTGCCCATGCCGACATGGGCGGCGACCATATCGGGATCCAACGCAAGGGCCCTGTCATAGGCCTCGATCGACTCGGCGACTTGGCCGGCGTTTCTCAAGCGATTGGCCAGGTTAACCTGCAGCGCAGCCTGCTGCGGCTTCAAGCGTGCTGCCGTGCGGGCCGCGGCCACCGCTTCGTCGTTGCGGCCCAGCCGCTCGAGCACGACGGCAAAGTTGTTGTGGATACCCGCGGTCCGTAGGCCGGCCTCGATCGCACGGCGCATCGCGTCCGCCGCGGCCGCGTTTTCGCCCTCTTGCATGAGCACGGCGCCGAGTAGCTCGTGGAGCACCGGCTCCTCGGGGCGCGACTCCAAGAGCTGTCGGCACAGGCGCTCGGCCTCGGCCAGATCGCCTTGGCGCAGGGCCGCCGTGGCCGCCGCAAAGCGCCGCTCGGCCTCGGTGTCCGGCGGCGCGCTGTGCGAAGGGCGCTGATGTCTTCCTCGGGGCATGGCGATGGTCCTTATAGCCCGGATTCTCGGACCCACGGATACTTTCCGCGGCGCAAAGGGCCGATCGGGGTCAAGGGGCTTTGCCGCGGCCCTGCGCCGTGGCAGTTTCAACGCCATGACGACCACCGAGCAGACCTCGATCGCCGAAAACCTTGCCGAGGTGCGCGAGCGAATCGTTGCGGCGGCGCGGGAGGCTGGCCGCGACCCCGCGGAGATCACCCTGGTCGCCGTCGGCAAAACCCATCCGGCCGAACGGATCGAGGCGGCGCTTGCCGCGGGCCAAGGGGTCTTCGGCGAGAACCGGGTCCAGGAGGCGGCGGCTAAGTTCCCCGCCCTCAAGGAGCGCTATCCCGAGCTCGTGTTGCATCTGATCGGTCCGCTCCAGACCAACAAGGCGCGGCTCGCGGTTGGCCTGTTCGACGTGATCGAAACCCTCGACCGGCCCAAGCTCGCCCGGGCGCTCGCCAAGGAGATGACCGTAAGCGGACATCGGCCCGAATGCTTCGTTCAGGTCAACACGGGCGAGGAGCCGCAAAAGGCCGGAATTTGGCCCGAGGAGACCGACGGCCTGGTCGCCCTGGCCCGCGACGAGCTGGGCCTGCCGGTGGTGGGCCTGATGTGCATTCCGCCCCTGGACGAGGAGCCAGCACCGCATTTCGCCCTGTTGCGCGAAATCGCCAAGCGCAACGGCCTGGACAAGCTTTCCATGGGCATGAGCGGCGACTACGAGACCGCCATTCGCTTCGGCGCGACCCACGTCAGGGTCGGCACGGCCATCTTCGGGGCCCGTCAAGCCCGGCCCCCCGAATAGGCGTCAGTCTTCCTGGACGCAGAGCCGGGTCTCTGGCGCCGCCGCGCCCAGCAGCTCGAGCAGATGCGGCAGGGCCAGGGCCACGCAGCCCTGGGTCGGGCGGTAATCCGGCCGGGCGACGTGCAGGAATATGGCGCTGCCGGCGCCGGGCCGCGGCGGGTCGTCGTTGTGGCCCAGCACCACGATCACGTCATAGATGGTATCGTCCCGCCACAGCCGCTCGTGGGAGGCGGCGTAAGGCAGGGTCACGGGCCGGTTGTACAGCGCGTCACCCGGGTCGTCGCACCAGCCGTCGTCCCTGCCGATCGGCGTTACCGGGAACGCAGTTACGGGCGGGTCCAGGCGGTCCGGGCGATAAAGCACGCGCCGGAACGGCCAGCAGCCGGCGGGTGTGGCGCCGTCGCCCTCGCGCTTGTCGGCGCGCAGGCCGCCGGAGCCGATGGCGCAGGGCCAGCGCCGCTTCCCGAAGCGGGCCCGCCATTCGCCTTGCCGCCGTGCGACGATCAGGTCCATGCCGCGAGCCTAGCGATCATCGCCGGGTGACGACAGATACCGTTCCGCATGCGGTTTAAATTCGCTCGTCCAAACCCGACTCATCGCTTTGGGCGCGGGCCTGTGCCAGGGCCTGGTACTTGTCCAGGCCATCCAGCATGCGGGCCGTGAAGAAGCGATGCGGCGACACGGACGCAGCCTCCTGCCCTTTCCCCTTGTCGGCCGACGCTTCCGGGGTGGCCTCGTGTTCGCCCCCGGCCCGTTCCGACGGGCGGGCGCCGGTCCCGAGATCCTGGAACAGCGCCGTCAGGGCCGCCTGCCCGGTCAGCGGCTCGGCAGCCTGATATCGTTCCGTATCCGGAACAATAGGAATTGACCTCGTGGCGGCGCGCTGTGGGGGCTCGGCCGCTTCGAGGCCTTCAGGCCGGGCCGCGAGCTCGGATGCGGTCTCCGTTCCGAAGGCCATGGCCAGGGCGGCATCGCCCGGGTCGCCGCCCCCAATCTCGCCGGCCAGGATGTTGATCGCCGAGAAGGCGAAACCGATGGGGCCGCCGTAGAGCGTATCGCCCATGATGCGCGCCGCCGGCTTGATCTCGTCGCCGGTCAGGTGCCGGTAGATGCTGGAGACGATCGGCAGGTGCTGGAGCGGGTTCACCACGTCGAGCAAATCAGCGAAACCCAACTCCGCGGTTCCTGTGGGGTGGTCGGCGCCGGGGCCGAGGTCGAAGACCCGCGTGCCGCCCCGGTGGCCCTGGCCCCGGAACGGCGCGGCGGCGTCCATGGTTGTCCCTTCGCCGGGCTGTGCCGTGCGATGGGCGGGCTCGGCGAGACGCCCGATATGCGGGCGAATCCGGGGATCTGAGGCGGCTTCGAAGCTCATGGCATTGACCGCCTTGGAAGATGCAACAAGCGGGCCAGCGCCGGGCGACCACATTCAGCCGGCCCAGGGGACCGAAATCGCGACGCTGGGCGGCTCTTGCCGGGCAGGCTTTGCCGCCCGGTCAGAAGAGATGCCCGAAGCGCCGCGCCTTCGTTGCCAGATAGAAGTCGTTGTGGTCGTTGGAGGGAAAGGCGTGGGGCACCCGTTCCTCCACCGCGATGCCGCAGCGGGCCAGCGCGGCGACCTTTTCCGGATTGTTGGTCATCAGGCGGACCCGCCGGAAGCCGAGCCGGCGCAGCATCTCCGCCGCCGGCAGGTAAACGCGCTCGTCGCCATCGAAACCGAGCTGCAGATTGGCCTCGAGCGTATCCGCACCCAGATCCTGAAGCCGGTAGGCGCGCAGCTTGTTGACCAAGCCGATGCCGCGCCCCTCTTGCGCCAAATAAAGCAGCACGCCGGCCCCGGACTCGGCGATTGCCGCAATGGCGCCGCGCAGCTGGTCGCCGCAATCACAGCGCAGACTGCCCAGAAGATCGCCCGTGAAGCATTCCGAGTGCAGTCGAGTCAGCACGGGGTGTTCGGCGGTCGGTTCGCCGATGATCACGGCAAGGTGCTCGATCCCGCCGTCGCTCGGTCGGAAGGCGATGATTCGGGCCTCCTCGGCGCCGGCCAACGGCACCCTCGCCTCGGCGACCTGCTCGAGCGATCTCGCCGCCGCGAAACGGTACTCGGCGACCTCGGCGGTGGTCACCCTGTAGAGGTCGCGCTCGCCGGCCCAGGCTGCAGGGTCCGGAAGGCCCGGAAGCGGCTGCAGCAGCGCGGCCGGCAGCAGCCGGGCCAGCTTGGCGAGGTCCACCGCGGCGACATCGAGACCGGCCGGTGCTTCGACCGAACGCAAGCCCTCGGCCTCAAACGGCGCGCGCCGCCCGCTGGTCGGATCCGCAAGCTCCGCCACGGTATCTGACCGCAGGTCGGCGAGGGCCAGGGCCACCACCCCGCCCAGGGGAACCCGGGGCGCCGCTTCGGCGATTCCCAGGGCCGACCCGCGCGTTGCGGTCAGAAGTAGCAAGGCCGGGGCCTTGTCCGGACCCGCAAAGCGCGCCAGATCGGCCGCACTCGCGCCTTCGGCCGCCTGCACCAGGGCCGCCTTTCCCTTGTGGTCCTGAAGCAGGACCGCCGCGCCGCGCCTCAGTTCGGCGATGGCGCGGTCGACCGCCTGCAGGACCGCGGCATCTATCGTGGCTTGGTCGGCGAGCGAACCGGACATGAAATGGGCATATCCCAAGGGCTCCACCGAGTCCAGCGGGCAGACGCGCCGCTATTTCCGGCGCAGCGGGATGCCGCTCCACTTCGGCCGGCTCATGGTCTCGGCGAAGGCGGAGAACATGATGTTGAAACTGATGCTGATGCGCAGCTGGTCGCTGGCGTTGGTCGTGACCGAATGCACCAGCCAGGAGGGAAAAATCACCATCCGGCCCGGCTTTACGCTCAGATGCTGCATTGTGGCATTGTAGAGGTTTTCCTGTTTTACTCTTGGCGAGAGTATTTCCTGTTGCGGGCGCGGCTCGTGGAAGGACACCTTGTCGGCGCCCGGCAAGGCCTGGACGTAATAGATGCCGCTCAGGAAGTTGTTCGGGTGGGTATGGGGGATGTGGAAGGCCCCCCGGGGATTTATGTTCGCCCAACAGCCGGTGATGGTGATCCCGCCGTACTCGATCTCGAGCGTGTCGAGTACCTTTTCGGAAGCGGAATAGAACAGCTTGACCAGCTCGGCGAACTCCTCGAACTCGTGCAGGTTCTGCTCGGTCTGCCAGTTCCGCCCGCGCGGGATCTGCGGCCGTGGCGCCGTGAGCGCGTTGAGGTCGTGGGCGACCTGCCGGTTCAGGGGCTCGTAGACCGCCGGCTTTAGGTCCATGACCCAGGCATAGGTGGGGAAAAACGGCTGGGGGATGATCTCCTCAAGCTCGATCATGTTTCCTTCCCTCTTCCTCCCCGCAGGCGCCGGCGACGGCAAAGCATGCCGTGTCGAAAGCCCGGTTGCAAACCGCGTGTCGCAATAGGATTCTTGCATCGCTTCCCGGCTGGGAGAAGACAGCTTTGAGATTTCGCCTATGAACGAAAAGGTCTACCTCGACTACGATCAGGTCGAACTCGACCGGCAACTCAACCTGCGCGCCCGCTGGCCGGAACATCCCGAGTACCTGGCCCGCTGGGCCGAGGAGAGCGCGGCCCTGCGCCGCCGCGTGGCCGGGCACCTGGACCTCGCCTTCGGCGCCAGCCCCGGCGAAACGCTCGATCTCTTCGTGCCGCCTGGGGTTTCCTCGGCGCCTGTGCTGGCCTTCATCCACGGCGGCTACTGGCAGGGGCTCGACAAGAGCGACTTCAGCTATCTGGCGCCCGCCTTCCTGGACGCCGGAATCGCCTTCGCCTCGCTGAACTACGACCTGGCGCCGCAGGTCGCGATCGAGGAGATCGTGCGCCAGGTACGGGCCGGGCTGGCCTGGCTGTTCCGCCACGGGGCAGAACGGGGGATCGACCCGGCGCGCATCTTCGTGGCCGGGCACTCGGCGGGCGGCCACCTGACCGCCATGGCGCTCTCGACCGATTGGCGCGGCGATCCCGGCCCAGAGGACGGCCTGGGCGACGGCCTGCCCGCCGACCTGGTCAAGGGCGGCTGCGCGGTCTCCGGGGTCTACGACCTGGAGGCGATCCGGCTCAGCTATCACCAGGAGGTGGTGAAGCTCGATCCGGACATGGCGCGGCGCATGAGCCCGCTGGGCAACCTGCCGAAGTCCGCCGGACCGCTCGTCCTCGCGCTGGGCTCGGAAGAGACCGAGGAGTTCCACCGGCAGCAGGCTGAATATCTGGCGGCCTGGCGCGGCGCCGGGCTCGAGGCCCGGGTCGTCGAGCTGCCGGGGCGCAATCACTTCACCGCGATCGACGCCCTGGGCGAGCCGGGCCACGCCCTCTTCGGCGCGGCCAAGGCGTTGATCCTGGGGCCCGCCTGACCCGGCCGGCTTCAACCGGCTCACCTTGAACCGGCCCGGCAGCGATGTTATCTGAAAAAGTCAGGTAATCGGCCGGGACGTGCTTTTCTCGACGCGGCCGCGTTGGAACTTGCGAAAGCCCACATCGTGCTCGCTCACGCCGATCTGAAGCCAAATTCGCGCCGGGCCCCTGGGCGCGGGGCGGCCTGACGCCATGGCCGGCGCGCCCCCCGCGAACAACTCGGCCGGCAAGAAGGTCCTGCTGGTCGATGACGACACGGCCCTGCGCGAGTCCCTGAGCGAGCAGCTCCAGCTACACGAAGAGTTTACCACGGTCGAAGCGGAAACCGGCGGGCAGGCCCTCGAAATCGCCAAGGGCGAATACTACGACGCCATCCTGCTCGACGTCGGCCTGCCCGACATGGACGGACGGGAGGTCTGCCGGCTGATGCGCCGCGGCGGCGTCAAGTCGCCGATCATCATGCTGACCGCGGCGGAGTCCGACGCCGACACCATTCTGGGCCTCGATGCCGGCGCCAACGACTACATCACCAAGCCGTTCCGTCTCGGCGTCCTGCTGGCCCGCCTGCGCGCCCAGCTGCGCCAGCACGAGCAGAGCGAGGACGCGGTCTTCACCATCGGGCCCTATACCTTCCGGCCGAGCGCCAAGCTGTTGATCCACGGCGAGTCCAAGAAGAAGGTGCGCCTGACCGAGAAGGAAACGGCGATCCTCAAGTATCTCTACCGCAGCGGCCATCTGGTCGTTGGCCGCGATACCCTGCTGGGCGAGGTCTGGGGCTACAACGCGGGGGTCACCACGCATACGCTGGAGACTCACGTCTACAGGCTGCGCCAGAAGATCGAGGCCGACCCCTCCAACGCCGAGATCCTGGTCACCGAACCCGGCGGCTATCGGCTGGTCCCCTAACCGAAGAGTGCATCAGCCCGCGCGGGCCGGCAGGCGCAGCGCCAGCGCCGCCGCGAGGGCCACCGCCACCAGGGTCAGCGTGCCGAAGATCGGGCCCGAGACGCTCCAGGTCTCGGTCCGCTCGAAGGCCTGCGCCAGCAGGATCGGGCCGATCAGGACTCCCAGATTGCGTCCCGTCATGACGATGCCGAAGGCCCGCGCTGCGCGCCCCGGCCCGGCGACGGCGCTCGGCATGGCGAAGAGGCAGGTCGGCGTGATGCCGGCCCCGATGCCATAGCCGATCAGGGCGGCCAGGCCGCTCCACAGGCCGGCGGCGGCCGGCTGCAGCCACCAGACGGCGGCCTGCGAGGCCAGGGCCAGGAGCAGCAGCGGCCCGAGCGGCACGCCGGCGCGCAGCAGCGCCCCGGTCAGGAGGTTGAAGGCGAGCAGCACGACGACCGGCACCAGATAGCCGGCCACGGCCATGGAGACCGAGAGGCCGGTGGCTTCGACGAGATACAGGGGCAACCAGGTCATGTAGGCGAAGTACTGACCGGACCAGAGCATGAAGATCGTGGCCACGAGCCAGAGGGCGATCCGCTCCCGCCGATCGAGCGGCGCCGGCGGCGGCGCCACCGCCACGCCGCGGCCCCTGCGGACCGGCACCAGGGCATGGCGGCGCTGCCGGGCGAGCGTCCAGAGGATCAGAGCAAGGGTCAGGCCGGCGCCGGCGAGCCAGAGACCCCGCCATCCGAGCGTCGCCAGGGTGAGCGGTGCGAGCAGGCTCGCGGTCAGCTGGCCGGCCGGGATCCAGGCGGCCGTCAGACCGATCACCAGGGGCAGCTGGCGGGCGCTGGTTTCCCTATTGGCCAGCAGCGGGCCGGCGATGGCCAGCACCGCGAAGGCCGCGCCCTCGAGGGCCCGCGCCGCCAGCAGGAGCCAACCGGACTCCGGGCGCAGCAGGGCCAGGCCATTGCCCGCCATCATCAGGAGCAGGGCGGCGAGCACCGGGCCCGCGATGCCGCGCCGCTCGAGCAGGCGGCCAAGCCAGACCGAGAGGCCGAGCCCGGCCACCGCGTAGACCGACATGAAGCCGCCGGCCAGGGTGCGGTCGTAGCCGTAGGTCTCGAGCAGGACCGGAAGCACCGGGGGCAGCTTGAAAAGCTGATAGGCGGCGAGAAAGGAGAGGCTGAGGCCGAAGGCGACGCCGGCCCAGTTGCTGGACGTGTTCGACATGACCACCGGAACAAAGGAGGGCGCCCGCCCGAGCGGCGAGGTCTGTGGTTAAGTCTGGCCCAGGCTCGACGATCCGACAAGCGCCGGGCCGCGGCTATCGAGGGCATTTTTCCTTTTGGGCAGACTGCCGAATAGCTTACGTCTATGATGCTTTCTACTGCGACGGGGAAAGACAGTCTCTTGGGCGAACAAGCGGAGTTTTCCGTACGCTTCTGGGGAGTGCGCGGATCCATCGCCTGTCCGGGCGAGAAGTATCAACGCTACGGCGGCAACACCTCCTGCCTCGAGGTACGTTGCGGCGGCGAGGTGCTGATCTTCGACGCCGGGACCGGTTTGATGCGCTTGGGCGAACACCTGGCCTGCGCGGAGCAGTTGCGCAGCAATCTTTTCCTCACGCACACGCATTTCGACCACATAAACGGCCTGCCGTTCTTCGCGCCCCTGTTCTGTCCCAAGAACCGCCTGCGGCTGTGGGCCGGGCACCTGCAGCCCGAGCTGACCCTGCACGAAGCGCTGGGCCAATTCATGGCGGCGCCCCTGTTTCCCGTGCCGCCCGAGGTCTTCGCCGCCAATGTGTCGTTCCACGATTTCACGGCGGGCGAGACGCTGGAACCCCATCCGGGCATCAAGTTGAGGACCGCGCCGCTCAACCACCCGAACAAGGCGACCGGGTACCGCATCGACCACGGCGGCAGTTCGCTCTGCTACATCACCGACACGGAGCACGTGGAAGGCACGCCCGACGAGAACATTCTGGCCCTGGTCGACCGCGCGGATGTCATGATCTACGACTCGACCTATACGGAGGACGAGTTCCCGAACCATCGGTGCTGGGGCCATTCGACCTGGCACGAGGGCGCGCGCCTCTGCGACATGGCGAGCGTCAAACAGCTTGTAATCTTCCATCACGATCCGGGCCACGACGACGATTTCATGGACCAGGTCGCAGCCGCCGCGGAACGGCAGCGCCCGGGCTCGGTGG
>Ga0224512_10005473_pt1 | contig 10449 bp, 7 predicted proteins | sample SF_May12_sed_USG_4_FD_169103 | JGI IMG/M metagenome (GOLD analysis project Ga0224512, IMG submission 169103) | Sediment microbial communities from San Francisco Bay, California, United States - SF_May12_sed_USGS_13 | ecosystem: Environmental > Aquatic > Marine > Sediment | place: USA: California...
CCCGGCGCAGGAGCAGGCCGCTGTCGCGTCGGTAGATCGTGCACAGCTACAGGACACCATCAATACGCTGCAGTCGTTGCTTCAGCTCCAGACCGAGCTCAAACGGGACATCCAGGAAATCAACCGGCAGCTGCTGGCCGCCCAGACCGAGGCCGAGAAGAAGGACATGCAGGCGCAGCTGGGCAAGCTGGAGGCCGACCTGGAGACGACCGCCGAAAACCTGAAGGGCATCGCTGCCGGGGCGGACATCACCAGCCTGCGGGTCGAGGAGGAAAAGAAATTCAGCCTGCAGGAAGAGCTGTTTTCGCTGCTCAAACCCGCACTTAAAGAGATGAAGGACATGACCAGTCATGTCCGCCTCAAGTCCGAGCTCAAGGACAAGATCGCCTACTTCCGGGATAAATTACCGGTCGCCGAGCTTGCCGTGGCCAACCTCACAGTCCTGTTGCACGAGAACGAGAACGCGGACCTGGAGCGGCAGCTGGAGGGGATGCTGGCGGATTGGCGCAAGCAGTTGACGGTCATCAAGAGCGAGCTGCAGTCCGCCGAGCTGAAGCTCGAAACACTCGAGGGGGCCGAGGTCTCGCTGGCGGAGGCCTCGCAGAGCTACCTGAAGTCCTTTTTCCAGCGGCGAGGTCTCTACCTGGCCCAGGCCATACTGGTTGTGATGGGTATCCTGCTGCTGTCCCGCCTCAGCTACAAGGTGATGCTGAAGCTGCTGCCCGGCTACCGTGTGGAGCACCGCAGTTTCCGCATTCGCCTGCTGGACCTGATGCACCGGATCGTCACCGTCGTCCTGGCGATCATGGGTCCGATGGTGGTGTTCTACGTGGCGGAGGACTGGGTACTGTTCAGTCTCGGCATTCTGCTGCTGCTCGGTATCGGCCTGACCCTGCGCCATGCCCTGCCGCGATACTGGCAGCAGATCCAGCTGTTTCTCAATGTCGGCTCGGTGCGCGAGGGGGAACGGATCTATCTCAATGGACTGCCCTGGAAGGTGCGCCAGATCAACATCTTCAGCCTGCTGGAAAACCCGGCGGCCGAACTGACCCAGCGGGTGCGTATCGATGAGTTGGTCGACCTGAAATCACACCCCATCAAGCAGGGCGATCCCTGGTTTCCCTGCCTGCGGGGTGACTGGGTGCTGCTGAGCGATGGCATGCGCGGCAAGGTCACGGGCATCTCCCAGGAACTGGTGGAGCTGATCGAGCGCGGCGGGGCACGCAAGACCTACCAGACAGCCGATTTTCTCTCCCTGTCACCGCTCAACCTGTCCAGGAGTTTTCGCCTCAAGGAGACCATCGGTATCACCTACAACCTGCAGGAGGACAGCGTGGGCTCCATTCCGGAGATCCTGAAGGCCTTTATCGAGCGCCGTGTCGCCGATGAGGGCTACGGGGATCAGTTGCATAATCTGCGGGTCGAGTTCGAGAAGGCCAACACCTCGTCGCTGGACCTGGTGGTGATCGCCGATTTCGACGGGACCCTGGCAGACCTGTACGGCCGCCTGCGCCGCGCCATGCAACGCTGGTGTGTCGAGGCCTGTACTGAATACGGCTGGGAAATACCGTTCACACAGCTGACATTGCACCAGGCCGAAGCCGCGGGTTAACCACCGAGTTCGGTCACCACACAATCGCGCCGCAGGGCGGCGCTTGTATGGGAATTTCCTGACCCTGCAGGAGCGGCTTTTATGCCCGGCAATTAATCGGTTGTAGCCGCGATGTTTTTTCCAAATGGGGCACTAGTAGCTGAAAAATGGCGACTTTCTGGTTTTTGCACCCATCTGGATTTCCTGATTACAATAAACCAGAATGTCCCCTTTTCTTCCTGGCAGGCGAATGAAACATGCTAGGATCGTCTTCCACCAACCAGCCTGGGGGCGAGTATGCTCACACTCACCATCAATGGGGCCGAGCACCGGCTCGATGTCGACCCGGACATGCCGCTGCTTTGGGCCATCCGCGATCACGCCGGGCTGACCGGAACCAAATATGGATGCGGCATGTCGCAATGCGGCGCCTGTACCGTGCACCTCGACGGCAAGGCGGTGCGTTCCTGCGTCACCCCGGTCTCCGCTGCCGCAGGGAAGTCTGTCACCACCATCGAGGGACTCGACTCCGCCGCGGGCAGGGCCCTGCAGGCGGCCTGGGAAAAGCTGGACGTAGTGCAGTGCGGTTACTGCCAGTCCGGCCAGATCATGTCCGCGGTCGACTTGTTGACCAGGAATCCCGATCCCACCGACAGCGACATCACCACCGCCCTATCCGGGAACATCTGCCGCTGCGGCACCTATGTGCGGATCCGCGCGGCCATTAAAGCAGCGTCCCGGGCACTGGGCTGACGGAGGCATCACGATGCACAATAAAGAAACTGTAATGATCAGCCGCCGCCTGTTCCTGGTGAAGTCCATGGTCGCCGGCGCGGGCCTGACACTCGGCATGGCCCTGCCCGGCTGCAGTCGCGAGGAAGCGGCGCAGGAATCCCTGCCGGAGGCGGGCCCGGGCAAGGCCGGTGGCGCTGTGGTTGCGGAGTCGCACTTCGCGCCCAACGCCTTCGTCCGCATCGGTGCCGACGACCGGGTCACGGTTATCATCAAGCACCTGGAAATGGGGCAGGGAACCTACACCGGGCTGGCCACACTGGTGGCAGAGGAACTCGATGCGGCCTGGTCACAGATCGAGGTCGAGGGTGCGCCCGCCGATGCCAACACCTACAACAATCTGTTCTGGGGCAAGCTGCAGGGCACCGGCGGCAGCACGGCCATTGCCAATTCCTATGAACAGATGCGCAATGCAGGCGCTGCGGCGCGCCACATGCTGGTCGCGGCGGCGGCCAGGCAGTGGCAGGTTCCGGCCGCTGACATCGATGTTCAGGACGGTGTGCTGCGCCATGCGGCCAGTGGTCGGCAGGCGACCTTCGGCACGCTCGCCGAACTGGCTGCGCAGGAGGCGGTGCCGGAGACGGTCTTCCTCAAGGACCCTGAGGAGTTCCGGCTGATCGGCACCCGGGTGCCGCGCAAGGACAGCCGGGCCAAGGTCAACGGCTCGGCGCTGTTTACCCAGGACGTGCAGCTGCCCGGGATGTTGACCGCGCTGGTCGTGCATCCGCCGCGCTTCGGCGCCCGCCTGAAGGACTTCGATGCGAGCAAGGCGAAACAGGTCCCCGGGGTGGTGGAGGTAGTCGGGATCCCCGCCGGCGTCGCGGTGTTGGCCAATGATTTCTGGAGTGCCAAAAAGGGCCGGGACGCCCTGCAGGTTGAATGGGACGAGACCGACGCCTTCATGCTGGGCTCCGCTGAACTGGTGGCGCAGTACCGTGCGCTGGCCGATACACCCGGCAGCAGCGTGCGCAACGACGGCGACGCCGGGAGTGCCCTGCAGTCCGCCCGCCAGACGCTGCAGACGACGCTCGCGTTTCCCTATCTCGCGCATGCCGCGCTCGAGCCGATGAACTGCGTAATGCAACGCACGCCGGACGGCGTGGAGGTCTGGAACGGCGAACAGTACCAGACGCCCGACCAGCAGGCCGTGGCCGGGGTGTTCGGCATCGCCCCCGAGCAGGTGAAGATCAACATGCTCTATGCGGGCGGCTCCTTCGGCCGCCGGGCCAACCCGCATTCGGATTACCTGGTGGAAACCGCGACCATCGTCAAGGCCATCGGCGGCCGTGCGCCGGTCAAGCTGGTGCGCACGCGCGAGGATGACATGCGCGCCGGTTATTACCGTCCACTCTATGTGCATAAAATCGAGGCGGGACTGGACGCCGCCGGCAACCCGGTCGCCTGGCACCATCGCATCGTTGGGCAGTCGATTGCGGCCGATACGGCATTCGAGGGCGCGCTGATCAAGGACGGGGTCGACGTCACCTCGGTCGAGGGCGTCTCCAACCTGCCCTATGCCATTCCCAATATCAACGTCGAGCTGCATTCGCCGGTGCATCCCGTTCCGGTGCAGTGGTGGCGCTCGGTGGGCTCCACGCACACCGCGTTTGCCGTAGAGACTTTCATCGACCGGCTGGCCGCGGCGGCCGGCCGGGACCCGGTCGTGTTCCGACGTGCCCTGCTCAAGGCGCATCCGCGCCATCTCGGCGTCATGGAGCTGGCCGCGGACAAGGCCGGGTGGGGCAGCCCGCTGGCGCCGGCACGGGGACGTGGCATCGCGGTTCACGAATCCTTCAACAGCTATGTCGCGCAGGTCGCGGAAGTAACCGTGCATGCTGACAAGACCTTTTCCGTCGACCGCGTGGTGATCGCTGTCGACTGCGGCATCGCGGTGAATCCGGATGTCGTACGCGCCCAGATGGAAGGCGGAATGGCCTTCGGGCTGGCCGCCGCCCTGAACAGCGAACTGACCCTGGAGCAGGGCCGCGTGGTGCAGTCCAACTTCCACGACTACCGGGTACTGCGCATCGACGAAATGCCGGAGGTGGAGGTGCATATCGTCACGTCCACGCAGCCGCCGACCGGTGTGGGCGAGCCGGCGACACCGGTGATCGCCCCGGCGGTGGCCAATGCGCTGTCTGCGGCAACCGGACAATGGTTTGACCGGCTGCCACTGCAGCTATCGGTCTGATGCCGCGCTACAGTACGGACCGGGAAGTCCTGGAGACCGCGATCCGCTGGCTCACTCAGGGCCGGCGCCTGGCGCTGGTGACCGTGGCCAGAACCTGGGGGTCGTCACCCCGACCCGTGGGTGCGTTGATGGTGATGCGCGACGACGGCACCTGCAGCGGCTCGGTGTCGGGCGGCTGTGTCGAGGAAGACCTGCTGATGCGCTACCGGGCGCACCAGCTCGGGGACAGCTTTCCGACCCTCATCGACTATGGCATCGACCGCGAGGAAGCGACGCGCCTGGGCCTGCCCTGCGGCGGGCGGCTGGAACTGCTGGTCGAGCAGCTCGACAGTGCGGCGCCGCTGAAGCGGCTGCTCGACAAGATCAAGGCCGGTCAGCTGGTGACACGGCGTGTGTGCATGGCCAGCGGCGAAGTCAGTCTGCATGCGGCTGCGCCCGCTGATGAGTTCGACTACACCAGCGACAACCTGGCGAAGGTGTTTGGCCCGCGCTGGCAGCTGCTGTTGATCGGCGACGGGCATCTCGCCCGCTACGTCGCGCAGCTCGCACTGCTGCTGGATTACCGTGTCATCATCTGCGACCCGCGCGAGGACTATGAACCGGACGAACCCATGGAGGGCGTGGAGCGGGTGCGGGTGATGCCCGACGAGGCCGTCGAGGCCTATGCCACGCATCCCCGCTGTGCGGTGGTGGCGCTCACTCACGACCCGAAGCTCGATGACATGGCCCTGCTCGATGCCCTGCAGTCACCGGCGTTCTATATCGGTGCGCTCGGATCACGACGCAACAGCGACCTGCGCCGCGAGCGCCTCGGGACACTGGGCCTGACGCCACAGCAACTGCAGCGCCTGCATGCCCCCGTCGGCCTGCCCATCGGCAGCCGCTCACCGCCGGAGATCGCCGTGTCCATCATGGCCGAAATCACCGCGCTGCGGCACCAGGCCGGCCAGACCAGCCAGCGCGACGTCAGCGCTGCATGACAGCGTCCTGTACCGGCATCCTGCTGGCCGCCGGGCAGGGCACCCGCTTCGGCGCCAACAAACTGCTGCACCCGCTCAAGGACGGTACCCCCATGGCGGTCGCCTCCGCCCGGCACCTCAGGGCGGCACTGGATTGCAGCATCGCCGTGGTCGCGGATGCGGAGAGTGAACTGGCAAGACTGCTTGCGCAGGAAGGTTTCCAGATCATCCTCAACCCGCGCGCCGGGGAAGGCATGGGCACGAGCATTGCCTGCGGTGTGGCAGCCAGCCCGGATGCCAACAGCTGGGTGATTGCACTGGCCGATATGCCCTGCATCCCGGAGGCCGTCATCCAGGCGGTTGTTGCCGGGCTGGATCAGGGCGCGGACATCGTCGCCCCGGTCTACCAGGGACAGCGCGGGCACCCGGTGGGGTTCTCGGCGCGGCATGCGCCCGCCTTGCTGCAGCTGCATGCCGATGCCGGCGCGCGTGGCATTATCGCTGCCAACAACGGCTTGCTGAAGCTGATCGAAACCGGTGACGCGGGGGTCATTTTCGATATCGACTGCGCGGCATCACACACCAACCTGTAGGGGTGGTCTCCACACCGCGATGGCGTACTGCAGCGGTTTTTCAACTACCATAATAAGACCGGTTCCGCACGATCTCTCAGGAAATAAGGGGATATTCTGGTTTTTCACCCACCCGGGTGTTCTGATCACAAAAAAAAGCAGAATGTCCCAATTTTTCGTCAGGCGTCTTTGCGCGCCCCGGTGATTACCAGCAGGCAGCGCAAGCGCTTCTGGCCGAATCGTGCCATAGCGCGAAACACGGTCCGGTCGATGGGTACCTGGATGTAATCGGTCTGCGTGGCGTGCGGGTCGTCACTGATGTCGGAATCGTTAATATAGACGAATTCGTCATCGGCGCTGGCCACGTAGACCCAGTGGGGCGCCTTGTTTCGATTGAGTCGCCAGGTGCTGATGAGGGCAACAATCGGCGCGCCGGAATTCAGGATGCGGTCCACGTCCTCGGACTCCAGGGTGTCGACGTTCAGCCGGATGTCGGTGGCTTTTATCTGTGTCAGGAAATCCTCATGCACCAGCTGGATGATGGATTTCTTTTGCTGGTTGCGCACGCCGTCGAGGAAGGGTGCCTCGGCCTGGTTGATGTGCAAGGTAATGTCGAAGCCGCGACGCCAGGCGCTCAAGGCCAGGCCATGCGGCGAGCAACCGCCATGGCCCGAGGTCATGAAGATGGTGGTGGCCTCGCGCCAGATTTGCAGTTCCTCGTGACGCGACATGGCATAGTCCGGCTGCAGGGTTTTGAGCGCCATCATCAGCGATGCCGGTCCGCAGGTGAAGTCGGTGGTTTGCTGGTAATAGGGTCTGGTAAAGGTGTCTTCGCTTCCCCGGTAATACAGGCGTTTTTCCATGCGCAAGGCGTCATCACCGTCATCGTAGTAATTCTTGATGGTATCGATGGTCCGGTAATCGTTTTTACTGTACAGGGAGATGGCCGGTATATTGTTCACGCTCACCTCCAGTCGCACGAAGGCGCAGCGGTGTTCACGGGCCGCCTGTTCCGCGGCGTTCAGCAGTTGCTTCGACAGCCCCTGGTGTTGCGCGTCCGGTGCAATGGCAATCGAATACAGCCGCGCCAGGTTGGTCCCGGCACGGAACAACAGCAGGACATAACCCAGCACCCTGTTATCACGCGCGATCGCAATCAGTTCATGGGGACCGGGCCGGATGAAATGAAGAAAGCTGCGCCTGGACAGGCGGTCTGTTTCAAAGCAGGCCTTTTCGATGGCGACAAGCTGGTCAAGGTCTTCTGCGCGGCCCGGGCGAAGGTGGGTTGAATTGTTCACTGCATGATTCCCTTCAGGGCCAGGGAAATGACCTGGCGACCGCGAAACAGAACCTGTTGCTGCCAGGAGCTTTCCCCGGGATAGAAAAACTGCTTCAGTCGCTGAATAGGCCCATGGTTGATATCGCGCGCGGCGCCGGATTGTACGGCATGATTATGCAGTAGCTGTTCATTGATCAATGCCACCAGCAGGCGGCTCAGGGGATACGTGCCGAACTCCAGGGTGACGAAGCAACCCCGTTCTCCAATAACGCGATGCCAGTGATAGTCCAGTAATCCCTGTTTGATACTGGATACAGACTCGCCGAGTACGGTGGATTGGGCATTGTCCCGGTACCAGCTTTCGGCCCACCGGTAACCGGCGCTGTTCAGGGGGTGGTCGTTAATCACCTCACCGTAACCATAAGGGCCCAGTCCGGTATGCAGGTCGATGACGGCGATGCGTTGGGCCGAGGCGTATAAGGGTTCCGCGGTGACCTGCTCCAGCACCGTGCGGGACCAGCTGGGTGAGGTGCCGCCGTAAAACAGGCCATCCCCATGCCGGTACTGGCCACGGGTGATGGCCTCGGTAAACGTGGCCAGGTCCATGTCGTCCAGCAGCAGGTGCAGCGTGTCGGGAGACAGCGCGCCAGACCCCAGTATCCGGGCATGCAGCCGGTCATAATCAGGATTGGGCGACAGGGGTGACTCAAAGTCGACGAAGTTGCGGTTGAGGTCGATTCCCTCGTGGTCGTAGCGGCGCAGCCAGGCAAAGCCCCAGGGATTCAGGGCATGGATCATTGCCACGCCCAGGGTCGCGTTCCGCTGCAGGACGTTCTCGAGTAACCCCAGGCAGTCGCTCTGGATGGCGGACCCGGCGAAGCCCTCAATGCCATGGGTGCCTGAAATCACCACCAGCAGCCGTTCGGGGGCGTCGCTCTGGCCGAGCAGCAGTACGTCGCAGGCCAGGTCCTCCTGCAGGGGGCCGGGCAAGGGGTGGGAGTAGCGGCGCAAAGACCGGATCAGGCCTGGCGCCAGCCGCTGCTGGCCGGCAAGAAAGCGCTGCCGGGCAGCAGGGTAGCCTGTGCCAAAGCAGCTCAGATCCTGTTCCGACATCAGATTCAGCATGTTTCAGGCCTTTGAAAAAGGCCGATAATACGCCGCAGGAAACGACCGTACCAAGCGAAACTTTTTGTTGTGTTATGGGGGAGTGGGGATTGAAAATACTCGCCTTGGAGCCCCGTCATTGCTGTGAGTGTCCTGGATGTCTGCATTCTTTGTTGTGGTTGAAAACCTGAGCGACTGGCAACCGTATTACCCCAGCCAGGACGTGATCACCTTTGATGACTACCTGGAGAAAGATGTCGTCACGGAAGGCAAGCGCGTGCGTGTCATCAACCTGTGCCGGAATTATCGCTATCTGGGTACGGGCTATTATTGCTCGTTGCTGGCGGAGGCGCGAGGCCACCATGTGTTTCCCTCGGTGGTGACCATCAATGACCTAGGACGCAAGGACCTCGCCTCGCTGCAACTTGAAGATGCGAAGGAACCCTCCAGGAAACTCAGCATTGGTTCCAAAGAAAATAAACTGACCTTTCATTGCTGGTTTGGGCAGACCCTGGACAAGGATCTTGCCAGGCTGGCGCAGAGTGTGTACGAAAAGTTTCCCTGCCCCCTGCTGGAAATCAGCCTGGTGAATAAACACGGCTGGCAGGTAAGTTATGTCAAGGCGATTTCACTGAAGGCATTGACCGACCCGGACGAGCAGGAGGCCTTTGCCATAAGCTTCGAGGACTTCAGTCGCCGGATGTGGCGCAAGCCGAAGGCGCGCAAGTCCTATCGCTTTGATCTGGCGATCCTGGTGAATCCCGAAGAAGACATGCCGCCCAGCGATGACAAGGCGCTGAAGAATTTTGAAATGGCCGCGAAAAAGCTGGGTATTGCCACTGAGCTGGTGACGAAAAAGGATTACATTCGCCTGCCCGAGTACGATGGCCTGTTTATTCGCGAGACCACGGCGGTGGATCATCATACCTACAAGTTTGCCAAAAAGGCCGAAGCTGAAGACATGGTGGTGATCGACGATTCCTCCTCGATACTGCGTTGCACCAACAAGATCTATCTGGCGGACCTGTTGCGCACCCACAGGATACCCACACCCGCATCGGTGATCCTCAACCAGCCTGACAACAGGTCATTGCAGCGGCTGGTAGATGAGATCGGCTTTCCCATGGTGCTGAAGATCCCGGACGGTTCATTCTCCCGGGGCATCATCAAGGTGAACAACCTGGAAGAGTTGGAGAAGGGTGCAGAATCGCTGTTGAAAAATTCAGCGCTGCTGATTGCTCAGGAATTCCTGTATACGCAGTATGATTGGCGCATCGGCGTGCTCAACAACAAGCCCCTATATGCATGCCGATACTACATGGTCGACAATCACTGGCAGATATATCAGCACGGTGAAACCACCAAGTCGGGTGACTTCGATACCCTGCCGACCTTCGAGGTCCCCAGGCATGTCCTGGACGTGGCGGTAAAGTCGGCGCGTTTGATCGGGAACGGTTTATACGGCGTCGATATCAAGCAGTCCACTGACCGGGTGGTGGTCATCGAGGTGAATGACAATCCCAGTATCGAATCCGGGGTAGAGGACAAATACCTGGGTGAGCAGTTATACGATGAAATCATGGCGGAGTTTTTGCGGCGCATGGATTCGCGTGGCCGATAAGCCGCCGGGTGAGTCCTCGCGGCTACGTTACCTGGACTGGATGGACTGGTGATGAATGCAACCACAGATGTTTACGCCCTGAGTTATTGCACGAGTTTTGACCTCGAGTCGATAAAAAGTCGCCGCCAGGACTCCCATCGATGCGTTGCCTATCGAAATGTGCTGCACGAGGTGTGGCGGCAGGGTGAGGTCTTTATTTTCGATTACGGTGTGCTGGTGTTCTGGCGCCTGGATACAGAGGAACGCAGAGAGTACATCGGCAATATCCACGAATTCGCCAGCGAGCCGTTGAGCCTGGTGGTGGATGATGAATTCACCTGCGAATGCGGGACGGAAAAGC
>Ga0224512_10005475_pt1 | contig 10447 bp, 10 predicted proteins | sample SF_May12_sed_USG_4_FD_169103 | JGI IMG/M metagenome (GOLD analysis project Ga0224512, IMG submission 169103) | Sediment microbial communities from San Francisco Bay, California, United States - SF_May12_sed_USGS_13 | ecosystem: Environmental > Aquatic > Marine > Sediment | place: USA...
CCGAGCACCCTTTGCTGGGCTGCTGACCCGCGCCCGGGCGTCGGCTTGGAACTTGCAATCGCTCATGCGTGAAACGGGGTGCGGCGCACAGTGCGGGCTCTGCCGGCCGTATCTCCGCAGAATGCTCGAGACGGGGGAGACGGTGTTCGCGGAAATCCTGACCGAGGACGCACCCTGAGTCTGCCAACCCGCCCACCCACCGTGACCGAGGGCCGAGCCACCGGCTCCTGGCGCATCGAGGCCGTGCCCCAGTCCGCCCGCGAGTGGTGGAAACGGCTATACTCGACCACGGGACTCGCCTTTTGGGCCGTCGTCCTGGGCTGGGCAGCCATCGTGCTCATCCAGCGGGAACGGGTGGAGGGGTATGCATTGGCAGTCGCGGCCACGGGCTTGGCCGTTTTCGCGCTCCAACGCAATTTGCTCCTCAGAAAACGCTACGAAACCCGGGTCCGCACGGCGCTCGGCACGGCCGCGGCACGGAACCGGGAGCTCGAGACCCTCCGTCGCCTCGCCTCGAGCCTCTTGGCCGGAAAAGAGCTGCCGGAACTCTTCAGGGAAATCGCGGTGGCCGCCACCGAACTCATCCAGGCCAAGGTGGGCCTCGTGTGCATGCTGGTCGAGGAAGGGCGATTCCTCAAGGTGGTGGCAGCCGCGGGTGGGCCGCCCGACATCGTCGGGCAGCTCGTGCCGACGGATCATTCGCTCGTCGGGTGGGTCGCCACCACAGAAGAGCCCCTGGTGTCCGAGAACATCGAGGAGGACCCCCGGAATTATCACATCACCGCCCAGGGCGTCACCCTCCAAACATGCGCAATCGTTCCGCTGCGGTCCGCGGGGGTCGTGATCGGGACCGTCAGCGTGTACGACCGCGCTGACGGTCAGCCGTTCGATCCCTCCGACGTCAATCTGCTGAATACGCTTGGCCACCAAGTCGTGGTGGGGCTCGATCGCACCAACATGCTGAACGAATCTCGGCAGTACGCGAAGGCCCTCGCCGCCAAGAACGTGGAACTCCTCCGCACCACCCAGCTCAAGGACCAGTTCCTTGCCAACATGTCCCACGAGCTCCGGACCCCGCTGAACGCAATCATCGGCTTTTCCGACCTTCTCCTCACAGAGGAACTCGGACCGGTAAACTCGCAGCAACGGGACTTCCTCGATTCGGTGTCGCGCAATGGACAACACCTCCTCGAACTGATCAACGAGGTTCTCGATCTCTCGAAGATCGAGGCCGGACGCATGAGGCTCGACTTCGCCCGCACCGAGCTAGCCGACGCCATCCAGGGTGCCGTTGCCGACACAGAGAGCTTGCGGGCGTCCAGGCAGCAGACCTGCGCTCTCCACCTGGAGGATGCCCCTTTCACCGTCGTCGCGGATGGGACCCGGGTGCGACAGATTCTCTACAACCTGCTGTCCAATGCGGCCAAGTACACCACCACCGGCGGGCACATCAACATCTCGGCGGTGAAGACCCGGGCCCCGCTTCCCTACTCGATCAATGGGGTCGGGGGCGATACCCGCCTGGTCACGCGCGACGCCATCTGGGTGTCGGTCATGGACAACGGCATCGGGATCCGGCCGCACGACCTTGGTACGCTCTTTACCGAATTCACGCAGGTCGATAGCTCAGCCAGCCGAGATGAACAGGGCACCGGCCTTGGCCTCGCCTTATGCAAGCGGCTCGTGGAGCTTCACGGAGGCGCGATCGGGGTGGAGTCGATTTACGGGACGGGCAGCGCGTTCTGGTTCATCCTGCCGGTCGAGGGACCGCGCACCACCGCGTGACGCTCAGTCGCGCGCGGCCGCCCGCCGCACCGCCAGTTCCTTCTCGACGCGGGCGCGGATCATCTCAATCCCAATCTGGTTTTGGCCGCCCTCTGGCAGGATCACGTCGGCGTAGCGCTTCGAGGGCTCGACGAACTCGAGGTGCATGGGCCGGACCGTCGACAAGTACTGCTCGATCACGCTGTCGAGCGAACGTCCCCGCTCTTGGATATCGCGTCGCAATCGGCGAATGAATCGGATATCCTCGGCCACATCCACAAACACCTTGATGTCGAACAACGACCGGAGCCGAGCGTCGGCAAAGAGCAGGATGCCGTCGACCAGAATGACCTCGCGCGGTTCAACATGCATCCGCGTCTGGGCGCGGGTATGCAGCGCATAGTCGTACGTCGGCTTTTGAACCGCGTGGCCGCGCGCCAGCTGGTCGAGTTGCTCCACCAGAAGTGGGACGTCGAAGGCATCTGGATGGTCGTAGTTGACCGCCTTCCGCTCGTCGAACCCGAGATCGGAAAGGTCGCAGTAATAGGAATCGGCATCCAGCAGCACGGCATCCACGCCGAGGGGCTCGTGGATCGCCCGGGCCACGGTGGTCTTGCCGGAGCCGCTCCCGCCTGCCACTCCGACGATCAGGGAGCGCGCGACCCGGGTCAACGTGGCTCCCGGGTCTGTTGAGGCCTGCCGACCACAACGGGGCACATGGCGTGAAGCTGCCCTGTGCGGGGGCGCTCGCAACGCCCACCGGCTGCGGAGTGCGGAGCGAGTCTACGCATCATCAAGAAGTGCCTCGGCTTCGATCTCGACGAGGATGTCCGGTGCGATGAGCCGCTGAACCTCCACCATGCTGGTGGCCGGCCGGATGTCGCCGAAGAAGGCGCGATGCGCATCGCCGACGGCCTCCCACGCGGTGATATCGACCACATAGATGCGCGTTCGGACGACATCGGCAAGCGTGGCACCGAGGCCGCGCAGGGCGGTTTCGATGTTCTTGATGGCTTGAATGGTCTGGGCGTACGGGTCATCCACCCCGACGATGTTGCCATCGGGGCCGGTGGCTGTTGTGCCGGACACATAGACATGGGGGCCCATCCGCACTGCCCGGGAGTAGCCGACGAGCGGCTCCCACGTCGTCCCGCTCGATAGATTCCTGCGTTCCATCTGGTACCTCCAGGCGCTGCCTCATACCTCCTGAGCGGAATGCACCACCACGGGGTCGAGCGGCACGTCGTCGTGCCCCGCACGGGCACCGCAGGAAACGGCAGCGATCGTGTCCACCACGTCCATTCCTTCCACCACCTCACCGAAGACGGCATACCCAAAGTCTCGCGCTCCATGGTCGAGAAAGGCATTATCCGCCAGATTCACGAAAAACTGCGAAGTGGCGCTGTTCACGTCCGCCGTTCGGGCCATCGAGAGCGTGCCGCGCGTATTCTTCACTCCGTTGTCCGCCTCGTTCTTGATTCCGCCGCGAGCCGGCTTTTCCGACATCGCCGGGGTAAAGCCTCCGCCTTGAATCATGAAGCCGGGCAACACGCGATGGAAGATGGTGCCGTCATAGAAGCCCTCCCGCACATAGGTCAGGAAGTTCTCCGTCGTGATCGGAGCCCGGTCGGTATAGAGCTCGACCGTGAAGGTGCCAAGCGACGTGCGGAACTCAACCATCGGAAGCCTCCAGGAGTGACGATCCGATCAGCGAAAGGAGACGATCTCTTCGAGCGGCTTCCGCCGAATGTCCGGGACCTTCGCATCTGCCGCGGGATATCCCACCACCAACAGAAGAAAGGGGCGTTCGTGCGCCGGCCGCTCGAGGATGTCGTTCAGGAATTTCATGGGACTTGGGGTGTGGGTGAGAGTGGCCAACCCCGCATAATGGAGCGCCGTGATCAAGACGCCCGTGGCGATGCCAACCGATTCCGTCACATAGTAATGCTGCAGCGAATGTCCATCGGGGTCCAGGCCGTGGCGCTCGGCGAAGATAGCGATGAGCGCGGGTGCCTCTTCCAAGAATGGCTTCCGCTCATCGGTGCCCAGTGGTTCCAGCGCCTCCAACCACTCGGGCGGGGCGCGCCTGGTGTAGAACGCGTGCTCCTCCCGCTCCGCCGCTTCGCGGATCCGGCGCTTGACGGCCGGATCTTCGACTACCACGAAGTGCCAGGGCTGATGATTGGCTCCACTCGGTGCGGTGCCCGCTGCCCGCAGGCACTCCTCGAGGACGGGCCGCGGCACCGAACGGGTCGAGAAGTGCCGCACGCTGCGCCGTCGGCCCATGGCCGCAGCGAAGGACGCGGCGCGGCGCTCCATTTCCTCAGGGGAGTGCTCCTCGTATCCGGCCAGGGGAACAAAGGATGGTCGCGTCATAGCTGCCGTTCTTTCCGGATGACGGATTGGTGGCGTCGCTGGCCCAAACGAGCCGGTCCCGCCGATATTCCATCGACTCCAAGGACAGTCATTCCCTGACGCGGGGCGCGGGCCGCCACGCCCCGGCAGCGACATTCAACCGGAGACCCCTGATGCAAGATCTCCTCGCGTACTTCAATCTATCCAACGTGCTGGGCGTGGCCATTACCTTCGCGCCAAAGGTGATTGCCGCCATCCTGGTTATCGCCGTCTTCTGGGTGTTGACCCGGGTGACCGCGCCCGGTATTCGGCGACTGCTCGTCCGGGCGCGGTTCGCCGAGCCGCTGATCCACCTTCTGGTCGACAACGTGTACCGCTGGACGCTCTTCACCATCGCCTTGGTGATGGCGGCGAGCCAACTCGGCATCGATGTCGCCGCCGCCCTGGCCGGCATCGGCGTGGTGGGCATCGCGGTTGGCTTCGCGGCCCAAGAGACGATCGCCAACATGATTGCCGGCTTCCTGATTTTCTGGGACCGGCCATTCGAAGTCGGAGACTACGTCACCACTCTGGGCAAGTATGGTCAAGTGCGGGATATCACGATGCGCACCACGCGCATCCGGACGCCGGAGAATACCTTTGTCGTCCTCCCCAACAAACAGATTATCGGCGAACTGCTGGTGAACCACTCCATGCTCGGTCACATGCGCGTGAACATCCCCCTGGGAATCGCGTACAAGGAGGACATCCGCCGCGCCAGGCCGATATTGCTGGAAGCAGCCCGCGCCACGCCGGGCGTGCTGGCCGATCCCGCTCCGGACGTGGTCACCAGCGAGCTGGGCGGATCCAGCGTCAATTTGCAGGTCCGGGTGTGGATCCATGACGCCAAGGAGGAGTTGTCGGTGTTCTTCAACACCCTCGAGGCCTGCAAGATCGCGCTCGACACCGCGGGCATCGAAATCCCCTACCCGCACCTCCAGCTGTTCGTCGACGACGTGCGCCCACAGGTATGGGACAAGCTTGCGGCGTGGAGCGCCGGATCGCCTGGCCCCGGCGGCAAGTAGCCACGCTCGCACGCCATCGGCCGCCCCGGTCACCCGGAAATGGGCAGCCGCACCGGCATTTCCGCCACGGGCCGGTGCTCGGCTTCGACGGAGACCCGCGCAGCGATGTGGTCGTGATACCACTTCGCGGCCGGGAACGCCGTGATGCCATGAGCGAAGATACTGAAGAGCACGGTGATCACGGCGGCCGCCAGGATCGTCTGCTCCCCCACGAGGTCGAACTCTTCGACCAGGAGGAGTGCGAAGAGAAGCGAGGCGATCCCGCGGGGCCCGAACCAGCCGATGAACAGAGTCGTGGCCGGGCGCAGTCTCAGGCCAGCCAGGCTCAGGGCTACCGGCACCATGCGAACGACGGTCAAGCTGAGAAATGCGTAGCTCGCCAACTGCCAGGTCATGTGCGCGAAGGCGAGCGGCACCAGGACGAGGCCGAAGATCAAGAACATGAGGAGGGTCAGGAGTTGCCCCTCGGCCTCCGCGAATTCGTAGAGGCAGGTGCAGATCGATCGGCAACAGTTGCCGACGGTGATCCCGGCGGTGAATGCCGCGATGAATCCGTTACCACCAACCAGCTCCGCGAGGCCGAAGGCCATGAGGGACAGCCCCAGGGCCGAGAGATCCTGGAAGCTGTGCGTCATCCAGCCGGTTCGCCCGCACCACTCGACCAGACGGCCGCCGAAATATCCGACGCCCAGACCGATTAGCGGTCCGAGCGTGAGTTGGAGCACCACGAAGCGCCCCCAGTACTCTGCCCCGCCTCCTTGCTCGGACATACCGGCGAAGGACAAGGCCAGGAGGAGCACGGGCAGGACAATTCCGTCGTTCAGGCCGCTTTCGACATTCAGCGCCTGACGGATCCGCACCGGCACCAGGCTGCTGGACACCACGGCCTGTCCTAGGGCCGCATCGGTCGGCGCGAGCAGAACCGCCAAGGCCGCCGCTTCCCAAAACTCGAGCCCTGCGCCAAAGATGCCAAGCGCCAGGACGGCGCCAAGCAGAATCGTCAGTGGCAATCCGACAATCAGGAGACGGACCGGGATGTCGTGCTCGCGCCGGAGCACCCCTACGTCGATACGCGCCGCATCGGTGAACAAGACCACGATGAGCGTCAACTCAGCCAGGCCATGGATCCACGGCGCATCGATGCTGAAGCTCTGCAAGCCGAGCAGCGAGGGTCCGATGACAAACCCATACGCCGCGAACACCATGGGCGGGGTAATGATGCTCCGCTGGGCCCGTCCGGACACGGCCCCAAAGCCGATGATCCCGGCCGCGAGGAGGACGAACCCTAGAATCTGCATCCGCGCGAGAGCGGGTTGGTTACCACCCGGATGTCATGCGCGCGCGAGTGCCGCGGCGACCCGCTCTAACCGGGCGTGTGCCTCGTCCGCGATTTCGCGCACGACGGGATCCGCATCGAGGTTCCCAACCTTCATGAGCACGGTAGGGTCGCCGATGCGGACGAGACTTTCGCCCTCCGGCAGCGCCTCGACGGTCACGTTGCACGGCAGCATGAGCCCCACTTCCGCCGAGTGGTTGAGCGCCCGGTGCGCCAGCACCGGGTTGCAGGCACCGAGAATGACGTACGGGCGGAACTCTTCGTCGAGCTTTTCCTTGAGCGTCGCCTTGACGTCAATGGTCGTGAGCACACCGAAGCCCTCGGCCTTGAGGGCCACCCGGGCCCGGTCGATCGCGGTTTGGTACGGAGCACTTAGCTGCACTTCGAATCCAAGTCTTTCGGGCATGGCGAGTTGTCCTCATGAAACTGGTGACTGGTCTCCCTGCCCCATGGTTGAAACCACATTCACTTCCGAGTGCAGGGTCCGGTGGACGGGGCAGCGGTCGGCGATCTCCAGAAGCCTCGCCCGTTGGGCGTCATCCAGAGGGCCGGCGACCTCGATATCACGCGTGATCCGATCGATCCGGCCTTCCTTGGTCTCACAATCGCCGCAATCCTTCGCATGGATCTTTCCGTGGGCAAGGTGCACCCGGATCCCCTCGAGGGGCCAGCCTTTCCGATCGGCATACATGCGAAGCGTCATTGACGTGCACGCTCCGAGCGCAGCCAGCAAGAATTCGTAGGGGTTGGGGCCGGTGTCGGTGCCCCCCAGATTGACCGGCTCGTCCGCCAGCAGATGGTGCGCGCCGGCCCATACCGAGTTGGCAAATCCGGACAGACCACCCTCCACCAGGACCTCGCCGTGGGGCAGCCCTGCCAGCGGCCGGACCGCTGGCTCCGTGGGGCGGACATACCGGGTCATCCACGCGGCCAGGGTCCGGCCGATGAACGCGGCATCATCCGGATTTTGAAGCAGGAGATGATCGGCACCATCGAGCGAGATGAAACTCTTGGGGTGCTTGGCCGCGTCGTAGATCTGCCGCGCATGCTCGATGCCGACAATGGCATCGGTCGGCGAATGGAAGATGAGCAACGGCCGGCCGAGGGTTGTAATGGCAGCGTGGAGGCGCTGCGCGCGCAGGTCCGCGAGGAGTTGCCGACGGATGCGGAAGGGACGCCCGCCAAGCGAGACCTGGGCAACCGCCTCGCTTTCCAGCTCAGGCGCGGCGCGCTCCAACTTTTCGGCTAGGTGCGCCGGGTCGCTCGGCGCCCCGATCGTGGCCACCGCCTTCACCGCGGGAAGCCGCTGTGCCACCGCGAGCACCGCGGAGCCGCCGAGGCTGTGGCCCAGGAGAAGCGACGGGGCCTCCAGGATCGTGCCGAGGTGACGGCACGCGGCTTCCAGATCCGCGAGATTGGACGAAAAATTGGTGTCGGCAAAGTCGCCTTCGCTCTCGCCCAATCCGGTAAAGTCGAACGAGAAGACAGCCACCCCTTCATCGACCAGGGCGCGGCTGATCCGGCGGACGGCCTTCAAGTCCTTGGAGCAGGTGAAGCAGTGCGCGAACAGTGCGGTAGCCCAGTGCCCGTCGTCGGGCCGCTCCAAGCGGGCCACCAGCTGATCGCCGGACGTGCCGGGAAAGCTGAGCGTTTCGCTGATCATCCTCGACCTCGTGGTGGGGCGGACCGCATCGCGGCGGCTTCGGGGAAGCTAACCGGCTTCGACGGGTGCGGCGAGACGGGAGCCCTTGACCCGTGTACGACTTGGCGATAACTCCGACGCTTGCCGATTTGTCGGCGGCGAAACACCGTGAACGGTTGCCAGTGAGGCCTGCGCGCGATGTTACGACCCCGTAATCGAACCCTGCACCGTACAGTCCGCTTTGCCATCACGGCGCTCGTGGTGGCCGCCGGGGCCTGCGCCACACGCGCACGCCCGGACACCGTCCCGGTTCCGGTTCCTGCCCTCGAGGAGATCTCCTCGAGCCTGATCCTCATTGGCGATGCAGGGGCACCTGACCCCCGAGGCGAACCGGTATTTCAGGCGCTCAAGTCCAACATCGCCGACCGGGACGTCGAAACGATTGTGGTGTTCCTGGGGGATCTGCTGTACCCCCGAGGCCTTCCCGACACCGGAGCCGTCGATCGCGCGGAAGGGGAACGCCGGCTCGCCGCCCAAGCCGATGTTGTGACGGGCACCGACGCTCGCGCGATCCTGCTCCCGGGCAATCACGATTGGGCCAAGGGCGGCGAGGGCGGCTGGCAATCGGTGCTCCGCGAGCAGGCCTTCATCGGCAATTACGGCAACCCTCGGGTCGAATATCTCCCGGGTGACGGCTGCCCGGGCCCGGCCGTTCGCGACGTGGGGGCCCACCTGCGCGTCATCGTGCTGGATACCCAGTGGTTGCTCCACGGCGGTCCGAAGCCCGTGGACTCGGCTCCGCCATGTGCCACCGATGCTCCCGGAGGCTGGGTGGCTCGGCTTCGATCGGCCCTTGCGGCGGCGGGCGAACGGCACGTGGCCGTCGTGTCGCACCACCCGCTCCGTTCCACCGGGCCGCATGGCGGTCATTTCCCCTGGACCGATCACATCTTTCCGCTTCGGGCGGTGAAGAAGTGGCTCTGGGTACCGTTGCCCGTGCTCGGCTCGATCTATCCTCTGTCGCGCAAGTGGGGCATCTCGTCCCAGGATGAATCCAGCGGCGAGTATCGGGCGCTCATCGACACGTTGGAGCAGGCATTCGCCGAGCACCGCCCGCTTATCTACGCCGCGGGCCACGAGCACGTGCTGGAGATCCTGGACGGGGAGGCGGCGCGATTTCTCTTGGTGAGCGGAGCGGGATACTACGGCCATACGAGCCCGGTTGGCTGGCGCGATGAGACGCGCTTCGCCGCATCGGAGTCGGGTTTCCTGCGAATCGATGTGCTGACATCCAAGCGGGTGCGCCTTGGCGTCTGGATCGCCGACGAAACCGGCCGGGCAGAAGAAGCATTCTCGATGTGGCTCGAATGAGCGGGAGGACAACGCGATGAAACAGGAGCGCAGAGACCTGCGGGCCGCGGCGCGCACCGGGCTGGTGCTGGTGTCGAGCACGATCGCTGCCGCCGCGGTGCCCGCGGCGGCCCAGGATGTCGCGGCTCCCGAGGTTCACCATGTGACCCCGTCGAGCCGCTACGCCGCGAGTGGCGCCCATCGGTTCTTATTCGGTACCGATTACCGTCAGCTTTGGACGACGCCGATAGCGGTGGAAGTGGTCGACCTCCGCACCTACGCCGGCGGACTCACGCCGGTTGGGATCGGCGGTGGGCAGCAGACAGAAGCCCTTCGGTTTGTCTCGACCGATGGCCGGCCCTTCACCTTCCGCTCGCTCGACAAGGACCCATCCGCGGTCCTCCCGCCCGATCTCCAGGACACCTTCGCGGCGCGCCTGGTGCAAGACCAGGTGAGCTCGGCCTATCCAACCGCGCCGCTCGTGGTGGACCGGATCCTGGATGCGGCCGGCGTGCTGCACTCGAAGCCCCGCATCGTGGTGCTGCCCGACGACGATCGCTTGGGTGAGTATCGCGCCCAATTTGCCGGGCGGATGGGAACGCTCGAGCAATGGCCCAACGCGCCGGGTGACGCGCCGGCATTTGCCGGTGCGGCGGAGCTCGTGAGCACCGATGACCTGTTCGAGCGACTGGATACGGACCCCACCAACCGGGTCGATGTCCGAGCGTACCTGACGGCGCGGCTGGTGGATGTCTTGATCGGCGACTGGGACCGCCACCGCGGCCAATGGCGGTGGGCCCGGTTCTCGGGTGAGCCCAACGTGTGGGTCCCGATTCCCGAGGATCGCGACCAGGCCTTCGCCCGCTTCGACGGCCTGTTCCTCCACCTGGCGCGGGTGCACGCACCGCAACTCGTCAAGTTCGGGAAGACGATCCC
>Ga0224512_10005476_pt1 | contig 10446 bp, 8 predicted proteins | sample SF_May12_sed_USG_4_FD_169103 | JGI IMG/M metagenome (GOLD analysis project Ga0224512, IMG submission 169103) | Sediment microbial communities from San Francisco Bay, California, United States - SF_May12_sed_USGS_13 | ecosystem: Environmental > Aquatic > Marine > Sediment | place: USA: California...
TTCGGAGGATCTGCCCTGCGTAGCCCCAGAAGGTGGTGCTGATCTCTGTGACGAACACGTCCCCGGCCTCGAGCGTGCGGTCGGGGTGGTACTGATGGGGGACGAAGAACTCGGGATCCCGCATCGGAGTCGAGAGGCTGAAGTGGATGAGATTCCATGCGCCATGGCCGAGATAGGTGTCTTCGACGATCCTGGCGACCTCGGTCTCGTTGATCCCCGGGCGGAGTTGGTCGGCCAGTGCAGCCACGGCGGCATCGTTCATCCGCGAGGCGATCCGCACGAAGGCCATCTCGTCCGCGCTCTTCACCAGCCGGAACGACTGGTAGGCGGGGTTCATGTCTCTGAACCCCGCAGTTGGGAGCGCAGCGCGGAGGACCTCCATGTCACCATGTCCGACGACACCGATCAGGCCGACCTCGGCGACACCGTGCTCGGCGAGGAGGTCGCCCACAGCCGCTGCCTGTTCGGCCGGCGTGTCACCGCCGTAGCGGACATCGGAGATGACCGAGATGCGGCGGGCATCCGGCAGATGGTTCCACAGTCGAACGAACAGCGTCGGCTCGGTGTCCGGGAACATCACGACGTATGACTGGACCTGACTCGGCCAATTCGAGAAGTACTGCACCGATGTCTCGAGCGGTCCCGTCGCCCCGCCGACCACGATCGCGTCCAGACCCCGTTCGGCCATGAGCATCTCGGCGAATGCGTACCGTCGCGCCATCTCGGCGGCCGGATAGCGCGGGTATCCGTCGACCTGCTCGAACTCGTCCTTCTGCCAATACGGCGGGCCGAAGTCATCCATGCTTCGTCGAGTGGTTCGCCCGGGTTCCAGCGGCCTCATGAAGTGCCGTCATGACCGTTCGATCCCGGCGAGTCGTTCGAGATGGCGGCAGAGCGCGGCGGCATCGAGGTCGCCCAGACCTGCGGCCGATGCTGCTGCGTAGATCGGGAGAGCGGTGTCCAACAGGGGGGTCGGAGCGCCGACCGACCGCGCGAAACTCTGGATGATCCCGGCGTCCTTCTTGATGATGTCGAGCCTCGCGGACGGAGGCTCATAGTCGTCTGCGGCCATCATCGGGCCGCGGATCTCGAAGATGCGGGATGACCCGACCCCGTCTGCGATCACCCGCTGGACGGTGTCGGGATCCATGCCGGCTGCGAGACCCAGTGCGTGTGCTTCGGCGCTGGAGAGGTTGTGGATGGCAACCAGGAGGTTCGCGATGTACTTCATGATCGAACCGTTGGGGAATGGGCCGAGATAGTGGGTTGCTCGTCCAACGACGTCGAACACGTCACGGGTCGCTTCGAAGGCCTCCTCGGAACCGGATGCCATCACGACCAGCGTCGCGTCCGCGGCCTGCAGGCCGGTTCCGCTCACCTGGACGTCCATGAGCTCCACGCCGAGGGACGCCAATCGCTCCTTCGACCGCTGCTTCGCCTCGATCGGGAACACACCCATCTCGGCGACGATCAATCCTTCGTGGGCTCCTCCGGCGACATCTTCGGTGGCGGCCGCCAGTGCCTCGACGCTGGGGAGGGAGAGGAGCACGAGGTCGCTGGCCTCGGCCACGCTCTTGCCTGATGTGTGCGCGGTCCCTCCGCGCGCGTCCAGCTCGTTGCGACGTTCCGCGACGACGTCGAAGCCGTGGACCTCGTATCCCGCCGCCAGCAGATGACCTGACATCGCCGATCCCATGACTCCGAGGCCGATGATCCCGACTCGTTGCCTCATGTGCTCCTCCTCCGATGGTCGGACGACCACCGATCCTGCATCCTATTTCTTGCAACGGGCCCCGGGGGGTCAGGCGTCGTCGCCGACTCGTCGGATACTCGACCGCTACCACGACGATGCGGCATCGTCGCTCGACATAGGATCGGCTCGACGTCGGAGTCAGGTACGTGATGCGATGTGAAGTGGTCGTCGTCGGTCGAGTCGTGTTCGCCGAGCGCTCGGGTCTCCTCGTCGTTCGGCTGCCGTCGGAGGTGTGGGTCTAGATGGACGGTTATCGCATCGATCGATGGGGCGCCGAGCCGACCTGGCAGCACATTCCCGAACCGCTGGCCGGGCCGAACGACGTGGTCATCGACGTGGAGGCGTGTGGAGTCGGCCTGACCGTCCTCAATTGCATCAACGGCGACCTGTCGAACGACGAGACGCTGCTGCCCCGCGTGCCCGGTCACGAACTGGTGGGGCGAGTCGTCGACGCCGGGGCCGCGGCCGACCGGTCGATCGTTGGCCGGCGGGTCGTCGCCTACTTCTACCTGTCGTGTGGGTCGTGCGAGTCCTGCCTCGCGGGTCACGATTCCCGCTGCTCTCGATTGGAAGGCTGGGTGGGCGTGCACTCGGACGGCGGGTACGCGCCACGGGTCGTGATCCCGGCCCACAACGCGATTCCGGTCCCCGAGAACCTCGATCCGGTCTCTGCCACGGTCGTGCCAGACGCCGTGGCGACTCCCATCCATATCGCTGCCAGATCGGAGATCGGCCCGGACGATCGGGTGGCCGTGCTCGGCGCTGGCGGCGGGGTCGGGATCCACATGGTTCAGGTCGCGGCCTCGAGGGGCGCGGAGGTCGCGGGTCTGGACGTCGTGGACGCGAAACTTGCGCAGGTCGAGCGCCTCGGCGCAACTGCGGTGCACTCGGGCGACTTCTCGATGGTCGATCCGAACGGGTTGTTCCCCGACGGCAACCCGACCGTGGTCGTCGATCTCCTCGGCACCATCGAGGCGACGCAGTGGGGTTTGGATGCGTTGGCGCCGGGCGGGCGATTGGTGGCGCTCACCACGTTCCGGGACCGTCCCATTCCGGTGGAGTCGCGTGAGTTCGTGTTCAAGGAGACGTCGATCATCGGATCGCGATACGCCACCCGGGCCGAGGTCGCCGAGGCGGGCCGACAGGTCTCGGCAGGTGCGATCACACCCGTGATCGGGGCTGTGTCGGGTCCCGCAGACGTTCTCGGGATCCATGAGATGCTCAGATCGGGGACGTTGACCGGCAGAGGAGCACTCGATTGGAGAATCACATGAGTGAGATCAGAGAGGTGACGATCCCCGAGGACGTCGACGGGATCTTCGTCGGCGGAGGCCACAACGCGATGATCTGCGCGGCGTACCTCGCCCGCGCCGGTCTGAAGGTGGTCGTGTGTGAAGCCGCCGACCGCATCGGCGGCGGCACGACGACCGACGAGATCACGCTGCCGTTCTTCCGTCACAACCTGCACGCCTACTTCGTTCGGTGGACCCCCGAATATGCCGTCTGGAACGACCTCGATCTGGGGCGGTTCGGCGTTCGCTCGGTCTTCCCTCCCGTTCAGAACGCCCTGCCGTTCGACGGCGGCGAACGAGCCCTGGTCACGTATGCCGACCTGGAGCGCTCCGTCGCCGAGATCGCGAAACTCTCAGACGCCGACGCGGAGGCATACCGTGCGCTGCACTCCGAGTTCTCGGAACTGACCAGGCGAGTCGACACGCCGTTGCGGTTCTCGCCTCCGTTGCCGCCAGACCAGCTCGCCGATCTCCTCGGCCGCAGTCGGCTCGGCAGACGGTATCTCGAGCTCGACCGTCAGTCACCGCTCGATGTCGTACGTGGTGCATTCGAGCATGAGGCTCTCCGCAGCCTGATCTTGTTCAACGTGTCGGTCCGGGGGTATCTGCCCAATCTCGACGTCTCCGGGATCGGATCGATCGCTGCCCTCGCGCTCGCCAACTCGCACCAGGGTCGAATGGTGGTGGGGGGGACCTACGAGGTCGCAAAGGCGATTGCCTCTGCACTGCTCGACGCCGGCGGCACGATCACGACGAATGCGCGTGTGGCCCGCATCGAGGTCGACAACGGTCGCGCGGTCGGGGTCGAGCTGGCAGATGGGCGGAGGATTCGCAGCAGCGCCTTCGTCGCGAGCTCTGCGCCCGCACCCATCACCATGCTGGAGCTGGTCGGCGGAGAACACCTCGACCATGGACTGCGCGAAGACCTCGCCGGGTACCGATGGTTGGAGGAAGCGCTCTTTGGAGTCCATTGGGCGCTCGCGGACCGGCCGCGATTCCGAGCGGAGGCATACAACCCGGACGTTCCCAGCTCACTGAACCTCGCGCTCGGATACGAGACGTCTGACGACCTCGTTGCCCACATGCACGCGGTGAACTCGGCCCGCAACACCCTGACCGGACCGATCCACTCCTCGGTTCCGACGCTGCACGATCCCAGTCAAGCTCCGCCCGGTGGGCACACGACGTTCGGATGGCATTTCGTTCCCGGTCCTCCGACACGCGGATCATGGGGCGGCGCGGCGGTTCGCGAACGCGTCGATGCGATCGCGGCGACGTACGACACCTACGCCCCCAACGTGAGCAGAGCCACGTTGGCACTCACCAGCCACTCACCGGATGCGACCGAGCGGCGGATCATCTCGATGCGAGGCGGTGACCGCCATCACGGCAGCTTCCATCCCGACAATTGGCAATGGAACCGCCCTACGGCGGCGATGCCCGGATATCGAACGGCGATCGACGGGCTCTACCTCTGCGGAGCATCCCAACATCCCGGCGGGAGCTTCCATGGCCAGCCCGGCTACAACGCAGCCGGTGTCATCGCCGCCGACTGCAATGTCGAGCCGTGGTGGCGTCCCGTCGATGCAATGAGCGCTCTCGGCGAGCTGGACTGACAGCCCGCCCGAAGCCGAGCATCCCGGCTTCAGCCGGATCCCTGTTCGCCCGACGCCGGATTGGATGATTCAATATGATGCAGGATCGATGGTGCACGACGAACCGACAGCGGCCGGCCTGGCGACAACCCCGAGAGCTGGAGGGTCGGGAGGAGTCGGAGACAACGCTCGCTCGTGGCTCGTGTGGGGCGGTACGGCGGTCGCGTTCGGCGTCCTGATCTGGTGGATCCTCACCCAGATGAGTCTGACCGCCTTCTTCGCTCAAATCCTCAACGGGCTCAGCTTCGGTGCCGTGCTCTTCTTCCTGGCGAGCGGCTTCACACTGATCTTCGGACTCATGCGCATCACCAATCTCGCCCACGGCGGCTTCTACCTCGTTGGCGGATACATCGGCATATCCGTGGTTCGCGCAACCGGCAGCTTCTTTCTCGCAATGCTGGTGTCTGCGCTCGCAATCATGGTTCTCGGGCTGTTCACCGAACGCGTGCTGCTGCGCCCGATCCGGGGCCTCGAGAAGCCGGAGGTCCTCCTCACGATCGGCCTCACCTTCATTCTCGGAGACATGTCGCTGGCGATCTGGGGCGGCGATCCGACCCCCATCCCGAAGCCCGACTTCCTCAATGGAGCACTGGACATCGGCGGGTTCGTCTATCCGCGCTATCGGGTCTTCGTCATCGCTTGTGCGGTGGTGGTAGGCGCGATTCTCTTCTGGGTCGAGAAGCGAACGAGATGGGGTGCGATGGTGCGGGCAGGTGTCGACGACCGCGAGACCGTCGCAGCACTCGGAATCAACATCAAGGCGGTGTTCACCGGCGCGTTCATGTTCGGAGCCTTCCTCGCCGGCTTCGCCGGCGTCATCGGCGGGGCATTCCTGACCCTGCTTCCCGGTCAGGATTTCGAGGTCCTCCTCTTCGCGCTTGCCGTCGTCATCATCGGCGGCCTCGGAAGCCTGAAGGGAGCCGCGCTCGGCGTCGTGATCGTCGGTCTCATCGACTCGTTCGGCAAGGCGCTCATACCCGAGCTGTCGTTCTTCACGTTGTTCGCGCCGATGGCGATCATCCTCGTGCTTCGCCCGCGCGGTCTCTTGGGGCGTGAGTGATGCTCCGGTCGATCTCGCTCACCGGACGCGTGAAACTGGGCCTTGCAGTAGCCGGACTCGCATTCGGCGTGGCAGCACCATATGTCTTCGACCGATTCGTGATCGGTCTCATCTCGCTGGCGCTCATTGCCGGGCTCTTCGCCCAGAGCATCGACCTGCTCGGAGGCTATGCCGGCCTCATCACGCTCGGACACGCAGGCGTGTCCGGGACCGCGGCCTACGGCGTCGGCTACATGGCGGCCAAGGTCGGCGCCGGGTTTCCGGCTCAGATCGGCATGGGCCTTCTCGCAGGGATGACGGCCTCGCTGATCTTCGGCGTGATGGCGATGCGGTCGGATGGCGTGTATTTCATCATGGTCACGCTCGCACAGGGGATGATCGTCTGGGGGCTCTCGATTCGGCTGTTCCGGATCACCGGCGCGGAGAACGGCTTGACCGGTATCCCGCGTCCGCCGTCCGTCGAGCTCTACTGGCAGTACTACTACCTCACGTTGGCCGTCGTCGTGGTGAGCTGGATCCTTCTCGGCATCATCGTGAATTCCCCGTTCGGTGTGTCCCTGAAAGGTCTGCGAGAGAGCGAGACTCGAATGAGGATGCTCGGCTACAACACGACCGGCCAGAAGCTGTACGTATTCCTCCTCGCCGGCTTCTTCGCCACCCTGTCCGGCATCCTGCTCGTCTATCTGAACGGTTTCATCAGCCCTTCGACGGTGATTCTCGCCGCATCGGCGATCGGTGTGCTGGAGGCGATCCTGGGTGGGATCGGAACCCTGGTGGGGCCGATGATCGGTGCCTTCATCATCGTGTTCGTCCAGAACGTGGTCAGCATCTATGTGGCTCGATGGCCGACGCTGATGGGTCTGCTGTTCGTGGTCGTCGTCTTGTTCGCGCGCCGAGGGCTCGTGGGGGCCATCTCGGACGGATGGAACCGCTGGCTCGACCGCCGCGGAGCTTCTACACCTCAAGAACCGATTCTCACCTCGAGCAACCAAGCAACTGGACCGTGAGCCGGAGAGAAGGAGAGACAATGAGACGAGTTCGTTTCGTGACACTGATATCGATCATGGCCTTGGTGGCGGCAGCGTGCGCAGCTCCCGACGCCGGCGATGACACGACCACGACCGCAGCGCCGACGCCCACCACGTCTGGAAGCTCAGACGCCACAACGACCACCGCCGGCGGTGGCGAGACGACAGAGCCGCCTGCGGCGGGCTGCGACGAGCCGATCCGAATCGGCGTCCTTCAGCCGCTGACCGGTGGGCTGGCCGCCTCGGGCACGGACGCCAAGGACGGCTTCGAGCTGTACTGGGCCAACCATTCCACGGAGGTCGCCGGCTGCACCATCGAGTTCCGCGTCGAAGACACCGGTGGGAACCCCGATACTGCGTTGCAGAAGGTCGACGAACTGGTTCAGAACTACGGAGCCGAGATCATCGTCGGAGAGCTCCTCGCAAACGTGACGTTCGCCCTGGCGGATCGTCTCAAGGACAATCCCGACGTCATCTTCATGTCGCCGATCGGATCCGCCGACGACATGACCCAACGGAATCCGTTCCCGAACTTCATCCGGGCCGGTGGGTGGACATCGAGTCAGACGTCTCACGTCCTCGGACAGTGGGCGTTCGACGAGGGCTACACCGACGTCGCAACCATGTGCACCGACTATGCCTTCGGGTGGGAGATGTGTGGTGGATTCACGCAGGTCTTCACAGAGACCGGCGGGACCGTCGCCTCGGCGGAGCAACTGTGGAATCCGCTCGGTTCTACAGACCTCGGCACGTACGTGACGCAGCTCTCCGGGTTCGAGCCGGACGCCGTGTTCGTTCTCCAGGTCGGGGCCAGCGTGAGCGACTTCTTCCAGAACTGGTCGGACTTCGGTCTCAAGGAGAGCATCCCGATCCTCGCAGGTGAGGTCACCGCAGACGTGTCCAACATCAGGAACGTTCCGGTCGAGCAGGTCGAGGGCTTGATCTCGTCCGGTCACTGGGCCGAGGGTCGCGACGCGCCGGAGACCCAGGAGTTCGTCGAGCTCTTCGACGGTGCGACGGGCCGGCTGCCTTCGTACTACGCCGCTGCAACGTGGACGGCTTCGCAGTACATCGATGAAGCGATCAAGGCGATGAATGGCGACATCTCGGACAAGGCGGCAACGCTGGAGACGATGAAGGGACTCGAGTTGCTCACACCGTTCGGGCCGTCGGTCCTGGACGAGTACGGCAACCCGATCTACGACATCTACATCCGCCAGGTCGTCGTTCGCGAAGACGGTCGGATCTGGAACGTCGTGATCGACACGTACGAGGACGTCGACCAGTTCTGGCCGAAGACGGCCGAGGAGTACTTGCAGCAGCCGGTGTATTCCCGCGAGTTCCAGGGCAATGCCGGAGGCTGATGGATGACGACAGCCGTCGAGCCGATCCTCCACGTCGACGATGTCACCGTTCGCTTCGGCGGCGTGACAGCCGTCAACAGCGTCACGCTCAGTGTCGAGCGTGGTGCGAGGTGGGCTGTCATCGGCCCCAATGGAGCCGGCAAGACGACGCTGTTCAAGACCATCTCAGGGGAGGTGCGCCCGACCGAAGGTCGGGTGCACCTCTTCGGTGTCGACACCTCGAGATCGGCTCCGTACGCGAAGGCGCAACGCGGACTTGGCCGGACCTATCAGGTGACAGAGCTGTTCCAGGCATTGACGGTGGAGGAGAACCTGTCCATCGCCGCCCAGGCCAGAGCTCCTTCGAGATTCACGAGTTGGCGACCGCTTCGGATCAAGGGATGGATCGACGAGCGGATCACGGGCGTTCTCGCTCAGCTCCATCTTTCGGCGGAGCGCCACACCGTCGTCTCGGAGCTCTCGCACGGCGAGCAACGTCAGCTCGAGATCGCACTGGCACTGGCGACCGAGCCCGAGATCCTGCTGCTCGACGAGCCGGCCGCAGGGCTGTCTGCCGCCGAGCGGCGCATCATGCGTGATCTCGTCGAGGAACTGTCTCGGGATCTCACGATCGTTCTGATCGAGCACGACATGGAGATCGCGCTGGAACTCGTCGAGCACGTGCTGGTGCTCGACAACGGACAGGTCATCGCCGAGGGCGACCCTGACTCGATTCGCGCCGACGATCGAGTCCAAGCGGTCTATTTGAGGGCGGACTGATGCTGGCGATCGACGACCTTCATTGTTCCTACGGCACGGCCCCGATCATCCAGGGCCTGCATCTCGAAGTCGGCGAGGGTGAAGTCGTCTCGGTGCTCGGCCGCAACGGCATGGGCAAGACGACCATGGTGCGGGCGATCGCCGGGATGCGCCCGCCGGAAGTCCGGGGTGGTGTGATCCGCTTCCATGACAACGATCTGATCACGCTGGAGAGCTATGAGGTTGCGCGTCTCGGGGTCGGTGTCGTACCCCAAGGCCGGCATGTGTTCGGGAGCCTGACGGTGATCGAGAACCTCGAGGTCATCGCGCGTGCGCCCCGCCACGACGCCGATTCTTGGACCGTCGAGCGGGTCTTCGACTTCTTCCCTCGTCTCGAGGAGCGTCGAGAACAGTTCGCGAGCAACCTCTCGGGAGGCGAGCAGCAGATGCTCGCCATCGGGCGCGCTTTGATGACCAACCCGACGCTCCTTCTGATGGATGAGCCGTCTGAGGGACTGGCTCCGATCGTGATCGGGACCATCAAGGAAACGATGCGTTCGCTGAAAGGGCCCGGACTGTCGATCCTCCTGGTCGAGCAGAACCTCGGCCTCGCGCTGTCGTTGGCAGACCGGATCGCCATCATGGGGCCTCATGGTCAGATCGTCTGGACAGGATCGCCCGATGCGCTGGACGCCGATGAGGCGGTCAAGCGCAGCCACCTCGGAGTGTGATCCTTCGATGACGCCGACTCGGACCGCTGCCCCGACGATCGAACAGGTCGGATCGAACAGAAGCGGCTCCCTCCATGGGAGGTGACGTCGCCGTCCTCACACTGGGAGGCACCATCTCGATGACCGGTGCGAGCGGTGTGACGCCGACGCTCGAGGCCGATGAGCTTCTCGAGGCGGTCCCGCAACTGCGAGGCGGCCCGTCGATCGTAGCCAGGTCGGTTGTGCGGCTTCCCGGTGCGAACCTGACGTTCTCCGATCTGGCGAACGTGGCGTCGGCAATCCGAGAGGAACTCGCTCGAGGCTCCGTTGGCGCCGTTGTCGTCCAGGGGACGGACACCATCGACGAGACGGCATTCGCCCTGGAGTTGCTGCTGGCCGATGTCGACGAGCCGGTGGTGGTGACCGGAGCGATGAGGAACCCGACGCTGCCGGGAGCCGATGGTCCTGCCAATCTGTTCGCGGCCGTTCACTGTGCTGCGTCGGCGCAGATGGTCGGTCTCGGAGTGACGGTCGTCATGAACGACACGATTCACGCGGCGGTGAGAGTCCAGAAACGGCATGCTTCACGCCCCGATGCGTTCAGCTCGTCACCTCATGGGCCCGTCGGGTGGTTTCAGGAGGGTTCACCGGTGGTGATCGACCGCACACGGTGTCGCTTTGCGCGAATCGACCCCGTTCGATCGTCTGCTCGGGTACCGGTGCTCGCCGCGACGATGGAACCCGACGGCGAGACGTGGCGTGCAGTCGTCGGTGCCGGCATCGACGGCCTGGTCGTGCAGGGGATGGGAGTCGGGCACGTCCCGCAACTCCTCGCCCCGATCCTGG
>Ga0224512_10005477_pt1 | contig 10445 bp, 8 predicted proteins | sample SF_May12_sed_USG_4_FD_169103 | JGI IMG/M metagenome (GOLD analysis project Ga0224512, IMG submission 169103) | Sediment microbial communities from San Francisco Bay, California, United States - SF_May12_sed_USGS_13 | ecosystem: Environmental > Aquatic > Marine > Sediment | place: USA: California...
ACATCGTCGCGAGCCCGCGCATGACCAGTTCCGGATACATCGGGTCCTCGGGGATGGGAAACGTCGGCGTCCGCACATCGGTCCGATACTCCCAGAGTCCCAGGACGATGGCACCGTCCGCCGGGCCATCGGGACGGCAATGGGCGCCGGCCGAGAGGCACCCCATCAGCGGCGACAGGGTCGGATCCGAGGCGAGCAGCTCTCGCTCCTCCTCGGTCCAGGCGAGCTCCTGAGCATCGTTCCAGATGAGCATCGGGGCATCCCGGGGAACGGCGCCGAGCGAGTCCCTGAACGAGATCTTGCGATGCACCTCGTGGTGGACGGGGAGCTGGACGCCGACCAGCCCGGCGACCTGTTCGATGAGGGGCCCGGCGGCATCGATGAAGCGACTCGTCGAGATCCGCCGTCCGTTCGAGAGGGTGACCGCCGTCACCTCCCCGTCGGTCACCGCGACGTCGGTCACCGATGCTTGGACGAGTTCGGCTCCTCGATCCCGGGCGACCTCGAGGAGCCACATCCCGAGCTGTTGGGCGGACACCCACCCGGCCCTCCGGGCGTGGAGCCCTCCGACCACCGAGTCCGACACGTACGGGAACGCCGAGCGCAGGGCCTGCCCGGTCATGAACAGGTCGGCCCCGCCCGGCGCATCCCTCCAACCGTGCGGCACGGACGGCATGTATCGGCTCGCGTCGGAGTCGTGCATCCTCAGTTCCCCGGCTCCGAGAGCGGAGATCTCCCTGGCTTGATCGGCCATCCGCTCCAGCTCGGATTCGTCGGCAGTGAGATACAAGTAGCCGCGCCGGGAGAGATTGAAGATGTCATTGCTGGCGTCGGACCACTCCTCGAGGAGATCGATGGAGCGGTTCATGAACGAGACCATCGTGTCGTCCGGGCCCGGCCACCAGTTCCGGTAGCACTCGGTCGACTTGTCGCTCGTCAGCGTGAGGGGCGCGAGCGGGTCGCACACGACGACTCGCTCGGCGCCGAGCGAGGTGAGGTGGTACGCCGTCGAGATACCGGCGATCCCGGCTCCGGCGATGACAACGTCGGCGTCCATGCTCATGGCGTCCAGAGCGAGAACCCGTCGCCCGGTCCGAGCGTGAGCTCGAGCACCGGCTGTGCGACGGTGACGGTGAGCTCCTCACCCGAGATGACCTGACCCGCTTCGAGGCCAGGGAACCGAGTCAAGTCGATGGCAAAGCCTCGATCGAATGGCCCACTGAGACCGGCCATCCACCAGCGAACGCCGGACCGCCGTGCGAGCACGACCCACTCCCCCGGGTATCCGTCGACGAGCTTGGATTCGTCCCATACGGCGGGCACGTCGGAAAGATATCGCCAGACCTCTGGCGACTGCGCCCGATAGCTGGCAGCACTGTCGGCGAAGTGCTGCAGTCTCGACTGGAACACCACCGCCAGGGCCAGCTCGTGCCCGGCCGTCGTGCGGCGCGGATACCGCTGGTTGGAGAAGGTGACCGGCGTGTAGTCCATCGAGCCGGCGACGTTCCTGGTGAATGGCAGGACGGTGTTGTGCCAGACGGCGGTCTCTGGGTAGTCCTCTGCGAAGAAGTACTGCTCCGCGCCACGGACCGCCTCCATCGTCATCACGTTCGGCCACGTCCGCTCCCAGCCCTTGGGGGCCGTGCAGCCGTGGAAGTTGACCATCAGACCGGCGTCGGCGGCATCGGATGCGATGGCGTGATAGCGCCCGATGATGTCGGTGCGGTCCGAGTGGAAGAAGTCGACCTTGACCCCCGCAATCCCCATCTCGGCGAGCCGCGCGAACTCGGATCTCCGAACGGCGGGCTCGTGCATCCGATCCCGCGGCTGTTCTGGGACCAGGTTGTTGGACCCGCCTGAGTTGTACCAGAGGAAGACACCGACGCCACGGGCTCGTGCGTGTGCCAGAACGTCGTCGAAGGCCTGCGGGTCGTTCAGGTTCCAGTTTGCGTCGATCAGCGTGTGCTCCCAGCCCAGATCGCCGGCCAGATCGATCGACTCCTTCAATGCCCCGGGATTGGTCGGGCTGGTGTGATCCGACCACCACGACCACGAGACTCTCCCGGGTCGGATCCAGTCGGTGTTCGCGACACGGCTCGCATCGGCGAAGTCGGTGACGGCCGTCGATCCGTGGATGCCCGCCAGGTCATCCGAGACAACGATCAGTCTCCAAGGGCTCATCCACGGAGAAGAGACGGGCTCGCCGGCCGGATCGCTGCTGAGCCCCTCTTCGGGGTATGGGAGCTCGATCCGATAGGTACGTTCGCCATCGGTCTGGAGGTGCGATCCGAAGTTCCCCGGACCCACGGCGGACTCCGCCAGGAGCAACCAGATGCCATCGGACTCGAACAGGGCCGGCAGGTTCCAGCTCGGGGCGTCGGTCGGAGTCCCGATCGGAACTCCGTCGGCGTAGAGCGCCTCGTAGGCGGGCGCACCAAGCGCGGGAGGATCGTGCGGCTGGATCCATGCGCGTCCGGGCGAGGCGAAGCGGAACGATGTCAGGTCTGCGAGCAGCCGATCGTCGGCGCCGTCCCACCGATAGCGCAACCCGATCGCGTCGTCGGTGACCCGGACGTACAGCGTCAGCCGATATCCGCCGGCGGCCTCGAACTCGAAGCTCCGCTGGCGAGCAGCCACATCGATGCGCTTCTCAGATCCGACCAGTTGGTACCCGTCTTCGAGCACCTCTGTGTCACTGGCCATCTCCAGTGTCAGGGCCGACAGATCTTGGTCGGCGAATACCAGGCCGAGTCGACCGTTTCGAATGACGATGACATCGTCGAACTTCACGGCGAAGACCGGGTCCCCGCCCGCAACGCGCAATTCGAAGGCCAGACGGTCGCTCGGGCCGCGGACTTCCATCAAATCATCTATCACTGCACAGAAGATACGGACTCATCCCGTGGCAGAGCATCTTCCGTGCCTGGACCGTTGAAGAAGACCGGCAGGTCTCCGCGATAGCGGCCAGAGCTTCAGTTGCCGGCCAATCGCCCTCCTCGAGTCTCGCCGGTTGAAGCGCCGACCAGTTCCAACGCCTCGGAGACGTGGCCGGCCATCTCGCACCGGACGAGCAGTGGGGAGTCGACGCCGCACTGCTCACCGTCCACGGACTCGACTGACCGAGACTCGCCATCCAGCTGCGTAGGCTCGGAAGCATGCTGCGGTTGATCGGAAACGTGCTCTGGCTCCTGCTCGGCGGGATCGAGTTGGCCATCGCCTACGCGATCGCCGGTCTGCTGGCGTTCCTGCTGATCGTCACCGCCCCGCTCGGCGTCGCCGCCTTCAGACTCGCCGGCTACACGTTGTGGCCGTTCGGGCGATCGCTGGTCGAGAAACCGGGAGCGGGTGCCGGCTCGGCACTGGGGAACGTCATCTGGACGCTCGTGTTCGGATGGATCCTGGCGCTCGGCCACTTGCTGGCGGCTTTCGTCAACGCCGTGACGATCATCGGCATCCCGTTCGCCGTGGCCCACCTCAAGCTTGCTCGCACCGCTCTCGTGCCCTTCGGTCACGAGGTCGTCGACTCGACGACCGGCGACATCACGGTCAGCCCGCTCGGAGGCTGAGCACCCGAGAACCGACTTCCTGCTCTGCCTCCTTGCCGCACGGTGAGATAGAACGACGACTGGCTGGAGGTGGATCATGCAACGACCCGTCACCGTCTGCGCAATCGTGTTGATCGTTTCCGCCGCGGGAGCATGCGGGTCGAGCCGGGCCACCCCGATGCTGGTGGTGGGGTTTGGGGACTCGACACCGGCAGGTTTCGGCGTCGGCTCTGCCCTGGCCTTCCCTGTGTTGTACGGCGAGCTGCTCGCAGACGATCTCGGGACAGAGGTCGGTGTCGCAAACCATGCAACCGGCGAAACCAGAACCGTGGCCGAGTGGGTCTCGTTGATCACCGAGGACGAACACCTCGAGGAGGACGTCCGCTCGGCAGACGTGGTCGTGATGTGGATGGGCTGGCACGACATCCTGCCAATCGTCTATTTCGGATCCGCTGCGGATTGGCCGGCGATGCAGTCGCAGCTCATCACGAAGAATGCCGAAATAGCGATCGCCTGGAACGAGCTGTTTGAAACGATCCGTGAGCTCACGCCGGACGCCACGGTCCTGGTGGCGGTTACGGGACTCGTTGGCGCAGTGTCGGAGCGATTCGGCAGTGAGATCTCCTGGCCGGAGATGGAACGCCTGGCATATCTCGACTGGCGCGACTCACTCATCGATGCGGCGCACACTCACGATGTGATCGTCGTCCCGACATGGAACGATCTCCAGGGTGAGGGGCGTGAGGACCTGCATCCGGAGTTCAGCTCCTGTGACGGCCTCCACTTCAACGAAGCGGGCCAACACCATCTCGCCGGACTCTTCCGCCGCTACGACGGCATAATCGAGTGATGAGCTGCGACGGCGCGTCCACGAGACGAAGCCGAACGCCCCAGCGCGACGGCCCGATGCGTAGGATCTGCTCATGAACTTGCTGGGCATCGGCGTCGCCGTTCTCGTGATCCTCGGAATCATCGTCGGCATCATCATCGCCTTCGCAGGCACCAGGGACTGAGTCCGGGTTGAGGGACGGCTCGGTCCCTGCTCGGAAGCGACTGCCGAGTGGGATCCGGCTCAAGACTGGCCGGTCGCCCACTCTCTCACGATCCCGAGCGCCTCCTCGGAGACGTCGATGACGTCGGCGTGGGTGTATCGGTCAGCGGTCACGTACTGCACGACTGTCTCTGCGAACTGCTCCGACGGGCGAGCTTCCCAAGCCTCCACCCCTTCCCATGTCTCCTGTGGGGGGATTCCCTGCGCCTGCCTGATGGCGGTACCGATGGCGAGCTCGGCACCACAGCTCGAATCGATGTGATGGGCGAGCTCGTGCGTGAGCGATTCCACGTAGCTACGCGGCGACGTCGGGATTTCGATCAGGATCAGGCGTTCCGACGCGATGTAGCGGGCAGCGCCGCCTGGCACCTCGTCGACCAACTCCAACTCGACATCGGTGAGGCACCCGGCCTGCGCAGGAAAGGCCGCCTCGAACCGGTCCCAGGTGGATGTGGTGAGCAGGGCCACATCTTCGGGAAGCCGCTGGCGCGGGTCGATCGAGGGGCCGAATTCGAACGCCGCCCATACGGCCCCGGTCAAGACCGTCGCGACGATCGCGAACCTCCGGAGTCGACGCAGCACGCACTCACTCCGTGATGAGACGCTCGTCGATCAGGCGCTCGTTGACCGTTTCCCCCTGAGGGTCCAACCTGAGGTACTCGTACTGCTTGCGGAACTGGATGTCGACCATGTCGGCACCGTCACGGTTCTTCTCTACGGTGAACACGACCTGGTTCTTGAAGCTCTCGGCAGCGGTGAGATCGTGGGTCATCTGCGACCGCGAAACGATGTCGAACTTCTCGTTCATGAGCAGCACCACGTCGGCTTCGTAGGCCAGCGAGGCAGAGCCGCCCAGATGATGCATTCGAAGGCGACGCGATCGCAGACCGGCACCATCTGATGCGACGATCGCCACGACCGCGATGTTCGCACGCATGGCGAGGTCCTTCAGGGCATGGCTCACGGTGGTGACACGCTGTCCCTCATCGTCGATGGCAGGTGTCACGGGGACCTTCTGGAGGTAGTCGACGAACAGCGCATCGGTGTCGTCCCCGACCAGGCCCTCGATCTGGTCGATGTCGGTGTGTAGCCCCGAGGCACGGATCAGCCACAGCTTGTCTGCATATCCGCTGACGGTCGAGTACGGCATCTGAAGAACCGGGGCCTCCTCGATGGCCCTCCCGAGCGACAGGTCGCCGGCCTCGACCCGGCCGAGAATCCGTCGGGCGAGGCGGCCGTCCTGACCCATCCGCCGTTCGGTGGGCAGCTCGGCCAGCTCGAGATGCAGGAGTCGCGACAGCAGCGTCACCTCGTCGTGCTCGTAACAGGCGAAGATCACGCGCCGACCTTTGTGGGCGAGATTGCGGGCCATCTGCAACGCGGTGATGGTCTTGCCGATCCCCGGCGAACCCCCGATGAGGGTCAGGTTCCTGGTGCGCAGCCCTCCACCGATGACCCGATCGAGCGCGGGAAAGCCAGTGGCCATCGTCCTCCGCTCCGACCCGCGATCCCGTGCATCTTCGAGTACCGACGACAGCGATCGTCGCTCCACCTTCTCAACCAACCCACTCTCCGTTCACCGGGAACAGACATCTTCGTGGCACGACAGGGTTTCTCCAACCTCTTCTCGAACGCCCCGTCGTGGGGGTCACGAACGGCCGACCGCTCGATGATCGGTCGATGGTCGCCGGTTGGCCTGTCGAGCGGACCGGGGACCCGATGGCAGCGATCCCTGGACCGTTCCCGTGATCAGTCGACCGAGTGTGCCCACCAGGCGGCGTACGCTCGGAATGGAAGCGAGCCGCAGATCGTGGCAGCGTCGGGAGCTCGGTGCTGGAACTCGGAGTCATTGGAACGTCACGGAAGAAGAACGAGCGTCGCCTCCCGATTCACCCGGACCATCTGTCACGCCTTTCGGCGCTGATGAGGCGCCAGCTGGTCTTCGAGGAGGGGTACGGCGCGGCGCTCGGGATCACCGATGGCGAGATCGCTCGGCAGACGGGCGGCATCGCGACACGGAAGGAGCTACTGACCGACATCGGCGCGGTCATTCTCCCCAAGCCAGGTGTGGAAGACCTCGAGGATCTCGAGGCGGGCGGGCTCCTCTGGGGCTGGCCGCATTGTGTCCAGCAGCGAGATCTCACGCAGGTGGCGATCGATCGTCGCCAGACGCTCATCGCGTTCGAGGACATGTTCGTCTGGGGCCCCGAAGGGCAGATCGGAAGGCACACGTTCTACAAGAACAACGAACTGGCCGGCTACTGCGGCGTGCTGCACGCACTGCAGCTGCGCGGCATCGACGGCCACTACGGTGATCAACGCAAGGTGGTCATCATCAGCTTCGGCGCCGTGAGCCGGGGTGCCATCTACGCACTCAAGGCGCGTGGGTTCAGAGACATCACGATCTGTATCCAACGCCCCGATCACGAGGTGCGGGAGGAGGTGCTCGATTGCCACTACGTCCGCTTGCGATCGGATGCCGACGGCCATGAGCGTCAGGTGGTCGTGGAGCACGACGGCACCGAGCGTCCGTTCCTCGATCTGCTCGGCGAGGCCGACATCATCGTGAATGGGATCTTTCAGGATCCTGATCGACCGATGATGTTCGTCACCGGCGACGAGACATCCCGACTCAAGCGTGGCTGCCTCATCATCGATGTCAGCTGCGACGAAGGCATGGGATTCCCGTTCGCCAGGCCGACCACATTCGATGATCCGATGTTCAAGGTCGGACAGATCGACTACTACGCCGTGGATCACACACCCAGCTACCTCTGGGAGAGCGCCTCGCGTTCGATCTCGGCGGCCCTCCTCGTCCACCTCCCGACCGTGTTGGCCGGTCGTGAGGCCTGGGAACAGAACGAGACGATTCGACGTGCGGTCGTCATCGACCGAGGCGTGATCCAGAAGCCGGAGATCCTGTCGTTCCAACGTCGCCAAGAGCAATGGCCGCATGAGCCCCTTTCCGGGGCGGCCGATGCCCACGGATGACTCGAGGCAAGCACGCGTTGACCACGGCGAACACCACCCCGATGCGAAGCGGTCGCGGCGGGCCCGGGACGTGAACCTGCGGCCTTCGCGTGGTGAGCCCGAAGGCCGCGCCGTCAATCGTCGCCGATGGCGTCGGACTTCTTTGCGATCTCCTCGACCACTGCGGCGTTCGCCAGCGTGGTGACGTCGCCGAGCTTGCGGTGCTCGGAGATGTCCTTCAGCAGGCGTCGCATGATCTTGCCGGAACGCGTCTTCGGAAGATCCGGCGTGAACACGATCGACTTCGGTTTGGCGATCGGGCCGATGTGATCCGAGACATGCTGTCGAAGCTCGGCGATGAGATCCTCGTCGCCCTCGGCAGTGCCACGGAGGGTGACGAACGCCGCGATCGCCTGGCCGGTGATCTCGTCCTTGCGCCCGACCACCGCCGCCTCTGCGACCGCGGGGTGCGACACGAGCGCCGATTCGACCTCCATCGTCGAGATGTTGTGGCCGGAGACCAGCATCACGTCGTCGACCCGACCGAGCAGCCAGAAGTATCCGTCCTCGTCCCGCTTGGCCCCGTCGCCGGGGAAGTACCTGCCGGGGAATCGTGACCAGTACGTGTCGATGTAGCGCTGATCGTCGCCCCAGATGGTGCGGGCCATGTGGGGCCAGGGTCGGGTGAGAACCAGGAACCCGCCACCGGGGATCCCCACCGAATTGCCGTCGTCGTCGACGATGTCGGCGGCGATGCCCGGCATTGGAAGCGTCGCAGACCCCGGCTTGGTGGCGGTGACGCCAGGGAGTGGAGAGATCATGATGCCGCCAGTCTCGGTCTGCCACCAGGTGTCGACGATCGGACACGAGTCGCCGCCGATGTGTTTCTGATACCACATCCAGGCCTCGGGGTTGATCGGCTCACCCACCGTGCCCAGAAGTCGAAGACTCGAAAGGTCACGGCCCGCGGGGTACTCATCACCCCACTTCATGAACGCCCGGATCGCGGTCGGGGCCGTATAGAAGATCGTGACGCCGTAATCCTCGATGATCTGCCAGAGGCGATCGAGCTCGGGATGGTTGGGCGCTCCCTCGTACATCACACCGGTGGTCCGATTGGCGAGCGGGCCGTACACGATGTAGCTGTGACCGGTGACCCAGCCGATATCGGCGGCGCACCAGTAGATGTCGTCGTCCGGTTTGAGGTCGAACACCAAACTGTGGGTGGTCGTGACCCCGGTCAGGTATCCGCCCTGCGTGTGGACGATCCCCTTCGGCTTGCCAGTCGTTCCCGACGTGTAGAGGATGTAGAGCGGGTCCTCGGCCGAGAGCCGCTCCGGCTCGCATTCGGCGGACTGGCCGTCCATCAGTTCGTGATACCAGATGTCACGTCCATCGGTCATGTCGACGCCGTGATCGGTCCGTCGGACCACGACCACCGACTCGACTCGCGGGGTTCTTGCGAGCGAGACGTCGGCGTTCGCCTTCAACGGCACGACGTTGCCGCCCCGCCAGGCGCCGTCCTGAGTGATGACCACCTTGGCGTCGGCGTCGAGGATCCGGTCGGCGAGCGAGTCGGAGCTGAACCCGCCGAACACCACCGAGTGGACGGCACCGATGCGCGCACAGGCCAGCATGGCGACGGGGAGCTCGGGGACCATCCCCATGTAGATCGCGACTCGATCGCCTTTGGAGACGCCGAGCGACTTGAGGGCGTTGGCGAACCGGCAGACTTCCCCATACAGGTCGCGGTAGGTGATGGTGCGGGTGTCGCCGGGCTCACCGACCCAGTGGTAGGCGACTTTGTCCGCCGACAACTCGAGGTGACGGTCGAGGCAGTTGTACGAGAGGTTGAGCTCGCCGTCGGAGAACCACTTGTAGAACGGCGAGTTGGAGTCGTCGAGCACCTGAGTCGGCTCGGTGTACCAATCGATCCGATCGAGCGCCTGGCGGTGCCAGAACCCCTGGAAATCGGCTTCGGCCTCGGCGTGGATCCCCGGCTTGGCGTTCGCCTGTGCCGTGAACTCCTCGCTGGGCGGGAAGCTCCGGCTCTCCTTCAGAAGATCCTCGAGTGTCTCGCTCACGGGTGCTCCTCACTTCGGTGTCCGTGGTCCGAGAATATGCCGGGACCCGTCGATGCGGCGGGCGAACGTGGTTGTATCTGAGACGATCCCCAACGATCGGGTTGACATGGACTGGCCATTCATCGAGTTGCGCATCCACGGGGTCTCGGGGACCTCGGCCGTCGACCTGCTCCAGGCTCGACCGGTCCCAGCTGATACGGATCCCGATACCGACTTGACCAAGCCCGCCGACACCGGGGGGTGGACCCGGGCGTTCCGCTGGGCCAGCCTGACTTCGGGCCAGCCGGCGTCGGCGAGCTGGATCCTGCTACTCCCCTACATGCTGTCGAACCTCGCCGGATGGGCCTTGCCGCGACGCACCTCCGAGCCACGGCATCGAGTCGACGTGGCGTTGGTGCGGATCGTCGGTGCGATGCTCACCGCGCTGTTCTCTCTCGTGATCGCCTATGGCTTCATCGTCGTCGGCGGGTTCTCGACGCTCGGCGAGATCGTCGGCGACGGGCGCGCCGTCGGCTTGGGTGGGATCGCCTCGCTCGCCGCCGTCGGTGTCCTGTGGTGGCTGACCCGGAGCCGCGATCGTGGGATTCCGCCCGTCCTCGTCGATCCGGCTCTCGAGCTGGACGACTGGAAGCTGCTCCGCCGCTCGCATCTGGGCGTGGCGGCAGCAGCAACGCTGTGGACACTCGCCACGGTTGCACGCAGGACGTTCGCCCTGAACGACGTCGACGTCGACGGCATCGTCATCATCTCGCTGATCGGTCTCGTCGTGTTGGTGCTGGCTGCCGGTCTCGGAGT
>Ga0224512_10005478_pt1 | contig 10443 bp, 8 predicted proteins | sample SF_May12_sed_USG_4_FD_169103 | JGI IMG/M metagenome (GOLD analysis project Ga0224512, IMG submission 169103) | Sediment microbial communities from San Francisco Bay, California, United States - SF_May12_sed_USGS_13 | ecosystem: Environmental > Aquatic > Marine > Sediment | place: USA: California...
GCAGCACCAAACAAATCACGAGCATCGCGGCCTGTCCGCCGGTCATCTGGTACAGGCCCGAGCCCTGCCAGATTTGCTCGATCAGATCCATCTGTCAGTCGATCGCGGCAAGCGTGTCACCGACGGCGACGACATCGCCTTCAGCAACGCAGACCTGCGTTACGGATCCAGCCTTCGGAGCGACGACGAGCGTTTCCATTTTCATGGCCTCCACGACCAATAGCGGGTCACCCTGGCTGACGACGTCCCCGACGGACACGTGCACTTTGAATATATTGCCGGCCAGGACAGCTTTGACGGCATCCCCCGAAACGTCGGCCGACGTTGTCGTCACGGGAACAGCGGCCGGACGCACGTCCGACAACTGACCGCTTTCTGCCACTTCGACTGTGTACATTTTGCCGTTCACACGAACCGCGTAAACAGACGCCGCTGTCGGGACACTACTTGGCGGCACGGCTGCGGCCGCGGCTTTAGCCGCATCAGGTGGCGGCTCGAATGCATCGGGGTTATCGCGATTCTGCAGGAAGCGAATTCCCATTTGCGGGAACAGTGCGTAGGTAAGCACGTCGTCGATGACATCGTCGGCGAGGCGAATTTTCTTTTCTATCGCTATTTTGGCCAACTCTTCAGTCTGCTTGTCGACTTCGGGTTCAAGCAGATCAGCAGGCCTGCAGGTGATCGGATCTGCACCTTGCAGCGCGCGTGCCTGCAGCTCCGCATTGACAGGCGCCGGAGTTGCACCGTACTCACCTTTCAGAATACCCGCGGTTTCTTTCGAAATCGTCAAGTACCGATCACCCGACAGCACATTGATTACTGCCTGCGTGCCAACGATTTGCGACGTCGGTGTGACGAGTGGCAGCATGCCGAGGTCTTTGCGAACCCGCGGAATTTCCTCGAGCACCGCATCGAGCTTGTCGCCGGCATTTTGTTCACGGAGCTGACTCTCGAGATTCGTCAGCATGCCGCCAGGCACCTGCGCGATGAGGATTCGCGAATCGACACCGCGCAATCCGCCCTCGAACTGCGCATATTTCTTGCGCACCTCGCGAAAATACGCGGCAATTTCCTCTAGCAGACGCAGATCCAATCCGGTTGCGCGGTCAGTCTGGTCGAGAATGGCGACGAGCGTTTCGGTCGGCGAATGCCCGTACGTCATGCTCATCGATGAGATTGCCGTATCCACACGGTCGATACCGGCCTCCGCAGCCTTGATACAGGCTGCAGTCGACATGCCAGTGGTTGCATGACAATGCATGTGAATCGGGATATCGACGGATGCCTTGAGGCGGCTTACGAGCTCGAACGCGACATAGGGATTCAGCAGGCCCGCCATATCCTTGATACAGATCGAATGGGCCCCCATATCCTCAATCCTGCGGCCAAGATCGACCCACAGGTCGATCGTATGCACGGGGCTGACCGTATACGACATCGTCCCTTGCGCATGCTTTCCAACCGCCAGTGTCGCTTTTACGGCCGTCTCCAGATTACGCATGTCGTTCAGCGCGTCGAAGATGCGAAACACGTCGACGCCGTTGACCGCGCAACGTTCGACGAACTTCTCCACAAGGTCGTCCGCGTAGTGACGATAGCCAAGTATATTTTGGCCGCGAAACAGCATCTGTTGCGGCGTATTTGGCATGGCTTCTTTGAGGCGGCGAATCCGCTCCCAGGGGTCTTCGCCGAGGAAGCGGATACAGGCATCGAACGTTGCGCCACCCCAACTCTCAATGGACCAGAAGCCCACCCGATCGAGCTTGTCCGCGATCGGCAGCATGTCCTCGATACGCATACGCGTCGCGAGCAGGCTCTGGTGTCCATCGCGCAGCACCAATTCAGTTATGCCGAGGGGGGTCTTTTCGCTCATGCTGGGGCTTTGCGCTCCGTATCTGTCTATTTTTGCCGGTGTCGGGCAAGCGCCGCAGTGATCGCAGCAACCTCATCATCATTCGGACCGTGCGCATCCGCAGATGATTGCAACCGCAAAATCAGCCTTGACATCAAAGCCATCATGATAACGAGCACAGTCAGGAACATGAATACCGTGCCCATGCCGGCAAGCATCAGGGTCAGCCCTTCATTAATCAGCTCGTTTTGCATACCGTGTCACTACGAGGCCGCAATCGGCCGATTATACTCATTTGCCTTGACCTAAGAAGCGTCAAATCGTGATCCACGGAATGCCAATAATTTCTCCTGCAACCATGCTGATGCTCATGGCGCTCATGAGCGGCGCGTCGAACGCGGAAGAAGCTGATGCCCAGCCCGACGAGGCTCGCCTGGAAGCTGACGGAGTTGTCATTGGCAAGATCGTGCTCGAAAAGCAGGACATCTTCGATCTGTCCGATCCGAGAGAGAATAATGCCCTGTACCGGCTTGCGAATCGCCTCCACATCATTACCAAAGACTCCGTTATCGAAAAGCAGCTGCTGTTCAAGCCGGGTGACCCATACTCCAAGCGGCTCGCTGATGAAACGGCTCGCATTCTGCGCAGCAACAGCTACTTTTACGATGCCTCCATCACGCCAAAGAACCGCCGGGATGGCACTGTCGACCTGCACGTAAATACGCGCGATGTCTGGACATTGAAGCCCGGGATTTCGTATTCGCGCAGCGGCGGCGAAAACAAGTCGTCCGTCAACATCGAAGAGTTGAATCTTTTCGGCAGAGGTCAGCAGATATTTGTCGTCCGGTCCAAGGATGTCGATCGTGACTCGACGGTATTTGAATTTTTCGACCGGAATGTTGGGCCCAACTGGCTATCCATGCGCCTGCGCGTCGCCGACAATTCGGACGGAAATTCGAGTTTCCTATCCATCGTCCGGCCATTTTATGCGCTGGATACACGCTGGGCGGCAGGGGGCACTCTTCTGGACGAGGATCAGGAAGACACACTCTATCAACTCGGTGAAAAGGCGGCCGAATATCGCCACGAACGAAGCTACTACTCCGCCTTCGGCGGCTGGTCCGCAGGTCTTCGCAACGGCTGGGTGCAGCGCTATAGGGTAGGCATCGTGAACGACGACAACCAGTTCTCGACCGTGATCGATCCGACACTGCCCGCAGCAATCCCGGCGGACCGCAAGCTGGTATATCCCTACGTTGGCATCGAGATACTCGAGGATCGCTTTGAAACAACGCGCAATCATGACCAGATAGCGAGAACCGAAGATTTTCTGACCGGCACACGATTTTCGGCGACGCTGGGATGGTCGAACGAAAGCTTCGGCGCAGACCGCGACGCGCTGCTTTATTCCCTCAGCGCAGGCCGCTCGTTCGGCAAGCTGGCGGAATCGGTGCTGCTGTTATCCGCTGCCGCCAGCGGTCGGCTGGAGCGTGGCGATTCGGTCAATTCCTTGCTCAGCGTGGACGCGCGTTACTACAAGCAGCAGTCCAGAAAGCGCACGCTGTTCGCGACACTTTCGGCGACCTATGGCAACGACCTCGACCTCGACAACCCCGTTGAACTCGGCGGTGACACCGGCTTGCGCGGCTATCCCCTGCGTTATCAGTCAGGCGACTCGAAGATGCTGCTGACGCTCGAACAGCGCTACTTCACCGACTGGTATCCGTTCCGGCTGTTCCGGGTCGGCGGGGCCATATTTGCCGACGCAGGTCGCACGTGGGGCGATAACCCGCTCGGTGGGGAGGGCCTTGGTTGGTTAAGCGACGTTGGCATTGGTCTTCGTCTTGCAGGGACACGCTCTGGCTCGCGCAGTATGATACATATCGATATCGCCTTTCCGCTGAACGGTGATTCGTCTATCGACAGCGTGCAGTTCCTGGTGGAATCGAAAAAGAGTTTTTAACGACAATATTTCTTCTTCTTCGCCAGCGTGTCCTAAATCGTGTCGGCCGCTTCTTCTTCGCTGACATACTCACGCTCGCCGTCAGGCAAGAACCGAATATCAATGCAATGATGACTGCCAGCTGTTTCATATGTTCTTCAATGGCCTAACGTACGGGGCGTTGGCGCCATGAATCCATTGATTAGCGTCACAGATTTGAGACCGATCAGTTGCAGTTGGCGAGACCGTTGATCCAGTCGGTGAGCAGGGCCACTCCGTCCGCGTCGACGATCGTCGAACCGAGCGGTGGCATGCCATCGACATCGCGGCGGTTCGTTCGCGCAACGAGGACCGACCTTGCAGCATCACCGGGTGCAATGATCAGTGGCATGGCGATGCCGACGTCTCCGGAATCCGGCGCCACGTTGCAGGCATTCATGTCGGCCAGCGACGTCGTGTAGCGCAAGTCGAGATCGGTCGGCGTCGGCCCGCCCGGTTGATGACACGCGGCGCAGTTCGTGTGCAGATAGGCGCGAGCGCGATCGCTGAGGCCGGCGCCGGTATTCGTCGGATCCGGCATTGTCGGCAGCGTGGAAACATCACCCGGCAGCGGTGACGAGAACATGACGATCTGATCGAGGGTCTCGAGCTGATTGTGCGTGCGGCCGGTCGATGGATACGTAAAGTCCATGTTGAGCTGAGCCGTCTCGGGGCCCAATGCGACACCTGCTACGGTCGTATGGCACTGCAAACACTCGGCCTCGTCCGGGAACACCCAATCCTGGCCCTGTTTCATCTCGACCTTGCCACCGCGCACGCGTACAGCTTCGGTTTCGGTGTCATTCCACTCATAGGTGTAGCCGGCCCATACGCCATCAGGGTGCCGCATCAGGTGTCGCGTTTCGATCAGGCTGCCATTCAGGCGGAAATTCTTCACGATTACCGTGCCGGGTGGAAAGTCCCAGTCGTCTGCTGCGTTGATCGAGATCGTCTGCCCGTTTGGCAGTCCTATGTAACGATCCTTTGCCGCGCCGTCAGACCAGAACGGTGCGTTGAGGCCGTACGGCACCAGCCCTGCATACGGTTGCGTCGTAGTCGCGGGATCGACACATCCTGAAACTGACAGCAGATCCGGCACCGGGTCCACGCCGCCCCCGGTCGCCACCAGCTGCATGATGCGACCGTTGTTGTAATCCGTGAAGTACAGCTCACCATCCTGATCGACACCGAATGACGACGGCTGCGTTGACGAATTCAGGAGTTCTTCATTTGTGAATCCGCCCTGCCCGTCCGACTGGAGTGCCCAGATGCGGCCCGATGCGAAATCGGCAAAGACGTAACGACCGACAAGCCCGGGTATTGCCGTGCCGCGATAAACGAATCCGCCTGTGATGGACCGCCCGTCGGTGCGCCCATAATCGCTGACCGGATCTTCGAACGGCCCGCTGCAGCCGGCGCTCTCGAAAGGCAGCGTGCCCTCGCGGCAATCCCAGCCGTAATTGCCACCAGCCACAATCTGGTCGATCTCTTCACGAGCACCCTGACCGACGTCGCCGAGCCAGAGAACGTTGCTCGGCGGATCGAAGCTCCAGCGCCAGGGATTGCGGAGCCCCCAGGCATAGATCTCGGGACAATTCGCCACGTTCAGGCCCGGGCCACACTTGTCGGGCTCATTGTCGAACGGATTACCGGCCGGAATGTTGTAGTCGGCGCCCGTGCCGATCACGTCGATGCGCAGCATGGCGCCAAGCAGGCGCGTCGTGTCCTGCCCAGTTTCCTGCGGGTCACCGCCGCCGCCGCCGTCGCCCAGCCCGATGTAGAGCAATCGATCTGCACCGAAAGCGATGTCGCCGCCGTTGTGGTTGCTCGCAAACTGATCAACCAGGAGTATGACCTGCTCGTCCGTGCCTGCGCCGGGCGATTGAATATCGTCGAGTATGAATCGCGATATGACGGAACGCATTTCCGTCGTCGTCCCATTAATAGTGTAATAAAGGAAGATCTCCGGCACGCCCGGATAGTCTGGATGAAACGCCATGCCGAGCAGGCCGCCTTCCGAGGCCGTTCGCAGCGCTGGGCCGCTTAAATCGAGAAATGTCGACACGCTCGTCGCGTTATCCGGATCGAAGACGACAAGCTGGCCCGACTTTCTCAGCACGAACCAGCGCGGATTTGCAACAGGCTCGACCAGCACTTTCACGGGCTGCGAGATATTCGGCAGGTTTGGAAACGCGTCGGTAATATCGACTGACGCGCCACCTGCCCCACGCGCCGGCGCGACACACGTAGCATTACTCGGCCGCGCGTCGAGCCCCACCGTCGGTGGCGGATTGCCGGGCGGTGGATTCTGATTGTTGTTGGACTTCGAACCGCCGCCACCGCAGCTCGCAACGAGCAATGCACACAGAAATGCAATCACGCGCAGGCTGCGTGTCTTCGTCATTCCGATTGACACGAGTGGCATCGTCATACTGCTTTACTCAAGACCAAGCGCAGTAACTATACCGTCAACGAATGACGATTGTGGCGTCATTTAACATCGGGCCCTGTCGCCAATCAGCGACGCGCGGCCAGCATCGACGGCTTCAGTTTCGCAATGGACGGGCAGCCCATGAGCAGCATGTCGCGCTCGATCTCGTCACGCAGCAAACCGATCGCGCGATCGACACCGGCCGGTCCTGCGCCCGCCAGGGCGTACAGGTACATGCGTCCGCCAGAACAGGCCGTGGCGCCCATTGCGAGCGCTTTGAGCACGTGCGTACCGCGACGTATGCCACCGTCCAAGATGACTTCGATGTCGCCACCGACTGCGTCGAGTATCGCTGCGAGCTGGTCGAACGGCGAGCGGGACCCGTCGAGCTGCCGGCCGCCGTGATTCGAAATCATAATCGCGCTCGCACCTACTTCGACGCAGCGCTTCGCATCGTCGACAGACATGACGCCCTTAATCGCGAACGGGCCGCCCCACTCTTCGATCATCGACCCGGCATCGTCCCAATCAATCGTCCGTTTCATCTGTGTATTGAGGTAGTCGACGATCGAAGACTGCGTTTTGGAACCCACGTCGGTGAATTGCGAGATATTGGGCAGGTCGAACCTCTGCCGCAACACGTAGTTGAGCGTCCAAACTGGATGCGCGGCGAAACTCAGAAGGCTGCGTGGCGTGAGTTTCGGCGGCGTGGTCATGCCGGTTATGTAGTCACGCTCGCGGTTTCCCGCGACGATCGTGTCGACGGTCAGCGCCAGCGCATCAAAGTTCGCGGCTTTGCAGCGCGCGATCATGTCCGTGGTCAGACCCGGATCGTTATGGATATAGATCTGAAACAGTTTGGCCGCTTCATTGTAGGCCCCGAGCTCTTCTATGCTGCGTGTGCCAATCGTCGAAACACCAAACATCGTGCCGTGCTTTGCTGCGGCTTGTGCGATCGCAAACTCGCCGTCGTGGTGAAACAGACGCTGCATCGCGGTTGGCGAGAAAAACAGTGGCATTTTCAGCTGCTGCCCCAGCACGGAAACGGACATGTCGATGTCTTCGATTCCGGCAAGTATGTTAGGCACCAGGTCGACCGTCTCAAAAGCGTCCGTGTTACGTGCGAGCGTTACTTCGTCGTCCGCGCCGCCGTCGATGTAATGGAATATCGGTGACGGCAAACGTTGTTTCGCCAGCCGCCGAAAGTCACTCGTTCGATAACAGTTCTTTAGTCGCAATGCTTATTTCCGAAGCTCGGCGTACTCGGTCAGTCTTTTTGCTTCCCTTCGAGTTTTGCTTCTAAGCGCAGCTCGAGTTCCTCGATCCGTTGCTGCTGCGCCTGCACGGCCCTGGTAAGCACGGCGACGATGTCCATCGCGCTCAAACCTCGCCGATCACCGGTTGCAACGAGTTCCGGAACGTCTTCAGCGATAAATCCGACGTAGGTCTCTTGCCCGTCACTTTTATAATTAAACTGCACGGGTTGCAATTCGGCCAACGCCGCGAGCGCCTCCTCGACGGTCAGCTCCGCGATGTTTTCTTTTTTCTCGCGTGACGAGCTGTTCGTCCAGACACCACCGGCGGACGCATGGGCGCCGCTCGCCATTTCAAGAGGATGCGTGGGGCGTATCACGCCGATGCCGACGTTCCCCTGCCGGTCAATCGTCATGCGATCCACAGACCCGGCGCCGATTGTCAGTGTGCTCGCGCGATTGTGCATGATGTAACCAGTCTCGCCCGATGACTGCGTAATCATCAGTCCGGCGACGCTGCTGTTCTGCTCATGGATCTGAATGTTGCCGTTAACCTCGAGCCGCTGCTTGGGCTCGGTTGTACCGATGCCAATCTGGTTGCCGTTGTCGAAAACCTGCGAGTTGGTCCCGACTAGCGGCTCTTTGAACTTGACCAGGAAGTTCGGTGTGCCCTCGATTGAACTCGCTACGGAGGCATCTGATGATCCACCGGCTCCAGGTGGGCCCGCGGGTCCGGCAGGTCCCGGGGGACCCGGAGGTCCGGGAGGCCCGGGAGGTCCGGGAGGCCCGGCAGGGCCGGCGGCGTCAGGCACGACCGGAATGGCTCCCGGTTCTGCCGCTGCCTTTTCGACTGTTTCCGGGGCCGCTTCGGGTTTTGGCGCCACCTTGGCAGGCGGTTCGGCTGCCGCTTCGGGCTCTTCGACCGCCTCGACCACAGCCTCCGCTGTCTCTATTGCCTCGTCAACGACGTCCGCCTCGACCGCTTGGTCGACAATCACGGTCGACCAGTCCGCACTCACAAAACCGGTTGCGCCGTCTGCCAGTTCAACCTCGTTCCAGCCCGGCACGGTCTTTACGAGCTTTAACGGGACGCCTTTTCGCAGCTGGCCGACCACTTCGGTACCGGCCTCGGGCGCCTTTCGAATATTGACGTAGCTTGTAACAGAATCGATCGGCACAACGACGTCCGCGGCGCACAAGAACGGAAGCGTCAGCAACAAAAACCCAAGCATGGCCTTCATGACACACTCCAATGACATTGTTCGGCGTACCATAGACCTTTATGCTGTCGCCGACCAGTACAGGAACGGGAAAATGAGAACCCGTCCCTGACGGCATCGATGGAGCGCCCACATGACACTTCGAACGAATTATGTCGTTTTTACTTTGCTGCTGTTTCTCCTGTCGGCATTGGCCGACATCGCGAACGCGCAGACGCAGCGCACCGAACACACCTTCAAACTGGACAACGCTGATGCTCGTCCACCGGCGACACTGGATGACGTCTCGTGGCTCGTCGGCAACTGGGCAGGCGAAGCGTTTGGCAGTAAGTTCGAAGAAGGCTGGAATCCGCCGTCTGCCGGCTCGATGATCGGCTTTTTCAAATTGATCGGTGACGACGGCGTCGCCTTCTATGAATTGCTGCTGCTCGTCGAAGAGGAAGGCAGCCTGAGCCTGAAAGTCAAACATTTCAGCGCCGACTTCGCGGCATGGGAAGACAAGGAAGACTACGTGCAGTTTCGCTTTATTAAAGCAGAGGAAGATGCCGCGCACTTCTCGGGCATCAGCTTTTACCGGATTGATGAAAACACGCTGCACGGCTACATCGTCATGCGCAGCGGCGAGGACGTAAGAGAAGAAAAACTCGTTTATCGACGCCAGTAAATACTAATCAGCGCTGCGCTGTCGCGCTTCGCGTAGCTTACTCCGGCGGGTACAGGGCGCGGAACGCGGCATCATCATTGAGCTCATTGATAACTTCCAGTGCGCGCTCGCGAACGGTCGGGTGCGGATCCTGCAATGCTTGCTGGATCACTTGCAGCGAACGTTCGTCGCCGATGTCTCCTAATGAATCGATGACCGATGCCCTGACTCTCGGGTCCTCGTCCTGCAATACTATTTGCAGATACTCAGTCGACGAATAGCCGTCGGCCATCGCTATCGCATCCGCTGCTTTGCCACGCACTAGCGGATCTTCGTGCATCGACGCACTCGCGATAGCGGCCAGCGCGTCGTCACCACCGATTGTCGAGAGTGCCTCCATCGCGGCGTTACGCACGCGAGGGTCGTCGTCGCCGAGCGCCACGCTCAGCGTCTGCACGGCGTCAGCCGTCCCGAGCCGGCGCAGCTCGCGGATTGCCTCTTTCTTCTCGCCGACATTGCCCTCCAGTACGACGGCTTCGAAGTACAGCATCGCGGCCGGCGCAAGCGCGGACCCCTCCGAGAAGATCCATAGTGAACCCGGTATCGGTTTGTCGGCGCCCGCATCGTCCTCGTTCCCGACCAGCCGGTAGAGCTGGTAGCTCTCGTCCGCGAGAATATCGTCAAGCACCTCCGGCAGCGGCTGTCGTTCGATCTCGATACTGACGAGCCGGTCAAGAGTGACGTGCTGTACGAGCCGCAGCTCATGCTGCACGGCGATCTCTTGCACAACGTCCTGCAACGGCACCTCTCGCGCCGTCACGCTGACGAGACCTTCGTGAACCGTTATCTGCAGCTCACCCGTGTCCTCATCCGCCACCGCAACGAGCGGAGCGAGACTGCTGAAAATCAGCAGCCCCGCCCACAGGGTAAACCGCGTGTTGCGGTTACTCGTCATCAATCGCCTTCTTCTTCAACGACGAAGCCGCAGCCGTTAAGAAGAACTTCCTCTTCTTCGTCTTCCGGGTCAGGACCGAGAGTGCCTTCCGGATCCGTGTCATTGAGA
>Ga0224512_10005479_pt1 | contig 10441 bp, 7 predicted proteins | sample SF_May12_sed_USG_4_FD_169103 | JGI IMG/M metagenome (GOLD analysis project Ga0224512, IMG submission 169103) | Sediment microbial communities from San Francisco Bay, California, United States - SF_May12_sed_USGS_13 | ecosystem: Environmental > Aquatic > Marine > Sediment | place: USA: California...
CACCACCGACTGCGAATCCATGTCGCGGACATCTAGCTCAATACCAGGAAAATTCGCCAGAAAACCCTTGATGACATCGGGCAGCGCCAAGGTCGCGAACGATGGCACGCAAGCCACGAAAACCTGCCCGATCTCGTTGCGCGCATAGCTTTCGATCGCTCCCACGGTCTGTCCGAAGTGCTCGACCTCGCGTCGCGCCTTTTCAAGCACATACGTGCCGAGCGCGGTCAAATTCGCCTTGCGGTCGCCTTCGAAGAGCGGGCGCCCAAGATGATCTTCGAGTTGCTTGAGCGTCATCGAAATTGCTGAGGGCGTGCGGCCCAAAGTGTCGGCCGCCTCGACAATATTGCCGGCTTCCGCTACGACGACGAAGGTCCGCAATGCGGCGACACTAATGACCATGGCGCAATTATTTCATAAATTCTGAAATACCGTAAAGTTATTTCAATTTGATATAAACAGCAAGCCGGCTCACTCTCGCCCGCAGGTTGGATAATACCGAGCCGAACGAACGCCGAGGGATCAATCCCCGATGGACCAGCAATCTAACCAGGGCAGTAGGCCACCGGTCGTCATCGACTGCCTGCAATACTGCAATTGGTCCCGAGCCGTATTCGCCCAACTGAATGCCGGCGGTGTCCACGCGATCCACGTCACTGTCGCGTATCATGAGGACTTTCGTCAAACGATCGTAAACCTGATCGCGTGGAACGAGCGATTTCAGCGGTTCCCGGAGTTCCTTTTGCCTGGCCGCGTCGCCGACGATGTGCGCAAGGCCCAGGCGAGCGGTCGCACGGCGGTCTTCTTCGGCCTACAGAATTGCTCTCCCATCGAGCAGGATCTCGGGATGATCGAGATCCTGCACAGTCTGGGCATTCGTTTCATGCAGCTGTCCTACAACCACGCCGGTCCCCTGGCGACCGGCTGGGTCGAAGAGCAAGACGACCAGGGGATCACCCAACTCGGACGCGCAGCGATTGCCGAGATGAACCGTGTCGGACTGGTCATCGACATGTCCCATTCCGCCGAGCGCTCGACCCTGGAGGCAATTGATCTATCGGCCCGCCCGGTCGCGATCTCGCACGCCAATCCGAGCGCCTGGTGCGCGACCGGACGCAACAAATCCGACGCGGTTCTGAAAGCGCTGGCGGCGCGCGACGGCGTGCTCGGCTTCAGCCTCTATCCACGCCATCTCGAAGGCGGCTCGCGCTGCACGCTGGAGGATTTTTGCGCAATGGTGGCCCGCACGGCCGACCTCATCGGCACGGAACATCTGGGGATCGGCTCCGATCTCTGTCAGGACCAGCCGGATGCCGTCGTGCGCTGGATGCGGACTGGCATTTGGGATCAATCGGACGATGCCGATGCAACCGCTGGGGATGACATGCATGGCGCGATGCGGTTTCCCGATCAGCCATCCTGGTTCCGCTCCAATCTCGACATGCCGGGCCTCGCCAACGGTCTTCGCGCGACGGGCTTCTCCCAACGTGAAGTCTCTGGGATAATGGGCATGAATTGGCTGCGGTTTTTCAGATCCTCGTTCGAACCAGCCGCAGTTGAGCCCGACGCCCGCGAACCGGCCCCAGCGACATCCGATCCGTACCGAGCCGCGTAACCGGGCATAGTGATCGATGATCGAGGCCATGCGCATGGCGACCGAGCCCCAAGTCCCACCCAGCGCGCCGCTGCGCCCACCGTCTACCGTCATGCGGCTGTCTCGTTTGGGCGCGTCCCACCAGACCCGGCTCAGCTTCATGCGCGCGCTCTTGCGTCGGCTCAAATCCGAGCATTGGGAGTTCGACCGCCCGCGCTGGGAGATATCGAATGACGGCGTTGGCACGGCTGTCTACCGGGCGCGCGGACCGAAACGTAGCTATTCGTTGGTCTGTTTCGCGCATGACCTCGACCCGGCACAGCGGACCGACCGGGTCATCGCGGAAGCCTGGGACGCGACATTCGCGCTCTACGACGGGACGCCGAATGTCAGCGAGCTAGCGCGGCTGAAAGCGAACGTGCCGCTGCAGGAAGCCGGACGCTTTCGCGCGTCGGAGCTGACCCTATCGCGCGCTAACCGCAGCGTTCGCCTGTTCGAACATGTCGTCGCGTCGCTGGCAGCCGGTCGCCAGCCCGATGCGGAAAAACTGCGCGCGGTCGGCTATCTGATGCGCACCACGGCAGTCTACGGCAACGGCAAGTTCGGCATCGCCGACCGCGACCGGATCGCCGATCGGCCCGAATTTGCGGGACCATTTCAGGCCGAGATGTTGACCGTCTGGTTGATCCGCGCCTTCACCGTTGATCTTGCCGAGCATCTGGCCGCCGCGCGCGCGCGCGCAACCGCGGTGCGTCTCGACCCGGCCGTGCGCCGGACATTGGGTGTGGGCAACGCAACCGGACTCGGTCTTGGTCCGTTCATCGTCAATCACCCGGCTCTCTTCGATTGTTGGATCTCGGCACGCGAAACCGCCCTCGCGCGCGTGCGTGCGGTCGAAGCAGCGACGTCTGAAACCGCCGCCGCATTTCGCGATACGCTTTCGCGCGCGCGCGCGCTCGTTGCGGGCTGGCAAGTCGACGACGCACGCCAAGCTGCGCGCATCGAAGACCTGGACACCGATCTGAAAACCTTGTCGGCCCAGGTCGAGGCTGGCGCCCTCGACCAACCCACGCCATGGGATGCGCTCTACCGTTGGGGCGAGGATACGCTGTCGCTGGAAGGCCAGGAAATGCTGGTGGGACTGCTGATCGAACCGCACGGTGCGCTCGTCGACGACCTTGCCGACGCCATGGCGATCGACGAGGCCGAGGTCTTTCGAATCGATGCGACGCAATCGGTCGCGGCGTTGATCGAGGCGATTGAGGACCTCTTCGGTTGGGCCCTGACGATCGAATTCGAAGCGCCCGCCGCACAGGCCCGGTTCTGGTATGTCTCCGAAGAGAAACTCGAGCCGCGGCTTGGCGAACGCGCAAGCGAGCCGGGCAGCGCGTTGGAGCAGCCATTGACCATGGCCCGTGATGTTGCCGAACTCCACGCGGTCCTCCAAGACCAAGATCCCGACGCCACGCTGGCGGAATTCCTCCTCGGCCATCCTCACCACCGTCGCACGGTCAGGCGGGTGCAGATCGCCATGCGCCATCCCTTTTCGGAAATCCGCGACAACCTTTTGGCCGACGACATGGTTCCGCTCGACCTGCTGCGCTGCAAACTGTCATTCTTTGGCGCAACGCGGTTCGATCCAAAGTCAGATCGTTGGCTGCGCATCAATATGTACCAATACGCCCCCTTCCCTGACGAACTTGCCACGGACACCACAGAGGACTGGGCCTTTCCACCGCTGAGACGATTGGTTACCGCGTGATCTATTCGCTGAACGAAATCGAAACCCAATCCGCAAAGGCGGCGCGCGGAGCCGGTCTGCCCTGGGGCATGGCCGAGGAAGCCGGAAAGGCCGCCCGCTGGCTCGCTGCACACAGGCAGCCTGCCTTCGACGCGTTCGCCGGGTTGCTCGACCTGATCGACCGGCGATCGTACGGCGACCTCGCCCCCGTGCGCGAAAACCAGCGTTGGGTCGGCCGGGAAGGTTTGTTATGTGCGGTGACAGCCGGCATCACGCTGTGTGATCGCGCTGAAATGCTGGCGGCGGGCGAGCGTTTCGCGACCGGACGAATTGCCTTTCCAGTGCTGTCGCTACCGTTCGTGGCGGCGGCACAGCATGCGACGGGAGCCTCCTTCGGCGTCAAATGGCCCGGCGTCGCCATCTGTATCGATGCGGGCGGTCTGCACATCGCGCCCGGCACCGACATGCGCGCGGTCGCGGCCGACGAGTTGGTTTGCGAGGCAGGCTCGGTCGAGCCCAACGGCGAGGCGATCAACGGCGCAACCAATGGCACCGAGATTGATCCAGCGCTATGGGCCCGGCTCGCCCACTTCGCCCAGCGCACCTATGTGCCGGCAAGCGACCAGTCACGCCAGCAAGGCGCCGGAGCCGGGATCGACGACAATGACTGAGACGGGCGCGCGGCCATGACCAGCGCAAAGACCATGACCATCGGCGATATCGAAGCGGTTGCCTTGAATGCGCTGCTGGCAGCGGGCGCGTCCGAAGCCAATGCTTTGCCGCTCGCCCGCGCCGTCGCCGCCGCGGAACGCGACGGCATCGCCAGCCATGGTCTCGCTTACGTGCCGACCTACTGCCAGCACGTCCAATGCGGAAAGGTTGACGGCCAGGCGGAGCCGGTGCTTGACCGACCGAAACCCGCGAGCCTGGTGGTGGACGCGAAAACCGGATTTGCCCATCCGGCAATCGCCTTGGGTTTCGAGGCGCTGATCGACACCGCGCGCGAGCAAGGCCTTGCCGGCCTGGCGGTGCGCAACTCCTACAACTGCGGCGTGCTCGGCTATCACACCGAACAGATCGCCGCGGCTGGCCTACTTGGCATAGGCTTTACCAACGCGCCGGCTTCGATCGCTCCGGTTAACGGGCGCACACCGGTGATCGGCACCAATCCCATCTCGCTCGCCGTGCCCGATGGTGCGGGCGGCGCGGCAATCCTGATCGACCAGAGCGCCAGTGTGGTGGCAAAGAGCGAGATCATGAAGCACGCCCGCGAGGAGCGGCCGATCCCGGAAGGTTGGGCGCTCGACCCCGATGGCCATCCGACCACCGATCCGGCGCTGGGCCTCAAGGGCTCGATGGCGCCGACCGGAGGCTACAAGGGCGTGGGCATTGCGCTCATTGTCGAGACCATGGCGGCGGCGCTGGCGGGCGCCACGCTCGGCATTCATGCCAGCCCCTTCTCCGGCACCGCAGGGGGGGCGCCAAAGACCGGCCAATTCTTTCTCGCCATCGACGCACAAGCGTTCTCCGGCGGGTCCTTCGATAAGCGCATCGCTGATCTCGTTGCGGCAATCACCGACCAGCCCGGTGTCCACCTCCAGGGCCAGGGCCGCAAAGCCGCGCGCAAGAAGGCCGATCGCGAGGGTGTCATGGTGGCGACAAAAACACTCGAGGCGATCGAGGCCGGTCTCTGAGGTCAGAGATCCTTACAGAGGCGCAGCGCATCGTAGATAGCGGCGTGGATATTGCGTGAGGAAACCGCATCGCCGATGCGGTAGAGGCGGTAGGTGCCCTCTGGATTGATGGCGCTTTCCTGGGGCCGGCCATCGATGAGTGCAGGGTAATCCACCGCACCCCTGTTGGTCGCGCCGTCCTTCAACGCAAAATACAAATCGTCCAGCGGAAGTGTGCCGTGCTCGACCACCAACTGGTCGACCAGTCGTTCCTCGACCTGCTCCGTATAATCGCTGCCAACGCGGACGCAAAGGCGGTTGCCGTCGCGGCTGGCGGAGAGCACACGCCGGTTGATTGTGACGGTCACGCCATGCTCCTGGAAGCAACGCACGTATGGTACGTGGTTGAGCCCGCCAATCTCAGGGGCAAAAAACCGCTCGGGCGATACCAGCTCGAGTTGGCTGCCGGCCTCGGCGATGAGCTCGGCAGCCTGCAAGCCCGGATGTCCGCCATTATCATCGTAAAGCAACACCTCGCCGGCCGGCTTGGCGTCGCCCGACAGGATATCCCAGCTCGTCACGGCAAGGTCTTCGCCAGCTTCGAGAAATGAGCTGTTGGGCAATCCGCCGGTGGCGACCACGACGATGTCCGGATCCTCGCCAAGCACATCTTCGGGCTCAGCCCAAACGTTGAAGCGCATCTCCACGCCAGCAACAACGCAGCGCTCCGCCCGCCAATCCGCAATGCCGATCAGCTCCCGCCGGCGTGCCATGCGCGCGGCGAGGCGAACCTGACCGCCGGGCTGGTCGGCGGCTTCGAATAGCACCACCGCGTGACCGCGCTCGGCACAGACCCGCGCCGCCTCGAGGCCCGCCGGTCCAGCCCCGACCACGACGACGCGGCGACGTGCACCGCTGGTCTTGGCAATGACATGCGGCATAGTCGCTTCGCGGCCGGTCGCCGGATTGTGGATGCATAAAGCCTCATGGCCTTCATAGATCCGGTCGAGGCAATAGGTGGCGCCCACACACGGCCGGATTTCATTCTCGCGGCCTTCGGCGACTTTGCGCGCGATGTGCGGGTCGGCGATGTGGGCGCGGGTCATGCCGACCATATCGAGCTTGCCCTCGGCGATCGCATGCCGCGCAGTGGCGACATCGTTGATACGCGCGGCATGGAAGACAGCGACACTGGTTTCCGCCCGCACCTCGCCGGCGAAATCGAGATGCGGCGCCGACGCCATACCGTGGATCGGGATGACCTTGGCAAGCGCCGCGTCGCTGTCGATATGGCCGCGAATTACGTTGAGGAAATCAACCTGACCTGTGGCGACCAGCTGGCGGGCGATTTCGAGCCCCTCCTCGCGGCTGAGGCCGACCTGCCAATCCTCATCGACGACGAGGCGGATGCCGAGGATAAACTCCGGCCCGATGCGCCCGCGGATGGCGTCGAGCACCCGGAACGTAAACCGCAACCGGTTGTCCAGCGAGCCGCCATACTCGTCGCCGCGCCGGTTTGTCGCCGGCGACCAGAACTGGTCCATGAGATGGCCGTAGGCCTCAAGCTCGATGCCGTCGAGCCCGGCCGCGTGCATGCGTTCGGCCGCGTCGGCATAGTCCGCGACGATGCGGTCGATGTCCCAGTCTTCGGCTTCTTTGGGAAATGCGCGGTGCGCCGGCTCGCGGATCGGCGACGGAGCCAGCACCGGCAGCCAGTCTGCCTGGTTCCAGCTGGTGCGCCGCCCCAGATGGGTGATCTGGATCATCACCGCTGCCTCGTGCTCGTGACAGGCGTCAGCGAGGCGGGTCAAATGCGGGACGATCTCGTCCTTGTAGGCATAAAGATTGCCGAAGGCCGGCGGCGAATCGCTGGATACCACGGCAGAGCCCGCCGTCATGGTGAGCGCGATGCCGCCCTTGGCCTTCTCCGCATGATAGAGCCGATAGCGCTCGGTCGGCATACCGTTCTCGGAATAGAAAGGCTCGTGCGCCGTCGACATGATCCGGTTGCGCAGCGTCAAATGTTTGAGCGTGTAAGGCTGGAGCAGCGGGTCGCGCGAGGCCATCGGGCCCACCTCAATTGAGCGGCAGGCGGGTATAGCGGTCCGGGCTCTGCGGGTGATGGAAGTGGCTCATCGGCCCGTTTTCCACGAAATGCTGATGCCATTGCGTCATCGCCTTGGCATCGAGCGTGACACCAAGGCCGGGGCCCTCGGGCACGCGCACGGTATTGTTGGTCTGGCGGAACGGCCCGCCCTCGATCACGTCGCCGATCTGCCAGCGGAACAGCGATTGCGCCGGCTCGGTGATCCAATGCGTCGCCGCTGTCACGTGGAGATACGCAGCCGTCATGATCCCGAGATCGTTCGAATAGCACCAATACCCCTTGCCCATCGCCTCGCATGCCGCAACGAACTTGAGTGTCGCGGAGATGCCGCCGAGCGCGGCGAAATTGCAGACGAATGTGTCCGGCACGCCAAGCGCCACCGCTCGGCGCAGATCGGGCACGTGGGAGGAGAACGGAATGATCGTGTGCCGCCGCAGCTCGGCCATTTCCTCGAAGGTCGCGACCGGATCCTCGTAGTTGCGGATATTGTAGGGCTCGATGTCGCGCATCACCCAGCGCGCGGTGGTGAGTGACCACTGCATGTTGGAGTCGAGCCGGATCATGTCGTCGGGCCCCAGCGCCTCGCGCAGCATCCGCACAGTGCGGATCTCAAGCTCCGGGTCGCCTAGGATCAGCTTGCCCTCGAAGAAGGTCGAGCCGTGTTCCTCGCGCATCTTTAGGCAATACTCGACGATGGCCTCGGGCGACATCTCGCCGCCCGCCCCTTCGTGCTCGGGCCGGAAGGAGAAGTACTCGGTAAAGGGAATGTCCTTGCGCACCGCCCCGCCGAGCAGCTTGTAAAGCGGCATGTCGAGCGCCTTGCCCTTGATGTCCCAGAGCGCCAGCTCGACGGCGCCGAAGGCAACCTGCGAGGCGTTCTCACCAGTATTCGCGGTGATCTGATACGCGGGCACGCAGCGCGCCTCGCAATCGGCAAGATCGAGCGGGTCGGCGCCGATCAGCGCCGGTGCGATCTCGCGCTCGATCACCTCGCCGAAATGCCACCACGGCGCCTCGCCAAGGCCCACAAGCCCTTCGTCGGTCTCGACCTCGATGATCGATTTCGACGCACCGGGATAAAGCCCGGCCGACCACCAGAAGGGCGCATCGAAGGGGACGTTCACATGTGTGACGCGGATATTGGTGATTTTCATGGCAGCCTTCCCCCGTCAGTGCCACGCGTCGGGCACTGATTCCTTCTTCTTCGCAACGAACGCCATCAGCGCCTCGTCGATCGCCGGATCGAGCGGCGGCGGGTCGTAAGTGTCCAGCATCGCCCGCCACTTCGCCGTGGCGCGGCTGATCGCGTCGCTCTCCCCGGCCTCGCTCCACTGCTCGAAGGAATTGTTGTCGGAGAGTTCAGAATCCCAGAACGCGGTCTCGTAGTTGGCCATGGTGTGCGCGGCGCCGAGGAAATGCTTGCCCGGGCCGACCTCGCGGAAGCCGTCGAGCGCGAGTGTATTGTCGTCGACCTTGAGCCCGGCGACGAAGGTGTGCAGCGCGCCCAGATAGTCGTTGTCGAGGGCGAATTTTTCGTAGTCCATGACCAGCGCGCCTTCGAGCCATCCGGCCGAATGCAGGATGAAATTCGCGCCGCACATGACAGCGGCGAGCAACGAGTTGACGCTTTCCTGCGCGGCCTGGGCGTCAGGCACCTTCGACGTCGTGAAGGCGCCGCTGCAGCGAAGCGGCAGGTCGAGCCGCCGCACCAATTGGCCGACCACATATGAGCCGAGCGCCGGCTCCGGGGTGCCGAATGTCGGCGCGCCCGAGCGCAGCGACATCGACGAGAGGAAATTACCGAACACCGCCGGCGAGCCCGGCCGCTCCAGCTGACCCAACGCCACGCCGACCATGGCTTCGGCGAGCGACTGTGCAATGGCTCCTGCGCTGGTTACCGGTCCCATGGCCCCGCCCAGGATGAACGGCACGACGACTGGGCATTGGTTTGCCCGCGCATAGGCCCTGAGCGCGCCGGACATCACCGTATCGTAGACCAACGGCGAGTTGACGTTGATGTTGCCCATGATCACGCAGTTCTGATCGACGAACGCCTCGCCGAACACTAGCCGCGCCATCGCAATCGAATCCTCGGCGCGATCGGGATGCGTCACCGAGCCCATGAAGGGCTTGTCGCTGTATTTCAGATGCGCGTAGACCATGTCGAGGTGCCGCTTGTTGACCGGCACGTCGACCGGCTCGCAGACCGTACCGCCCGAATGGTGCAGCCACGGCGAGGCATAGGCGAGCTTCACGAAGTTCTCGAAGTCCTGCAATGTGCCGTAGCGGCGGCCCTTTGCGGCGTCGCGCACGAAAGGTGAGCCGTAAGCCGGCGCGAAGACGAAATCCCGGCCGCCGAGTGTGACCGAGCGCGCCGGATTGCGCGCGTGCTGGGTGAAGCGTGACGGCGCCGATTTCTTGATGATCGCGCGCACCATGCCCTTGTCGAAGCGGACGCGCTCGCCGCTCACATCAGCACCGGCATCCTTCCAGAGCCGCAGCGCTGCCTCATCGCCGTGGAACTCGATGCCGATTTCTTCCAGGATCGTGTCGGCGGCGTTCTCGATGCGGACGAGATCGTCTTCCTCCAGAAGATCGTAGGTGGGGATCTTGCGTCGCAAACCGGCGATGATCTTCGGCGCCGCTGCTTGACGGCGCTGTCGCCGTCCCTTACGCCCACCAGCGCGAGTCCGGACCTCGGTGTCCGCGGTGGATTGCCTGCTCGCCCGTGCCATCGGCCGCCCCCTTTCATCCGCATCGTCGTCCGCTGGGACGCGCGATGCCGCAAGGACCTGCCCGCCCAGAAGCAAAGCAACGGTGGAGCATTGTGACACGTGATAACGCTTCACGGGCGCAATTGAATGGCCGTGACGCGTCGTCTTGTTGTCAAAATGCGCTACAGGCTTATCTGGCGCAGGCAGGCTTTTTTCGGTCGCAAATCCGATAGTCCGACGCGACCTGCCTGGACCATGGTCAATGTTGCGGCAACGGGACCTAACGGCGGATGCGGGATGGGCATGCCATGACGACGCTTACTGGAGAGGACGAAAAGACCGCAGGGCGGCAAAGCGGCCGGCGGGGACGTGGCGGCGGACGCGCGGCGCGGCGCGCGGAGCGATCGGGCGGCACAATCGAGCAACTGCGCTACATCACGCGCCGCATCCCAAAGGTCGAGCTGTTGAGCGAGGAAGGGCTCTCGCTCATCGAGGAAAATGCCGAGACGATTCTCGCGGAGATCGGCATCGAGTTCCGCGAAGACGAGGAAGCGATCCATCTGCTGAAGGATGCCGGCGCCGACATCGACGGCGAGCGCGTTCGCTTCCCGC
>Ga0224512_10005480_pt1 | contig 10440 bp, 8 predicted proteins | sample SF_May12_sed_USG_4_FD_169103 | JGI IMG/M metagenome (GOLD analysis project Ga0224512, IMG submission 169103) | Sediment microbial communities from San Francisco Bay, California, United States - SF_May12_sed_USGS_13 | ecosystem: Environmental > Aquatic > Marine > Sediment | place: USA: California...
GAGACCCAGGTTGTTTACGTAGCCCGGGCCGGCATACCCGACTGCATTGATGAGGTAGGCGGGGACTCCGCGACGTTCCATGAAGGATTCCAGCTTGGGGCCGATGTCTTCCCGGTTGGCCGCATCTGCCTGGATCTCATCAACAAACTGGGAGCTCTGATGCACCAGCGTTCGCAATTGCTCGCCGGCGGCTCCTAGAGATCCGTTGCCGCGCGCAACCACGCCTACCGAACCACCCCGACGCACCACCTCTGCAGCCGTAGCGAATCCGATTCCTTTAGAACCGCCGCAGACGATGGCCGTTTGGCCGGCCAGTTGGTTTGTTCTCGCCATTCTTGCTCCGCCCCGCGTCCGGGCTTTGGGCGCCGTAGCGTACGCGCAGGAACCGTCGAGCGCTAGCGAAGGATCCCGGTCGAAGGTCTGCGGATCTGGAAGTGGAAGGAGAGGTGCGCTAGGACTGAAGACCCACGGGGTGTCGCAGTGCTTCGTGGGGTCGGCTCCACGAACGAACAACTGGCTGCCGCAGCGGCATCAATCCGGTACAAGTCACGGCCGAGTTGGCAGGCAGACGAGGTCTTTCGGGCGCACCGATGGACGCCCTTGCGGGGATTGCTGTCTCCTCCTGCGGCAGGGCAGATTGCGGCCATGGCGGGGTGTTCCGTGCCGCGTATCTGGAGCAGCTGCAAGTAGAGCGGAGGTGACGGCCGGCCGATCTAGGTGTCGGAGGACACCTCGTCGAGCAGCAGGAAATCGCGAACCTGCAACCCGAGGAGCGTGATGCGCACCGGGATCGGCATGTGCTTGCTCCCGGCCGTCCAACCGACCACGCGCACGTTGCCCGATTCGGTCGGGCGGCCTCGCCTGATGATGGTGCAGGTTCCTGCCGCCAGCACGTTCTTGAGCCAGTCGACCTCGAGCCCATATGTGAGAGCGATGGCGAACCCCCGATCCGTGGGAAAGGCAAAGACCGGAGTCCGGTATTCGCGGCCGGACGACCGGCCCTGGTGCACGATGATCGCCAGGGGCGGAACGCGCCCAAAGCGGCGCATAATCGGATTGGCCACATGCTTGTTGATTCGCGCCAGAGTCCTGGAAAGCGACATATAGCGAGAATAGCGTGGGGCTACTCAGCGGTGCTTTGCGGGTTTGAGTCTCGTGGGGAAGGCTCTTCAGCCGGAAAGGCCGCTCTCGAAAAGCGGGCGAAAGCGCCGAGGGAAACCGGATTGGCCATGGCGTCGCGCCGGACCGCCTGATCGAGGGGGACGCCCGCCAGGATTTGTTTGACCGGTACTTCCATCTTCTTGCCGTTCAAGGTCAGCGGAATCTCGGCGATCTGATGGATCTCATCCGGAACGTGACGCGGCGACAATTCGGCCCGCAGCGCATCCTCTATGCGGCGACGCAGACTGTCGTCCAGTTTGGTCCCGGCAGCCGGTACGACGAAGAGCAAAAGGCGACCGTCGCGACCCAACCCGCCGGTGTCGATCACCAGGCTGTCTGAGATTTCCGAGAACCGGTCGATGACCTGGTAGAACTCGCTCGTCCCCATGCGAATGCCTCCACGGTTGAGGGTGGAATCCGACCTACCGAACACAACGGACGAACCGTCCCGGTGGATGGTGATCCAATCGCCGTGTCGCCACACCCCCGGATACATTTCGAAGTAGCTGGAGTGGTACCTCGCCCCATCGGGATCGTTCCAGAAGTAGATCGGCATCGATGGCATTGGAGCGGTCACCACCAGTTCTCCCACCTCGCCGATCACCGGGTTGCCGGCGGCGTCGAAAGCCTCGACCCTCGCACCGAGCTGCCGGCACTGGATGCGACCGGCTCGAACCGGGAGCAACCGGCACGCTCCAAGAAAGGCCGTGCAGAGGTCCGACCCTCCGCTGATCGAGGCCAGCAGCACGTCCGGGCCTACCTCTTCGTACACCCAGGCGAATCCTTCGGGGGTGAGGGGGGCGCCGGTCGACCCCAGACTCTGCAGAGCGCTGAGGTCGTGGTCTCTTCCAGGGTGCAGGCCGGCCCTGCTGCATGCCTGGAGATAGGGAGGACTCACTCCGAAGTGCGTTATCTTCTCCGCTTCGGCGAGCCGCCACAGGGTTGACAAATCCGGGTAGCCGGGGCTCCCATCGTACATAACGACGGTCGCTCCAACCAGCAAGCTCGAAACGAGCAGATTCCACATCATCCAGGCGGTTGACGTGTACCAGAAGAACCGGTCGTTTGCTGAGAGATCAACGTGCAGGGAGAGTTCCTTCATGTGCTCGAGCAGGATGCCTCCCTGGCTCTGGACGATCGCCTTGGGCAGTCCCGTGGTCCCAGAGGAGTAGAGAATCCAGAGCGGGTGGTCGAACGGCACCGGCCGGAAGGCCAACGTTTCGGCTTCCCGGGTCAGCTCGGCCCAGGACCAGGTGCCCGCGGACGGCTCGAGGTCTCGACCCAGGCGCGGAACGATGACGGTTGCTTCCAGGGTCGGCAGTTGGGCCGCGATCTGGGCCAGCACTGCTCGGCGGTCGAAGTCGCGGCCGCCAAATCGGTATCCATCACAGGCGATCAGAACTCTCGGTTCGATCTGAGAAAACCGGTGCACCACACTGCCGGTGCCGAACTCGGGCGCACAACTGGACCACACAGCTCCGAGGCTGGCGGTCGCCAGAAAGGCAATCAGCGTCTCGGGGATATTGGGCAGCAGCGCTACAACCCGATCGCCCGGCCCAACCCCCAGCCGTCGCAGACCGGTTGCGGCGGCAGCCACCTGATCGTGAAGCTCGGCAAACGACATCCTGACCGTGTCTCCGTCTTCGCGAGCGGCGATGATGGCCGTACCTCCGTCGCGGCGCCGGAGGGCATGCTCGGCGTAGTTGAGGGTTGCACCAGGAAACCACTGCGCCCCCGGCATGGTTCTGGTGGACAAGACCGCCTGCGGGGGCAAGTGGGCCTTGATGTCGAAGTACTCCCACAGTGACCCCCAAAACCCGTCGAGGTCGGAAACGGACCACTCCCACAACGATGCGTATTCCTCGAATTCGAGCGCCATGTTTTGCCGTAGCCAGGACAGGTAGCGAGTGATCCCTGCCCTCCTCCGGGATTCCTCCGAAGGCTCCCAGAGGAGTGTTCCGTCCGTGACTTCGGCTTGATGCATGGCTCCGCCTCCGGGGCCGAAGCTTAGGAAACCTCGCGCCTTGCCGGAGTTCGTCCGCTCAGCACCACGAGAGCGGCGGCTCCGACCAACAAGGAGGCGACAAGCGCGATGGGAACCTGATAGCCCCCGGTACTGTCGTGCAGGATACCGACAACGGCAGGCCCGGTTGCTCCGATGAGGGAAGCTACGGCCCACTGGGCGCCCATCGTTCGACCGTAACCGGACCCGGAATACCACCGGCTCATGACCATCGCCCGCAACGGCAAGACCGCGCCAAACGACAATCCGAAGACGATGAAGTGTCCGGAGAGTTGCCAATTACTCGAGCCGTCGATCATGAGCACGGAGGCGACCGCCATCAGTCCCATCACCGTCGCTTGCACGCTGGTAGATCGAAATCGCTGCGCCAGGAAGGGTGCAACGGACCGCCCCGGCAGGCTGAGTGCAGAAGCAACAGCCGCCCACACGGCCACCCCGGCCACGGCGAAACCTGCTTCTTCAAACCGCGCCACCCGGTGCGAGAGCACCGCCTGGGCCCCGACCGAGCTCAACACCATCGCCGCCGTGAACAGCACGAAGCGTCGGTCCCGCAGAATGGTTCCCAATGAGTATCTCTCGTGGATCGAAGCCACCCGTTCAATCGATGGCTCCCGCCGTAAGAAAAACAACGCCGTTGCGCCGCCGGTGAGCAGCAGAAGCAGTCCGAGGGTCCGCACGGCCGGCCGCCAGCCAACCAGACTGATCAACCGCTCGATTCCGGGTAGGAAGATGATGCCGGCCAAACCGCCGATGAGGGTCAGTACCGCCAACGCCTTGGCCCTTTGCTCCTCCGTGCACCACCGATCGACCGCTACGAAGGCTGGCTCGTAGTAGGTCATCGCCCCGGCCGGACCGATCAGCCCCCACCAGGCCAGAAGCACCTGCCACGGTTCGGTTGCGAAGGAGAACAAGGCCAACCCCGCGGCTCCCAAGACCGCCCCCAGACCGAAGATCCCTCGCACACCCTTCCGGTCTGCTCGCCGGCCGATCGGATACGCCAGTGTTCCACCCGCTACCAACCCGCCTCCGTAAGCGACGGACAGGAGTCCGGTACTGAACTCCCCGCCGGCCGCTCCGTCGGTGAGGAAAACAGAGAACCCGTACAACATGATGCCGAAGGCGACCATCACCGTCAGCGAGAGCGGAACGATCTGCTTCCAGGGGAATGGCTTCCGGCTCATCATGTGAGGCTAGACCGGGCCGATTCGGAGCTCCGTCAAAAGAGCCGGTCCGGACTCAGATCCTCCGCCGTGATCCCGAGGGCCCCCAGAACTGAGGGTATGCGCCCCTCAATGATCAATCCCTCGGCCGCCTGGGAGACCGCCGGGGAGGTCATGATCCCGAATCCCCCCTGGCCGGCCAGCCAGAAGAAACCGTCCAGGTCCGGGTCGGTTCCGACCACGGGACGACGGTCCGCGACAAAGGATCGGAGTCCCGCCCAGGTCGATGAGACGTGGCGAATCGTGAGCGTGGTCGCCGCTTCGATGCGTTGGACCGCCAGCGCTACATCGATCTCTTCCGGGCGAACATCGTGGGCTTCCATCGGCGTTTCCTCGGCCAGTGACCCCATGAGCTGCGTCGCCTCGGGCTTGAAGTAGAAGGCCTCGTCGATGTCACATACCACCGGCCAGGTTCTGGGATCAACACCCTCCGGCGCAGAGAATGTGAAAGCCGTCCGCCGCTTCGGGCTCAGGCCGATAGGGCGGGCACCGGCGAACGAGCCAATGCGATCTGCCCAGGCGCCGGCGGCGTTGACCACGACGCTGGTCGCGATCCTTTCATCCCCGGCAAGGACCGACCAACCGGTCCCTTCCCGGTCTACCGCCGTGACCGGCACCCCGAACCGAACCACTCCCCCGGCCTTGCGAACGCCGCGCAGGTAACTCTGCAGCAGTGCATCGACATCGAGACTCTTTGCACCTTCCTCGTAAATGCCGGCCCGCACATAACCTTCACGCAGAACCCGGCACAGCGTGAGCGCTTCATCGGGTCCAACCTGCCGGACGTGTGGGAAATCGCGGCACGCTTCGAGCGCCGCCTCCAGCGAACCGAGTTGATCCTGGCGGGCAATGAACAGAAAAGGGAGCGGCGATTGCAGTGGGGTTTCCGTGAAGCCCGGCGGAGGTTGCTCGAAGAAAGAACGGCTGGCCATCGCCAGTTTTCGTACCACCCCGATCTCGAAACTCTCTGTGAAGAGGGCCGCGGAGCGCCCGGTCGTGTGGTAACCGGCTGTGCTTTCGCGTTCGAGAACGATCACGCTGCCGTGATCGGCCAGGCGGAAAGCAGCCGAGGCGCCGGCGATGCCCGCTCCGATCACCACAAAGTCGGCCCGTTCCATTCCTCCATGCTGCCAGGCGGAACCGCTGGTTTCCAGCTGCGGCAAGATCGGCCAGGGCGAGACACCCGTCACGAGCGGCGGTCTGGAAAACGGGCCCTTTGACCCCTAGACGATGAGCCGGTGGCCGGGTAGGCATGGGGAAAAGCACCAGGAGGAGGAAGCGTGGAAACCGTCGACTTCAAGAAGGAATACCGCGAGCTGTACTCTGCCCCCAAGGGCACACCGGTACTCGTCGATGTGCCCCCTCTGCAATATCTGATGGCCGACGGTTCGGGTGACCCCAACACCAGTCCACGCTTCCCCGAGATCATGGCCGGTCTCTACCCGGTTGCCTACACCTTGCGATTTGCGATCAAGGCCGACGAGCAGGTCGCCTATTCGGTGATGCCCTTGCAGGGCCTGTGGTGGCTCCCCGATGAAGGATTCGATTTCAGCGTGAAAGATCGTTGGCTCTGGACCCTCATGATCATGCAGCCCGACTACGTCACCGAAGAACGATTCGAGGCCGCCCGGGAAACGGCCAAGCAGAAGGATTCACTGCCCATCTTCGACGAACTGCGCCTCGAGGTTTACGAGGAAGGGCTCGCCGCTCAGATCATGCACATCGGTCCCTACGCCGACGAGGCTCCCACTATCGAGAAACTCCATGCGTACATCGACGAACAGGGGTACTCACTGCGGGGCAAGCACCACGAAATCTATATCGGTGACCCCAATCGATCGGCACCCGAAAAACTGAAGACCATCATCCGCCAGCCGATCGAGTGATCACCGGGCCTGATCGGGGGTTGGCTGGAGCTCGCGGATTGACCGGTTGTTGACGATCGGAATGGTGACTGCGGTCATCACCGCCCAGGCCACTGCGGCCAGGTAAAACGGCGCCCGCAGACCGAAGCTAGCAGCCAGCAGACCTCCTAGCAGCGCTCCCAACGGTTGCGTTCCCCACGCAATCAACCGGGCGACGCCGGCGACTCGCCCTCGCAGTTCATCGGGCACCAACTGCTGACGAAGAGTGACTGCCACGACGTTCCAGTGGATGACCACGAAGCCGTAGAACAGCAGAAGGCTCCCGACGACATACACATTCGAAAGCGCACCCATGGCCGCCGACAACGCCGCTCCCAGGACCACCACCCCGTGCACGGTTACTCCTGGCCCTAACCGGGCGACGGTGAATCCACTGGCCGCCGCCCCTGCCAGACCGCCCACCCCGAACACGGTGAGCAGAACACCGAAGCCCACTTCGTTCACGCCCAGAATGTCCTGGGCATAGAGCACGAAGATGGCAATGATTCCGGTCGAGAACAGGTTGATGCCGCCGGCCATCAGCGACAGAGTGCGCAGGACTCGATTTCGCCAGAGCCAACGCAACCCTTCGCCGATATCTTGTTTGATCGATGCCGGGCCGCCGGTCCGTTCCGAGGTGAACTGCCCGGCGATCAGCGCGACTATCAAGGCGGCGACTAGGAAACTCACCGAGTTCACCAAGAACGGTGTGGCGGCCGCCAACGCAAACAGTGCTGCTCCGACGGGTGGCCCTGCAAAGGTCCCGGACAGCCATTCCGTTGCCTGAAGGCGGCCGTTGGCAGACGTCAGGTTCTGGGACTCGACAAGCCGCGGGATGACCGCTTCCGCACTGGTATCGAACATCGTTTCAGCCGAACCCAGCAGGAATGCCACGCCGTAGATCACCGCCAGCCCGGCCTGGTCAGAGGCGATCAGAACGGCCAGTGCCCCGACCACCGCGGCCCGAAATACGTCGGTCCAGATCATGACCCGGCGCCGGTCCAACCGATCGACGAGAGCCCCGGAGATTAGGGCGAACAGGAACCAGGGAAGTCGGCCAATCACGCTCGCTCCGGACACCAGCACCGGGTCCCGGGTGATCGATGCAACCAGGAGCGGAAAGGCCGCATTCATCACCCCGTCACCAATATTGGAGATGGCCGAGGCCGCCCACAGACGGTTGAACGAACTTCCCAGTTTCGCCATGGGTTTCCTCCCGGGTCGTGACGCTAGCCGGAACGAGCCTCACCCGACACCAACCTCCTCGTTCTCGTAGCATGTCGGGACGCGCAGACGAGGGAGCTACCGGTGCCGGACGAGAAGAAGCCAGCCATCTCCAACCTCTCTACCGAGGACCGCACTTTCCCACCACCCGCCGGGTTCGCTGCTGCCGCCAACGCACAACCATCGGTGTACGACGAAGCCGAAGCCGACTGGCTGGGTTTCTGGGTGAAACAGGCGAAGGAGCGGATCACCTGGTTCACCGAGCCGACGGAGGCACTCGATGACTCACAAGCTCCATTCTTCAAGTGGTTCGCGGACGGCACGCTGAACGTGTCCTACAACTGCCTCGATCGCCATCTCGACAGCATCGGCGACAAGGTGGCCTACCACTGGATCGGCGAGCCGGGCGATACCCGGACCCTCACCTACCGGGAGCTCTACGAAGAGGTGACCCGGTTCGCCAACGCTCTGACCGGCCTTGGGATCGAACGCGGCGATCGGGTGGCGATTTATCTCGGCATGATCCCCGAATTGCCGATCGCCATGCTGGCCTGTGCCCGGATCGGCGCCCCTCACTCAGTTGTTTTCGGCGGCTTCTCGGCCGATGCTCTGGCCAGCCGGATCATCGATGCCGAGGCCAAGGTGGTCATCACCCAGGACGGCGCCTGGCGGCGCGGCGAGGTGGTCCCGCTCAAAGCGAACGCCGATGTGGCGCTGGTTCGATGTCCGACTATCGAACACGCCGTTGTGGTGCGCCGGGCCGGCAACGAGGTATCCATGACCGACGGGCGTGACCTCTGGTATGAGGAAATCGTCAAAGGCCAACCCACCGAATTCGCACCGGCCGTGATGCACGCCGAGGACATGCTGTACATCCTCTACACCTCGGGTACCACCGGGAAACCCAAAGGAATAGTCCACACCCAAGGTGGATACCTGACCGGGGTGACCACCACCCACGACTACGTCTTCGACCTCAAACCCGATGACGTCTACTGGTGTGCGGCGGACATCGGTTGGGTGACCGGGCACAGCTACATCGTCTACGGGCCTCTCGCCAACGGAGCCACGGGAATCCTGTACGAAGGCGCCCCCAACTTCCCGGACAACGACCGTTTGTGGCAGATCATCGAGCACTACCAGGTCACGATCTTCTACACCGCTCCCACGGCCATCCGGGCGTTCATGAAGTGGGGCGACGAATACCCGGCCCGCCACGACCTGTCATCCCTCCGCCTGTTGGGAACCGTTGGTGAACCCATCAACCCCGAAGCGTGGATGTGGTACCAGGAGCATATCGGCGGCAATCGTTGCCCGATCGTCGATACGTGGTGGCAGACCGAGACGGGGGCGATCATGATTACCCCGCTGCCCGGGGTCGTCACCACCAAACCGGGATCTGCCACCATGCCATTCCCGGGGGTCGAAGCCGATGTCATCGACGACGACGGCAACTCCGTGCCGTTCGGCGGGGGCGGGTTTCTCGTGCTGAAGAGGCCCTGGCCGTCAATGCTCCGAACCATCTACGGGGACCCGGATCGCTACGTGCAGACCTATTGGTCGAGGATGCCGGGCGCCTACTTCGCAGGCGACGGATGCAAGCGCGACGAGGACGGTTACTACTGGCTTCTTGGCCGGGTCGACGATGTGATGCTGGTGGCCGGGCACAACATATCCACCACCGAGGTGGAATCCGCCCTGGTCTCCCATCGGGCCGTCGCCGAAGCGGCCGTAGTGGGGCGCAAGGACGAGCTGACCGGACAAGCCATTGCCGCTTTCGTCACGTTGCGAGCAGGCGAGGTCGGTGATGACAAGCTCCTCCACGAGTTGCGGGATCACGTGGCTTCCACGATTGGACCCATCGCCAAACCACAAAGCATCGTATTCACCGACGACCTGCCCAAGACTCGTTCGGGCAAGATCATGCGTCGCCTGCTCCGGGACATTTCCGAGGAGCGCCACCTGGGCGACGTAACGACCCTCGCCAATGAGGCGGTGGTGAGAGACATTGCCGAGAAGTCCAGAGGATCGTCTTCCTGAACGAAGGCACGCTGCTGCCCAGGTTTCTTCGGCGGGTAACGTGTGGGCCGAGCCGAAGGAAGGCACGTATGAATATGCGGTTGTTGGTAACGTTCGCTCTTCTGGCCGCGGGCGCCTCAGCCTGTAGCTCCACAGATGCCACCACGACGACCGCGCCTCCCACCGCCGTCCAGTTGCTCGAGGCATCGGCTGCCACGATGGGCTCGGTGGATACCGTGCAGTTCAGCATCCTGCGTGGCGGAGAACCCGTCTACATCGACACGCAAGGCTTCCTCGAGTTCGTGAGCGCCACCGGACGCTACGCGGCGCCGGGGGCTGCGGAAGCCCTGGTGACGGTGAGCGCCCTCGGGTTGTCGACCGAAGTCGGTGCAGTCGTCATCGAAGGTGACACCTGGCTGACGAACCCGATCACCGGGCTGTGGGAACCAACGCCTCCCGGCTATACGTTCGACCCGGCCACCCTGTTCGATCCCGAGGTGGGCTTCCGGGCGATGCTGCGAGAGGGCATTCCCACGGTCGAAGACCTGGGCGATGAGCTGGTTGAAGAAGAGACGTTCCGTCACGTCCGCTTCACCGCCGCCGGACCGCGCGTCGAGGTCATCACCGCCGGCATGGTGCGGGGCGAGGACGTGTTGATCGATGCGTGGATTGAACCCGTTTCGGGCGAACTGCGACGAGCTACGTTTCCGACGACCATCGGAGCCCTGCCGACCGAGTGGGACTTGACCTTCTTCGACTTCGGGGCCGACATCACTATTACGCCACCGGATCTCGAAGGATGAGCCGGAAGGCTTCACCAAAACTCGTGCTGGCGGTGGTCGGGTTCGGAGTGTTTATCGCCGCGGACGACTTGACCGTAGTAGCGACC
>Ga0224512_10005481_pt1 | contig 10440 bp, 7 predicted proteins | sample SF_May12_sed_USG_4_FD_169103 | JGI IMG/M metagenome (GOLD analysis project Ga0224512, IMG submission 169103) | Sediment microbial communities from San Francisco Bay, California, United States - SF_May12_sed_USGS_13 | ecosystem: Environmental > Aquatic > Marine > Sediment | place: USA: California...
CCTGGCCTCGCTCATCCGCGATCGCCGGGTCGTGGTCGACGGTCTCCCGGCCCGGCCCGGCGAACGCGTGAGCGCGGGCCAGAGTGTGGAGCTGACGATACCGCCGCGGGTGGACACGCGGATCGAGGCAGAGCCGATCCCGCTGGCCGTGATTCACGAGGACGACGACATCCTCGTCATCGACAAGGCAGCCGGCATGGTCGTCCACCCCGGTGCGGGGGTCACGCGGGGCACGCTCGCCGCCGCGCTGCTCCACCGTCATCCGGAGGTCGCGGGGGTCGGGGGCGAGGGACGAGGCGGGCTGGTCCACCGGCTCGATCGCGGCACGACGGGCGTCATGGTCGTGGCCCGGCACGACGCGGCCCATCGCGCCCTCTCCGGACAGTTCCGCCAACGAACCGTCGCGAAGCGGTACGACGCGGTCGTGTGGGGCCGGCCGCGCCACTCCGAGGGAGAGATCGACGCTCCGATCGGGCGGGACCCGCGGCACCGTCTGAAGATGTCCACCCGGGCGCCCAGGGCGCGCGCGGCGCGCAGTCGCTACCAGGTCGTCGCCGAGGTCCCCGGCTTCGCGCTCGTCGAGGTGACGATCGAGACCGGTCGAACACACCAGATTCGCGTCCACATGGCCACGCTCGGCTATCCGCTCGTCGGCGACCTCGCGTACGCGGGCGACCGGACGCGCGGCCTCGTGGACCCCGCGCGAAGGCAGCTCATCCGGAGCTTCGCTCGGCCGGCTCTGCACGCTCGCGCGCTCGCGCTCGACCACCCCGGCACCGGAAGGCGGGTCACGTTCGAGGCGCCGTGGCCGGACGATCTCGCCCAGCTGTGGCGCGGTCTCGGCGGGGTCAGGCCGGGATGAGCCGCCGGCCGCGCGACCCGAGCCGGCTCCTCTGCCGCGTCGCGATCGCGGGCGCGGGCCGCGCGGGGGGCGCGCTCGCGGCCGCCCTCGCCGACTCGGGAGTGGCCGACGTGCGCCTCTGGGGAAGAGACCGGTCCCGGGCGCGCACGACGGCGCGCAGATCCGGCGCTCGTCTCGCCACGGACGTCCCGGCGCTGCTCGAGGGCGCCGACCTGCTCGTCGTCGCCGTCCGCGACGAGGCCCTGGAGGCGGTGGCCCGGCGATTGGCACGCGGCTGGCCGCAGGCGGCCGGCCCGACCGCCGCCCTGCACCTCGCGGGGGCCCATCCTTCGGAACGGCTCGGCGCGCTGCGCGAGCGGGGGATCCCGGCCGGCGTCTTCCACCCGGTCGTGTCCCTCGACGGACCACGATCGCGCGACGCCTTCCGCGGCCGCACGGCGACCATCTCGGGCGATCCGCTCGCGAGACGCGTCGCGCGCGCCCTGGCTCGGCGTCTCGGGATGGACGCCGTGGCGGTCGACGATCGAGAGAGGCCGCTCGTCCACCTCGCCGCCGTGATGGCCGCGGGCGACACGACCGCACTCCTCGGAGGCGCGACGGAGCTCCTGGTCGCCTCGGGGATCGCCCGGCCGAGAGCACGACGACTGCTCGCCTCGCTCGCGAGATCCGCCCTCGACGGCTTCGAGCGCTCCGGTCCGGCTCGCGCCATGACCGGCCCCGTGCCGCGGGCGGACGTCGCGACGCTCGCCGCACACCTCGAGGGACTCGCACGCTCGCACCTTCCCGGGGCGACGCGCCGGCTCGTCGAGGAGGCGCACCGCGCCTTGGTGCGCCTCGGCGCGTCGCAGCTCGCCGCCTCCGGCCGGCTGGACGCCGCCGCGAGGCGGCGCGTGACGCGGTCGGTCGAGAAGCCGCGCGCGTGAGCACGGTTTGCCGACCCGTGCGGGCGCCCGTACTCTCCAACGGACCCTGCAGAGGAGCGGCAGCGATGACCGAGCGGACGACGCGACGGACCTTCCTCTGGCTGGCGGCCGGGCTGGCGCTGGCGATCGCGGTGGCCCCCTCGCTGGCCCAGAAGCGGAAGCGGCGCACGACGCGCCCGCTGCAACCGCCGGTGGCGACCGACGAGGGCTCTTTCGCGGGCACGTGGTCACGCGTCGAAGGCAAGCTGCGCATGGCCCTGCAGCTACGCAAGGCGTCCCGCCGCAGCGGCTGGGAGCTGCGGTACATGTGGATGATCGACAGGGACCAGCTGCTCGACACCGCGTGGCAGACGCTGACCGAGTTCGAGTATCGCGGCTATCCCGGGTCGCTCAGGATCGAGATCGACCGGAAACGCTCGGACGACGCGCGCATTGTCGCCAGCTGGAAGCGCGAACAGCACGGGCCCCGCGGCTCGCTCCTGACGGAGACCGGCGCGCTCGTGCTCTACCGCACCGGCGAGCGCGGGGAGAGGCTCTTCTGGCAGCAGGACGAGGTGACGAGGCGCGCGACGGTGGAGGAGCCGCTTCTGCCGGAGGAGGCCGAAGGCGCCGAGGTCACGACCAAGATTCAACAGCTGTTCGTTCGGCAGTCGGTCCGCCTCCTCCACTGGGACGAGATCTACTGGTGACGCAGGCTCTCTCCCAACGAGCCCCGCAGATCGTCACCAGGGGTAGAAAATCGGTACGAGCAGCAGCACCAGAAGGAACGACATCATCGTCAGCGGCGCGCCGAACCGCACGAAGTCCCAGAAACGATAGCGGCCCGTGGACATGACCAGGAGGCAGGCCGGCTCGAGCGGCGTCATGAAGGCGAGCGACGCCGCCACGGCGATCGTCACCGCGATCGGCCGAGCCGCGAGGCCCAGCTCGGAGGCCGCCTCCAGGCCGACCGGAAGCACCAGGAGCGCCGCCGCCGCATTCGACATCGACTGCGTGAGCAGGACGGTGATCCAGTACAGCCCCGCGATGATGGCGAGCGGAGCGGCGACCGGACCGCCGAGGATCTCGATCATGCTCGAGGCCAGCCACGACGCCGTCCCCGACTCCTCGATGGCCTTCGCGACGCCGAACATCGAGCCGATCAGCAGGATCAGCTTCAGATTGAGCGAGCGATAGGCCTCATCCAGCGTCAGGCAGCCGAAGAGGATCACCAGGATCGCGCCGATCACGAACGCGATGACGATCGGGAGCATGCCCGTTCCGCCGAGGACCAGCGCCGAGGCGAAGGCGAGCAGCGAGAACAGCTCCTTGCGCGGCTCGTAGCGCGGCAGCACGCGGTCGTTGAGCAAGAGGTAGAGCGGGTCTCCCGAGAGCTGCCGGATACGGTCGAGCGCGCCCTGGATCAGCAGGTCGTCGCCGAGCCTCAATCGGATGTGTCCCACTTTCTCCACGATCGGACCGCCGCGACGCCAGATGGCGATCACGTCGAGGCCGTAGCGGCCCCGCATGTCCACTTCGTGCAGAGTCCTGCCGATCAGGGGCGAGTTGTACGACACGGTCGCCTCGACGAGCGCCGGCGCACCCTGGCTGGCCTGCACGACCTTCGTCGACGGCTTGCGGCGCAGGCCCGCCGCGGCGACGCCGCGGTTGATCGAGCGGACGTCCCCCTCCACGACGACGACGTCGCCCGCGAGCAACGGAGTGTCGAGGACGTCCTCCGCGAGCCGCACGGCGCCGCGGATCATGCCGACCGGCGAGAGCCCGTAGCGCCTCTTGAGCGAGAGCTCCCGCAGCGTGCGGCCGATGGCAACGCTCGCGTCGGGCACGATCAGCTCGGTGAGGAACAGCCGCCGGTCCCGCGCTCCCTCCGTCATCAGCTCGTCGGAGCCTGCCCGGCCCGGCAGCCAGCGCGACGAGATGATCAGGTAAACCACTCCGACGATCGCGATCGGGATGCCGACCCGGCTCAGCTCGAACAGGCCCAGCTCCCGGTATCCATGCTCGACGAGCGCTCCGGAGACGGCGACGTTGGTCGACGTCCCGGTGAGCGTGCACACGCCGCCGAGGAGCGACGCGTACGCGACCGGCATCAGCAGGCGCGACGGCCGCACCTTGAAGGTCCTCGCCAGGCTCTCCGCGACAGGCAGGAACATCGCCGTGGCGGCCACGTTGTTGATGAACGCGGAGACGAAAGTGATCGACGAGAACAGGCCGCCGCTCATGCGCTCCGTACCGCCGCGCGACAGCCGCTCGATCCGCGATGCGACGCGCTCTCCCGCGCCGTTCCTGATCAGGCTCGCGGAGAGGACGAGCACGCACGCGATCATGATGAGCGCCGGGTTGCCGAATCCGAGAAACGCCGTCTCGGGCTGGAGCACGCCCGCGACGACGAGCGTGAGCAGCGCGATGAGCCCGACCAGCTCGACGGCGATCAGGTCCGTCCAGAACAGCACGAAGGCCGCCCCGACGACCGCGAGCACGACGACGATCTCGAGCTCCAAGGCTCCCCCCCGGACCCGGACAGGTCCGCAAGCCATCGAATGATAATCTCGCCCGGACCGCACGACGCCCGCAACCGGGAGGAGATCGGTTGAAGAGCGCCGGCGCGCGCCATCCACCCGAGGATCGGCGCGGGACGTGAATCCGCGGACCGGAGACTCATTGGCGCCACCGACAGGCCGCCCGGCAGAGCTGCTCGGCGTACTCCGCGACTGCCCGGACTTCCGCCGGCTGTACTTCGCCCGCACCGCGAGCCTGCTCGGCGACTGGTTCAACCTGATCGCGGTCCTGGCCCTGATCCGAGTCGTCGGCGGCTCCGGCGCGGAGTCGATCGGCCTGCTGCTCATCCTGAAGCTGCTTCCCGCCGCGGTCGTCGGCCCGCTGGCGGGCGTCGTCGCCGACCGCTTCCCGCGCAGGCGCATCATGATCACGGCCGACGCCGCGCGCTTCGTGACGGTCCTCGCGCTGTTCGCCGCGCCACAACTTCCGCCCCCGCTGGGCCGCGTCACCGTCTATGCCGTGACGGCGCTCCAGGTCGCGGGCCAGTCGTTCTCCGAGCCGGCGCGGCTGGCGTCCGTCCCGAACGTCGTGCCCGCCGCGCGGCTCGGTGCGGCGAACGTCCTGGGCGCCATGACGTGGTCTTTGATGTTCACACTCGGTGCCGGGGCGGGAGGACTCGTCACGACGTTCCTCGGCTGGCGCGCGGCCATCGCCATCGACGCCACGACCTATCTCGTGTCGATCGCGCTCGTCTCTCGCGTGCGCCTGCCGCCGCCGCCGCGCCACGAGGGATCGGTCGATCTGCTCACGCTGCTCGGGATCCGCGACCTCGGCGCGGCGGCCCGCTATCTGCGGGAACGCCCCGGAGTCGCCGCGCTCCTCACCGGCAAGAGCGGCTGGGGCCTCGCGGGGGGGATCACGCTGGTGCTCACGCTCTACGGCGAACAGGTCTACGCGATCGACGGTCGGCCGTCGCTCGGCATCGCCGCGCTCTACGTGGCCCGGGGGGTCGGCACCGGCATCGGCCCCTTGCTCGCTCGGCGATGGACCCGCGAGCGCACCGAAGCACTGAGGCACGCGATCGCGCTCGGGTTCTTCGTGGCCGCCGGGGCCTACCTCGCGTTCGCGTCGGTCCGCTCGCTGCCCCTCGCCGCGAGCCTCGTCGTCGTCGCACACCTCGGCGGATCCACGGTGTGGGTCTTCACGACGCTCCTCCTGCAACGGCAGGTGCCGGATCTCTATCGCGGCCGCGTCTTCGCCTTCGACATGGCGCTGGCCACCGCCACGATCAGTGCCGCGACCTGGATCTACGGGCGGATCCTGGACCGCGAGCTGCTCGCCCTCTCCGCCTTGCCGCGCCTCGCCGCGGCGACGCTGGTCGTCACGGGCGCCATCTGGTGGCTGGCCACGCGCCGCCGGGAGACGGCGAAAACCCCGCCCGACCCCCTGTAAGACACTGCGTCCATGGGCTCGCTGTCGGCGGCGCGGCCATGACGTAGACTCGGCGAGACCGGCCCGGCGGCGGACCGGTCTCCGCAACCAACCGGCGCAGCGCACCCAGCCACTCGAGGAGAGCCCGATGCTGAACGGCCTGTCGCGCGTCCCCGTTCCGGCCAACGAGCCGGTCAAGAGCTACGCGCCCGGAACGGACGAGCGTGCCGAGCTCAAGGAAGAGCTCGCACGCTGGAACGGCGATCCGCTGGAGATTCCATGCGTGATCGGCGGCCGACGCGTTCGCACGGGCAAGTTCGGCCGGCAGAAGGTGCCGCACGACCACCGCCGGGACGTCGCGCGCTACCACAAGGCAGGCGCGGGGCAGATCCAGGCCGCCGTGCGGGCCGCTCGCATCGCGTGGGAGAGCTGGTCGCGAACGCCATGGGAGGAACGCGCCGCGATCTTCCTCAAGGCTGCGGAGCTGCTCAGCGGGCCGTATCGCGCGAGGATCAACGCCGCCACGATGGTCGGCCAGAGCAAGACGGCGCACCAGGCGGAGATCGACGCGGCCTGCGAGCTGATCGACTTCTGGCGCTTCAACTGCGAGTTCATGCAGTCGATCTACGAAGACCAGCCGTACTCGCCGGACGGCACCTGGAACCGCATGGAGTACCGCCCCCTGGAGGGGTTCGTCTTCGCGGTGACGCCGTTCAACTTCACGTCGATCGGCGGGAACCTGCCGACCGCACCGGCGATCATGGGCAACACCGTGATCTGGAAGCCCTCGTCCACGTCGGTCGCCTCCAACTACGTCGTGCTGGAGGCGCTGGAGCGCGCGGGACTGCCGCCGGGCGTGATCAACTTCATTCCCGGGCCAGGCTCGCAGATCGGACCGGCCGTGCTGGCCGAGCCCGACCTCGCGGGCGTCCACTTCACCGGATCGACGGGAGTCTTCCAGGGAATCTGGGAGACCATCGGGACCCGGATCCGGTCATATCGCGGCTACCCTCGCATCGTCGGCGAGACCGGCGGCAAGGACTTCGTGTTCGTGCACGCGTCGGCCGACCCGGCGGAGGTTGCCACGGCGCTCGTTCGGGGAGCCTTCGAGTACCAGGGACAGAAGTGCTCCGCCGCGAGCCGCGCCTACGTCCCGAGCTCGCTGTGGCGCCGCGTCCGCCGCGAGATGGTCACCCAGCTGAAGGAGATTCGCATGGGCGACCCGACCCACTTCGCGAACTTCATGGGAGCGGTGATCGACAAGACGTCCTTCGAGAACATCTCCGGCTACGTCCGCGCCGCGCGCCGCTCGAAAAAGACCGAGATCGTGTTCGGCGGCGGCTGCGACGATGGAACCGGCTGGTTCATCGAGCCGACCGTCATCCGCACCGAAGACCCGAAGCACAAACTGATGCGGGACGAGCTGTTCGGTCCGGTCCTCACGATCTACGTCTATCGCGACCGGGACCTCGACGGCACGCTCGAGCTCTGCAACGAGACCAGCCCGTACGCGCTCACCGGCGCGGTCTTCGCCACCGACCGCAGCGCGATCCGCGCGATCGCCAGCTCGCTCCGTCACGCGGCAGGCAACTTCTACATCAACGACAAGCCGACGGGCGCGGTCGTCGGGCAGCAGCCGTTCGGGGGCGGCCGGGCCTCGGGAACCAACGACAAGGCCGGCTCGATGCTCAACCTCGTGCGCTGGACCTCCGCACGATCGATCAAGGAGACGCTCGTGCCGCCGACGCACTTCTCCTACCCGTTCCTCGCTGACGACTGATGACGGGCGGGCCGGCGGCGGACGAGGACCTTCCGATGAGAACAGAGGGACAGCGGGTACGAACGTCGAAGAGAGTCGAGAACGTCACTTACGCCGTGCGCGAGGTCGTCGACCTCGCCCATCAGGCGGCCGCGGCGGGCCGCGACATGATCTACCTGAACATCGGAGATCCGTGCCAGTTCGACTTCCGCACCCCGGAAGTCGTCGTGGACGCGATCGTGCGAGCGCTCGCGGACGGCAAGACGGGCTATGCCCCCTCCGACGGCGTGCCCGAGGCGCTGCAGGCGATTCGCCGCGACGCGGAGGTGCGCAAGGGCATCCGCTCGGTGCGCCACGTTCTCATCGGCAACGGCGCGTCCGAGCCGATCGAGATCCTGCTCACGGCACTGGTCGATCCGGGCGAGTCTGTGCTGATCCCCAGCCCCGGCTACCCGCTCTACTCCGCGATCCTGGCCAAGATCGGTGCGCGAGCCGTCAGCTACGACCTCGACGAGGACGCCGGATGGCAGCCGGACCCGCAGCAGATCGCGCGGCTGGCCGACGGGACGACGCGTGCCGTGGTCCTGATCCATCCGAACAACCCCACCGGGTCGGTCGCGAGCCGCGCCACGCTCGAGTCCGTGCTGGAGGTGGCCGCGAGCCGCCGCCTCGTCGTCCTCTCGGACGAGATCTACGACCGGATGCTCCTCGATCCGGTCGAGTTCGTCTCGACCGCCTCCCTGCGCGACGACGTCCCGATCGCCACGTTCGGCGGCCTCTCCAAGGTCTGGCTCGGGCCCGGGCTCAGGATGGGCTGGTCGATCCTCAGCGGACCGGCCGTCGCCGTCGAGCCCCTCCACGAGGCGATGATGCGCCTCGCCCGGGCGAGGCTGTCCGCCAGCCATCCGGTGCAGTGGGCGATCAGGCCCGCCCTCGAGGAGGCGCACACGCACATCGATGACGTCAACGCCCGGCTCAGGTCGCGGCGGGACCTCCTGGTCCGCGAGCTGGAGCGGATTCCGGGATGGAGCCTGGTCCCGCCCCGCGCGGCCTTCTACGCCTTCCCGCGCGTCGAGATCGGCGTCGACGACGAGACCCTCGTGCGCGAGCTGATCCTGGAGCACGGGGTCGTCCTGGTGCACGGCAGCGGATTCGGCCAGCTCCCGGGCACCAACCACGCGCGGATCGTGTTCTTGCCGCCGGACGAGCTGATCGCCGAGGCGTGCCGCAGGCTCGCCGACTACAGCGCCGGGCGCGGCTGATCGGCGCCGGGCTCTTTCTCGACCCGGGGAACGCCGTATCGCGAGGCCCGTCGCTGCGGCTCCACGTGCCGACCGCCGGTCCCACCTCCCGGCGCGTCCGCCGCCGGCTCTCCGGGCAGCTCGTAGAGCTGCATGAGCTCGCGAGTCCGCTGTCCCGCGTCGAACACGGATGCCACGAAGCGACGGCGCTCGTCGGGGTCGCCCGGAATGAACGACGGACCGCCCACGCACCTCACGAGAACGTCCGCCCACCTCTCGACGTCACCGGACGGCACGAGTGCGCCGCGCGCCGCGCACGGGTGCGTCTCCCAGCGGCCGGCGGCGAGCCTGTCCCAGCGACAGGCGAGCAGCTCGGGGATGCCCCCGACGTCCGAAGCGATGACCGGACGGCCCATGGAGAGCGCCTCCAGCACGCTGACGGGCGTACCTTCGCTCCTCGACGGCAGGACGACGGCATCGGCCCGCTCGTAGAGCGCGGCCGGCCGCGACACTGGACCGACGAACTCCCAGCGGTCCGTGAGCCCCGCGCTGCCGAGGATCGCCTGGACGCCGCGCCGAAAGGACGGCTCCATCGGCCCGGCGATGACGACTCGCAGGTGGTGCGCCGCTCCGCGACGCAGGGCTTCGACCCTGGCGTGCGCGGCCGCCAGGACGTCGAGCCCCTTGACGGTCACGCCGCGGCCGACGAACAGGAGGACCGTCTCGTCCCCCGAATGGCTTGCAGCCCCGTGCGCAAGCGGCGTCGCGGTAAAGCGGCGCGCGTCGTGAGCGACGGGGACGACGAAGATCCTCTCCCGCACCGCCTCGCCGAGGTGGCCCACGAGCTCCTCCCGCTGCCCGGGCGAGACGGCGAGAACGACGTCCGTCGCCTTCCTCGCCAGCACCCGCTCGATGCCACGCCACAGCGGAGCCCTCGCGCCGGAGACGCGCCGATCGAGCGAGTGGCCGTGGAACGTGTGAACGCGCAGCGGAGGCAGGCCGCGGCGCCCGAGGCCGCACCCCCCTGCGAGGCACGCGGCGAGCCGGCCGAGACCGCCCGCCTTCGACGTGTGCGTGTGAATCACCGTCGGCCGCAGACGTCTGAACGCCGAGGCCAGCGCGGCCAGCGCCCGGCCGTCGGCGACCGGCCGCGGGCTGCGCTTCATGGCGTCGACGCGCAAGACGGGAAGGTCGGGGTACTCGTCGAGGAGCTCTCTCGCCTCTTGCTCGTGACGGTCGGGCCTTCCGGTGACGAGCACCGTGCGCACGCCCTGGCGCGACATCCGGTCGAGCGCCGCGAGCACGGGGCGGGTCGGCCCCCCCAGGACGAGCCGGGTGATGACGTGCACGGCGATCGGCCGGGCTGAGACGGGCACGCGGGGCCTCGGAGAGCGCAGAGAGCTCGCGACGAACGGCGCACCCACCTTCTCAAATCCCCTCCGGTCGCGCATCCCCGGCCGGCCCGGGTGCGAACGGGATCGGACCCCTCCGAATCATCCAGAACGTAAACGTGACACTCTTCCTGCCGCCGCCATCGATTCGCCCGGCGGCCCTTGCCGGCCCACGCCTCCGACCTAGTTTCGACCAGAGGCCGCGAGACGGTCCGCGAGATCGCGGACGCGGGAATCGTGGCCGTCGAGCTCTCCGTCTACGCCATGGATGAGGCCGAGCACGATCGCGTCACTCGGATTCCCGGCTCGCTCGGAAAGACCCTGCGCACGGCCC
>Ga0224512_10005482_pt1 | contig 10438 bp, 9 predicted proteins | sample SF_May12_sed_USG_4_FD_169103 | JGI IMG/M metagenome (GOLD analysis project Ga0224512, IMG submission 169103) | Sediment microbial communities from San Francisco Bay, California, United States - SF_May12_sed_USGS_13 | ecosystem: Environmental > Aquatic > Marine > Sediment | place: USA: California...
GCGGGCCGCCTCGATGCAGTCGTCGTAGCGAGCCAGGTTTTGATACGACTGCGCCAGACGCAAGTTCATTTCACCGCTGTCGGACAGATCGGCGGCGCGAATCATCGCCGGGATCGCCAACTCGTCTTCCTGCGCGAGCTGCCAGGATTGCGCAAGAATTCGCCAGTTGGTCTCCGTCGACTCGATCGTGCCACTTTCGAGGCCATCAGCCATGATCCGCCCAGACTTCACGGGGATGTCGGCGCTCAGCAGAAGCTGCGCCAACTGCACGATTTCGTTGCTGCGCAAAAGCCAACCTGCCTCGAATGCGGTCTCCCACAGAGCAAGCTGACGCAGGTCGTCGCCTTCCTGGCCGTACATGGCAGAAAGCTGCACGAAGTACTCTCGCTTGGGCCAACTCTGAATGAGCGTACGCAGCGTGCCTATGACATTAGGATAATCCTCGAGCTCGTAATAAAAGACGTTGAGCAGGCGATACCAATTCTCCTGAACCGGCCGGTCCAGCTCCTCCGCTACGCGAATACCGTCGATAACCGTCGGAATACCGTTGGCGAATTGCTCGAGCGAGTAGAAAATCTGTGCCTTGAGGATATACGCGTCCGGGTTCGGCATATCCGTGATTGCGAACCATGTATCGAGCATCTCCAGGGATTCCTGGTACTGCTCTTGCTGAAAATAGAGTTGGCAGAGCGTGAAGCGAGTCGAAGTCTCCATACCGAGCGGAAGGTCCGGCTGCTCGAGCACCATCTCGTACGAGCGAATGGCCTCGCGGAAATTGTCCTGGCCGATATAAATGAACGCGTAGAAATTCCAGAGCTGCGCAACCTCATAGCTGTTGAGGCCCTGCATCTCACGGACCTCGGTCAGGAGCTCCATCGCGCATGTAATATCGTCCATCTCGGCACAAGCCTGCGCCTCGGACAAGCGCTGGTAGACACGCTCACGCATGGCCGGCGTCTTGCGAGTCTCCTGTGCGGCAGCAGCGCTTTCGCCCTCAGCCGCCTGCGTGCCCTGTGCGAATGCCGTGCCCGTGCCCAGCAGAAAGGCAGCGGCGGCGAACAGTGTCAAATGTGCGAAACGCAGCATTCTCGCCTCCCCAGGTATTAGTCTTGAATCTCGAACGTGATCTTATTGCGCACGCCGGGCACCTCGACAGCTTGACCGTCGATAACGCGGGGCTTGTACTTGAATTTCAAGGCAGCATCGACAGCCGCACGCTCGAAAATGCTGCTCGAAGATTCGATGGCGACCGCGTCCCGGGTCGTACCCTGTGGCGTGACCGTGAACTCGACGATCACGTAGCCTTCGAGGCCGCGAGTCAAAGCTCGATTCGGATAAACAGGCGCAACTTTGACGATGGGCAGATATTCGCCATCGCTGATTCCAAATCCGACGCCGCCAATATTTAGGCTAGCGTCCATGGCAGGCGCTCCCATCGAGACTGCCATCGAGTTGTCGAAGCTGTCTGCTTGATTCGGCGTTGGCATCTCCGGGGGCTGCTCGGGCTCCGGCGGCTTCTCCGGTTGATCGCGCTTGGATTCGATGACCTCGTTGCGCTCGACACGAACGAAATCCGTGACCCGAAAAGCCGTCGCGTCGGTCAAAGCACCGCGGCCGGTCGCGATGAGCAGCTGCATCACGAACAGCAAACCGAACGTTACGCTAGCCCCGAGTCCAATGGAGATGGCATACCTTGCAATCATCGTCTAACCCCCGCTCATGCAATACTTGACCATTCTAGGCATAGTCACCCGCCGAGGCAAATAGCCTATGTGGGCCCGATTCTAACACGCTTCTCAACCTTCCTCTGCCCCCTACGGAACAGCCGCAGCCAGCGTAATTTCGACAATTCCCGCAGCTTTTGCCGCATCCATCACGTTGATGACGTATTCATTGTACGATTCGTTGTCGGCCATAATCACGACGCCGCCTTCGGGATTCTCCGCAGCCAGGCGTTCGATCGAGGCCCGAACGCCCTCGGGGGGCACACTTCGCCCGTCAATCCAGATTTCGTTATTGGCCGTGACAGCGATGAAGATGCTGCCCGATTCTGGCGTGAACGCCGTCATCGCCTCCGGCCGATTGACCTCGACGCCCGGTTCTTTGACGAACACGGCCGTGACAATAAAGAAGATCAGCATGATGAACACGACGTCCAACATCGGCGTCAGGTTGATTTCAGCTTCTTCTTCCTCGCTAAGCTGCTCGGCGACTGAATCACGCATGTGCTGTGTTCCTCTCTAGCAGTGATCTAAATCACTGCGTTGCGATTGAGATATTGAAGACGCCGGCGAGACGAGAGGCATCCATGACCGTGACCAAGGTCTCTGCGCTCGAGGTGGCCGCCGTTTGGACCACGACGGGCCGCTCGGGGTCCTCGGCATGCAGGCGCTCGACGTTGGCACGAACGGCGCGCGGATCGACGATACGATTATCGATCCAAATATCGTCGGTCTCGTCGATGATGACGAGAATGGCGCCTTCCTCCTGCACGACTTGTGCCTCTGGGGTGTCCGGGCGATTGACGTCGAGGCCGGTCTCGCGAATGAAGGTCGCCGTAACGATAAAGAAGATCAACATGATAAAAACGACGTCCAGCATCGGCGTCAGGTTGATCTCGTTGTCGTCCTGCTCCTGCTTGAGGGCAGCTATGTGCTTTCTCAACGCACTATCCCCTGCTGAGCCCTGCCCAGCTGCTAATACCTAGTTGCTCGAGGTATAAACCAAAATACCAGACAGGTCAATGGTCCATCGTCATCTCGTCCTCGAGGAAATTCACGCTTCTTTTCGCTGTACGCGTCAGGATCGTCACGAAGAACACGCCCGACAACGCACCGACCATACCGGCCATCGTCGGCACCGTCGCACGCGACACGCCCGCGGCCATCGAGCGGGCGTTGCTCGTTCCCTGCATGGCCATGACCTCGAACACCTGGATCATGCCCGTCACCGTACCCATCAGGCCGAACAACGGGCACAAGGCCACGAGAGTCTGAATCATCGGCAACCCGAACTCGGCTGCCATTTTGGCGCGGGAGATCAGGCGCGCACGCACCATGTGAGCGTGCCATGACTTGCGCTCATTGCGGCCTTCCCATTCCGTCATTGCCGATCTGAGCTCTGCTTTCATTCCCGTACGGTAATAGATGAGGCGCTCGAGTATCAGGATCCACATGAAGAGAATCACGACACCGATGAGACGCAGAATTGGGCCGCCGAGTTCGAGAAAGGCTCGGATGGCCTCGTATGCATCGACTAGAGTTTGCATCGAGTAGGTCTCCGTCGGGAGCGAGACCGGGCCGGCAGCGTATGCCGGCCCGATACCCAAATCCCGTATCGACTAATGGGTCTTCTCGGATTGCTCCGCGACGATACCTGCGCTCTGCTCTTGGAGGATCTGTGTGATCTCCCGGCTACGACCACTCACGACCGTATGCAACAACACTGTCGGAATAGCGACGGTCAAACCGAGCACGGTCGTCACGAGGGCCTGCGAGATACCGCCGGCCATCGTCTGCGGGTCACCCGTACCGAACAGCGTAATCGCCTGGAAGGTGTTGATCATGCCGGTAACGGTACCGAGCAGGCCGAGCAACGGCGCGACAACGGAAATGACCTTGATAAACAAGATTCCGCGCTGCAATTTCGGCGTTTCCTTGAGTATGGCCTCGCCAAGCTTGAGCTCAAGTGTCTCCGTGTCCACCTGCGGGTTGTTGTGATACACCTGCAATACTCGACCCAATGCATTGCCCTTGTCCGGCGTATCGCGCTTGAGTTGCGCTTTGACCTTGCGTCCGGCAATCGTCAAGCTCAGCAGGCGCTCGAGTGCGAGCAGCACACCGAGAATACCGAGGCTGATGATCACGTAACCAACGATACCGCCCTGATTTACGCGCTCCTGGAGATTCGGCGTCTGCACGTACGCGGCGAGAATCTGGCCACGAGTCGGGTCGATACCGAAGCCGGCAAAAGTTCCCGGTGCCGCATTGAGTAGCGCGCTCGTGCTGTTCACGAAGCGGCCCTGCTCGGGCTGACGTTGCAGCTCGGAGACCGTGTTGGTCTCGGTGTTGCGCTGCAGGTATCGGCCGTCGGCAACCAGGGCAAAGGCACCTACTCGCACGATGTCCTCGACACTGATCTCGCCCTGCGTCGTAACGAGCTCGTAGTTCGGAATTCGCTTGACCTTGCCGAGCTCAGTCGCTTCGCGTTGCAGCTCGAACCAGAGTCGCTCGATCTCTTCGATCGAGGCGAGTTGGCTGCTCGAGCCCATCTTGGCGGCCAAATCCGTCAGGAATTGCTCGCGATCGGGATACTCGACGTTCGTGAACGAGTTCTGGAACTGCGCCCGCGCGTCACCTGCGACCTGCTGCAACACACCGAAAAGCTCACGCAAGGACCCGAGACGGGTATCGAGCTGCACCTGAACGTCGGCGATCAGGAGCTCATTCTCTTCGAAGCTCGTCTCGAGCGCCTCACTGCGCTGCTCCTCGCTGATCCGCTGATTGATAGCGTTCTGGAGGGTCTGTTGTTGCTGAGCCTGCGCCTGGCGGAACTGCTGCAGACGCTGCTGCTCCGCCTGATTATCCCTCGCACTGCCCTGCTCCACGCGCTGTAAGAGCTCGTCGAGGCTCATGGCCTCATTCTCCTGCGCCTGAACGCCGCCCATCGCGACGAGCATTGCCAGCATCGTGGCTGGCAGAATCCTAAAGTGCTTCATTAGCCTTCCTCCGGCGCGGCGATCGGTAACAGCAACAGATCGGGTCCGACCTGGTTGCGCGCAAGCCTCAAGCCCTGGCGAATCGAGTTACGGAACTCATTGCCGACGGGGACGAAATTCCTCGCTGCCTGGTCCCAGGCACCGGAGTTCTGGCCATCGGGTGTCTGGTAGAGCAACGCGACCCGGCCAATACGCAGAAAATCGACCTCACGAGCATTGCCGTCCAGTTCGAGCACCCCTGTATAAGCCTCGATTGTCCGACCGTACTCGTTCTCGATCTGCCAGGCTTCCATGACCACGCGGAATTTCTCCGCGGCCGTCACATCGGATCGCTCGAGCAGAGCGAGCAGATTGTCGACGCGATCCGTCCGCTCTTCCTCTAGAAACGGCATGTCCAGCGCGACGAACCGCTCCAGACCTTCGATCATGCGCGTCAGCAGCGGCAGAATCTGGCGCTCGATAACCGTTACGCTATCAATCGAGGTGCGTAGGTTGTCCAGCTCCCGATTCTGGTCTGCGATCTGCCTGTCGAGCAGAGTGTTGTAAACCAGGAGGCCATCGACCTCCTTCATTACCGAGCGATATTCCTCGGTAAGGTCCCGCGTCTCCTCCACCACCTCGTCGATGGCATCTTGGGCGACTTGCGCCTGTTGGATTCGACGTTCTTCGGCCGCGACGATCTGATCCACGGCCTGGCCGGCGACCATTTCCGCAGTGAAAATCGCGCCGAGCGTGCCAATCAGAAGCACCACGTTACGTTTCGCTATCATGCCTACTCCTCAAAACTCCTGGAGATCAATACTCAAATACTAGTTAGCGTCAGCAGGCTGAAGTGCCAGCGTTGGTCACTGTGTTCAATCAAGACTCCGCCCTTCAGCACACACGAACTAACTGCAGATTCATTTGTCTGAATCTTGCACGAGGTTCTCTACTGGTTATCCCAGACTTGCGATTGTCCCCCGAGTTCCTTCTTCTAGGTCAATCAAATTTTTATCGCTTCCTGCGCACACGCTAGGTGACGCAATAAGCTCGACCATCCCCATAGGCACCGGGTGCCCGATCGGAAGGATAGCGCAAAATCGGCGACGGGTGCTACTCGTAGTTAGTGAGCCCTGATTACACGGTGCCGACACCCAAGGTCTGCTTCCGGCATCGCGGGATACAGAGCACCCCTGCCGCGATGCCAGAGATGGCTTACGTCAAATCAGCCGCTTACGCACGGCTCGCCGGGATTTTTGTAGATTCGCCCTAATTCGTTGACATGGCTCGGCTTTTTCTCCATCATCCGCGCACTGTAAGGAACGTGACTGAGATGTTTAGGAACCACCGAGCCCTGCTCCTCGTCGACGTGCTGCTTAGCAACGGCAGGTGCGGGCGCGCGGGTTGACGACAACGAACCAACAAAACCCCGCACCCGAAAGGCTGCGGGGTTTTTTTTTGAGCGATCGATATGCGGTCGAGACGAGTTTGAGAATAAATGACTAGGGAGGCGAAGTGAGATGAAACTGTTTGTCGAGGCGGATGTTCAGCCAGAGGTGCTCGCGGGTGAGCGGATCGCGGTTTTAGGGTACGGCAGCCAGGGCCGCGCGCATGCCATGAATCTTCGGGATTCGGGCTTTGATGTCGTGATCGGACTGCGTCCGGGCGGCAAGACGACGGCGAAGGCGGAGAACGACGGCTTTCAGGTGCTGCCGCCGGATCAAGCCGTAGACGGCGCAGGCCTCATCGCCTTCTTGGCGCCCGATATGGTCCAGGCGAGCCTGTACGAAGCGATCGAATCGAAGCTGAAAGCAAACGCGACGCTGCTGTTCGCGCACGGATTCAATATCCATTACGGGCGAATCGAACCGCGTGACGACCTCGATGTCGTGCTCATCGCTCCGAAGGGACCCGGCGATCTCGTGCGTCGCCAATATGAAGCTGGCCGTGGGGTTCCCTGTCTCATGGCGGTTGCGCAAGACGTAACAGGCAACGCAAAGGCACGCGCCCTGGCCTACGCTCACGGCATCGGCGGAACTCGCGGGGGCGTACTCGAGACGACGTTTGGCGAGGAGACCGAGACGGATCTGTTCGGCGAACAGGCGGTGCTTTGCGGTGGACTCTCCGAGCTCATCGTGCGCGGATTTCAAACGCTCGTCGACGCCGGTTATCAGCCCGAAGTCGCGTACTTCGAATGTATGCATGAGGTAAAGCTCATCGTCGATCTGCTGCACGAGGGCGGACTGGCGAAGATGCACGAGTTTGTCAGCGAGACCGCGAAATACGGTGACCTGACGCAGGGCCCCCGCGTCGTGGACGAGCACACCGGGGAGCGCATGAAGCAGGTGCTCAAGGAAATTCAGGACGGTACGTTCGCGAACAACTGGGTAGCGGAATACGAGTCCGGCTTACCCGAGTACACCCGCCTCATGGAGGAAGACCTCAGGAGCCAGATCGAAACAGTCGGCAAGGAACTGCGCGGCCGGATGGCCTGGCTACGGGAGTGATGATTTTTGTTGGCAGCTAGATCTGCCGTTTTCGATAAGAGGAGATAGACCCATGAACGCAGCGAACGACAATCGAGTCGTTATATTCGACACGACATTGAGAGATGGCGAGCAGGCCCCCGGCTGCAGCATGACGCTCAATGAGAAGCTCCGTGTCGCCGCTGCGCTCCGGGATCTCCGCGTCGACGTCATCGAGGCCGGTTTTCCAGCTGCATCACCGGGTGATTTCGACGCCGTGCGGGAGATTGCCCAGACGATCGAAGGTCCGTCGATCTGCGGCCTGGCGCGCTGCAACCCGAAGGACATTCGCCGCGCTTGGGACGCCCTCAAGGACGCCGAGTGCCCGCGTATCCACGTGTTCGTCGCCACGAGCGAGATCCATCGCGAGCACAAGCTGCAGATGGCGAAGGATGAGATCATCCGCACAGCCGTCGAAGGCGTGCAGCTTGCACGTGAGCTCTGCGACGACGTCGAGTTCTCTCCGGAGGACGCCTCGAGAACGGAGCTCGAGTACCTGGGCGAAGTCGTCGAGGCCGCAATTCGCGCTGGCGCTACGACCGTGAACATTCCGGATACCGTCGGCTATACGGTACCCGGGGAGTTCTACGAGCTGTTCAGCTACCTGAAACAGAACGTCACCGGAATCGACACGATTCGCTTGAGCGTGCATTGCCACGATGATCTGGGCATGGCAGTCGCCAACAGCCTGGCCGCCGTGCAAGCCGGTGCGCGGCAGATCGAGTGCACGATCAACGGCATCGGTGAACGTGCAGGTAATTGCTCGCTCGAGGAAGTCGTCATGGCGATCAAGACGCGAGAAAATTTCTTTGGCGTCGAGACTGGTATCGACACAAAGCGCCTCTACCCGACCAGCCGAATCGTATCGACTGTCACAGGAATGCATACGCCGCGTAACAAGGCAATCGTTGGTGACAACGCCTTCGCTCACGAGGCCGGCATTCATCAGCACGGTATGATTCAGAACCGAGCGACATACGAGATCATGCGACCGGAGGATGTCGGCTTGTCACGGTCGAATCTCGTACTAGGTAAGCACAGCGGACGCCACGCGTTTCGCCAGCGTGTCGAGCAACTGGGGTTCCAGCTCGATGATGTCGAGCTCAACCGCTGTTTCGATGAGTTCAAGGCGTTAGCGGATCGAAAGAAGGACATGTACGACCGCGATGTCGAGGCGATCATCATGAACGCTGATAGCGGTAAGGCCGGTCCCTGGACCATCGATGAGCTGCATATCACGGCCGGAACAGGAACCGTCGCAGCCGCAGCTCTGCTGCTGAGGCATACGGATGGCCGCGAAGTTCGGGAAGCCGCCGAAGGTGATGGCCCGGTCGCGGCGGCGTTTAGGGCACTCGAACAGGCCACTGGTATCGATCTCGAGCTCACGAACTTCGAGGTGCACGGCGTTACCGTCGGCGACGACGCCCAAGGTGAGGTTACCGTGACCGTCGAATATAATGGGCAGAGCTTCCGCGGACATGCCCTGAGCACCGACATCGTCGAATCGGCGGCGATTGCGTATCTCGAGGTCATGAACCGGATCAGCCGCCGCGAGAACGCTGAGGCGCTCAGCGATACCGCGGGGACGGCCGCCACCGGCACACCATAATTAATAAAGGATCAGTCGGAATGCCTTTAAAAACCAGCAAGCTCATCTGGCACGATGGATCGCTCGTGCCCTGGGAACAAGCGACCGTGCACGTCTTGACGCACGCGCTGCACTACGGCTCGTCGGTGTTCGAGGGCATTCGAGTTTACAAAGGGAACGAGGGCTTGGTCGGCTTGAGGCTCACGGATCATATTCGGCGCATGTTCAACTCGGCGAAGATCTACTTCCTTTCGATTCCGTACTCAGTGGATGAGCTCGTCGCGGGCTGTAAGGACGTCGTGCTCGAGAACGCACTGTTCGACGGCGCGTACGTCCGTCCCGTCGCCTATCGCGGCTACGGTGAGATGGGCGTCGCCGGCGATCCCGACGAACCGGCTCGCTGCTCGATTGCGGCGTGGGAGTGGGGATCCTATCTCGGCGAACATGGCCTCGAGCGCGGCGTGGATGTCTGTATCTCCTCTTGGCAGCGTGTTGCACCGAATACCCTGCCGACGATGGCCAAAGCCGGCGGCAACTACCTCTCGAGCGCGCTCGTGACACTCGAGGCGCGGCGGCTCGGTTTTGCCGAAGGCATCGCCTTGAACAGCGAGGGATATGTCAGCGAAGGTGCAGGTGAGAACCTGTTCCTCGTGCAGGACGGCACACTCTATACGCCGCCCATATCCGCATCGATCTTGGCCGGGCTGACGCGCGACATGGTCATCAAGCTTGCTGGCTCACTCGGCCTGACAGTTCGCGAGCAGAATATCCCGCGTGAGATGCTGTATATCGCGGATGAAGTCTTCCTGACCGGCACGGCCGCGGAAATTACGCCCGTGCGCTCCGTCGACCGTAACCCAGTTGGCAGCGGCTCCCGTGGCCCGCTCACGCAGCAGCTGCAGGAACGCTTCTTCGGGCTCTTCGACGGATCGACGCCGGATCAATGGGGATGGCTCGAACTCATCGAGCCTGCCAGTTCGGCCGACCTCGGCCAACCGGCCGCCCTGTAACGTAAGCGACACCATGAAATACGCTCTTGCGACCGCCACGATGGCGTGCCGGTCGAATTGAGCTGAGGACCGACAGCAAATGAAATCCTTGTTCGATAAGTTGTGGGACGCGCACGTCGTCGTGCAGCAAACTGCCGATAAGCCGGCGATCCTTTACATCGACCTTCACCTCGTTCATGAGGTCACGTCTCCGCAGGCATTCGACGTCCTCCGTGAAAGGGGGCTAACGGTCAGACGACCCGACCGGACGCTCGCGACGATGGATCACTCGATCCCGACCGTGCCTATCAGCTCATTGAGCGAGCTCGATGTCGTCAGCGAGACGGCTGCCGCATACCAAATCCGGCAAGTCATGAAGAATTGCAGCGACTTCGGGATAGAACTCAAGGACTTCACGAGCCCGGATCGCGGGATCGTCCATGTGATCGGGCCGGAGCTCGGTGCGACGCAGCCGGGAAAAACCATCGTCTGCGGTGACTCGCACACGAGCACACATGGCGCCTTCGGTGCACTGGCGTTCGGCATCGGCACGACCGAGGTTGCCCACGTCCTCGCCACTCAGTGCATGCTGCAGCGAAAGCCCAAATCCTTCGCGATCAATCTGAACGGCACGCTGCAA
>Ga0224512_10005485_pt1 | contig 10434 bp, 11 predicted proteins | sample SF_May12_sed_USG_4_FD_169103 | JGI IMG/M metagenome (GOLD analysis project Ga0224512, IMG submission 169103) | Sediment microbial communities from San Francisco Bay, California, United States - SF_May12_sed_USGS_13 | ecosystem: Environmental > Aquatic > Marine > Sediment | place: USA...
GGGGCAAGGGATTGACGACAACGATGACTGTGACGACAAGGACGACTCACATGCTCGTCTCTGACCGTCCTCGCCCGTCTTGGACCGTCTCAGACCGTCAGTCGCTTAAGCTGACAGCTGTTAGCTTTACATCAACACTCACAGACGCGATAGGATCTCCATTATGAAACGACCCTGCTTCACAGCGACGCTTCTCCTACTCCTCGTCACCGCGTGCACGGCCGATCCCACCCTCCAGATCACCGCCGAGGGCATCATGGCGGACGTCGAGGCCTTAGCGGCTGACAGTATGGAAGGCCGCGCGCCCGGCACCCCGGGTGAGACACGGGCGGCTAGCTACATCGCAGGACGCTTCGAAGAAATCGGATTGGAGCCAGCCACCGGCTCGTCCTTCCTGTTGCCCATCGAGCTGGTCGGCATGAAGAAGGACGTGGGCCGGTCGTCACTCACAATCCGCGGGCCGATGGGCGCCTTGCCGGTGATGAACGACCGCAACGTGACCTTCTGGTCGACCGCCGAAAAGGAAACCGTCGACCTTCGAAACGTGCCGCTGCTGTTCGTGGGCTACGGTGTCGAGGCACCCGAGCACGAGTGGGACGACTTCAAGGGGGTCGACGTCTCGGGCAAGGTGCTCCTGTTCCTCAATAACGATCCACCTATCGTGGAGAGCGGGCAGGCGCTCTTCGGCGGCGAGGCTCGGACCTACTACGGCCGCTGGACCTACAAGTTCGAACAGGCAGTGAAGCACGGCGCAGCTGGCGCCGTGGTGATCCACACCACCCCGTCGGCGAGCTACCAATTCAGTGTGATTGGGAACACCGGTTCCCGTCGCCTCTGGCAACGCACCTACAAGCTCGATTTTCTGTCTTGGATCGATTCGACCCTGACGGAGCGCATCGCCTCGTCGATGGGCACGTCGCTGAACGGCCTGCTCGAGATGGCGGCAAGCCGTGACTTCCGCCCCCGTGACACCGGTTACCGCATCACGGCGCACATCGAGACCGCCATCGAACGGGTGGAGGCGTACAACGTGGCAGGGCTCCTGCCGGGCAGCGACGTCGAGCTCGCGGCGCAGTACGTGGTCTTCACTGCGCACTACGACCACCTCGGCATGAACCCGGCACTCGACGGCGATGACAAGATCTACAACGGGGCGCTGGACAACGCGCTGGGCATTGCGGCCCTGCTGGCCGCCGCACAGGCGGCCATGGAAACGCGCCCTCGGCGCTCCCTCATGTTCGTCGCCGTGACGGCGGAAGAGGGGGGCCTGCTCGGCAGTAGCGCGTTCGTCGCCAAGCCGCCAATCCCACGCTCACACATCGTCGCCAACTTCAATGTCGACTCGCCGCAATCGTTCGGCGTGACGCGCGACGTCGCTGCGATCGGCATCGACATGAGCACACTCGGCACCACGTTCACGAGCGTGGGAGAGGAATACGACCTGAGGGTCGCCGGCGATCCCAACCCCAACGCCGGAAGTTTCTACCGGTCGGATCAGGTGAGCTTCGCCAAGGCAGGTATCCCGGCACTCTACCTCCAGCGGGGCACGGATTTCGAGAAGCAACTCGACTTCGATCCCGCGGAATTGCGCGACCGTAACTACCACCAGGTCACCGACGAGATCCTCCCCGAGTGGGACCTCGAGGGAACCGCGCGCGACATGCGGATCCTGTTCGAGACGGCCCTCCGCGTCGCCAATGCCGACGAGCAGCCGCGCTGGGTCCCCGGCAACGAGTTCGAAGAGGAGTGGAGGGAGTTGTACGGGAGGCAGTAGGGGCAGGAGACTGACGACATAGACGACGAAGACGACGGTGACGACAGAGATGACTGAAAGCGGGCCGTCGGCCGTGAGCCTTCAGCCAGGAGCCAGCAGCCAGCAGCCTTCAGCTGTCACTGGTTGCCGTCGCCCGTCACATCTCAGCGCCCCCGACAGCTTCAAAGGCTGACGGCTGACGGCTGATTGCTGAGGGCCCTGAGTCGCCTCAGTCGTCTTGCCTTTCATAGCCTCTCATCGCCGCCGCGACAGCGGCCTCTCATCGCCCCTCATCGCCTCTGATCGCCGGGGTTAGGGAGGAGCGGAGGGGCGACCGCCACAACAAGCCAATCTTCCTGGTCGGCGCGGCGGTCATCGATGAAGGTCGAATCCTGTCGGATAACGCGGAATCCGGCCGCCTCGAGCTCACTTACGACAATCCCGATGGCGATGTCATGCTGCTGCGTCTGGCGGCGGCGCGACTGCTGGGGGTAACGAGGTGGATTGTCCACGATGACCAGGCGCCCATCTGGACGGAGCGCACGCCGAATCCCAGCGAGCATCGCCTCGTAGTCCCGCATCTCGTGGTACGCGTTGACGATGAGCACCCCGTCGACCGACTGCGGCGGGAGCATCGGATCGTCACGCTCGCTCACGATAGTCTCGATATTGGTGAGCCCCGCGCGCGCGGCGTCCTCACGCAACTCGTCCAAGGCGTCATCATCGATATCGACCGCGATCACGCGCCCCGTCGGTCCCACCCGTGGGCTCAACCGGAAGGTGAAGAACCCCGACCCCGCACCGACATCGGCAATTCGGTCTCCCTCGGTCACAGCCAGCGCCTCGAAGATTGCATCCACCCGCTGCCAGCCGTCCCGTGTCGTGCGGCCGACCTGGGCGTGGAGTTCCGCGGGAGACAAGAGCAGCGGGAAGACGGCGACGAGGAGACAGACAGTCGTATGCGACTGGCGGCGGCCAGGGCGCGATGGCTCACAGCCGACGGCTGATGGCTGATGGCCGCTAAGTCGTCCATGTCGTCTCAGTCGTCGTGTTCTCATGGTCACAATGTGACCCCGCTGGCTCTACACGGGTAGTATTCACAGACCCATGCGAACTCCGATTCTCGCCCTCGTGGCCCTGCTCTGCTCAGTGAGCGCCTGTACCGACCCGCCAACGGCGTCGGACATCCAGGGAATGTGGGGTGGAGAGCACATTTCGCTCACCATCACCCCCGCGGGGGCGACCTTGGAATACGACTGCGCGTATGGGGCCATCGACGAACCGCTCATTCCGCAGCGCAGCCGATCATTCGATCTCACGGGTACACACGTCCTGGAACACGGCGGCCCGATTCGCCAGGACGAGGAACCGGACATCCACCCGGCGCGCTACACGGGTCGGATCGACGGCCGATTGATGACGCTCACCGTCACCCTCACCGACTCCGATCTGACGATCGGAACGTTCCGGCTGGTGAAGGGCGCGTCGCCGCGGCTGTTCAAGTGTCTGTAGAGTAGGACGGGCAAGGACGGTCCGGGACGGTCTGAGACGAGTGTAATGGCCCTCGACCGTCTTGGACCGTCATCGACCGTCCCTAACCGTCCTGCCGTTCCAACTTCTTTCTCAGCCTCGCCAACTCCTTGAGCCCCGCCTCGTCGACCGTCGGGAACGCAAGGTCCAGTGACGCCAAGGCCTCGACGATAGCCGCGGCCACCACGACACGCGTGAACCATTTGTGGTCCGCCGGCACAACGTACCACGGGGCGTCCGCTGTCGCCGTGTGTCGGATCGTCTCCTCATAGGCGTGCATGTACTCGTCCCAGTGCTCGCGCTCGTCGACGTCGCTGACTGAGAACTTCCAGTTCTTCTCGGGCTCGTCGATGCGGTCGATGAACCGTTGCCGTTGTTCATCCTTGGATACGTTCAAGAAGAACTTCCGGATCGCGACGCCGTTTCGGGTGAGGTGGCGCTCGAGATCGCAGATGCTCTCGAACCGCTCGGTCCAGATGTCGTCCGTCACGAGTTGCGGCGGGAGCTGCTGGCCCTGGAGAATGCCCGGGTGGACCCGCACCACGAGTGTTTCCTCATAGTACGAGCGATTGAAGATCCCGATCCGTCCGCGTTCCGGTAGACGTTTGACACAGCGCCACAGGTAGTCGTGGTCCAGCTCCTCCTTGCTGGGCGCCTTGAATGAGAACACTTGGCAGCCCTGCGGATTGACGCCGGACATGACGTGCTTGATCGCACTGTCCTTCCCTGCCGCGTCCATCGCCTGGAACACCAGGAGCAGCGCCCATTTGTCCTGCGCGTACAGCATCTCCTGGAGTTCAGCCATCGCCTTGATCCCGCCCTTGAGCATCTTCTTGGCTTGCGGCTTGGCTTCCGATTCGAGGTCGCCCGTGTCACCAGGATCGAAGTCCGACAACCGGAACTTCGCGCCCTGCGTGACTCGATACGGCGCGGAGAGCTCATGGGCCTGTTTCAGGAATGTCTTGGGTTTCATTGCGTCACCTGTCGTGTCTCCGAAGAGTAACAAGACGGTCCCAGACGGTCTGAGACGGTCAAGGACGATCAACTGTCCTCTCCCGGTCTTGGACCGTCCAGGACCGTCTTGCAGCGTCCCGGACCGTCTTACCTCAGAACCTTACCTTCATGAACTGTACGCCGAATCCCCCTGATCCTTGCGCGGGGATCACGGGAAGCGGCTTCACGGCCGGTTCGAACGACACGCGTCCCGACTGAACTCGCTCATTGTAATCCTCGGCGTCACTGATGGCCGTCAGGATGCTCCAGATGCTGTTGGCCACGTACACCGCGCCGAGTCCGGCCACGACCGAGAGTCGCGCCCCGTCGTTGTCGAAGTCGCAGAAGCCGTCGTTGTCGCAGGTGACGAGCAGTGGAACGGCTACGCCCACCGCCACCGCGCCGATCGCGAGGTGCCGAGTACCATGGCCGCTGTTGCCGGCATAGTACGAGCCGACACCCGGCCACACGAGCCAGCTCAAGAGCGCAGCGAGGGTCGGGCTCTTTCCTCCCCGCGCCTGCACGGCTACCGGCGAGGCCTCGCCAGGAGTGTGCGGGTTGAATGCCAATGGCAGCTGCTGCGCCGCGAGCGCCGACGGCGTCACGACCAAGAGGAGTGCGAACAGGATACCGGTGCGAGACATAGTGTTTCCGTGCCTCTCAAAAAGACTGTCCTGCCGCAATGTCGGCGGGATTCCACCGCCGATGGTACGGCCACTTCAGGCGGCGCTGAGTGGACGTGGCGGGGAAATATATGGGGGCTTGGCAAAAGGGGCAGCGGGGGGTAGCCAGACGACTTGGACGACTGAGACGACGAAGACGACTGGGACGGTCTAGGAAGGTGACGGTCGAAAATGGCCAAGGACGGTCAAGGAAGGAGACGGTCGAAGACGGCCGAGTATGGTCAAAGACGATCGAGACCCATGACCATCGTCTCAGACCGTCGTCGTCTGTCCTCGACCGTCATCCCCACCCACACAAAAACCCCGCGACCGACAGGCGGCCGCGGGGTGTGTTTGTGTGGGTGGGCGTGCCCTACTGATTCATCGACAGATCCCACACGTAGTCCGCGTGCGAATCACAGATGGCGCCAAACTCGCGCAACAGCTCGGGCTGCTTCGCATCGAGGTCTTCCCACAGCATGTCCCAGTACTTGAGGATGCTCTTGTAGTCTTGGCCGTCGAACACTAAGGCGCGGCGGTACCGTCCACCCACGCTGTGCTGGAGCCAGGACCAGGAGTTGACGTGGCCCGCCGCGACGTGGCTGTTCAGAATCGGCGCGAACACGTTCTCCATGATCTCATCCGCCTGGGCCTCACGGCTGTCACACACCTGGTAGCTCGAGAGCCCCGCTGACGGCCGGTCCTGGATCGACTCCGAAAGCGGCTCTGAGCCTACCACCGACGTCCAGATGTAGTCGTCGTGCGACCCGCAAATCGTGTTGAACTCGCGCGCGCGCGCGGCATGGTTGGCTTGGACGTCCTCGATGTACTCGGCGCGTGCGTCGATGATCGCGTCACGATCGGTGCCGACCATGTAGTTGATGCGGCGCCAGGCGCCTCCGGCCCAGTGGCGACCCCAGCCGAATCCCGAAATCCGGCCAGCATCCACCTGCTTCTGCATCAGCGGCTTCATGACCTGCGTGTAGATCGTGTCCGCGCGGGTCTCTCGCGTCATGTCACAGCGATGATACGCGGCGAACACATACTGCGTGTCGTCCTGTGCCTGGACCGCGGGCGCCAAAAAGAGTACGGCACCGGCCAGGACGAGCAACTGACGAACTTTCATCAACACCTCCATTGTGGTGACAAGGGCTCTTCGGGGACCTCGTGTGCGTCCGTCGCTTCAGACGGCTACGAAGAGCAGTGGGCAGAATTGCGAATCTGGATTTCGGAATGTGCGCGGCGGAATATGTCGCCCGGTCCTCCATCCTGCAAGCCGTTGCCCCACAAATACTTAACGCATGCAACTAATCCTGACTATTGCACTCCCCTTTTCTGCCTGCATGTTTGATTCAACACCCTTATGGTGCCGGTTCGGTTTCTCGGTTCGATACAGCCCGCCTGTGTGTCCCTCCGGTCTCTCGACTGCCGCCTAACGTCTTGGACTGTACTCCATCCTCCCGAGGAGGCGTTCCATGATCAGCAGTCACGCATCACGTCTGTTCACCGCACTCAGATCGCCGTTCCCCTTCATCGCCGGCGTCGCGCTGGTATGTGCCGCCTGTAGCGACCAAACCGCGCCTGTCGACCCGATCGATGAGTCGGTGGACGGCATCGCCGAGATTCAGGATCTCCCGGAGTTCCACCGCGGCTGGGGCAACCCGGTCGTTCGGTTGGCGTTGGCACGCGCGGTCCTCACAGAGGTTCAAGAAATCGAAGTTCCGGGAATCGGAGTTGTCCAGCCAGCCTTTTCGGGTATGCGCACGCACAGCTTCGTTGCCTACCAGCGTCAGGATGACGCGGAATCGGACGAGAAGGGTGCTCGCGGCTGGACGCGGCTCAACCAACGTGGGAATGAGGGGAGCCAGTCGGTCTATACGCGCGGTCGCGTCGTCTGCATGAACAAGCTCGAAGACGCGAACCTCGTGCTCATCGCCGATGAGACGACCCAACGGTCAGGCGACCCAGTGATGGGATCACCTTTTGCTCCTCCCCCGACCGAGGACGACGATGGCACTGTGTGGGCCATTCGGGACAACGGCCGCGGCCCGCTCGCCGACCCGGATCAGATAACCTTCAGAATCTCCACCTTGAAGGCCGTCGCAAAGGGCATCTGCCAGGCCCCGCCTGCTCAGCTCGTCGGACTCGCACAGGCAATTCTGCTCGAAATAGAGCGAGGTTTCATCAAGGTGATCGGTTAGGCACCGCGCAGACGGACAAGAGGGGCGGCTCGTTCTGGGCCGCTCCTTTTCTGTTGTATCTGCAATGATCTGCAAGGCGATAGGTGGGCGAAGATGCCGCTATCGCGGCGGGCGATGAACAGCTGTCGCTCTCGCGACGGCGATGGGCTAACGGCTGACGGCTGAAAGCTGAAGGCTGAAGGCTGATACTCACAACTGAAAACCGCTAACTTGTCCCCATGACCAAGCCGCTCATCATCACGACCATCGTCTTCGCGCTCGTGAGCGTGCTCTTCTTCGGCATCGCCGTGTGGTCGCTCAAGAAGAAGCGCATCGTTGGCACGGCGGGACACACGCTCCTTGGGCTCCTGTTGTTGTCGATCTCGGCGCTGTTTGCGACGCTCACCCTCTCCACCCAGGGCTATCGAGCCCTGACCCGGGAAGAGGTGGCGGCGGTGATAACCACACGGCGACTCGACCCGCAGCGGTTTCAGGCGACGGTGCGGTTTCTCGACGGCCGCGACACCACGTTTCTCCTGTTGGGCGATGAGTTCTACGTCGACGCGCACATCCTCAAGTGGAAGCCGATCGCGAATATCTTGGGGCTCCACACCGACTACGAGCTGGACCGGATTTCCGGCCGCTACGCGGAGCTCGCGAGCGAGCAGACAGAGCCCCGCACCGTGTTCGCCCTCTCGCGCGAGAAACCGCTTGACCTGTTCCATCTGCGCCGACGCCACCCGCTGCTCGGTGCGCTGGTGGACGCCGAATATGGCTCCGGCACGTTCATCGCGACGGACGACACCATGGAATTCGAGGTGCGGGTGTCGACGAGCGGACTGTTGGTGCGCAAGAAGACCGCGTCACCACGTTAGCGCACACGCCGATCATCCCACACGGAACGTCCCGCCGGCAGCGGGGTGATGAACAAGACCCGCACATCATCGGAGGTAGCCGCGTGTACAAGTCGTCCATCATTGCCGGAACAGCGCTCGTGGTCCTTGGGCTCGGTGGCAACATCGCCTGCACGGACGACGACCCCGCCGGTCCGTCCAACGCGCCGGCGAACCACACGGTAATCAACGACGGCGTCCCTCATGCCCCGGGGCTCAACGATCCGACCCAGAATTGCACGTCCTGTCACGGCGCGGATCTCCGCGGCGGCCCGAATGGTCAGCCGTCCTGCTTCGCCTGTCACGGACAGAAGTGGCCCTAAACAGCGATTAGCCAATGGGGGTCAAGCCACGCCGTCCGGCACGCGATGCCGATCCCGCCCGGCATTACTACGTCTACGTCGTGAGGCTGGATGGCACGATCCTCAACCACCGTGCGTTCCGCGACGCCAACCCGCAGCATCACCCGCTCAAGGCGTGCGTGTACGTCGGCATGACCGGCGTCGCACCTGAAGCACGTTTCGCCCAACACAAGCGTGGCTACAAATCAGCACGCTACGTGCAACGCTATGGGCTCAAGCTGCTTCCCCACCTTTACGAGCAGTACAACCCGATGACGTACCGGCAAGCCGTTGACCAGGAACGCTCCCTCGCCGACCGACTGCGTCGTCAGGGGTTTGGGGTGTGGCAGAACTGAGAGAGGGGGCAGGAGGGGCAGAGGGGGCAGGAGACCGACGACACAGACGACTGGGACGACGGCTGAAGACCGACGACTGGGACGACTACGACGACTGTCGCGTTCGCGACAGCAATGCAGTGAAGGCCGATGCCAGGCGATGGGGGCGCGATGCGCTGAGGGCTGAGTGCTGAGGGCTGAGGGCTGAGGGCTGACGGCGGCAGGGCTGCAAGGCGGCAGTCGTCGATGGCGTCTACGTCGGCTCACCCCATGTGGAACCTCCGGGAGTGCCCAGACGTACTCTTGAAGACACGCTTGGCCGGGATGCGACAGCCCTGCGATCATCCGCTTGAACCCTGAGGAACCAACGATGCGTCGAAAAACCCAACTCACCGTCATCAAGTCGGGGCTCCTCACGGCCGCCCTGTTCGTACTTGTCATACCGCACGCGACGGCCCAGGAGGACCACGCTCCCTACGTCATCGGCACCAACCGGCAGCTTCATTCGGAGGTGTTAGGAGAGGACCGGCCGGTGATCGTTCACCTTCCCCAGGGCTACGAGGCCGGCCAGCAGCGCTACCCGGTGATGTACCTGCTCGATGGTGACGGCCACTTCCATCACACGACCGGCATCACTGACTTCTTGACGCAGCAGGGCTACATGCCTGCCATGATCGTCGTCGCCATTCCAAACACTGACCGTACCCGTGACCTCACGCCCGAACCGGATGCCGAGTGGGCTGAGCAGGCACCAACCGCTGGTGGGGCCGACGATTTCCTCCGGTTCCTGAGTGACGAGCTGATCCCCTGGGTGGACGGGCGGTACCGTACGGCGTCGTTCCGCGTGCTCGTCGGGCATTCGTTCGGCGGACTCTTCGCCGCGTACGCACTGCTGGAGCGGCCCGAGGTGTTCGACGCGTACCTCTCCATCAGCCCGTCGCTCTGGTGGAACGACCGTGCCCTGGTGGAGCAGGCCGAGGCCACAATCGAGCAGCAGCCCTGGGACGGCCGCTTCTTCTACATGACGATGGCCGACGAGGACGGCGACATGCTCCCGGCCGCTGCCGCATTCGCAGCGGTGCTCAAAGCATCGGCTCCCGAGAGCTTCGAGTGGCAGTTCCACTGGATGAACCATGAGACACACGGGTCGATCCCGCACCGGACCACATATGACGCCTTAGAGTGGCTCTTCATGGAATACCGGGCGCCGGCCGACCTCACGGCGCTAGGCGTAGACGGCCTGGAGCGCCACTACGCCATGCTGTCCAAGCGCTACTACGAGATGGACGTTCCCGAAGCCATCATCAACCGGCTTGGGTACCAATACCTCGGGCAGGGGAACGTACCGCACGCCATCGAGGCTCTCCAACTCAACGTGGAGAGGTTCCCCGAGTCAGCCAACGTGTACGACAGCCTGGGAGACGCCTACGATGCGGCGGGCAAGTTCGACCGAGCGCTCGAGAACTACGAGCGTGCCTACCGCATGGCGCAAGCGACGAACCACCCGTTCGTGGCGACCTATCGCAGCAACTACGAGCGACTCGTTGAAAAGGTGGCGGCGCAGCGCTGAGGCGGCGGCAGGGCGGCAGGAGGGGCAGAGGACGAGAACGGTCATGGAGGATGGAGGAGCACCAGTCGTCTTGGACCGTCCTTGGCCGTCTTAGACCGTCCAGCTCAAGGCTGACGGCCGACGGTAGACGGCTGATAGCTGACCGCCGACTAGTACCCCCCCCGCCGAAAGAACGCC
>Ga0224512_10005486_pt1 | contig 10433 bp, 8 predicted proteins | sample SF_May12_sed_USG_4_FD_169103 | JGI IMG/M metagenome (GOLD analysis project Ga0224512, IMG submission 169103) | Sediment microbial communities from San Francisco Bay, California, United States - SF_May12_sed_USGS_13 | ecosystem: Environmental > Aquatic > Marine > Sediment | place: USA: California...
GCATTTGATCGTTCGCTCACCCTGTTTAAGGAGATCGGCCAAGACGATCTACCAAGATTAACAGGATTTGACCTCGAATCTTTCAGTCTGGCACAAAGCAGTCATGTAGCCTGGTATCTGGGATATCCAGACCAGGCGAAAAAACGCAGTGAGCTGGCTGTAGCAAGAGCTGATGAGGTCAAGCAACCTTTTAGTAAGGCTATGAGTCGTTTCTTGGCCTCGTTTGTTCTGATGCTAAGGGGTGAAGTGGAAGGCACGTTAGAAATGGCCCGAGAGGGTTTAAGAATAGCCGAAGAATATGGAATTCAGATGTTTGCAAATGAAATTCGGACTCCCTACGGCGGAAGCCTGGTACTATCGGGTGATCACGATGAAGGCTTTATGCAAATGCATCAAGCCATTGATTGGAGATTAAGTAATAAGATGTTTGCTGCTCACTACTTACATACACATATACTCATCCAGCTCTACTGTGATCTTGGCAAGACTGAGGAAGGCTTGCGATTGGTAGAAGAGGTGATTCAAATGCAGCAAAGGACTGAGGACGAGTTGGCTTTGTCGGAAATTTTCAGATTAAGAGCAATGCTTCAGATGCAAAGTGATCTCAATACTCAACCTCTCCTGATACTATCAGATCTTGAAAAATCAATAAAGCTAGCTAAACGACAAAAGTCAAAATCATTCGAACTCCGCGCCGCAAAGGATATGGCTATGTACTTGATGACAAAGAATGAAAATGAAAAGGCTCTGGAATACTTGCAACCGGTTTACGACTGGTTCAGTGAAGGTTTCGATACTAAGGATCTTAGGGAATCTGCTGCCTTATTACAAACCTTGAAAAATACTGCAGCATCAGCATGAAAATTCAAAAAATCAAATAAAAATGAAGACAACAACCTATCCAGAAAAGACCCGTGAAATGCACAACCATCATTTCGACTCGACTATTTGGAATGATTTCAAATTCAGGGATGATGATATCATCATAGCTACCTACGCCAAATCTGGCACTACCTGGATGCAGCAGATCATTTCTCAGCTGATTTTTGCTGGTAAAGAAGGATTGCCCGTAGCAGAAATGTCACCTTGGCTCGATCTTAGGGTTCCGCCTGCACCAGTAAAACTAGAAGCTGTCGAGTCGCAAACTCACAGAAGATTTATAAAGACCCATCTTCCTGTTGATGCGCTGGTGTTTTCCCCCAAAGCAAAATACATCTATATCGGACGTGATGGTCGAGACATAGTCTGGAGCATGTACAATCACCATTCTGCTGCAAATGAAAAATGGTACGATGCACTTAACAATACACCTGGTCTGGTCGGACCACCAATTGAAAAGCCCATTGACAATATCCGCACCTATTTTCTGGAGTGGCTAGATGGAAATGGATATCCTTGGTGGCCTTTCTGGGAAAATCTAGCGTCCTGGTGGGCAATCAAGGATCTTCCCAACGTAAAGCTGGTACATTTTGCCAATCTAAAGAAAGACATGGAAGGGCAAATCAGGGAAATAGCAGACTTTCTGGAAATCTCCGTTGATCCGGATAAGTGGGACGACATTGTGACCCATTGCAGTTTCGAATATATGAAGGCAAATGCCAGCGCTAGTGTGCCGCTTGGTGGCATCTTCTGGGATGGTGGCGCTAAGACATTTATCCACAAAGGAGTGAATGGCCGTTGGAAGGATGTGCTAACGGAGGAAGACAAGGAGAAGTATATATCAATGGTAGAAGAGAATCTTGGCAAAGCCTGTGGTCAATGGCTCATGACCGGTGTGATGGAATGAAGTTCACAACCCAGCCGCAAAGCCATTGGATATACCCTGTCCTGAGCCTCGGGATAAGCTACTAAGAAATGAAATTGTTCTTTCGTAAAGCTACACTGCTTCTCCTTAGTGCTCATACCATTATGGCCGCTGCCATTGTAGCTCCGGGCTTGCCCGAGATTGCTCTTTTTTTTTCTGATACCGACGGTGCCGAATTGTTATCAAAGATGATTTTAAGCCTACCGGCGATCTTTATCGCAATCAGTGCTCCGCTGGCGGGAAGGTTCATAGATCGACATGGTCGTTTAAGATTGCTCTATGCAGGATTATTGATCTATGTGATCAGTGGCACTTCAGCATTCTACCTGAATGATTTAATTCACATCCTGGTTGGCCGGATCTTCTTAGGGATATCCATTGGCATTATCATGACAGTAACTTTGACCCTGATTGGAGACTATTTTCAAGGCCAGGGACGTCAACGATTCCTGGGGGCGCAAACTGCATTTATTGGCTTTGCTGGCATAGCTTTTCTGGCGCTAGGCGGTGTTCTGGCTGACTTGAATTGGCGCTATCCCTTTCTAATCTATCTCGTGCCCCTCGCTATCATTCCATTGGTGATGTTCTACTTGGAAGAACCAGAGATCGAAGTTTCTAAAGTATCAGCAAATCGTATGCGAATCAATCCATTGATCAGGTTGATTTATTTCACCGCCATATCTTTCATGATTCTATTCTATATCATCCCGACTCAATTGCCATTTCTTTTGCAAAAGATAGGGGTGCAGGATCACACAGTTTCAGGTGTGGTCTTGGGCGTAAATGCATTAGGAGTTGTTTTATCCTCCCTATTCTATCATCGAATCAAAGGTTCGTATGACTACTCTAGGATATATGCAATGTCTTTCCTCGTGATGGCACTAAGCTACTTGGTTGCCGCCAACACTTCATCATTGATAGTCATTCTGGCAACCATGTTGTTTGCCGGAGCCGGCTTTGGTTTGATCATACCCAATACTAACCAGTGGCTGATCGAACTCTCACCAGACATGCATCGAGGACGTAACCTGGGTATCTTACATGCATTCATGTTCCTGGGACAATTTCTTTCTCCGCTGTTGATGGAACCGATTGTTTTGTGGCAAGAACTTTCGTCAGTATTTCTGCTCGCATCAATCCTACTAGCTGGATTAGCTGTTGCTTTTGCTTTTTTTCGTTCAAAGTTGGGTAAAATGGATCGGGTCTATAGTCAGATGCTGAAGAGAAGATAGAAGGTGGTTGTCCCCCGATGAATTGATTATTGGAACCTAGTCAGTTGCTCCAGTAAACCTCTTCACCATAGGCAACCTTTTTATTGGGCAGTGTAATTTCCTTGTCTTGGGCATACTGCTCCCAATCTTTTGACAGTTCCAGCAATTTGTCGGGTTGATATGCTGAAAGCTCTTGCAGCTGGAGGGGATCTGATTGAAGATCATACAATTCCCATCTATTCTTTCCGTACGGTTCTTCAATCCATTCTGCTTTCCATCTGCCCTTGCGAACCCCTTTTCTACCATAAAGCTCCCAACAAAAGGCCTCTTCTTGCTTCCTAACTTCAGTTTGCATGCCTTGCAACCACGGCAACATACTCTTGCCATCGATGGGGTAAAATGGGGACTCAGGATCACTGTCGGCAGGATGTTTTACTTCGATAAGATCCAAAATGGTGGGAGCTAAGTCCATCACCGACAACACGCCATCATATACACCACTTTCCAAACTCCAGGGATATCTGATGATCACGGGGCTTCGAACTCCACCCTCAGAGGCGAATCCTTTATACCAGCGTTGGGGCGAGCTTACCTGTGCCCAAGAAGGTCCTGTAAAAACATAAGAATTGGTCCTGCCCATATTCTGAAAACTGGTATCACAATTTTCATTTACCCAGGCTTCTGTATCCAGAATTCCCAACACATTGTTGCCTTCAGCTCCATTATCCGACAGGAAAACGATAAACGTGTTTTCATAAAGCTCTCGGGTCTTCAGATAATTCAAGACTCTCCCAATGGCCTGGTCCATTCGTTCCACCATAGCTGCATAGATCTCCATGGCTCGGGATGAACGGCGCTTCTCCCCTGGCGTGAGGTCCATCCATGGTTTTACGTTAGGGGAACGAGGAGGCGGTGATACTTGCTTTGGAATAATTCCCAAATCCTTCGCCCTTTCTATGCGTTCTACCCCAATATCTTCATAACCCTGATCGTAGACGCCAGAATATAAATCGAGATCCGTTTCTGGCACTTGCAGGGGCCAATGTGGCGCCGTAAAAGCTAAGTAGGCAAAAAATGGTTTCCGCCGATTGACACTCTCTTCTATATAATCGATTGCCTTTTCGGCATAGAAATCTGTAGAATAAAAACCATCAGGAAGAGAGTCCAGCTTTCTTCCATCTTCTACATAGAGTGATTCATTGTAAAAGGAAAACAGCAGCTGCATATCTTCAAAATGACCTGCTCCCCCTTGTAGTAAAGTAAAAGACCGGGCAAAGCCCCTTTTATCCGGCCATAAAGTCGAATCAACGGCCGGATAGGCTTGGTGCCACTTCCCGGCTATAGAGGTATGATATCCTGCCTCCTGAAGTAGTTGGGAAACCGGAACCACATCGAAATTTAGATGTCCTTCATATCCTCTCAGGCCAACCTGGTTTGGTGCCCAGTCACCCTCCATGGTGCCATAGCCACACCGATGATTGTCAACTCCTGTCAGCAACATAGCTCGGGTGGGTGAACATACCGGACTCGTATAGAAAGAGGTTGCCAGTATTCCTTCAGCTGCCAGACCATCCAAATTAGGTGTTCGGATCTCGCCTCCCAAACAGCCAAGATCAGTGTACCCAAGATCATCAGCCAGGATCAAAAGGATATTTGGTCTCTTTGTTTCTAAAACTTCATTTTTATTGCAAGCATGACCGAGAATGGTCAGAACAATCAGGGTCAGCATGGATCTCATGTCCTTTAAGATAGTGAATAGCCCTTTTCATTAATGCAGTCATATCGGGCATATTACCACTTATTTTGTCGCGCCTTGTGACCTTCATCAGTATGCCCCTTGTCTAGGATCATTGACTCTAACCCGCATAATCACTACCCTCTTGAGCGGAAGAAATTAAAGGTCAAAAATGGTGGGTTTATTAATCTTGTTCATCGTACTAATCTTGGTTGCTTGGATATTAATTGCGCCCCTGGAATTGCACATCAATTCGACGAAAAATCAGTATCAATTGCAGTGGGGGGGAGTCGCAAGGATCGAATGGCTTCCCGCTCCAGATGACATCCTGATCAGGTTAAAAATTCTCTTCTGGAAAAAAGTCTATTACCCCCTCACAAGAGCACCTAAGAAGAAGATTAAAACAGAGGACAAGTCAAAATCCACCAAGCAAAAAAAAGGATGGTCTTTAAATAAACGGAAGATTATCAATCTTCTACGCTCCTTTCAAGTTGAAAAATTTCGGGTCAACCTGGATACGGGGGACTACGTTTACAATAGCTACTTATATCCAATATTCTGGATGATGAATAGAGGAGATACCCAGCTGAATATTAACTATACCGGAGAGTCCAAAATTCTGGTGGTGATCAAAAACAGGTTATACCGGATTTTGAAAGCTCTGTTGTTCTGAAAAACATTATTAACCAAATATTGAACTATGGAAATGCAATTTGAAAAGTTGTTGGCACGCATCACCAATTTCATTCAAAATGAAGCCAAGACTGATACAGTTATTGGCGATCCTTTCGAGTTGGGCATGTTCAACTGCATTCCGGTGATCCGGGTTGGTATGGGATTCGGCACTGGAGGAGGAGAAGGCGATGACAAGAAAGGACGTGGTGAAGGAGCTGGTGCAGGTGCTGGTCTGGGTATTCAACCCATCGGATTCCTTGTAACAAAAGGAGATCAGATCAACTTCGTCAGCACGCGAACCAACACAGGACTAGCGGCTGCTTTCGAGAAATTTCCAGATTTGTTGGAGAAGTATCTCGAAACGCGGAAAGAAACTCCTGAACTGGTAGCTTAGCTAGTAAGCTTTCAGCAAAGGGTTTTCAGGGAGAGCATTGCTCTCCCCTGCTATTTTAGTCATTACAGAATCCCAGATGCAAGTCCTGAGCCAACAAGGATCAGAAGAATTCCAATCAAAATCTGAATCGACCGGAAAGTTACTTTCTTCAAAATTTGCCTCCCCGCATAAGCTCCTGCAAAAGCACTTAGCGATGCAGCTACTACCAATGGAATCAAACCTGACTCGACGTACTCAAACCGATGGCTGTAAAATGCAGCTCCGTAGATGAGCAACCGGCCAACATCGACGATCACAGCAGACACTATTCCGGTGGCGATGAACACCTCTTTTTCCAGACCAAATTTGATAAGAAAGGTCGTCCGTAGTGCTCCCTGATGGCCTGACAAGCCGCCAAAAAACCCGGAGAGCGCTCCACCAAGAACAATGTGTCGTTTGTCCAATTGCAACTTACTCAGAGCAGGTAGTAGATCGAATAAAGCGAAGATGATGATCAAAATGCCAACGATCAGATTTACCTGGGAAATTTCAAACTGTTTGCCTGCTAAGTTATATTGATTGATCGGAGGGGAACCTTCCAGCAAACCAAGCACATATGCACCCAGTATTGCCAGGAAGAAGCCGGGCACAGCAAAACGAACTACCACGGATCGATCGGCCTTTCCTCCAATTAATCCTACTTTAAAAAGATTATTAACGAGATGGACAATTGCGGTGGCACCTATAGCCACCGGCAGTGGAAAGAATAGGGCAAAAGCCGGCATCAATAATGTCCCAAGCCCGAAGCCGGAGATAAAAGTGAGCCCCGAAACAAACAGCGCAACACCACAGATAATCAAATAATCCAAGTCTTAGTTTCGTTTCTAATTGATAATGAATGCATGCAAACTATGAGATTCTTAGGTCTATTTATTCTGATTGCAATATTTTTTTCCTGCTCGAAAGATGATGACAACCTCGATCCGATCAGCGGCAGCAATGCCCTGCACTATGATGGTCGAAATCAGTCAGCTCCCCAAATAGCCCGAGGGATCTCCTATGCTGCGGTAAGGTTCCCACAAAGCGAAGTCTCATCCCGCGGTCACTCCGGCAAAATGCTCACGGGGATTGATTTCTACATGGCTGATGAACCTGATGCTGTTCGCATCCTCGTTTTAGCATGGAATGAGATGGACGAAACAGAACCCGGAGGAGTCCTGTACGAGGCAATTCTTCAGGGTGGTGGCTTCTCAGGAAATCAATGGAACCGACACGAGCTGAGCCAGGAAGTATTACTGCCGGAAGGTGGGATCTGGATCGCCTTTGAAGTGCAAGCAGGAGACCGCGATCTGCGGGTGATCGGCTGTGACAACGGACCCCACCATCCTCACGGTGATGTATACGGAGTCTTTGGAGACAATCTTCCAGGTTGGACCTCTCTCTATGACTTCACCAATGAACAGGTAGATATCAACTGGAATATCAGAGCGATTGTAGAGTGACCATACTGCCTTCAGCTGCGGAAATTACCCCTCCGTGTTGCAGCTCACACCCACTCCCCAGGTGTGTCACACCTCGATAATCTTGTAAACCTCCTACTCAAATAAACAATCTATTCTACATGAAGACATCATTCAACGGCAGGTGTGACACACCTCCTTACCGCATCAAATAGAAACAGACTTAGTTTTTGAGTATATACCTCTCATTGCAGCTCACACCCAATCCCCAGGTGCGTCTCACCTTGATAATCATATAAACCCCCAATTCTGACAATCATTCTTCTCTATCTGAAGACATCATGCAACGGTAGGTGTAACACACCTCCTTACTGCATCAAATATAATGAGACTTAGTTTTCGAGAATATACCTCTCCTAGCAGCTCACACCCAATCCCCCAGGTGTGTCACACCTTGATAATCATAGTAAACCCCAATTCGCACAATCATTCTTCTCTATCTGAAGACATCATGCAACGGTAGGTGTGACACACCTCCTTCCGCATCAAATAGAAACAGACTTGGTCTGCAACTATATCTCTCTTGTTGCAACTCACACCCGCTCCCCAGGTGTGTCAAACCTCGATAATCATAGTAACCTCCAATTCGCACAATCATTCTTCTCAATCTGAAGACATCATGCCACGGTAGGTGTGACACACCTCCTTTCCGCATCAAATAGAAACAGACTTAGTTTCGAGTTTATATCTCTCCTAGCAGCTCACACCCAATCCCCAGGTGTGTCACACCTTGATAATCATAGTAAACCCCAATTCGCACAATCATTCTTCTCTATCTGAAGACATCATGCAACGGTAGGTGTGACACACCTCCTTCCGCATCAAATAGAAACAGACTTAGTTTTTGAGTTTATACCTCTCATTGCAGCTCACACCCAATCCCCAGGTGTGCCACACCTCGATAATCTTGTAAATCTCCTACAGCGAATAAGCAATCTGCTCTACATGAAGACATTATGCCACGGTAGGTGTGACACACCTCCTTCCGCATCAAATAGAAACAGACTTAGTTTTTGAGTTTATACCTCTCATTGCAGCTCACACCCGCTCCCCAAGGGTGTCACACCTCAATAATCATAGTAAACCTCCTACAGTAATAAACAATCTACTCTACCTGAAGACATCATGCAGTGGCAGGTGTGACACACCTCCTTCCTCCTAAATACAGTACATTCCTTATTTTCAAGACCAAGTTATGTCTCTGGAAGAATCATATATCTATCACGTCTACAATCGAGGGAATAATAGTGATCGCATATTCTTTCAACCGAGGAATTATGAATATTTCATGGTTAAGATGAAGAAACATATTGCACCACAATGCAATCTATTAGCCTTTTGTCTAATGCCAAATCATTTCCATTTCCTGGTTCAAGCGACTAAAAGATCATTGACCAAAGTAAAATCTGCTCATATTGAAATGAATCACTTCAGTAAGGGACTTAAAGACTTGTTGGGAGGCTATACAAAAGGCATTAATAGCCAAGAACATCGGACCGGATCGCTTTTTACAAAAAGCACTAGAATTAAGAAGACCCAGGACTGGACTCTAAACTTAGATTATTCAACAGCCTGTTTCAATTATATTCATCAGAATCCACTCAGAGCCGGCCTTGTAACCAACCTTAAGGAGTGGGTATTCTCATCTTACCATGAATTTCTTTCAAGGAGACAAAATGGTCTCTGCAATATAAAGATAGCAATGGCCTTGATCGATATGGAATGGTCAAATTTTGAATTGATCTCACACCAATTAACAGAATTTGACGGCGAAAATTTGTCATTGGTCTGACACGCCCATACCACATCTTTCTAAAAATATGCTCAAATTATTACTTCACTCTCACCGAGGTCTTAAACCCATTCCCCAGGTGTGTCACACCTCGATAATCTTGTAAATCTCCTACAAGGAATAAACAATCTGCTCTACATGAAGACATCATGGAACGGTAGGTGTGAAACACCTCCTTCCGCATCAAATAGAAACAGACCTGGTTTTTGATAACATACCTCTCGTAGCAGCTCACACCCAATCCCCAGATGTGTCACACCTCGATAATATTGTAAATCTCCTACAAGTAATAAACAATCTGCTCTACATGAAGACATCATGGAACGGTAGGTGTGACACACCTCCTTCCGCATCTCAATAGAAACAGACTTAGTTTTCGAGAATATACCTCTCCTATCAGCTCACACCCAATCCCCAGGTGTGTCACACCTCGATAATATTGTAAATCTCCTACAAGGAATAAACAATCTGCTCTACATGAAGACATCATGGAACGGTAGGTGTGACACACCTCCTTACCGCATCAAATAGAAACAGACTTTGTTTTTGATAACATACCTCTCGTAGCAGCTCACACCCACTCCCCAGGTGTGTCACACCTCGATAATCTTCTAAACCTCCTACACGAATAAACAATCTACTCTACATGAAGACATCATGCAACTGCAGGTGTGACACACCTCCTTACCGCATCAAATAGAAACAGACTTTGTTTTTGATAACATACCTCTCGTAGCGGCTCACACCCAATCCCCAATTTTCACCAGACAGTAATCTCCAGTGAAAAATCACGCCAGAATACCCTTCACTACCTTCCCATGTACATCGGTCAGGCGGAATCTGCGGCCTTGGTGTTTGAATGTCAACCGCTCATGATCGACACCCAGCAAATGCAATAATGTGGCTTGGAAATCATGCACGTGAACTGGATCTTTGACAATGTTGTAACCGAATTCGTCAGTTTCGCCATATTGAATGCCAGGACGCACTCCGCCACCAGCCATCCAGACCGTAAAGCATCGTGGATGGTGATCGCGCCCATAATTGTCTTTGGTCAATCTCCCTTGAGAATAGTTTGTCCGGCCAAATTCTCCGCCCCAGATTACCAGCGTATCTTCCAACATTCCCCTTCGTTTCAAATCGGTAATCAAGGCAGCTGAGGCTTGGTCTGTGTCTCTACACTGAGACGCCAGCTCGCGTGGCAGGTCGGAGTGCTGATCCCACCCGAGGTGATAAAGTTGAATAAATCGGACATCCCTTTCAGCCAACCGGCGCGCCAACAGGCAATTGGCTGCGTAGGTCCCCGGACGACGTGCCGCTTCA
>Ga0224512_10005487_pt1 | contig 10432 bp, 10 predicted proteins | sample SF_May12_sed_USG_4_FD_169103 | JGI IMG/M metagenome (GOLD analysis project Ga0224512, IMG submission 169103) | Sediment microbial communities from San Francisco Bay, California, United States - SF_May12_sed_USGS_13 | ecosystem: Environmental > Aquatic > Marine > Sediment | place: USA...
GAGATTTGGCTCGAGTCGCAATGAAAGAAGGAGTCCACTCATGAAGCTGAGCTACGTTGGTGTTGATTTGGCAAAGAACGTTTATCAGCTGCACGGTGTTGATCGTTACGGCAAGGTGGCCTGGAAGAGGCGGTTACGTCGCGGCCAGTGGCTGCAGGCATTGTTGGATAACGCGGAGCCGGGCTGTGAGATTGGCATGGAAGCGTGCACCGGTGCCCACCACTGGGCGCGGGAGCTTCGGTCTTGAGGCTATACCGTCAGGCTGATCGCGCCACAGTTCGTGAAGCCGTACGTAAAGAGCAACAAGAACGACGCCAACGATGCTGAGGCGATCTGCGAAGCAATGAGCCGGCCGCACATGCGCTTTGTCACGGTGAAGAGTATTGAGCAGCAGGATATCCAGGCGACCCATCGCGTTCGCACCGAGATTAAGGATCATCGTAACGCCAAGGCCAACCAGATCCGTGGCCTGGTGGCCGAGTACGGGTTGGTTGCGCCAAAGACTTTACTCGCACTTCGGCGAGCGATCCCCGAATGGTTGGAAGATGCCCAGAACGGTCTGACCGATTACTTCCGCTCGTTGTTGCACGGTCTCTGGGACGATCTGCTTACCTTGGAGGATCGCCTCAAGAAGCTCGACAAAGAGATCGAGACGCTCGCCCGCAGCAACGAAGTAGCCAAGAGGTTGCAACAGCTGCGCGGTGTCGGACCCATCGTGGCAACCGCACTGGTTGCCACGGTCGGTGATGGTGCGCAGTACAGCAAGGGTCGACAGATGGCCGCTGCGCTAGGGCTGACACCCAGACAGAACAGCTCCGGTGACAGATATCGCCAAGCGACGTCATCCCAACGTCGCGGCGGTTGCACTGGCAAACAAGACTGCGCGCATGGCCTGGGCCATGCTACGCAACGACACAGATTACGATCCAAGCCTCAGCACATGCTGAGTTGGAAATACGAAGGAGAACCTCAATAGCGATTGCTTAAGCAAATTGCTTGATGGCAAACAGGTCGAACCGGCGTCGGACGAACCCGGGAATGTCCAAGTACCTGGAGTACGAAGAAGCGATTGGGAGCTGACGCGCGAATAACCCATTATGGCCCGGCATCAACGTGTGCCAACTACAGACGCCGGATATACGTATGCAGTCGTGCCATGTCTGACATCAACAGCTTGCTTGCAATGAGGAGGAGTCCATATACGGACATCCGCCGCTACGGTACTCGCTGTAGCTGATTTATTGAGACCTTCCGATCAAAGAAACCCGCACAGTGGCGGGTTTCTCGTTCGGACTACGACTGGCAGGCCGCTACGGCACAATGCAGATCGGGTCTGTTCCACTAAATAACAGCCCGCCCTCTCCCGACAATTTACCGGACAGAGTCGCAGTACCATTGGCAACAGTCCAGTTGCTGCTGGTTTTGTCTTCAAAATGACACACCAGGTCATCAAATCCATCTGCGTTAGTATCTTTAAGCCCGCACGACGGTAGCTCATTACCTTGGATGCGGACTAGCAATCCGCCGAAGGACAGACTGTCTCGATTGATATCCTCGACATCGAACGTGGGGCTGCCGAGAACTGCCACAGGAATTACACCTTTACCATTGATGTTGAAGCAATTCGGATCACTACCGGGCTTGATGTCTATGTCTACTTGGAGGAGCGCTTCGCCAGGCTCTATCGGCACCACTGCCCCCCCGACTTCCAAGATGACCGGTGGGGGCTCGCTACCCGGATCGGGATCGGAAGTCGCTTCTACCGTAAGCGTGCCCGTATCTGGTGCAATCGTCACGGCAATTTCTGGCGGGACAGTGAGTGTTGCCGGTTCGTTGTTGATCGTTGTCTCCACAATGACCGGTTGTGGTTCGCTGTCAGGCTCCGCGGTTACCGCGAGCGTGCCCGTATCTGGTGTAAACTCCACGGCAATTTTTGGCGGGATATTGAGTGTCGTGTCAACGCCATTCAGCTCGATCAGCGCCTCCAGTGGTCCAATCCAGACAGAGATCGTTACACTGCCACAGGTCACCACCACGTCATCTCCTGCACTGAACGTGAGATTAGCCGTTTCATTACACACGCTGACTGTTGCAGCAGCACCAGAGCCACCGCTTGCGGCCGTTATTCGAACGCCATCAGGATATGGCTCATCACTAATAGCCAGGGTTTGATTACCCGGATCGGTAACTGTCCCCGATGTCGTGCCGTCACTGAATTCACCTGTATCCGCCAGTGGGTCCGTGTCTACATCATTGGCGATGCCATCGGAGTCCATGTCGGGCACCAGACGGGCAACCACAATATTGTCAAACCAGATCGGAGCCGCACTGCCGGTTTCGTTAATGTTGAACAATAATATGGAGACCGAATTTGTGCCGGCGGGGGCCACGCCCTGAGACTGCGTGAACTGCCACTTATTGAGAGCACTACTGGAATCCAGTAGCGGAAGCCCTTCAATACCAGGGAAAGTATCCGCACCACCTACGCCCTTACTAATTTCCTCTGGTGCAAGTTCGGTAAAAGAAAACGGATCACAGTCAAGGTGATAAAAGCCGAGCTTAATGATTCTTGCTGCAGGGACGTCTACTAATGTATTTTCCGTCAACATGTAACCCGATGCATAAAACTCATCCCCTGGGCGTGCGGGGAAGTTCTGGAGCATAATGGAAGCGCCAGTCCCAGGTGTTTCTGGCGTCAGAACAGCGGCGTAGGCGCCGTCTTGGGCGCCGGCAGAAGGTACACCGACACTGGCAGATCCTTCAAGATTGAACCAGCCTGAAAGGTCAGAAGTCTCAAAGCTCCCGTTATCCAGAGCATTCCAAACGCCAGCATCGTCAATACCAAAATCGAACACATACATTGACCCCGGCCCGCCCTTCCATTCATTACTACCACCTAACAATGACGTCGGGGCCGTGATCAATACGGTGTCTCCGAACATCGCTACGTCCTTACCAAACCATTCTTTTGCTGTAGCATCGGATGCGCCAAGCTTGGCACGCTCGGTCCAGAGTCCATCCGAACGGGTGAACACATACGCAGCACCCGAATCAAATAAGAAACAGCCTTCATCAGCGGCGTCCGCGCCAATGACAGCAGTGTCTCCGGACAAAGCAACAATGCCGAAAAAGTCACGAGCGGCACTATCATCGCTAGCGGTGAGCTTCGCCTGCTGCGTCCACGTGACCCCGTCACGAACAAAGACATAGGCTTTGTCTACGTAGGGTGCTCCCAGGATTGCGGTGTCCCCTGACAGTGCGGCGCTAGTGCCCAGGCGATCCCCTGGAGTGGGATCCGAGGCAGTCAATTTGGCTTGCTGGGTCCAGCTACTGCCCGAGCCGGTGAAAACATAGGCCGCGCCGGCACTGTCAGCATCGCCGCCAGCTGTGATGAGTAAACTGTTCCCATCGAGCGCGACGCCTCCGAAGTAGTGTCCGTCCTGCGGGTCATCCGGATGCAGTTTGGTTTGTTCTGCCCAGATGTCGCCGGAACGAGTAAAAATATACACAGATCCGGCATCGAATAGATCATCGACGCCGTCACCGTCAACATCGTAATCGTCGTCTCCCACGCCAAAAAAAGCAGTGTCCCCGTCAAGCGCGATGGCAGAACCGAAATAGTCAAAAGCCGCGCCGTCCGAAGCCACCAGCTTCTGCTGCAATGACCAAACGCCCAATGACCGAACAAAAACATAGGCCGAGCCGGAGCTGGTTCCGAGATCATCATCGAGCCAGGCGCCGATAATAATCGTGTCCCCGGAAACTGCGACCCTGTAGCCGAAATGATCACGATTTGCGCGGTCAGGCGCGATAAGTCTGGTCTGACGAGACCAAACGCCCTCCACGGAGCGGGTGAATACATAAGCCGCGCCCGCTTCGTCGAAAGTGTCATAGCTCTCCCTGTAGGCGCCGACCACGGCGGTATCGCCGTCCAGATCGACCGACCAGCCAAAAAACGCGTTGGCAACTTCATTCCCTTCGGCCGTCAGCTTGACGATCTCTACAGGAGTCACTGCCCAGGACGGTATCGATAAGATGAGAAACAGACCGCCAAGAACCAGCGAACCAAGATTCTTGTGTACGAGAGTACGTGCCGTGATCAACATAATGATGCCTCCGACGTCAGGATTGCTCTGTATTCTTAGCCGAAAGCCGGCTGCTTTCATATCCACCGGAATACTCATTCGCTTGATGCAAATGAATCAGCGAAAAAGATGCGTGGAACGCGCTTGGTTGCAGGCGATCGGATGATCCGATGAGCAATCTGCATCATTTGCATAGTGCAAATGCATCACCCGTTTTCGGGATGGGATTCAGATCAGGCCGAGTTTTTGGCCCTGGTTGACGGCCGCGACTCGGCTGTGCACATGGAGCTTGTAGAGTATGTGCTGAACGTGATTGCGTACCGTGGCTGAACTGATGCAAAGGTCCGAGGCCACCTCCGTCGTGCCCCGGCCCTGGGAGAGCAGCGTCAGTACTTCCTTTTCTCTGTTTGTTAGCGTGCCGCGCTGGTGATTAGCAGTCGGCGTGCCCGTGCAGATCGTGGTAACACAGCCTTCGTCTGTTTCGCATTGCGGGCGGCACATGTGCACAAGCAATTCGTTCCCGGGGCCATCGTACAAGACCAATGTGCAGACGCTGAATCTCATCATCTCGTTGTCAGCCGTTTTTAAGAACATTTCATTGCTCTTGACGGACTTTTCACGAAATGCCATCTCGCGGAGCGGACAGCCCTCGCAGCAATACTGGTTGCCGAACAAGTCCTGGCCCGCCAGCAGCTCCCAGCAGTGCTGGCCCATGGCTTCCGACTCCGAGAAACCGAAGGTGCTCTCGGCGGCGGGGTTCCAGGCCATGATCACGCCGTCCCGATTCACGGCGTAGGCGGGTTCGCCGGTGCTGAACAATGATTTTGACGCTCGCATACTCTGTCGCGGCCGAGCCGGCTCTCGTTGCTACGTAAGGGTAGCCCGGCGATCTTGGGGTCCTTCGGGGAGTCATCCATGGCTTCTCAAAGGAAGCGAGGACCCGCGGCTTTGCGTCCCTGACTTTGGCCAGGTTTGCCTTTATCGTTTTAAATGAAACTAATGCGCTGAGAGGAGAGTAGTGTCAATTCTGGGATGTACTTACTTTTACATAATGACGCCCCAACTATGTCGACTTTGGGTTGAGATTTCAAATGGTCAACGCAGCAAAGCAGGCGCGGAGAGTCCTGTCAGAAACGTTCGGAGCCCTCCAATATAGGTACGTTCATCCCGGAGAAATGCGTCGTTATGGCCGCCATGAATCGCCAAAAGAGTCCGGGGTTCATTCGCAGATGCAAAAATTGCTTCGCCGTGGCTGAACGGGATGATCTCGTCGTCGCGACTGTGAACAACCAGTACCGGGCACTGAACGTCCTGAATGTAATCACGTGTCGCGTGACTAAGGCGGCTCAACCAGCGTACTGGGAGCCATGGATAGAGGTCCTGGGCGATGTCCGGGACGGAGGTAAACGACGACTCCACGATAAGCGCCAACGGTTGGTGCTGTGTGGCCAGCCGTGACGCGACAGAGGCGCCCAATGAACGTCCGAATATCACGATATCGCTGGCGACGATGCCGCGACCCTCGATGAGATAACGCCACGCTGCGTCAGAATCGCGATAGATTCCTGCTTCGGTGGTCCGGCCTTCGCTCTGACCGTAACCCCGATAGTCGATAATCAATACCGACAAACCCAGGTCTTGGAACTGCCGTATTGAGTCCAGACGATGTGAGATATTTCCCGCGTTGCCGTGAAAGAACAACAGCACGCGAGTTGATCGTCCGGCGATAAACCAGCCGTGCAGTGTCACTCCGTCAGTAGTTTCAATGGAGACATCTTGATAGTCCATGCCAACAGTCGCCGGTGTCATGGTCAACGTTCGGCCTGGCACTTCTGCAAGATAGAGCATACGGCCCTGCATGAAATACACGACAACGATGAGAATGCCGTAACAGGCAGCGACTACTAAGATGAGTTTCAACATGACAGTCTGTATCTGTGTTAAGCGCCGACAGAAGCGTATGAAACTCAAGATCTCTGTTCTAGCTGCCTACCGTCAAATAAGGAATTGTGCCTGCTACATCGGTTGCGTCGATGCCGATCAGCTGGCTATCCGTACCGGCCTGTCGCGCTTTCGCATACGGCGCATAGTCCGGATCAGCAATGAACGCGTTTGAAGCATCCTCTGTTGGAAACTCGATGAGGGCTATTAGATCCGCAGTACATTCTTCGCCTTCAAGCGTTGTGATATTGCCGCTGCGCGACAGGTACTTTCCACCGTGGCGATGCACCATATCGTGCACATTCGCAGCGTAATCGGGAATCCAACTATCGTCGTTCACTTTAACTTGCGCAATCACGTAGTAGGCCATTCTGTCGTCCCCTTGTCCATTCTGATGTGGTTCGAGAAATACACTCAGCATAGTACGTGCTGAGAGTCTTGGCTAACCTAATGTCCGCTTTCAGGGATAAAGCAGTCGTTCCGTTGCGATTATTGGGGGCTAAACCCTGAACGTCTGCTTTCATCGAAAACGGTCATTCAGATCGTCGGAAAGACCTGGTTCTGACAGGCTGCTTTCAGCCAGAAGCGGCCGGTCAAACGGAATTGTCAGTCCAAATTCAAGTTGGACAAGTCGATGTCGACCCCAGCGGCAACGTGGCAACCGCGACAGCCTTCTGCAATGCCCTGCGCCGCGGTGCGTGCGGTCTCAATATCGCCCGCTTCAGTGGCCGCGCGGGCCGCATCGCGCATCCTTTCGATGTGCGGTTGCCAGTCGTCGGGGTGACCGGTCACTCCCTCGTGTCGCAGTAGCCAATGGGCGGGTGTCTGGGCCGCTTCTAGATCTCCGGCCGCCAATGCAGTGTTGAGACTGTCGAGATGGCTCGCGTGGAGGTGCATGTGCCGGATAAACGTATCGCTGCCCATCAACGACTTTTCGACAGCCGACTTTGCGGCCGTCTCGGTGTCGTCGCCTTGCTCAGGCACCGCCTGTTCTTTCTCAACGCAGCCCGTCACGCATAGAGCGAACCCGACGATCAATAACTCGCGCAATTTCATAGGAACTCCCGAGCCAGTTGCTGGCCAGCCAAAACCAAAAATGAATCCCTTGGTTAATCTAACAATAAAAGCCAGCAGAAACAGACGTCAATAAGCGTCTCGAATCCAAAATCGGCTTGTTTGAACTCCTCTCGACTTCAAGTCGATTCAATCTGAAATGCAACCACACTTTATGTATCGGCAGGAGAATCGCATCAATTCCGGCATGTACCTACCGATATCTGCTTTCGGTCATTTCTTGCCGTTCAGACCATCAAAATTGTATCGCAATGAGGGGCAGCTTACGACCAGGAGCGGTCTATCAGTCGAGCGGTTGCCTTAATGGTAGCGCCTATATTTACCCATCCCTACAAGTCGGGATGCGTGGATATCTCAGCCATAGCTGAACACGTCGAGTTTGTTGCCATCCAAGTCACGGAAGTAGGCCGCGTAGAAGCCGTCGCCACCACCGGCGCGCAAGCCAGGAGGGCCTTCGTCGGAACCGCCGAGTTCAATTGCCTTCTTATAGATTCGATCGACTTGGTCGCGCGAATCGGCCGCAATGCCGGCCATCACGCCATTACCCACCGTTGCCGGTTGACCATCGTAGGGCTTCATTATGCAGAGCATCGGTTTGTCCATTGCTGCAGCCCATGCATAGCCGCGCTCGCCAAATTCCATCATGCGAGTGACACCCATTTCCGCCAGCAGTTCGTCGTAAAACGACGCGGCACGAGCGAGGTCATTGGTACCAAGAACAACATATCCAATCATCGGGATCTCCTTCGAGGGTGGTAACTATCTTTGAATATCATTTTGGCTGCCTGCTACGAACACCGTTCCGGCGCAATGTCCACCTATCTCGCGGCACAAAGTCTAATCGTGCGTCGCGTGAGATCGCTTAGCGAATCCCCTCATAAACCTGCCGAGTAGCAGTATGGCAACGCCCATTACGATTAGCGCAATTCCAACAAGCCACGCTAGAATTTGGGGCGCAATTAGAATTGCCACACCAAATATCACGAATATCAACGCCGGAATAAGAAGCATAAGTCCTGACTTCGGTTTATCCGTCATTCCCTTGCACATCGCTGCCATTGGACACGGTGGCGCGGAAGTTGATTCAGTCATTTTGTCCTCCTTTTTGGGGCGGCAGGCTACGCCGCCATATGCAGTTGGTGATCACATCCAAAGACGTAATGACAAATCGGAATAACGTCGTGCAACGTACAAGCTGCCGCGAAGAAGACAACAACAAAAGCAAGCGAATAAATAATCCCGCGGTGATGTGTTTCCATCCACAAGTTAAAATTGGTCATAGCCAAACTCCTTGCAAGCCGATCAGGCTGCCTTTGCAACGGCGTAGTTATACGTTGCGGTTACTATCGTCTCATCTCTAAAGCTCCGCTTAATTGGACAAAGGCCAGCCGCTCTTTCGAGCTTCTGACGATCCTCTGCTGAAAAGTCCTGTGGAATATCAAAGACCATCGTGATGGTATCAACGTGCGGAAAGGGTTTGCGCGTCTCCGTGAGTTCGATGTCGATAACCGTACCGCTGAGATCGAGATGATCACGTTGGGCAACGGCGCCCATCGACAAGAGCATGCAACCTGCGACACTAATGCCGAGAAGGTTTCCAGGTGAGAACTCGTCGCCTTTGGCCGTAATCGGACAATCAATAGCAACGGTATTCTGAAACGGCTCTCTCAGTGCGGTCGCATGTTGATCGCCGTCATACGTCAGTTTCAAGGTGCTCATTATTATTGTCCCTCCATTCAAAAAAACGGCGGCCCGGCGATCTTGGGGTCCTTCGGGGAGTCGTCCGTGGCTTCTCGGAGGAAGCGAAGACCCGCGGCTTTGCGTCCCTGACTTTCGTCAGGTTTGCCTTTGTCGGATGTAGCAGCGATTAATGCGGCACTGACGAAATCGCGTCAATTCGGATATATACCTAAATTGGAATCAGTCTTAGGACTGTTGGGCGGGATGGCCGCTTTGGGTCAGTAGCAGACGTTCAACCAATTCCATCCGTGACGACAGCCGGGATCATTGATGAAACAAGCAGAGACGCCCGGATGCGCGTCACCGGCGGTAGCCGGACTTATGCCAGGTTCACCCGCAGAGTGAAACATCCTTATAATGCGTCGATGTCGAACTTCTTCCGAGAGATCAGGGATCGCGGTGTCATAAAGGTTGGCATTGCTTACCTCGTGGGCGCGTGGCTGGTCCTGCAGCTGGCGGATGTCATTTTCCCAGCCATAGGTCTGGCGGATAAGTCCGTTACCCTGGTGCTCGGCCTGCTGCTTGTGGGCTTCCCGCTTGCGCTAATTCTGGCCTGGGTCTTCGATTTCACGTCGGACGGTATTCGGCGCACGGCCGAAGCGAAAATTACGGATTCTCCCTTGCATGTTGCCAGCGGCCCATCCATTGCGGTTGTACCCTTTATGGACATGAGTGCCGAAGGGGATCAGGAATATTTCTGCAATGGCCTCACCGAGGAACTCCTGAATGTTTTAACGTGTATTCCTAATCTGCGAGTCGCGTCTCGCACGTCCTCGTTTTCGTTGAAAGGGAAGGTGATTGACCTAAAAGAAGTTGCAAACCGATTCAACGTGGCCCACGTTCTCGAAGGTAGCGTTCGCAAGTCAGGTAATCGAATTCGCGTGACCGCGCAGCTCATTGAATCCGCGACCGATTCACACTTATGGTCCGAGACCTACGACCGCGAACTCGACGACATCTTCGCCATTCAGGACGACATCGCTGCCTGCGTTCTTGCCGCGCTCAAGCTCAAGCTCGGAACAACCCGGGCAGCTAATGAAGACACGACCAATGCCAAGGCCTATGAGTATTTCTTGCGAGGTCGTGGCTATGCCGTTCCCGGAGGCGTTCGTGAAACTCAACTTGCCGCGGAGATGTTCATGAAGGCGGTCGACCTTGATCCGGGTTTCATCCGTGCATGGATCAACCTCGCCAAGATGTGTGCGATTCATGCGGTTTTCTACGGCAATCAGGCGCACTGGCGAGAAGTCGCCAAAAAAGCGGGAGACAAGCTATTGGAGATTGCGCCCGAGCGTGCCGAGAGCTATCTGGCTCGTGCATACGCCGAGACGGCGGCAGGCAACCATGAAGATTCGGAAGCTGCATTTCGAAAAGCAATCGCGCTCGATTCCAAAATGAGCGCTGCTCACCACTATCTCGGTCGTGCCCAATGGCACCAAGGTAAAACCCGTGCGGCCGCAGAGAGTTTTGCATCCGCAACGGCGTGTGATCCTGAAGATTACGAAAGCCCTTTCCTTGCGGCAAACGCTTACGCAAAGGAGGGCGACAAGCGCAACCAACGGAGGTTCTCCCGCATCGGCCTCAAGCGGGCC
>Ga0224512_10005488_pt1 | contig 10432 bp, 12 predicted proteins | sample SF_May12_sed_USG_4_FD_169103 | JGI IMG/M metagenome (GOLD analysis project Ga0224512, IMG submission 169103) | Sediment microbial communities from San Francisco Bay, California, United States - SF_May12_sed_USGS_13 | ecosystem: Environmental > Aquatic > Marine > Sediment | place: USA...
GGTTGTGACCGGAAGCTCGGCCAGGGCCGAGGGCAGGCCGCCGAGGCCGCCGAGCGCGCCGAGCGCCGCCGCGGCGGCACGGTGGGCGAGGTCGCCGCCCGGGCGACGGCGGTGGCTGCCTTTGGCCGCGCCGTAGGCGAAGCGCAATGCCAGGACCGTGGCCTCGTCGATCCGGGCGCGGGTACGAACCGGGAGCCGGGCGGCGAGATCTTCCACCTGGCCGCCGATGAGGTTGACGAGCTGGATCGGCCCCTTCTGCGCGCGGAGGTAGCGCGCGGCCAGGGCGGCGATCTCGGTCTCCGCGTCGAATGCAAGCGCCGGCAGCGCCGGGGCATCGGGCGCGGCGAGCGGAAGATCGGGCATGGGCTCGGCCTCCGGGTGGGTCTCCTTGCGATATGGGGGTCGCCGGGCCCGCGCTCAAGCCGGCGCCTTCTCCACCCTGCCGGTCACGCCCTGCCAGGCGCCGGGGGCGAGCTCGGCGCCGAGCACCCGCTCGGGGTTGGTGGGGGGCGGCATCTCCACGCCCTGAAGCTTGCGGAAGCCGAAGCGCCCGTAATAGGGCGCGTCCCCGACCAGCATCGCCCGCTCCCAGCCCAGCCTCCGCGCCAGCATCAGGCTCTCGCGGATCAGGAGTGCTGCCAGCCCCTCGCCCTGGTGCGTGGGGTGCACCGCCACCGGGCCAAGGAGCAGCGCGGATTTGCCGCCGATCCGGACGGGCCAGTAGCGGATCGCGGCGGCGAGGAGACCCTCTTCGTCGCGGGCGAGGAGGCAGAGGTCCTTCACCTTCGCGACGCCCTCGCGCAGCCGGTAGGAGGAAAGCGCCTCGCGGCCCGGGGCGAAGCAGAGGTCGTAGAGCGCCTCGACCTCCCACCAGTCGGCCTCGGTTTCCTCCTCGAGCCGGATCAAGGCGCCCCGCCCCCCGAATTCGTGCTGGCCCCGAATTTGTTCTGGTTTGCCGCGTAGCATGGCCCTAGGTCAGGGGCAAACCTTTGGAGAGCCCGCATGTTCTATCGCCCCGAGGACGGCCATGGCCTGCCGCACAACCCGTTCAACGCGATCGTCGCACCGCGGCCGATCGGCTGGATCTCGACACGTGCGGCGGACGGCCACGAGAACCTCGCGCCCTATTCCTTCTTCAACGCGGTCGCCTACACGCCGCCGCAGGTGATGTTCGCCTCGACCGGCCGGAAGCCCGACCGCGAGGGCAGCAAGGACAGTGTGTCGATCCTGCGCGAGACGGGCGTGTTCTGCGTGAATATCGTCGAAAACGCGATGCGCGAGGTGATGAACCAGACCTCGGGCGCCTGGGCCGCCGAGGTGGACGAGTTCGAGTTGGCCGGGATCGAACGGGAGGACTGCCGCACCATCCCCTGCGCCCGGGTCAAGGGCGCGCCGGCGGCGCTGGAGTGCCGGGTGACGCAGGTCGTGCAGCTGCTCGGGGCCGCGAACTACGTGGTCTTCGGCGAGGTCACCGGCGTGCACCTGCGCGACGACTGCCTGGTGGAGGGGCGTTTTGACGTGCTGCGCTTCCAGCCGCTCGCGCGGCTCGGCTACCGGGACTATGCGCGGGTGACCGAGCTTTTCACCATGGTCCGCCCAGGCGAGTGATCATTCCGTCAGCGCCTTGACGAAGGCGGCGATGCGGTCCTCGGCTCCGTGCTTCTTCACTTCGTTCTCCGACAGAACGAGTTGGGCGTTCGCCGGCCGTGGCAGGAGCGCGGCAAGGCGGCCGAGGACGGCGGTCTGCGGCGGGCCGCTACCGCAGGTGAGAAAGAGACCGACGCGGGCGGGAAGCTCCGGCCGCGAGGCGAGATAGGACAGAAGCGGCGGCGCCGGGCGCCCGGCCCAGACCGGGCCGCCGACCAGCACGAGATCGCGACCCTCCGCGGCGGCGGGCATCGCGATCTCCGGGCGTGCGCCCCGCAGCGCGTCCCAGCCGGCGCGCATGTAGACCCGCGCGCCGCCCGGCGCGTAGCGCGGGCAACCGATCTCGGCGAGATTGGCGCCGCCCAGGGCTTCGCCGAGGCGCCGGGCGAGGCTGCGGGTATGGCCGGTCTTCGAGTAGTAGAGGATGAGCGGGTGCATGGCTGCTCCTGCACGGCTGTTTCCTTTCACGCATCCGGAAGAATGGGGGAGGGGCCGGGCCCGGCGCATTGATTGCGGTCAAGGAGGCGCGTCGGCGCGTGTGAAAGGGGTCGCGCGGGGCGGGAGGGTCGGCTAGCCTCGGCCGCGGCAGACGCGGAGAGCAGGGCATGCGGCGGATGATCGGGGTGATCGGCGGCTCGGGGGTCTATGAGCTCGCGACCCTCGAGGAGGCCCGCTGGACCGAGGTCGAGTCTCCCTGGGGCAAACCGTCGGACGCGGTGCTGATGGGCGTGCTGGGCGGGGTGCCGATGGCCTTCCTTCCGCGTCACGGGCGGGGCCATGTTCATTCGCCGACCGAGGTGCCCTACCGCGCCAACATCGACGCGCTGAAGCGGCTGGGGGTGACCGACGTGATCTCGGTTTCGGCCTGCGGCAGCTTCCGCGAGGATATGCGGCCGGGCGATTTCGTGGTCGTCGACCAGTTCGTCGATCGCACCTTCGCGCGGGAGAAGAGCTTCTTCGGCACCGGCTGCGTGGCGCATGTGAGCGTGGCGCATCCAACCTGCCGGCGGCTCGCCGCCGCCTGCGCCGAGGCGGCCAGCGCCGAGGGCGTGACGGTGCACGACGGTGGCACCTACCTCGCCATGGAAGGGCCGCAATTCTCCAGCCTGGCGGAATCGCGGCTCTACCGCGAGGTCTGGGGCTGCGACGTGATCGGCATGACCAACATGCCCGAGGCCAAGCTCGCCCGCGAGGCCGAGCTCTGCTACGCCAGCGTGGCGATGGTGACCGATTACGACAGCTGGCACCCCGACCACGGCGCGGTGGAGATCGCCGAGATCCTCCGCATCCTCACCTCGAACGCGGGCAAGGCGCGGGCCATGGTGAGCCGGCTGCCCGGGCTGCTTGGACCTGAGCGCCCGCCCTGTCCGCATGGCTGCGACCGGGCGCTCGACCACGCCATCCTGACCGCACCCGAGAAGCGCGATCCGGCGCTTCTGGCCAAGCTCGACGCGGTGGCGGGGCGAGTGCTGAACGGGTGAGCGTCAGAGCTGCCCGGCCGGAGCGGCGGCCTGCCTCGGGCAGCTCCGAAGTTCGCGCCCAGGCTGATTCATGCTACCTTCCCCTGCGTCATTTCAGCCAAGGGATTGCACGTCATGGATACAGCTGCCGTCCGCCTCATCCAGCGCAAGCTGAAGGAAATGGGCCTCTATCACGACAGGATCGACGGAGACCGCGGCCCCAACACCCATGCCGCCGCAGCGGCCGGACTCCGGCAAATGCCGGGTGCCAAGCCGGCGGATATCGATACCTGGTCGGACAAGCGGAAGTGCATCGCCTTCCTGCAGCTCTGGTGCCATGCTGAAGGGATTAACGCCGGCAAGATCGACGGCTGGTGGGGCCCGCAGACCGACTTTGCGGCCGAGGCGTTGGCAGAGAAGCTCGACACCGGCGCGATCCACGCCTGGCGCGACATCGTACCGGGGAGCGGCAACCCCAATGGCTGGCCCACGCAGGCCGGGGTCACGGCCTTCTACGGCCCCCACGGCGCACCGAATTTCGGGCCGACGCCGCCGCCGCCGCTGGTTTCCGTGCCCTGCCCCTGGGTCCTGAAGCTCGCCTGGGACAAGAACAAGACGCGGTCGGGATTCCGGGTGCACCAGAAAGTGGCGGCGAGTCTCGCGCGCGTACTGCAGCAGATCGCCGGGGACTACAGCCAGGCGCAGATTGCGGACTTGGGATTGAACCTCTTCGGCGGGGATTACAACGCGCGCAAGATGCGCGGAGGCACCGCATGGTCGATGCACTCCTGGGGCATCGCGATCGACTTCGACCCCGAGCGCAATCAGCTGAAATGGGGCCGCGACCGGGCCCGGCTGGCGCAGCCCGATTGCCTCCGATTCTGGGAGGCCTGGGAGGCCGAAGGGTGGGTTTCCCTCGGGCGCGAGAAGAACTTCGACTGGATGCACGTGCAGGCGGCGAAGCTCTGAGCGCGATTGCCGTTTTACGCCCCGGAAGGACGCGGTAGGGTCGCGCCTGCCCAGGCTCCTCTGCCGAGCCGAGAATTCCCGGAGGCCTTCAAGCTTGGCCGCGACGTCCGCAAACGGCTGCATCCGCGTGAAACTGGAAATCTCTCGGAAGGGCTCCCCTCCCCGTGACGACGCTGGTGGGCGGGTGCCGAAGACGTGAGCCGGCCGGTCCTGGTTCTTGGCGCCGACGGCTTCATCGGGCGGCACATCGCCTTCGCGCTGCGGCGCCGGGGCCGCGAGGTGATCGCCTCGGCGCGGGCGCCGGGGCGGCTTGCGCGGATGGGGTTTCGCGTGGTCGCGGCCGATCTCGCCGATGCCTCGACCCACGATCCGGGCTTCTGGACGCCGCATCTGGCGGGCGCCGACCTGGTGAACGCGGCGGGGCTTCTGACCGGGTCCGAAGCGGCCTTCGAGGCGGTGCAAGCGGCCGCCCCGCGCGCGGCCTATGCGGCGCTGGGCGAGGGCGCGCGCGGCGTGCTGATCTCGGCCGTCGGCATCGAGGCCGACACGCCCTTCGCCCGCTGGCGGCGCGAGGGGGAGGCGGCGGCGCTGGCGGCGGGGAAAATCGCCGTGCTGCGCCCGGGGCTGGTGGTGGCGGACACGTCCTTTGGCGGCAGCTCGCTCCTGCGCGCGCTGGCGGCGCTGCCGGTCCGGACGCCGGTGATCGGGAGCGGGACGCAGCGCTTCAACCCGATCCACGCCGACGACCTGGCACAGGTGGTGGCGGCGCTTCTCGAGGCGCCGCCGGACCCCGGCCCCTGGGAGATCGGCGGGCCGGAGCGGCTGACCCAGGCGGAGTTGCTTGCAGCCTATCGCGGCTGGCTCGGTCTTCCCCCGGTCAGGCAGCTGGCGGTTCCCCTGCCGCTGGCGCGGGCGCTCGGTCACCTGGGCGACGCGCTGCAGCTCGGCCCGGTTTCGGCCACGTCGGTGGCGCAGGTCGATCAGGGGGTCGAGGCCGACGAAAGGCCGCTCCTTTCCCGCCTCGCTGCCCGGCCGCGCGCGCTGTCGGAGGTTCTCGCCGCCCGGCCTGCCGGCACACAGGACCTGTGGCAGGCACGGCTTTACCTCCTGAAGCCGCTGGTGCGGCTGACCCTCGCCGCGCTCTGGCTCGTTTCGGGCCTGCTCGGCCTGCTGCTTCCGGCCAGCGATTTCCTGCCTCTGCTTTCGGGCGCGGGTATCTCCGATCCGCTGGCCCTGGCGCTGGCGCGCGGCGGCGGCGCGGTGGACCTCGCGCTCGGCCTCGCACTGATCCGCAACTGGCGCCCGCGCCTCACGGGCCTCGCGCAGCTCGCCATCGTGGGGGCCTATTCGGTGGGCCTGACCGCGTTTGCACCTGCGCTCTGGCTCGCGCCGATGGGAGGGCTTCTCAAGAACCTCCCGATCCTCGCGCTCCTCCTCGTGCACCTCGCCCTGGCCGAGGAGCGGTGATGGACTGGTATCTCGTCCTCAAGTGGCTGCACATCCTGTCGTCGACCGTGCTGTTCGGCACCGGGATCGGCACCGCCTTCCAGATGGTCTTCGCCATGCGGACAGGAAGGGTCGAGACAGTCCACGCGGTGGCAAGCGGCGTGGTCCGGGCCGACTGGCTGTTCACGGCGCCGGCGGGCGTGCTTCAACCCGCGACCGGCGTGGCGCTGGCGCTGGTGGCCGGGTACGCGCTGACCGAGCCGTGGCTCGTGCTCACCTATGCCGCCTACGTTCTCGCCTTCGCCTGCTGGGCGCCGGTAGTCTGGCTCCAGATCCGCATCCGCGACCTCGCGGGCCGCGCGCTGGCTGAGGGTCGGCCGCTGCCGGAGGAAGTGCAGCGGCTCTACCGCATCTGGTTCACTCTCGGCTGGCCCGCCTTCGGCGCGCTTGTGGGCGTGTTCTGGCTGATGGTATCGAAACCCGATTTCGGCCTCTAGAGGGGGGAGCGATGACCAAGACCGTCAAGGACTACATCCGCACCATCGTGGACTTCCCCAAAGAGGGCATCCTGTTCCGCGACGTAACCACGCTCTTCGCCGATGCGCGGGGGTTCCGGATGGCGATCGACCAGCTTCTCCACCCCTATGCGGGCCTGCCGATCGACAAGGTTGCCGGGCTCGAGGCGCGGGGCTTCATCCTCGGCGGCGCGGTGGCGCACCAGCTATCGGTCGGCTTCGTGCCGATCCGCAAGAAGGGCAAGCTGCCGGGGCCGACGATCGCGCAGGACTACCAGCTGGAATACGGCGAGGCGGTGATGGAAATCCACGACGACGCGCTGGAGGCCGGCGAGCGGGTGCTGATCGTCGACGACCTCTTGGCCACCGGGGGCACCTGCGAGGCGGGGATCCGGCTCGTCGAGCGGCTGGGTGCCGAGGTGGTGGGCTGCGCCTTCGTCATCGACCTGCCCGACCTCGGCGGGCGCCGGCGGCTCGAGGCAATGGGAATGGAAGTGCATGCGCTCTGCGCCTTCGAGGGGCACTAACCTCGCCTTAAGGCGGATGCGGCAAGCTGTGCAACGGGTGGGGGACCATCGCCCCGCCGATATCCCTCCATGGGCCCCGCATTCGCCGAACGGATGCGGGGCCGTTCGTTTCCAAGGCGTCAGGTCTCTCGCAGGACGGCGCCGGGGTCGATAAGACAGGCCGGGTCGAGCGCGCGGTTGATCGCGCGCATGACGGAAAGCTTCGCCGGGTCGGCGTGGCGGGCCAAGCCACCCACCTGCAGCCAAGCAGCTCCATCCTCGTCCGCAAACGCGCCACCATGGGCCGCCTCGGCCACGTGCTCGTACGCCACCTCGAAAGGCGGTCAGCTCTTGCGGGCCGGTCTCAGAAGGGGGATGGGGACGTGTTGATCAGGAAGAAGGCCGCGAGGTATATGCCAACCAGGATCTCCACCCATAGGGAATCGGGCCTCCCATACCCGAACCACTCCAGACCGAGGGTGACCGCGCGCGTAACCACCCCAACGACGGCGAAGATGCCGACGAAGTAAGCAAGGAACCCGAATCCTTCATATCTATACTCCGCCACTTGCAGTGCTATCCACGCCGCGATTGCAGGGAAGACAAGCGCCAAGGCGGAGAGCTGAAGCCAAGATTTCCAGGTGCGTGCGAACAAGGGCAGCAAATACGGAACGAAATGGAGGTACATCACAAGGATGATGGCAAGCGCTTCCATTCGCCGGCCTTTCTCTTCTCTCGGCTGATCGAACGACGAGTATCTACGCCGGTCGCGTCCGGCAAGGTGCCTGGGCCGGAAACGGGATCCCCCTACCGCAACACCGCGCCAGGGTTCATGATGCCTGAGGGATCGAGCGCGCGCTTGATCGCGCGCATGGCGGCAAGCTTTGTCGGGTCGCCGTAGTGCTCGAGGTCGTCGACCTTGAGCCTGCCGATGCCGTGCTCGGCGCTGACCGAGCCGCCGAGTTCGTCGACGAGGTCGTGCACGGCGCGCTTGATGGCGTCGCGGTCCTGCGCGTGGTCGGTGGCGGTCCTGCCCGGAACGGGGAAGACGTTCCAGTGCAGGTTGCCGTCGCCGACATGGCCGAAGCAGTTGATGCGGAAGGCGCCGATCTTGGCCAGCTTCTCCGGGGCGCGGGCGGTGAACTCGGCGATCGCCGAGAGCGGTACCGAGATGTCGTGCGACGAGACCGCGCCGATCCGGCGGTTCGCTTCGGGCAGCGTTTCGCGCAAGCGCCAGAAGGCGGCGCGCTGGGCCTCCGACTGGGCGATGACGCCGTCAAGCGCGAGCCCGCTCTCGATGCCCGCCGCGAAGATATCCTCGAGCGCGGTGCCGGGCGCGAGGCCGACCGGCAGGCCGACCTCGATCAGCGCCGACCATTCGGGCATCGGCGCGAAAGGCGGGCGGAGCTCGGGGAAGGTCTCGGCCAGAAGATCGAAGCCCTGGCGGTGCATGAGCTCGAAGGCCGAGACGCCGCCGCCGGTGCGGTCGTTGGCGTGTGCCAGGAGCCTCAGCGCCGCTGCGGGCGAGGCGACGGCGAGGATCGCCGCGCCGGTGGCGGCGGGGATCGGGAAAAGGCGGAGCGCGGCAGCGGTGATGACGCCGAGCGTGCCCTCGGCGCCGATCAGAAGGTTGCGGAGATCGTAGCCGGCATTGTCCTTCCGGAGCCGCTTCAGCCCGTGCCAGATCGCGCCGTCGGGGAGAACGGCCTCGAGCCCGAGGCAGAGGTCGCGCGCGTTGCCGTAGCGCAGCACGCCGGTCCCGCCGGCGTTGGTGGAGAGCACCCCGCCAATCCTGGCAGAGCCCTCGGAGGCGAGCGACAGCGGGAAGAGGCGCCCCGCCGCTTCGGCCGCGCTCTGCACTTCGGCGAGGATGGCGCCTGCCTCGGCGACCAGGATGTTCTCCTGCACGTAGGTGTCGCGGACCCTGCGCATCCGTTCGAGCGAGAGGATCACCGGGATCGGGCCTTCAGGCATGACCTGGCCGCCGACCAGACCGGTGCCGCCGCCATAGGGCACGATCCCGACCCGCGCCGCCGCGCAGGCGCGGACGACCTCGGCCACTTCCTCGGTGGAGGAAGGCGCCACCAGGAGGCCGCCTTCGGCGCGCCAGCGGCCGCGCGGCTCCTGCAGATAGGCTTCGGTGAGCTGGCGGAACGCGGCTGCGGGGAGGCGCTCGGCAAGTTGGGCGCGAAAGGCTTCGTCGGCTGGGTTCAGCATCGGCGGGTCTCCGGGCGTCGGTGAAGCACGGCCTACGGAGCGCCGCAAGGTGGAACCGCCCGCGCCAAGGCCGCGATCGCGGCCACGCTGCGGGCATTGCGCCCGGTGATCGGGGCTTTCAGGCGCGCCGCGGCCTGGGCCAGCGGCGAGCGGCCGTAGCCCCCGGGTGTTTGCAGGTAGAGCACGCCGTCGACGAGCCTCGCGCCTTCGCCTGGGTCGGCTGCCGCGTTCAGGCCAGCGACCGTGGCGGGCGTCAGCGGGTTATCGGAAAAGAGCAGGTGCACCTTGGTGCCGTCGGCCTCGGCCTCGGCCGCGAAGGGGTTCCTGGCGAGCGCGGCAGCGAGCGCCCCGGCAGAGAGCACGATGACTTGCGGGCGGAAGCCGAAGCGCGCGGCGATGGCTTCCGAGATTGCGCTGGCGATCTTGTCGGCCTGGTCTTCGCTGCGGAAGACGGCGTTGCCGCTCTGGATGTAGGTGGCGACGTGCTCGTAGCCGAGGCCGGCCAGCACCGGCCTGAGCTCGGCCATCGGCAGCCTGTGGTGCCCGCCGACGTTGACGCCGCGCAGGAGGGCGGCCCAGACGGTCATTCCAGGGGATCGGGGCGCAGCACCACTACCGTGGGGCGTGAGGGCAGGGCGGCAAGCGAGATCTCGATCCAGTTCTCCTCGCGCCGCTCGATGGTGAAGTCGGCCTCCATCCCGGTCAGGAAGCGCTCGAGCGAGGCGGGGCCGAACCAGTGCATCGGGATCACGACCGAGGCGCGCAGGCGCTTGAGCACGCGGATCATCGCCGGCAGCTCGAGCGTGAGCCCGCCGTCGACCGGCGCCATCACCACGTCGAGCCGGCCGAGCATGGCGTATTGCTCCGGCGTGGGCTCGTGGTGGAGGTGGCCGAAATGGCCGATGCAGAGGCCCGCCACCTCGAACACGAAGATCGAGTTGCCGAAAGGCTCGACGGTGGAGCCGCCGAAGCGCGAGCGGATGTCGGTGGAGACGTTGCGGATGAGCATCTCGCCCAGGTCGAGGTGGTGCTCCGCCGGGCCGCCATCGGGGTTCCAGCCGCGCAGAACGTGCGGGATCGCCGGATCGGGGAAGGCGGTGAAGTGCGTGGAATGAGCGTGGTTCATGGTGACCACTTCGGGGATGAGCTCAGTGAGCCCGAGGAAACCCGTGAAGTCGGTGGCGGCGGTGAGCCCGCCATGGGTTTCGATGAGGAAGGTGGCGTGGTCGACGTAGTTGATCCGCACCGTCTCGGCGGCGAGCGGCGCGCCGAAGCTGGCCATGTGCAGGTGGGCGGGGCCGGCCTCGGCCAGCGCCACGCAGTGGCTGGGCGTGCGCTCCTGTGCAAGCGCCGGGCCGGCGGCGAGAGTGAGGCCGAAGAGAACGGTTCGGAGCATCTCAAGCACCTCCTCCGCGGTGAGGTAGCGCGGCGCCGGGCAGTGGCCAGTACAGCCCCACGCCGGGCTTGCGGCGACTCGCGGGCGCCCCCAGTATGCGCCCGGATCGCTCAAGGACCAGCCCCATGAGGACAATTGCTTGCGCCGCTTCAGCCTTGATCGCGCTTACCGCGCCCGTCTTTGCCGCCGACCCGGCGGAAGGCGTCTGGCGCACCTTGCCCGACGACAACGGCAATTCCGGCCACGTGGAGATCGCGCCATGCGGCGCAAAGCTTT
>Ga0224512_10005489_pt1 | contig 10431 bp, 7 predicted proteins | sample SF_May12_sed_USG_4_FD_169103 | JGI IMG/M metagenome (GOLD analysis project Ga0224512, IMG submission 169103) | Sediment microbial communities from San Francisco Bay, California, United States - SF_May12_sed_USGS_13 | ecosystem: Environmental > Aquatic > Marine > Sediment | place: USA: California...
CCGCGGGGAACGTGAACGTCGTCGCCCGCATCATCTCCATGTTCTTCATGGTCACCTACGGCGCGCTGTGCGCCATCAGCGCGCTCGAGCACTTCGCCGCGCGGCCCAGCTACCGACCCAGCTTCCGCTCCAAGTGGTACCTGAGCGCGCTCGGCGCCGTGATGTGTTTCCTGCTGATGTTCCAGATGGACCCGCTGTATGCGATCGTCGCCATCGTCGTCATGATCGGGCTCTACCGGATGATCCGCGCCACCCGCGGCGGCGACGACTTCGCGGCCATCTTCCAGGGCGTGCTGGCGCAGGCGACCCGGTTCTCCCAGATCAAGCTGCAGGCCAGCGCCGCCCGGCAGACGAGTGACGAGTGGCGGCCCAGCGTGGTCATGGTGAACGGGCGCACCTTTACCCGCACGTCCCCGATCCAGTTCTTCAGCTGGCTCACGCACCGCTACGGCGTCGGGACCTACCTGCACTACATCCAGGGCCACCTCGACGCGGCCACGTACCGCGAAAGTCGGAAGTACCTGGACCAGTTGATCACCATGATGCAGGCCCGGAAGAGCGCCATCTACGTGGACACGATGATTTCGCCCTCCATGCGCTCGGCCGTCGCCCAGGCGCTCCAGCTCCCCGGCGTGTCGGGCCTGGAGAACAACACGTTCTTGTTCGAGTTCACGCGGCGTGACGACCCGGCGGTGCTCGAGGAGGCGCGGGACGCCGCGCTGATGGCGAGCGCGGTCCGCATCAACAGTCTCGTGCTGCGCCACGGCGAGCACTTCTTCGGGCAACGAGGCGCGATTCACCTGTGGCTCACGTGGCACGACTACGGCAACGCGAACCTCATGATCCTGCTGGCCTACATTCTCCTGGGTCACCCCGACTGGGAGGACGCCGAGATCCGCATCTTCGCCGCCTATCCCCAGGAGGAGGTCGAGCAGCGTCGCGCGCGGCTGCACGAGATGATCACGTCGGGCCGGCTGCCCATCAGCACGAAGAACCTGCGCGTCATCCCGACGGACGCGAAGGTGGACTTCGACCACCTGGTGCAGAGCCGCTCGGCGGATGCCGATCTGGTGATCTTCGGGCTCACGGAGAAGCGGCTCCGGGAGAAGGGGGCCGAGTTGTTCCTCCGGCACCCGAAGCTCAACGACGTGCTCTTCGTCTGCGCGGAACAGCGGATCCTGATCGATTGACCGACCACCGCGACCCGCCCGCATCCCAATGACGCCGCTGCAGGTCGTGGCGGCCACCCTCACCGTGACGCTCGGCGCCACCCTGCAGGGCTCCATCGGCTTCGGCCTCGGGTTGTTCTCCGTCCCGATCCTGCTGCTGATCGAGCCCGACTTCATTCCCGCGCCACTGCTGCTCGCCTCGGTCGCGCTCACGCTGCTCCTCACCCACCGCGAGCGCCACACGATCATCTGGGGCGACCTCAAGTGGGCGCTCGGGGGCCGTATCGCGGGCATCGCCCTCGCGGCCCTCCTGCTCGTCGTGGTCCCGGCCGACCGGTTCGCCATTCCCGCCGGCGTGCTCGTGCTCGGGGCGGTCGGCCTCAGCGCCTCCGGGCTCCATCTCCCGCCCCGGCCGCGCACGCTGGTGGGCGCCGGCGTGCTCTCGGGCCTGCTGGGGACCGCCGTCTCGATCGGCGGTCCGCCGATGGCCTTGATCTACCAGCGCGAGTCGGGACCACGGCTCCGCGGCACGCTCTCGGCGTTCTTCGTGATCGGGGTCGCGCTGTCCCTAATCGGCCTGCGGGTGGCCGGCCGCTTCGACCTCGGCGACGTGCTGCTCGCCGCGACGCTCGTTCCCGGCATCCTCGTGGGCTTCGCGATCTCTCGCTACACCGCCCATCGGTTGGACCGCGGGTTCACGCGGCCGGCAGTGCTGATCGTGTCCGCCGTCGCGAGCCTGCTGGTGATCCTGCGGCACGTCCTGTAAGACGCCCCCGCCGCGGTGTGCCGAGGCGTGCGAGAGCACGCGCGCCGCTGGCGTCCGCTTCGCCTCCCGGATAACGTCCGTCATGGCAGATACGATACGTCCCGCGGCCCCAGCCGCCGCGGACGTCGTCCCTACCGAGACGATCCGCGCCGCGTTTCCCGCCCTCGAGCGCCGTCACGGGGGCCATCCCGTGGCCTTCTTCGACGGTCCGGGCGGGACGCAGGTGCCGCGCGTCGTGGGCGACGCGATGCTCGACTACCTGTACCGCCACAACGCGAACACCCATTGGGCCTATCCCACAAGCGAGGAGACCGACGCCGCCCTGACGCACGCCCGCGAGGTGCTGGCGTCGTTCGTGAACGGCGCGCCGCGCGAAATCGTCTTCGGCGCCAACATGACCTCGCTCACCATGCACCTCGCGCGGGCGCTGGCGCGCAGCTGGAGCCGCGGAGACGAGGTGATCGTGACCGAGCTGGACCACCACGCCAACGTCGCGCCCTGGACCGCGCTCGAGCGGGATTTCGGGATCACCGTGCGAACGGTGCAGATGCGGACGGAGGATGGCAGCCTCGACTGGGACGATTTCGCCGGCAAGCTCTCGGCGCGCACGCGGCTCCTGGCCGTCGGCGCCGCATCCAACGCGCTCGGTACCGTCACCGACGTGTCCCGGGCCGCCAAGCTCGCCCGCGAGGCCAAGGCCCTCCTGTTCGTGGACGGCGTGCATGCCGCTCCCCATCGCCTGACGGACGTGCGGGCGCTGGGCTGCGATTTCTTCGCGTGCTCCGCGTACAAGTTCTACGGACCCCACGTGGGCGTCCTGTGGGGCCGCGAGGGTCTCCTTGCCGAGTGCGACTTCCCCCGGCTCATCCCCGCGTCCGCCGAGCCTCCCGAGCGCGCCGAGACCGGCACGCTCAACCATGAGGGCATCGTGGGAACGGGGGTGGCCGTGGAGTGGCTGACGTCGCTCGCGCCGGCCGGGACGACCCGCGCCCGACTCGGCGCCGTGTTCGACGCCCTGCACCATCGCGGGGCAGCCCTCGGGACCGCGCTGTGGGAAGGCCTCGGGCGAATCCGCGGCGTGCGCCGGTTCGGGCCGCCGCCCGACGCCGTCCGCACGCCCACCATCGCGTTCGTGGTGGACGGCGTCGCGTCGACCGCGGTCGCCCGGCATCTCGCCGACTGCGGCATCTTCGTGTCCCACGGCGATTTCTACGCGCACACCGTCGTCGCGCGCCTGGGCCTCCATCCGGAAGGGCTCGTGCGCGTCGGCGGCGCGTGTTACACCACCGCCGAGGAGGTGGACCGGCTGCTCGCCGGAGTCACGTCCCTCGTGCGGAGAACCTCATGACAGGAGAACAGGTCCATGGCTGAAAAGGAAGGACAGACCTATCAGAGCCACCGCCGCCTCGTGTGGGGCTTCCACGGTGTGACGTTTCTGTTGATCGTCGTGTTCGTCGGCTGGTCCGCCGTGCGCCTGTTCCAGGCACCCGGCGTGGCGACCGGCATTCAGCTCGGCTTCGCGGTGGGCGTGCAACTGCTGTTCTTCTACACACGGCAGTTCGCCATCACGGTCCAGGACCGCGTGATCCGGCTCGAAGAGCGTTTGCGGCTCGCACGCATTCTGCCTGCCGACCTCCAGCCGCAGGTGGACCGGCTCACCCCCGGGCAGCTGATCGGGCTACGCTTTGCGGTAGACGCGGAAGTCCCTGAGCTCGTGCGCCGCGTCGCCGCCGGAGAGCTGTCGGGTCGCGAAGACGTCAAGCGCGCTATCAAGACCTGGCGGCCGGATTACCTCCGGGCCTGACCCGAGCACACACGACCCCCACCCCGTATCGCCGGAGGCCCCCCATGCCCGACCCCGACGCGCAGTGGCACGATCTCGGTCCGGTGGAGGAGTTGCGACGCCGACCGCTGCAACAGATCACCGTGGGTCGCACGGCGCTCGCGCTGTCGTACCGTGAGGGACGGTTCGGGGCGATCTCTGGTGTCTGCAACCACGCGGCGGGCCCGTTGGGGGACGGGCGCCTCGACGCCGATTTCGTCGTCTGTCCCTGGCACAACTGGAAGTTCCATCGCGTGGAAGGGCACGGCGAGCCGGGGTTCGAGGAGGATCGGGTCCCGAAACACGAGGTGAAGGAAGAAGACGGTCGGTTGCTGGTGAACCTCCGGCCGGCCGTCAAGCGGCACAAGGCGCCGCACGATCCGCACCCGCTCGCGCGCCGTGAGCCCCGCGCACCGGGACCGGTTCGGGTGCTCGGCATCTCCACGACGGCAATGGACCGGGCGAACCCCCGGTACTCCACGTCCGAAGCCCTGCTCGAGACGGCCCTCGCCCACGCCCGCGACCGGCTGGGGCTCGACACTCGACTGCTGCACCTCTCGGGGCTCCGGTTCCGGCAGTGCGAAGGGTACTACTCGAAGAGCGCGCATGCCTGCACGTGGCCCTGTTCCATCACGCAGATGGATCCTGAGGACCAGATGGAGCAGGTCTACGAGGGAATCGTCTTCTGGGGAGACGTGATTCTGGTGGCGACCCCCATCCGGTGGGGCGCGGCGAGCGCCCTCTACTACAAGATGGCCGAGCGGCTCAACTGCGTGCAGAACCAGATCACCATTCGCGACCGGGTCATGCTGCGGAACAAAGTCGTCTCGTTCATCATCACGGGCGGCCAGGACAACGTGCAGGCCGTCGCCGGCCAGCTGCTCACGTTCTACGCCGAGTTGGGGTGCGTGTTTCCGCAGTTCCCCTTCATCGCGCACAGCCGCGGCTGGGAAGCCGAGGACATGGAGCGCAACGTGGCGATCGTGCGCGCCAGCACCGAGCTGCACGACGCGGCGCGCCAGCTCACGGAGCGCGCCGCCGCCATGGCGCAGGTGCTCCTCGAGCGCGACGTGTGCCCCGAGCGGATCGGGCGTGCGGGACGCAAGGCCTCGGGCGGCGTGCTGAAGGCCGCGGCGGAGGAGTGAGCGCGAGCGGCGGCGACCGCCTCGGGGTCGCGCTGGCCGGCCTCGGCGCCCGCACACTGTTCACGCTGTGCGGGGGACACATCGCGCCGATTCTGGTGGGCGCCAAGCGCGCCGGGATTCGGGTGGTGGACGTGCGCGACGAAGCCTCCGCCGTGTTCGCCGCGGACGCCACGGCGCGCCTGGGAGGCGGGCTCGGCGTGGCCGCCGTGACCGCGGGGCCCGGTGTGACGAACGCGGTCACCGCCATCGCCAACGCCGCCGAAGCGCAGTCGCCGCTCCTCGTGTTGGGCGGCGCCGCGCCCACGGTCCTGCGCGGCCGCGGCGCACTGCAGGATATCGAGCAGGTGCCGATGCTCCGGCCCCACGTGAGGTGGACGGCCGCCGCGCGCCGGGTGCGGGAACTCGTACCGCTGCTCCAGCGCGCCGTGCACGAGGCGACGCGTGGTGTCCCCGGACCCGCGTACCTCGAGGTCCCGGTGGACGTGCTGTACGACGAACGCACGGTGCGCGACTGGTACGGCGCCGGGGCGGGATCCGCGCGAGATCTGGGAGCCCGGCTGCAACGCTGGTATCTCGGGCGGCACTTGGACCGCATGTTCGCCGGTGCCGACCGCGAGGATCCGCCGCCCGCGCCGCCCGCCGCCGAGCGGGAGCCGGACGCGGGGACCGTGCGCCGGACCGGCGAGCTGCTCGCGCGCGCCACCCGTCCGGTGCTCGTGATCGGGAGCCAGGCCATGCTCGCGCCCACCCGCGTCGGGGCTGTGGCGGCCGCCGTCGGCCGACTCGGGATTCCCACGTACCTCTCCGGCATGGCGCGCGGACTCCTCGGCCGCGACCATCCGCTCGCCCTGCGGCATGCCCGGCGCGCGGCGCTGCGCGAGGCGGATCTCGTGATCCTCGCCGGCGTGCCGTGCGACTTCCGGTTGGACTACGGACGCCACATCGCTCGCGGCGCGACGCTGGTCGCTGCCAACCGCAGCCGGGGCGAGGCCCGACGGAACCGCCGGCCAACGCTCACCGCGGTCGGCGACGCGGGCCGATTCCTCGAGCTGCTCGGAGCGGCCGGAGCAACCGGCCAGTGGAACGACTGGCGCACGACCCTCACCGCGCGCGACGCGGAGCGAACCGCCGGGATCACGACGCTCGCGGAGCGGCGCGGGGCACACGTCAACCCGTTGGTCCTGTGCCGGATGATCGAGGACCTGGCAGCCGAGGACAGCGTGTTCGTGCTCGACGGCGGGGATTTCGCGGCCACGGCCTCGTACATCATCGCGCCGCGCGGCCCGCTCCGGCATCTCGACCCCGGCGTGTTCGGTACGCTCGGCGTGGGGGCCGGCTTTGCGCTGGCGGCCAAGCGGCACCGTCCCGACGCCGAGGTGTGGCTGCTCTACGGCGACGGCGCGGCGGCGTACAGCCTGGCGGAGTTCGACACGATGGTGCGCCACGGGCTCCCGGTCATCGCGGTCGTGGGCAACGACGCGGCCTGGACCCAGATCGCGCGGGAGCAGCTGCCGATCCTGGGAGACGATGTCGGCACCGTGCTGCGCCGTACAGACTACCACACGGTGGCCGAGGGCTACGGCGGGGTGGGGGTGCTGGCCAGAACGACCGACGAGGTGCGGCCGGCACTCGTCCGCGCGCAGACGGAAGCGCGCGCGGGCCGCCCGGTGCTGGTCAACGTCTGGCTGGATCCGACCGACTTCCGGAAGGGCTCGATTTCGATGTAGGGACCGCCGCTTGGACGCTTGTCCCGCTCAAGACCGGGACGGCCCTTCCGCCGCGGCGTCCGCCCGCAGATCGTCAAAGGCCTGCCGAAGGGCCCGAACGATATCCTCGGGATTCGGGACCACTTCCTCGTCGGTCGCGATTCCGACGCGCACGCTCCCCGCATAGCTGAGGATGCTGACCCCGAGCGCGAGCCGCCCGGACTGCGGCACCCAGAACACGAGGTCGTCGATCTGACTCCCGCACAGGTACAGCGGGGAACGGGGACCGGGGACGTTCGTCATCACGGCCGTGGAGTTCCTGCCCAGCAGATTCACGATCGTCATCTCGAGCGCCGCGGTCGTGACCCCCAGCAGCTTGAGAATCCCGTACACGACCACCGCCTCGCCCGAGTGCTTGATGCGGTTCATGCGGCGCTTGAGCTCCCGCAGCCGCTCGAGCCGGTGCGTGACCCCCACCGGCAGCGACAGGAACACGAGCCCGAACTTGTTGCCGAGCGTGAGCGGCTCGTGCGCCTGGCGCACGTTGACGGGCACGACCGCGCGCAGCGTCATCTGCGGGCCGACGTCCTGGTGCTGCTCCAGGTAGTGGCGCAGCGCCCCGGCGACCGCCGTCAGCAGCACGTCGTTCACGGTGGCCCCGAGCGCGCGGCCCACCGCCTTGACGTCCTCGAGCGGGATGCGCTCCGACCAGGTCGCGCGCTTCCGGGCGCCGAGCGGCCCCTTGAGCGCCGTGCGAGAGTCGCCGACGGCCATGATGGAGGCGAGCTTCCCAAGGGTGGCGACGGCGCTCCCGGCCGCGAACGCCAGGCCGGCGAGGCCGCGCCGCTCCGGAACGCCGCCCTGCGGCGGGCGGACCTCTCCTGGCTCGGCCTCCGGGTGCTCCGACGCCAGGCTCAGCATGAGCCGCACCAGCATGACGCCGTCGCCCATGCAGTGGTGCAGCCGGGCGACGATCGCCGAGCCGGCGCCGTAGTTGTCGAGGTAGTAGAGGTGCCACAGCGGCTTCGTGTAGTCGAGCGGCGTGCTCATCACGTCGCCCACGAAACGCTGCAACGTGGCCTCGTCAGCGGGCGCGGGCAGCTGCGTCGCGTGCAGATGGTCGTCGAGTCGAAACTGCTCGACGTCCTCCCAGTGGGGTCTCCCGCGGCGCCCGGCGGTCTCGACCACCCGCTGGCGGAACCGATCGTGCACGAGCAGCCCGTCCTCGATCAACGCCCGCAGCCGGCGCAGCTCGAGCCGGTCCCGGAACATCATGACCGCCGTGACGGTCATGAGATTCGTGGGGTCCTCCATGCGCAGCCAGGCGCTGTCCGCCGCCGTGAGGGGCTGCGGGCGCCGGCGGAACGGGCGTTCTCGCGCGTCGGTCATGAGAGCGCTGTAAAGGTGCTCCCGGCCCGCGGCCGCGGCAACCAGCCCGCGGCCGTGCTTCTCTGCCCCCGACCTTCGGGCTAGCTTTGACCGGTCAGTATCACGGTTGGAAAGCCATGTTCGTCCCAAGCCTCCTGCTGCGGCAGCTCTTCACGAACGGCAGTCTGCGGAATGCAGGCGGCGCCGTCTGTTTCTCGCTGAAAAACCGCCTGAGCGACGCCACACTCGTCGGGTTGCATCACGTGGCGTTCAACGGCCAAGCGGTGCCCCACGACGCGATTGGCCTCCAGGTGGACGAGGCAACGACACTCGCCCCCGGCGAGATCTCGCCGGAGCGGCCCGTGGATTTCCCGCTGCGCCGTTCCGTGGACGTCGTGAGCCGGATCCCGCCCCTGGCGGAGGGCAAGCACCACATCGAGCTGGGCTTCGAAGTGAAGCCGTTCGGCAAGCTCAAACTCAAGATCGAGACCGCCATCACCGCCGCGACCGACCATCTGACCCGCATCCCCCGGGACGCCGTAGACGACTTCGACCCGCATGCCATCCGGATGCGCCAGAAGTTCGTCGAGGAATTCGCGGGCGCCACGCTCAAGCACGTTTCGCACTACTCCTTCGATCCGCATCTCGTGAAGGGCAACTGCGAGCATTTCACCGGCGTCGCGCAAATTCCGCTCGGGTTCGCCGGCCCGCTCCAGATCAACGGCGAGCAGGCCGCCGGCGAATTCCTGATTCCGCTGGCGACCAGCGAAGGAACGCTCGTCGCGTCGTACAACCGCGGCATCAAGGTCCTGAATCTCTGCGGCGGCGTGCAGTGCACCGTCGTGGCGGATGCCATGCAGCGGGCGCCGGTGTTCGTGTTCCGCAACGCGCGCGACGCCCGGGAATTCGCCGCGTGGGTGGAGGGGCACATGGCCGAAATCGCGGAGCACGCGGAGGCGACGTCGCGCGTGGCGCGCCTGCTGCACATCGACACGTACCTCTCCAACAAGTTCGCCTTCCTGCGGTTCAACTTCTCGACCGGCGACGCCGCCGGACAGAACATGGTGGGCCGCGCGACGTTTGCGGCGTGCAGTTGGATGCTGGACGTCTATCCCGGGATCCAACGGTTCTACCTGGAGTCGAACTTCGCGACGGACAAGAAGGCGTCGCAGATCAACATCATGCGGACCCGCGGGAAGCGAGTCACCGCCGAAGCCTTGATCGAGCGGGACGTCCTGATCCAGCAGATGCGGGTGGATACGGAGAGCCTGGCGTACCACTACAACGTGGCCAACGTCGGCTCCATTCTTTCGGGCGCGAACAACAACGGCCTGCATTCCGCGAACGCCATCACCGCCATCTTCATTGCCACGGGGCAGGATGTCGCCAACGTGGCGGAGTCGTCGGCCGGCCTGCTCTATGCCGAGCTCACGCCGGACAAGGACCTGTATCTCTCGATCACGATCCCCTCGTTGATCGTGGCGACGTACGGCGGGGGGACGGGACTGCCCACGCAGCGCGAGTGCCTCGACGTGCTCGGCTGTTATGGCAAGGGGAAGGTCAACAAGTTCGCCGAGATCGTGGCGGGCGCCGTGCTGGCCGGCGAAATCTCGCTGGCCGCGGCGATCTCCTCGGCGGAGTGGGTCTCGAGCCACGAGCAGTACGGCCGGAACCGGTGACGGAGCCTCAGCCCGGCGTGTCGTCCACGTCGCCCCCCGTGATTGCCGAGCCGGTGGCACCCGCGGCCCCTCCCGAGCCGCGCTTCGAGACGCTGCTAGTCACCAGTCCGCCGGGATACACTCGCCGTCTCGCCGCCACGTGGCGCCATTTCACGGGTCTCCTGCTCGGCGGACTCGTCGCCCACGTGCGCCAGCAACGTGCGGAGGGCACCGGCCGTGGGTTCAAGTTCGCGCTCGCCCGGCTCGGCGCCCTGCTCGTGCGGCCCTTCGTGCGCCGCGATCTCGCTCGGCAGTCCTTTCCCGTGCAGCTGCGCCGTCGGCTCGAGTTGCTCGGTCCCACGTACATCAAGCTCGGACAGATCCTGAGCCTGCGGGAAGACATCCTCCCCCGCGAGGTCACCGAGGAGCTCCGGCGCCTGCTGAGCCGCCTCCCCGCGGCCCCGATGGCGACGGTCGAGGAGATCATCGCGCAGGATCTGGGACGCCCGGCGGACGAGATCTTCGCGTGGATCGATCCCGAACCCCTGGGGTCGGCGTCCATCGCGCAGACCCATCGCGCCACCACGCGCGAGGGCGACGCGGTCGTGCTCAAGGTGGTGAAGCCCGGGATCCGCGAAACCCTGCAGCGCGACGCCCGGCTGCTCGGCGTGCTCGGCCACGTCCTCCAACTGATTTTCCCGCGGTATCAGCCACGGCAGATCATCCGCGAGTTCGCGGAGTACACCCTGCGCGAGGTGGACCTCCGGCGCGAGGCCGACAACGCGGAGACCTTCACG
>Ga0224512_10005490_pt1 | contig 10427 bp, 8 predicted proteins | sample SF_May12_sed_USG_4_FD_169103 | JGI IMG/M metagenome (GOLD analysis project Ga0224512, IMG submission 169103) | Sediment microbial communities from San Francisco Bay, California, United States - SF_May12_sed_USGS_13 | ecosystem: Environmental > Aquatic > Marine > Sediment | place: USA: California...
CCGCCGGAGCCGACGTCTACCTCATCGCGCGGCTGTGGCAGTGGTGGCCGATGCTCGAGCTCGAGGCGGGCCAGACTTACCGGCTGCACCTGATGTCCATGGACTGGCTGCACGGCTTCTCGCTGCAGCCCGAGAACATCAATATCCAGGTCCACCCGGGCTACGAGCACATCCTCACCGTGCAGCCCACCAGGGCCGGCACTTACTCGATCATTTGCAACGAGTACTGCGGCATCAACCATCACGCGATGGTGAGCAGGCTCTACGTCGTCGACAAGAAATAGGGGAACGACCATGGCCATCAACAGACTGTTCCGGACGTGCCCGATGACGGGGCTCAAGGTGCACGAGCCTGCCGAGGCGCTGATCAAGGCCAATGCCGTCGCCGCGGTGATATTCCTGCTGGTGGGCGGGATCCTCGCCCTTCTGGTGACGCTCACGCGCTGGCAGGCGATCCACCTGCTGTCGCCAGACTGGTTCTACCTGGTGCTGACCGGGCACGGGATCAACATGCTCGTGTTCTGGATCATCTTCTTCGAGATCGCGATCCTGTACTTTGCCAGCTCGATCCTGCTCGGCTGCCGGCTCGCGGCGCCGCGGGTTGCCTGGTTCGCATTCGGCCTGATGGTGATCGGCGGCATCATCAACAACTACGCTGTCTTCCGCGGCGATTCGAGCGTGATGTTCACCTCGTACGCGCCGATGGGCGCGCACCCGACCTTCTACCTCGGGCTGATTCTGTTCGCGGTGGGCGCGCTGGTGGCCTGTTTCGTGTTCTTTGGCACGCTGGTGGTGGGCAAGGAGGAGAAGACCTACAACGGCTCGGTGCCGCTCGTCACATTTGGCGCGGTGACCGCGGCGATCATCGCGGTGTTCACCATCGCCAGCGGCGCGATCATCCTCATCCCGACTTTCCTGTGGTCGGTCGGGCTGGTCGACCATATCGACTCGCTGATGTACCGCGCCGTGTGGTGGGCGTTCGGCCACTCCTCGCAGCAGATCAACGTGGCAGCCCATATCGCGATCTGGTACGCGATCGCCGCAATCGTCTTCGGCGCCAAGCCGATGAGCGAGCGCGTGAGCCGCACCGCGTTCCTGCTCTACATCCTGTTCCTGCAGCTTGCGAGCGCGCATCACCTGCTGGTCGATCCGGGGATGACGTCCAACTGGAAGATCTTCAACACCAGCTATGCGATGTACCTGGCGGTGCTGGCATCCATGGTGCACGGCCTCACCGTGCCGGGCGCAATCGAGGTCGCGCAGCGCAAGAAAGGCTTCACCAAAGGGCTGTTCGAGTGGCTGAGGAAAGCGCCGTGGAGCAACCCGGTGTTCTCCGGGATGTTCATGTCGCTGCTGGGCTTCGGCTTCCTCGGCGGCATCTCGGGCGTGATCATGGGAACGGAGCAGCTGAATATCATCATTCACAACACGATCTACGTGCCGGGGCATTTCCATGCCACGGTAGTGCTGGGCACCACGCTCGCGTTCATGGCGGTGACCTACTTCGTGATCCCGGCGATCTTTCGCCGCGAGCTGTCGTTTCCGAAGATGGCGCAGTGGCAGCCCTACGTGTTTACGCTCGGCATGACATTTCTGTCGCTGTTCATGATGGGCGCCGGCACGCTCGGCGTGCCGCGCCGGCACTGGGACATCACCTTCGCCGGCAATCCGCTTGCCTACGAGTTTCCAGGGACTGCGCATCTGATGATGGCGCTGGCGGCGATCGGCGGCGTGCTCGCGGTGGTGGGCGGCACGATGTACCTGCTGGTCGTCGTGCACTCGGTGTTCCTCGGCAAGAAAATCGAGACCCCGGGCTTCCAGCGGGTGCGCGTAATAGACGGTTATGCGCCGGCGCCCACGCGTCCGGCGGCCGCAGCGTTGCAGGGGCATGGCGGCACCACCTCCTGGAGCGCCCCGGGAACTTTCGTGCTGGCGATGGTGTTCCTGACTGCGTTCGTGCTCTACTACTTCATCAACTGGAAGTACCTGTCGACCGTGTGGCCGCTGAGTTAAGGATGAGCGGGTGATGAGAGAGGCAACCATCGCGCACGGCCGGGCCCCGCAGGCGCGGGGCCTCGCGCACGCACTGCGGCTTGGCTACGGGCTGTTCAAGCTGCGCATCGGCATCGTGATCGGCCTCACCGCGGTCGCCGGTGCGGCGGTTGCGCCCGGGCCGGCGCTGGTTGGCTGGGAGCTTTTCCTGCTGGCGCTGGCGGTGACCGGGGCGGCAGCCGCGGCCGGCGGATTCAACCAGTACGCCGAGCGTGACCTTGACCGGCTGATGAGCCGCACGCGGCGCCGGCCGTTCGTGACCGGCGAGCTGGCCGCGGACCAGCGCTTTCTGTGGCTGCTGGGCACGGTGCTGGTGGTTTCGGTTGCGCTGGCGGCGTGGGTGGCGAACGCGCTCGCCGCCGCCTATGTTTTCCTCGGGGCGTTCTTCTACGGCGTGGTCTACACCGTGTGGCTCAAGCGCCGCACGTGGTGGAACATCGTCATCGGCGGCGCCGCGGGCAGCTTCGCGGTGCTGGCCGGCGCCGCGGCGGTTCAGCCGGGCGCGCCGGCGATGGTGCCGGCGATCCTCGCGGCGGTGCTCTTCCTCTGGACCCCGCCGCACTTCTGGAGCCTCGCCATCGTCTGCCGCGACGATTACGCCCGGGTCGGTGTGCCGATGCTGCCGGTGGTGGTGGGGGATCGGCGTTGCGCGCGCGTGATCCTCGCGCATACGGTGACGCTTACCGCGCTGTCCATCGTGCCGCTCGCCTATGGCATGGGCTGGATCTACGGCGTGGGCGCGGTTGCCGGCGGCGCGCTGTTCGTGGCGACCAGCGTGCGGCTCGCGCGGCAGCCGTCGAAGCAGACCGCGCGCGCGAACTTTCTTGCCTCGCTGGTACAGCTCGGGCTGCTTCTTCTCGCCGCGATTGCCGAGCGCGTGCTCGGCGGCTGAGCGGATGTCATGGTGATGGCGAACCGGGCGCGATCGGCGCTTCTCGGTCTGCTCGCTGTTGTATGGGCGGGCCTTGCGCTGGGTGCGGCCGAGGCGCCGCCGCCGGCGCTTGATCCCGATGCGGCGTTGAGAGCAAGCCAGGCGGCGATCGGCCGCCAGCTGGGCGACTTCACCTTCCTCGACCGCAACCACCGCCAGGTGCGGCTTGCCGATTACCGTGGCAAGCCGTTGCTGGTGAACTTCGTCTACACCGGATGCATGTCGGCGTGCCCGGTGACGACCAAGGTGCTCGCGCAGGCGATCCGCAAGGCGCAAGGCGTCGTCGGCTCAGACAGCTTCCGCGTGCTCACCATCGGCTTTAACCTGCCCTATGATTCACCCGAAGCGATGCGCGATTTCGCGCGCCGCTTCGGCATCGACTCTCCCAGTTGGGAGTTCCTCGCGCCGTACGAAGGGCAGCTCGCCGCGCTGACCGGGAACTTCGGCTTCACCTACGCCCGCGCGCCATGGGGCTTCGACCACATTACGCAGGTCACCGTGGTCGACCAGCGGGGCAAGATCTACCGCCAGGTCTACGGCGACGATTTCTCGATCGTGCAGCTCGTCAATCCATTGAAGGAACTCGTCGAAGGCACGCCGGTGCCGGTGACGAGCCTGGCGGACTTCGTCGAGCGCGTGCGCATTCTCTGCACCGTCTACGACCCGCGCACCAACGCCTATCGCTTCGACATCACGGTGATCGGCGAGATCATCGCGTTCTTCGTCATTGCCGTCGCGTTGCTCTCGTTCATCGCGGTGGAGTTGCGCAAGCGGCGCAAGGCGCACGGGCGCTGAGCCGCGTCCCTTGCTCTATATCCACCTGTTTAATAATGTTTTTCTGCACCGGTGGCTTGATATGCATCAAGTCCCCGGTGGCGGGCGCACGCTAGCATCATTGGTGAAGCGTGACCGGCGAAGCGTGACCGGTCGGCGGTAAACTCGCGCGTCACCATCCACGAACCACGAACCGCGAATCGAGCGTGCTGAGACTCATACAGTCCGCCGGGCAGCGCATCTTCCACCGGGCGGACGCCGTCTTCAACCGGGTGTTCGGCGAGCACCTGAATCCACTCTACTACCTGGGCGCTATCGCCTACTGGCTGCTGTGGGTGGCGGTCGCCACCGGGCTCTATCTCTACATCTTCTTTCGCACCGGCGTCGAGGAAGCCTACAGCTCGGTCGAGTATCTGACCGTGCAGCAGTGGTGGCTGGGCGGCGTGATGCGCAGCCTCCACCGCTATGCCTCGGATGCGATGGTGCTTGCCATGCTGCTGCATCTCACGCGCCACTTCCTGTTCGATCAATACCGCAGCTTCCGCTGGTTCTCTTGGGTCTCGGGCGTGGTGCTGCTCTGGCTTACCTACGCCAGCGGCATCAACGGCTACATGCTGCCATGGGACAAGCTCGCGCAGTTCGTGGTGATCGCGACTGCCGAGTGGTTCGACGCGCTGCCGATGTTCGGCGGCACGCTGATCCGCAATTTCATCGCCGAGGGCGCGGTGAACGACCGGCTGTGGTCGCTGCTCTCGTTCGTGCACATCGGGCTACCGCTCGCGCTGCTGGCGGTGCTGTGGATTCACACGCAGCGCGTGCCCGGCGCCAATACCAACCCGCCGTGGCCGGTCGCGGCCGGGACCACCGTCGCGCTCCTCGTGCTGTCATTCGTGCGGCCGGTGACGAGCCAGGGCGGCCCGGCCGACCTCTCGGTCGCAGTGACCACCGTCGACTTCGACTGGTTCTATCTTCCCGTCTATGCGTTGCTGTATCGCTGGACGCCGGTCGAGGTGTGGTGGCTGGTGGGCGGTGGGACACTCCTGTTCCTGCTCGCGCCATGGCTGCCGCCCAGGCGCAGCCGCGCGGCTTTTCACATGCTGGCACACCCGGACAACCGGATCATTCCGGTGCGCGAAGGCGAGCGGCTGCTGGAGGCGGCACTGCGCGAAGAGATGCCGGTGCCGTACGAATGCCGCAACGGCGGCTGCGGCGAGTGCAAGGCCGCGCTGCTGTACGGGAAAGTCGACCACGGCACCTATCAGGAGACGGCACTGAGCGACGAGGAGCGTGCCGCCGGCAAGGTGCTGCTCTGCTGCGCGACGCCGCTCTCCGATGTCGAGATCGAGTACGAGCCGACCGCGACCCCCGGCAAGGTGCCGGTGCGGGTCTACACCGCACGCATCGTGAAGATGGGGCAGCTGTCGCACGACGTGATGCAGGTGAAGCTCAAGGTGCAGGGCGACGAGGTGCCGTTCTTCTACGCGGGACAGTACATCAACGTGCTGCTGCCCGATGGGCAGAAGCGGAGCTTCTCGTTCGCCACGGCGCCGCACCAGCGCGATCACATTGACTTGCAGATCCGGCTCGTGCCCGGGGGGTTGTTCACCACCCGCCTGTTCAACGAGATGAAGGAGGGCGACACGCTCGAGTTTGAGGGCCCGCTCGGCTCCTTCTTCCTGCGCGAGGACAGCGAGAAGCCAATCATCTTCGTCGCCGGGGCGACCGGCTTCGCCCCGGTGAAAAGCATGGTCGAGCACGCGTTCCACAGCGGGCTCAAGCGCCACATGTACTTGTACTGGGGCGTGCGGCGGCTTCGCGACCTGTATCTCCCCGACCTGCCGGCCCAGTGGGCACGGGAGCACCCGAACTTCAAGTTCGTGCCGGTGCTCTCCGAGCCCGCGCCCGAGGACAACTGGACCGGCCGCACCGGGCTCGTGCACGAGGCGATCCTTGCGGACTTTCCGGATCTCTCGAACCACCAGATCTACGCCTGCGGCTCGGCGGCGATGGTCGAGACCGCGCACCCGGCGTTCATGGCGCACGGCATGTCCGAGCATGACTGCTTCTCGGACGCGTTCAAGCTCGCACCGCTGTTGCGCTCGGAGGCGGCCGAGATGGTGCGGCTGGGAGGACGCGCATGAACGCCCCGGCGCGCTACGCCATCCAGGGCGTGCTCTACGCCGCCTTTGCCGCCTTCGTCGGCTACTTCGCCAGCGCGCCCACCTACGAGCACCTCGCGCCCGACGAGGCGCTGGTGCGGCTGTCGTTCAGCCACGCCGCGCAGCGCAAAGAGCCGTGCCGCGAGCGCACCGCCGAGGAACTTGCCAAGCTCGCGCCGAACATGCGCGCGAAGCAGGTGTGTCCGCGCGCCCGCTCGCCGGTCACGGTCGAGATCGAGCTCAACGGGAAGCCGCTATACCGCATCGTCGCCCCGCCCGCCGGGCTCTCCGCCGACGGCGCATCCACCGTCTACCGGCGCCTCGTAGTGCCGGCAGGGCGCCACGTGGTCCGGGCGCGGCTCTCCGACAACGCGCTGGGCGAGTTCAACTACGTGGCGGAGCGCACGATCGATCTTGCTGCGGGGCGCGTGCTGCTGATCGATTTCAACGCCACGGCCGGCGGCTTTGTCTTCAAGCCATGACCGCGTGTTAGGCCGCGCATCCTTCCCGGTTCGGGTTGTCGCCGTGGCATGGCCCGACATGTCGCTTTTCCGGCAAACGGGCTCGGTGGGCCACGGAAGGAGGCCGCATGACGAATTTCAGATTTCTTCTTCAATGGGTCAGCAGGGAGGAGTTACACTAACCCCGAGGTCTGTTAGGTTTCCGATAATTCTGGGGCTCCAGCTGGCGGCAGTCGGCAATTCATGGAGGAATGGATGATGAAGATCTGGTGGCAGAGCAGCACACCGATTCACCGCTTGCACGATTATCGCACCACATTGAGCGGCCATCTGAACAGTGTCAAGCGACCGGAGACGGAGGTCCAGATCAGCGGTGTCGATGACGGCTCCATGGACCTGCATTACAACGCCGTGGTGGCCATCAACAGCTACGGTCCCGGCGGCGTCCTGAACAAGATCATTCAGGCGGCAGACCAGGGGTATGATGCGGTGGCGATCGGCTGTTTCCTGGATCCGGCCATGCAGGAAGCGCGGGAGCTCGTATCGATCCCGGTCTTCGGACTGGGCGAAACGTGCATGCTGATGGCGTGCATGTACGGTCACAAGTTCTCCGGCGTCGCGTTCCACTCCAAGCAGTCCCAGTATTACGATCGCAAGGCGTTCGAGTACGGGTTGTCATCGCGGCATATTCCATTTGGAAACCTGGGCATCGATTTCACCGAAGTGCAAAATGCCTTCGCCCGTCCCGAGCAGATGACCGAGACTTTTGTCGAGGAGGCGCGGCGCCTGGCTGCGCAGGGCGCCGAGGTGATCCTGGCCGCGTGCGCCACGGTCAACGCGATCATTCGCAGAGAGAAAATCAACGAGGTTGATGGCGCGCTGATACTCGACTGCAACGCGGTGCTGCTCAAGACGACGGAAGGCATGGCGGAACTGGCGCACGGCATCGGGTTGCGCGCGAGCCAGCGACTGCTTTATCAGCGGCCGACCCGCGGCTCTCTCGATGGCTGGATGCAGGCGTATGGGTTTCGTTCCAGTGCGCAACTGAAGCCGTGATCTCGCCCTTTGGTCAACAATTGAAGGAGCCGGCACTGTGAAGCCAGTACGAACAGCGCTGTTTGCACCGGGAATCAAGGAAAGGGTGATGGCCAAGGCCCTGGACAGCGGTGCCGATGCCGTCATCCTCGACCTGGAGGATTCCGTGCCGGTTGCCGCCAAGGCAGAGGCTCGGGCCCTGGTCGCGAAAGCAATCGACGGCATCGCCGCCGGCGGCGCGCGCGCTGGCTTGGGCGTCTACGTGCGCACCAACGGCGCCGCGACCGGGCTGCTGTCCGGTGATCTGGCTGCGGTAGTGCGCCCGGGCCTGAATGCCGTGCTGGTAGCCAAGGCCGAGAGCGTGGCGGAAATGCGCGCCGTGGCCGCCGAGATTGACAGTCTCGAGGCCGCCGCGGGGATGAAGGCAGGCAGCGTGGAGATCATCCTGCAGATCGAGAGCGCGCTGGGCGTCTACCACTGCTTTGATCTCGTGAAGGCCTCGCCGCGGATCGTCGCCACCTGCGTCGGCAGCGCGCGCGACGGCGACCTGCAGACGAGTCTCGGCTGTGCCTGGTCGATCGACGGGCCGGAGCTGCTGTACTCGAAATCCAAAGTGCTGCTCGACACTCGCGCCGCCGGTGCCTATCCGCTGGACGGCGTGTTTGCCGATCTCAACGACGAGGAAGGCCTGATCAGGGATTCGATGCTGTCCGCGCGCATCGGATATCTGGGCCGTACGGTGATTCATCCCAAACAGGTCGCGCCGGTTCGCAAGGCGTACGCGGTGCCGGAAGCGGACCTGACTTACTACCGGAAAGTGGTAGCCGAGTTCGAGGCCGTCGAGAGGACCGGCACTGCGGCTGCCATCACGGTAGATGGCAGGCTGGTGGACTACGCGATGTACCAGCGGGCGAAGGGGGTGCTGGAGCTGGCGAAACTCGACGGATAGCAGTCCGCAACATAGCGAGAATCGTGACAGTCCCACGGTAAGATGATGATGGCCGTGGGTCAGCCGGCGGGCATGCGGCCAGAATCGGCGCTGATTACGTTGCTCGGCTTGTGAATCTGACCGATATTCTCTGCGCCGGGCGCGTTGTCGTCCCCGATTCTGGCTGCAATGCGTACGTGCTTCATTATGTTACGGACTCTAAGGTGCACGCATGGATTTTTCCTTCACCGCCGAGCAGGAAACGCTGCGCATCCATCTCGAGGAACTGCTGGACGAGGTCTGTCCGCCGGAGTATGCAGAGCGCTGCGACGAGGAGGCGCGCCCGCCGCGAGAAGCGTACGCGGCCTTGGCAAAACATGGCTGGTTCGGCCTGATCCTGCCGGCTGAGTACGGCGGCACCGGAGGCTCTCCCATCGAGCTTGCGATTCTGCTGGAGGAAGCAGGGCGGCATTTCGAGGAACTGGCGATGTGGGTGTTCCGCACGCTGACCTATGGCGGTTATGCCGTCGTGCAGCACGGCACGCGGGAACAGAAGGAAGCCCTGCTGCCCAAGGTGGTGCGCGGCGAAATCTCGTTCTGCTTCGGCCTGACCGAGCCGCAGGCCGGTTCCGATGCCGCGGCGTTGACCACCCGGGCCACGGCGACTGACGGCGGATATGTGATCAATGGGCAGAAGGTGTTCACCTCCGGCATGGACATCAGCGATTACTGCCTGCTGGTCACGCGCACGTCGACGGGAGAGAAGAAGCAGCAGGGCATCACCAATTTTCTGGTGGATACCAAGCTGCCCGGCATCGAGATACGCAAGATCAAGACCCTGGGCCAGCGCGCCATCGGCACCACGCAGGTCTTCTACACGGACGTGAACGTGCCGGCGTCTGCCGTGCTGGGCACGGTGGATGAAGGATGGCAGGCGGTGGATGCGTATCTCTGGTATGAACGGCTGTGCCTGTCGGCCGCCCGTACCGGTGCTGCCTCCGCCGCCTTCGAGTATGCGTTGCAGTATGCCAAGACTCGGAAGCAGTTCGGGCGGCCGATCGGGGAGTTCCAGGTAATCTCGCACAAGCTCGCCGACATGAAAGTGATGCTGGATATCTCACGGGTGCTCGTGTACCGGTTCGCCTGGCTGATGTCGGAGGGGAAAGCGACTCGCCACGACGCGGCGGTGCTGAAGCTTCAAACCGGCGAAACCTACAAGGCCGTGTCCGACATGGGCCTGCAGATCCTCGGCGGTTACGGCTACTGCATGGAGGTTCCGATGCAGCGGTTCTTCCGCGACTCGCGGCTCGCCACCATCGGCGCGGGCACCTCAGAAATCCAGCGCAACATCATCGCCCGGAGCCTGGGCCTGTAGAGGAACATCTCATGTCGCACCCCCTCACAGGCGTTCGCATTCTCGAGCTGGGCCAGATCATCGCCGGTACCTACGGCGGCCAGCTGCTGTCTGACATGGGAGCGGAGGTAATCAAGGTCGAAGCACCCGAAGGCGATCTGGGGCGCAATCCGTCAGTCGCGCCGTACCGCGGCGAGAGCGGGGTGTTTCTGACCTTCAACCGCAACAAGCAGAGCGTGGTCATCAACCTCAAGACCGCGGCAGGCCGGAAGGTCTTCTACGATCTGGTGAAAGTCTCGGACGTGGTCATTGACAACTTCCGGCCGGGCGTCCTGGATCGGCTGCAAGTCGATTATGCGACGCTAAGAGGGATCAATCCGCGGCTCATCCAGTGCTCCATTACCGGTTTCGGCACCGCCGGCGCTTACAAGGACCATCCCGCTCTCGACATCATCATCCAGGCGATCAGCGGCCACATGGCGGTCACCGGCGAGCGGGGGCGTGCGCCGGCTCGCGTGGGCGTTCCCCTAGGCGACCTGAGCGGCGGCGTTTTCGCCTGCATGGGAATATTGTCTGCGCTCTACGCCCGCGAGCGCGACGGCCAAGGGCGGCGAGTGGAGCTGTCTATGTTCGACGCGATGCTTAATCTGCTCACCTACATGGGCACCATGTGGCTCACCAACGGCGAGTTGCCGCAACCGCCGGGCTCGGGGCACGATTACACGGTGCCGTG
>Ga0224512_10005492_pt1 | contig 10425 bp, 6 predicted proteins | sample SF_May12_sed_USG_4_FD_169103 | JGI IMG/M metagenome (GOLD analysis project Ga0224512, IMG submission 169103) | Sediment microbial communities from San Francisco Bay, California, United States - SF_May12_sed_USGS_13 | ecosystem: Environmental > Aquatic > Marine > Sediment | place: USA: California...
CGATCCGTGACGGGCAGATCGTCACCCTGGCCCAGCTGACCCTGACCGAGGTGGAGAGCCTGGAGCGACTCGTCAACGAGCAAACCCTCGCCCGGCTCTCGGCCTACTCTTTCGCCGCCCTAGCCGTCCTGTTCTTCATCAGTCTCATCATCGGTTGGATCATCTCCGGGCGTGCGTTGCGCCCCGTTCACCGCATCACCGACGTCGCCCGGGAAATCCAGGCGACCGATCTGTCGCGCCGGATAAACCTCGAGGGCCCCAAGGACGAGCTTCGGCGGCTTGCCGACACGTTCGATGAGATGCTGGATCGGCTCAACCTCGGATTCGAACGCCAGCGTCAGTTCATTGCCGAAGTTTCTCATGATCTGCGGAATCCGCTGGCGGTCATTCAGACGAACCTCGACGTGGCGCTCGACGACCCGGGCACGGACGCGGCTGAGTGGCGGCACACCGCCCAGATCGTTCGAGGCACCGCCGGCCGCATGGCCGGACTGGTCGATCAGTTACTGGCGACGGCCCGGCGGCAACATCAGCGAGTGGCCCTGGAGAAGGTGGATCTGGCCGAGTTGGTGGGAGAGGTCGTCGAAGAGATGCAGGCGGGTTCGGCTGCCCGACTGGAGAGTGTGGTGTCCGGCCGTGTGGCCGTCACCGGAGACCGCTTCGCTCTCAAACGCGCCCTGCTGAACCTGCTCGACAACGCAGTCCGGCTGTCGCCCGAGCATTCGGTGGTCAGGGTCGGGGCGGGAAAGAAAGACGGCTGGGCCTGGCTGGCAGTACAAGATAGCGGTGCCGGAATCGAATCCGAGCACCTCGAGCAGATCTTCGATCGTTTCTACCGGGTCGAGCCATTCTCGGAGTCGCATCCCGGGCTGGGTCTGGCGATCGTGCGTGAGATCGCCGACTCACACGGCGGAGCCGTTCAGGTGGTCTCCACCCTGGGAGTCGGGTCGACCTTCACGATCTGGTTGCCGCTCGAACCCAGTCCCGACTCCCCGCCTCCTCCGGGTTTACACCTCCTTTAACTGCTCCGCCGTACATTGTGGCTGAGATATCACCAAAGGAGCAGAAATGGATGCATACAGCGACCACGTAGACACGCTGGTGAAGCCGGTGGAACCACCGACGGTACCCCCGCCGGCTACTCCTCAGCGGAGCGGCGGGGCGAGACGGATCACGGCCTACCTTCTGGCCGGTCTGTTGCTGCTGGGCGGAGGGTTCGGTATCGGCAGACTGGCCGTCGGCAACACTTCGCCGACGACAACCACCGTTGCGGGAACCTTCACCCCCTCGTTGCAGCCGGCCGTCGAACCGGTGGCAGCAGTGGCAGCCGCCCTGCTACCGGCCACGGTGCAGCTCGAGACGGCTTCCGGTCTGGGGTCCGGATTCATCTACGACCCGGCCGGGTACATCTTGACCGCCGCCCATGTGGTCGACGGGTCCCGTTCGGTCACCGTACGTTTGGCCGATGGAACCCAGCAGGAAGGGACGGTGGTGGGCACCCATGTCGATAGTGATGTCGCGGTCGTCAAGATCGACCACTCCGGCCTGGAAGCCGCCAGACTGGCAACCGGTGTTCCGCTCGAGGTCGGCCAGATGGCGGTGGCGATCGGCAGCCCGTTCGGGCTCGACAACACGGTGACGGCCGGGGTGGTCAGCTCGGCCGCTCAGGCCCTGCGGGGTCCGAACGGATCGGTTCAGCAGATGATTCAGACCGATGCGGCGATCAACCCGGGGAACTCGGGGGGACCACTGGCGAATCGTGAGGCGCAGGTCATCGGTATTAACGACGCGATCTTCTCCCGGTCGGGCGGCAATGAAGGGGTGGGATTCGCCATCCCGATCGACACGGCCAAACGCATTGCCGACCAGCTGGTAGCCGGTGAGCCAATCAAGACGGCCGTCCTCGGTGTCACCGGTACCGACACCACCGCCGGCCGGCCCGGTGCGCTCATCACCGGCGTAATCGCCGGATCCGCCGCCGACCGGGCCGGCCTGCTGGTCGGCGACCTGGTTGTCGAGGTCGACGGTCGGCCGGTGCAGGGGATTACCGACCTGGCCGCGAACATCGCGTCGGCCCAGCCGGAGGATCATGTGACGCTGGAGGTGATCCGAGGTGGCCAGGAGATTCAGATCGACGCAGCGCTCGGCGAGGCGTAACGTAATGAGGGCCGGCTCACCCCGCCCGGCCGGCCCTCACCTCCCACTTGCAGGCTCCGATCGTGGCGACCCCTCCCTTTCCGTGCCGTGTCTGGTGATTGGCCGGGTATCGCCGCGTACTACCACCGGTCATCAACGATCATGTGGGTTGTCATGTGGTCGCGGATGGTCGCGGCCGTCGTCGAGGTTGGCGGCGATCTTCTCCAGCACCTCGGCGGTGCCGTCGACCGTCTTGCGGCTCTTAGCGGCCTTGATCTCCTTGGCGCGCTCCTTCATGGCGGCGCGCTCCTCCACGGTGAAGCCGTCAGCCTCGGTATTCGACTGGGTGCTGCTCCTGGCCGACTTGCGAGTAGCTGCCATCGTGGTCCCCTTCATTCAGTTCCCCGTCCGGAGCGGTGCCACCTGTGTGATGGCATCGTCGGGGTCCTTCCTGTGTGACATTTGTGCGCTGTGGCCCGCCAGTCAACTGGCGGCTGTGTGCCCACTCCTCATGCACCAGAAGGCCCCAAGCGGCCAGGGCGCCGAGGTGATCAGATGAGCGGGCGAGGCCCCTCGTCAAAGGGCCGGGCAGCGGTGCGGGAGGCGGGTCCATCTGCCGGGGGCCGACCTGCGATCATTCTCGTTAATGAGGACCGATGCGTGGATTCGTGTGCCTTGATAGTCGTTGACGGCGCCCCCGCTGGAGCGGGCTGGCCCCCTGGTCGCGGCATGAGCCCGTGTTGCTGGATGGCGGCGACTAGTTGGGGCGTGGCGCGTTGAGTGAGGCGCGATCGCGGGGTGGCCGCTATGTGGCCTTGATGTCACTAGGTGCGCTCGGTGTGGTGTATGGCGATATCGGGACAAGTCCCCTGTACGCGTTTCGAGAGGCGTTCCATGCCGGTGACCTCGCGGTGGTGGATTCCAGTGTGCTGGGGGTGGTGTCGACGATGGTGTGGTCGCTGGTGGTGGTGGTCACGGTCAAGTACCTGATGGTGGTGATGCGGGCGGACAACGCAGGGGAGGGCGGGATTCTGGCGTTGACGGCGTTGGTGTCGCCAACAAGCCGATTCGGTACCGCGACGCGGGGCTCGGCGTTGGTGCTGCTCGGATTGTTTGGGACGGCACTCCTGTACGGCGACGGCATCATCACGCCGGCGATTTCCGTGCTGTCGGCTGTCGAGGGTGTCGAGGTGGTGGCGCCGTCCCTAGAGCATCTGGTGGTGCCGATCGCGGTGGTGATTCTGGTTGGGTTGTTCGCGGTTCAGCATCGGGGCACGGCGGTGATCGGGCGTGTGTTTGGCCCAGTGATGGTGGTGTGGTTCACGACGTTGGCCACCCTTGGGGTGGTCAATCTGCTTGATGAGCCGTCGGTGTTGCGTGCGTTCGATCCGAGCCGTGCGGTCGGCTTCTTTGTGGATCAGCCGCGGTCGGCGTTCTTCGCCTTGGGTGCTGTGTTTCTGGTGGTGACGGGTGCCGAGGCGTTGTACGCCGACATGGGCCACTTCGGGAAGCGGCCGATTCGGTTGGGCTGGTTCACGTTGGTGTTCCCGGCGCTGGTCGCTAACTACCTGGGTCAGGGAGCGTTGCTGATGTCGGATCCCGCCGCCATCGACAATCCGTTCTATCGGCTGGCTCCGGATTGGCTGGTGACCCCGATGATCGTGTTGGCGACCGCAGCAACGGTGATCGCGTCACAGGCCCTGATCACCGGGGCGTTCTCCTTGACGATGCAGGCGGTGCAGCTGGGTTTCCTGCCCCGTCTCCGGATCGATCACACCTCACCGCGTGAGATCGGTCAGGTGTATATCGGCACGGTCAACTATGCGCTCATGGTGGCGTGCGTGGCGTTGGTGGTGTCGTTCGGCTCATCGTCCAATCTGGCCGCGGCATACGGCATCGCGGTGACGACGACGATGGTGATCACCACGCTGCTGCTGTACCGGGTCATTCGGAACCGTTGGGAGTGGGCGTGGCTTCCCGCCGTCGCGCTCGTCAGTGCGTTTCTGATCGTCGACGTTGCCTTCTTCTCCGCCAATGTGGTCAAGATCCCCGCCGGGGGCTGGGTGCCCCTGGTGATCGCCACCGGGGTGTTCACCGTCATGGTGGTGTGGCGCAACGGGCGCGCCAAACTCGGGGTACAGCTGCGCGAACATGAACCACTCGAAGTGGAACGGTTCATCGGCTCGATCGCGACCCACCCCCAGGTCCGGGTACCTGGCGCCGCGGTGTATCTGGCCCGGGATGTCGGGACAGCCCCAGCAGCGCTGCTGCGGAATCTGCGCGCCAATGAAGTGATCCACGAAACCGTGGTGCTGGTCGAGGTGCGCAGCGCAGACGAGCCGCGGGTTCCCCCAGCAGCGCGCGCCACGGTGCATGACCTTGGCGAAGGGTTTCATCAGGTTCGACTCACCTACGGGTTCATGGAGCAACCCAACGTCCCCGCAGCCCTCACAGCAATCGTCACCCATGGCTTCGGGTTCGACCCCGACGACGCCATGTACTTCATCGGGCGGGAAACCGTGATTCCACAAGGACGCCGATTCCGGCGGATCCCTGCAGTGATCTACGGGATCCTGCACCGCAACGCCACCGGATCGAGCGCCTACTTCCAGCTGCCTCCCGACCGAGTCTTCGAGGTGGGGATGCAGATCGCCATCTAGGTGCTAGCAGCGCGGGCGGCTTCGATCACCGAGTATGCCTCTTGTGCGGGACGCCAGCCGATGGCGGCGGTCTGCACGATCAGGAAACGTGGCGTGCCGAACATGCGGGCGAAGGCCTCGGCGCGGCGCCCAAAGACGTCGGTGCCAAATGCGCCGTGAAACTCGTGGAGCACGTTCGAGAGACTGCGGGGCTGAGTGGTCATGGCTGACTCCGTAAGGGTCGAGGCGATTTGCTGTACATCTTGTCAGATCCACGTTTCCGCACAGGGCCACACCGGCGGCGTTCCGCTATGTGTGCCGGCAGGTAGCGTTGATCTGTGGAATCGCACGACGCCTCAACGAAGTGGGCATTTTGGTCTGAGACCGTCGACCGGGTTGCGCTCCGTATCGAGTCGAGTGTCGATGGGCTGTCGACGGTCGAAGCCGGGCGGCGTCTGGAGAGTCGGAGACGGGAGGCCCCAGCCCGGAGACGGGAACCGTGGTGGCGGCTGTTACTGTCTCAGTTCACCAGCCCGATCGTGCTCACTCTCATCGTGGCAGGGGTGATATCAGCGTTTCTGCGGGATGTCAGCGATGCCCTGATCATCCTCGGAATCGTCATGGTGAGCGGGCTCCTGGGGTTCTGGCAGGAGAAGGGGGCAGCAGACGCGGTCGCCCGGTTGCTCGATTCGGTACGTGTCACCTCCCGGGTGGTGCGCGATGGCGAATCCCTTGAGGTCCCGGTCGACGAGGTGGTGCCCGGTGACGTGGTGGAGGTCACCGCGGGTTCGCTGATCCCGGGCGATGGAATCGTTCTGGAAGCCCGGGACCTGTCGGTCGACCAGGCGGCGCTCACCGGTGAGACGTTGCCGGTCGCCAAGACTCGAGGCGTGCTGGCAGCCGATGTGCCGCTGGCTGATCGGGACAACGTGTGCTATCTCGGTACGCATGTGGTGAGCGGGACCGGCCGGCTCCTCATCGTGAGGATCGCGACCGCGACCGAGTTCGGGAAGGTATCCGAACGGCTCGCCGAGGCAACACCGCCCACCGAGTTCGAGACCGGGTTGCGGCGGCTCGGGGGCCTGTTGGTGAAAGTCACCCTGATCCTGGCGGTGGGGATCTTCATCGCGAACGTCGCCCTACGGAAGCCGGTATTGGGGTCATTCTTGTTTTCGGTGGCTCTGGCGGTCGGTCTCACGCCGCAGCTGCTACCGGTGATCGTTTCGGTCAACCTGTCCAAGGGAGCGCGCCGCATGGCTCGGGAGCAGGTCATCGTCAAGCGGCTGGCGGCGATCGAGGACTTCGGGTCGATGACGGTGTTGTGCTCGGACAAGACCGGGACCTTGACCGAAGGCCGGGTTGCCGTCTCCGGTGCCGAAGACCCCACGGGGGAGCCCAGCTCCCGGGCACTCGAGCTGGCTCGCATCAATGCCCATCTCGAGTCCGGGTTCGCCAACCCGATCGACGAGGCGCTCCGGAGCGAACCCGCCCCGGACGGATCCACCAGGATCGACGAGGTTCCCTACGACTTCCAGCGGAAGCGACTGAGCGTTCTCGTCGCCGATCACGAAGGTTTGCAGCTGATCACCAAAGGCGCCCTGGACTCGATCCTCGGAGTCTGCACCTCGGTACGGGTCGACGACCAGATCGCACCGCTCACTGCGATGGCCGAGTCGATTGAGACGCGGCGCCGCGCCTTGGAGGATCAGGGCTTTCGCCTTCTCGGGGTCGCCACCCGAGCCCACGATGGCCCGTCGATCACGGCCGGTGACGAGACGGACATGACCTTCGAAGGGGTCGTCGCCCTCGCTGATCCCCCCAAGGTCGACGCGCAGACGTCGATCGATGCGCTACGCCGGGTCGGAGTGACGGTCAAGATGATCACCGGCGACAGCCGCCGCGTCGCCGCCCACGTGGCCACCGCCGTGGGACTCGACGGAACCCGAATCCACGTCGGGAGCGATCTGGCCGGGATCGACGACGACCAGCTCGTCGACCTGGTTCTTGGCGCCTCCGTGTTTGCCGAGGTCGACCCGGTGCAGAAGGAACGCATCATCGCCGCACATCGCCGCGCCGGTGAGGTCGTCGGGCACCTGGGTGACGGCATCAACGACGCCCCCGCCCTGCATGCCGCCAACGTCGGGATCTCGGTCGACACCGCCGTCGACGTCGCCAAGGAGGCCGCCGACTTCGTGCTCCTCGAACAGGACCTCGCCGTGTTGGCGGCCGGGATCGAGGCCGGGCGGATCACCTTCGCCAACACCATGAAGTACGTGTTCGCCGCCACCAGCGCCAACTTCGGGAACATGTTCTCCATGGCCGGAGCTTCGCTGTTCCTCAGCTACCTGCCGCTGCTTCCCAAACAGGTGCTGTTGACCAACCTCCTCACCGATCTGCCTGAGATGACCATCGCGACCGACCGGGTCGACTCCGAAGCGGTCGCGCAACCCACCCGATGGGACATCGGTGTGATTCGCCGTTTCATGCTGTGGTTCGGCGGGCTCAGCTCACTGTTCGACTACGCCACGTTCGCGGTGCTGCTCCTGGCGCTCGGGGCGAGCCAGGACGAGTTCCGCACCGGATGGTTCGTCGAGAGCGTCGTGTCTGCCGTCCTCATCGTCCTCGTCGTGCGAACTCGGCTACCGGCGACCCGCAGCCGGCCCGGGTGGCCCCTCGTCGTTGCCTCACTATCGGTCATCGCGGCGGTTGTCGTCATGCCCTTCCTGCCTTTCGCCACCACCCTCGGGTTCACGCCGCTCCCCGTCTCGTTCTACGCAGCACTCGCCGTCGTCGTCGTCGCCTACATCGTCGCCGCCGAACTGCTCAAGCGCCGCTTCTTCGGCCACGGCCTCGACCGCCCCCCACCATATGAAGCCGCCGCGCGACCAGCCACGCCAGGCCGGCCATGACCGCGCCGGCAGGTCCCGACACTTCGCCGTCACCGTCGTTCTGGACGAGGTCGTGGACCGGCATACGGTGGCTCCTCATCGTTGCCGGCGTCGGATTCGCCGTGCACCTGATCATCCCGCAAGTGGGCGAGCTCGAACAGGCATCGAGCACGATCCGGGAAGGGAACTGGTGGTGGCTCGCCGTCGCCGCAGCCGGCTCCGACACCGGATGGAGAAACGACCGGCCGGGATCGACCCAGAACCGTCGGTGGACGGCGCACCGTTACGCTCGTAGCCCGACAACCCGAACGCACTGCAGCGTCGATGTTCTCGCTCCAGTGTCGATCTTTGCCTTCAGCGGAACCGTGGACAGGTCGGGCAACAGCACCCATTCTCGCCACCCGATCAGCGGCCTCGTTTTCAGCCTGCGTTGTGCCATGCCGCCAGGTTCCCGTCCTTGTCCAGGGTGGCGACGACACGGGCGACCCAAATGCCTGTGCGCACATTCTCCTTGACCGCCTCATGCGCGACAGCCCGGAGTTCATCCTTTCGGTTTGTTCTCGCCATGGCGGACATGTTACTTGTCGAGCATTCCGGGACTATGACAGCAACGAAGTCCACCCATCCCCTGTTTGTTCGTGTCGGAGGAGCGACTTCAACCCCAAGTAGACGCGACCCGTGGGAGGCGTGGCTGGTCGCGGCGTGATTCGCACTGTCCTCGAATGCCCCCAGATGAAATGCTGCAACCTGGACGGAAACGATCCAGAAGACAAGGCGGAACTGTAGGGCAAGCTGGGAGTGAGCCTCACCTATCACGCCCAAGCCGGGATCTCGGTCGCGTGGAACCGAGGTCAGACTCTGTCGAGCAGCGCTCGGGCGGCGACCAGGTCGGGAGTGTCAAAGCCCTCGGTGAACCATTCGTAGACGCTGCGAAGCTGCTCAAGAGGTTCGTCGGCGCGAACTTGCCCCTGCCGGAGCTCGCTGAGGGCAATGGCGGCGCGCAGTTCGAGCATTCTGTTGCCCTGGGTGCGTGCGATCTGGGAAGCGGCTTCAAAAGCCGTTTCCGCTCCAATATGATCGCGGGCGGCGAGCCGAACCTGGCCGGTAGCGAGGTGAAGGGTGGGTTGGACGAAGCGTTCACCGGTGCGATCGATCAGTTCTTGCGCCGCCTCTAACATCGATTGGGCTTCTTGGAGTTCGCCCGTGGCTACACACAAGTCGGCGAGGTTGACCAGGAAGTTGGCGCGGTAGGCGTCGGTGCCTATGCCCTCGAGGTCGGCGAGGCCCTGCCGAATCCGAGCGATGCCGTCCTGGGGGTCACCGAGCTTGCCCTCGGAGTATCCGCGATAGACCAGCGCGAAGGCTTCGAACTGAGCGAGGTGTTCACGGCCAGCCAACGCCTCGAGCTCGTCGATGGTGGGGATCGTCTCCTCGAATTCGCCACGAATCTGTTGGAACACCACCCCTGCGACGGCGAGTGCAAACGCCAGGGTGGGGCTGTGATTCTGTTGACGTGCCAGATCGATGGTTTGACGGGCTTCCTCATCTGCCTGGTCGGGGTAGCCGAGAAACCAGAGGGTCCAGCTCGACCAGGCGAGGGCGGTGACTCCGGGGTCGGTTCCGAACGCGAATGCAAGCCAGCCGTGCCGGGCGGGCTCGTAGAAGTCGACCATCTGTTGCAGGTGATGGTGCGCCTCGGCGATCCTCCCCAGCGGCAGTAGCTGCCACCCGAGGCTCAGTTGCGCCAGTGCCACATACAGCGGGTCTCCGAGCCGTCCCGCCAGGTTGAGGAGTTTCTCGCTGAGGTCGACCGCCTGGTCGAAGCGGCCGCGCAGCGCTTGGAAGGTTGCTGCTGCCGCCAGGGCTTGGGCCACCTCCGGGGCGTCCCCGAGCCGCTGACAGATCTCCTCGGCTCGGGCGTAGGCGTCGCCGGTGTCTGGTGCCGCGTAACCACGGGCAGCTTGGAGAGCAGCGCCGAGAGCCACCAGCAGGCCGAGGTGCAATCGATCGCGCTCCGATGTTGCGGGCAAGGTGCTGACCAGTTCGAGTGCGTGCCGCAGGTGGATGATCGCTTCATCGTGGGCGGAAAGCCGGAGGGCTCGTTGTGCCGCCATCTGCGCGTACTGGATGGCCTTGTCGGGCCGTCCGCCTTCTTCGAAGTTACGGACGAGGTCGACAGCGATTGCCTCCGGGTCGTTCTCATGTGCCTGCTCGAGAGCACGACCGGTCTCCTCGTGGAGGCGCACCCGCTGCAACTCGTCGAGGCTCCGATACAAACAGCGCTGGAAGAGCAGATGGCGGAAGCGGTACCGCGACCGCACCGCGCCGTCGACCCGCTCGACCCCCACTGGTTCGACCACTCGCAACGGTGGCCGCGCGGCCTCGGCGAGACGCTCGTTGACCTCAACAGCGTCGACGCCACGCACCGCGGCGACCGACTCGGCGACGAAGTCCTCCCCCTGGACGGCTGCAACACGCAGGTCGGCCGCCAAAGAAGGTGTGGCGCGGGCGAGGCGTTCCGCCACTACCGCCTCCACTCGCGCCGGTACACGGTCCCAGTCGGGATGCTCTGCGGCAACCCAGATGCTGCCGGCGTCGAGGATTACCTCGCCGCGCTCCTTCATGCCGGCCAGCACCTCGGTCACGAACAGGGGGTTACCTCCGGTGTATCGATGCAGGGTGCGCCGGAAATCGGAGCCGATCCGATTGGTGTCGACATCGAGCAGTGCGTCGATGAACGCCCCATTGCCCTCCAAGGCGAG
>Ga0224512_10005493_pt1 | contig 10425 bp, 10 predicted proteins | sample SF_May12_sed_USG_4_FD_169103 | JGI IMG/M metagenome (GOLD analysis project Ga0224512, IMG submission 169103) | Sediment microbial communities from San Francisco Bay, California, United States - SF_May12_sed_USGS_13 | ecosystem: Environmental > Aquatic > Marine > Sediment | place: USA...
GGTGTTCCGGTGAAATCGCGCCCCAAAAACCGCAAAAATCGCGTGTCCGCCGTCTAACTGGCCGGATGGGATCAGGTTGAGGGCGGTTACGAGCAAACCGACCCATGTTGCCGCGTAAAATGGATTCGGCAGAATTGGCAGCGCGAGGTCGATGCCCTTTATATAGGCGAGCAGCTTTATGAGCAGTGGATCCGAAAAAACGATCTGCGAAACGCCTTCGGCCGCTGCTAAGGGAGCCGTTGATTCCAGCGTCATGATCATCAGGATCGAAATTGGCAAAAGCGCGACGAACCCGGCAATCGGACCGGCGACACCGATGTCGAATACGGCCCTTCTGGACGGCATCGGCGAGACGATTCGGATAAAGGCCCCGAGCGTTCCGGCAGGACCGATCAAAGGCGGTGTTGGAATAAAATACGGAAGTGTCGCATCCACACGATAAACCCGGCAGGCGATGTAGTGGCCCATTTCATGTGCGATCAGGATAAACAGCAGCGAACACGAAAAGCTCAGTCCGTAAGTCAGGGCATCCGGATCCTTAAGCAGGATACCGACGGTCTCGGTCAATAGACCGCCATATGCGAAAGGAATAGAAGGCAGTAATTCGACAAATTCCGAAAAAGTCTGGGGGTCCGCCCCCGAGCCGAATTCGATAAAGCCGAATGGTACGAGCACACCAGCAATTGTGGAGGTAAGAAGCGTCAAAAGGAGCAGGAGAATATGTCGAATCCAGGTGATCGGGCGGGGCCGCATTGCCGGTTTTAGTCGAAGCTCGGGCATCTATTCAGAAGATCGTTTGGGGACGAGAAAAACGCAATCCACAAATATATTACGATCTGCGAATTGCGCTTTTGTTATACGGTTAAAAGCGGTCAAATTGTTTTGGCTTGCAAATCTTTGCCCGGTTTGAAGCGGATCGTCTTGCCGGCAGGAATGGGAACCTCTTCTCCTGTCCTTGGATTTCGTCCGATACCACGCTTTCGGGGTTTTACAACAAACACTCCAAAACCCCTGAGCTCGATCCGCTTTCCGTCCGCCAAAGCATTCTTCATGGCGTCCAGAAGCGCATCCACGACCTGCTCCGCCTTTTGTTTAGGTACTCCGGTTCGGTCAGCAACGCGGTTAACGATGTCAATTTTGATCATTTTGTGTCCCCAAAATGTAAAAAACCAATGAATTGTACCTGAGATTCTGATAATAGATTTTGTACACGCTTCTGTCAAGATTTTTTAGGAAAAACTGTTCCGCTAAAGCCAATAATATCCACAGTTTGTAAAGAGTCTGTGGAAAACTCTAGTTAGACTCATTCCAAGTTACGAGGTCAAAAAGTCGCGAACATGACGGGCCACAACATCCGGTTTTTCGAAATGAGGAAAATGTCCGATGCCCGGCAACTCAATGATATCGGTCTGATTGGGAAACAAAACCCTGAACCTCGTGACCAGGTGCGCTCCCGATACGGGGTCCGCCAGCCCGTTGATAAACCGGAATGGCTGGGTCATCTTTTCGAGCGCTCCGACCCAGCGAGAACGGTTCTGAGCGCGCTCGCGCATGTACCTGATCAATTTATGCGAAATTCGCCTTCCCCCGTTGTGATTAAACAACTTTACAAAGTCTTCCAGCTCGCCTTCAGTTGGCTTTGTGTCCGGCCCGAATACAGATGCGAGCGAATGCCGGAATTTCCTCTCCGGTATCAAACGGCCGAAGATCGCACCGATCGGGCTGATCAGTATTTTTTGGGCGAGGATCGGGCGGTGTGTCTCGGGAAACAACGCGCCGTTGAGAAAACAAATTTTGCCAATCTCGAAACCGGGATCGCATTCGAAACTTCGTGCAAGGATTTCCTGGGTTATCGTGTTCCCGTAGTCATGGGCGAGTATGTCGAGGTGTTTAATGCCTAGTTCGCTGATCAGGGATTCCAGGATGTCGGCCTGATCAAACGTCGTGTACGAGAAGTTCCGGGGTTTGTCGGAGAACCCGTAACCAATCAGATCGAACGAAACCGGCGACGAGTGGACCGACAATTCAGGCCAGATCTTATGGTAATCGTAGGAAGATGTTGGAAACCCGTGAAGGCAAAGAAGAACGCGATGATCGTTTTCCTCGCGCCGGAAAAAGATCCTGTGACCCCTAAATTCAAAATATTTCCCCCTCGATTTCCAGTCTTCGATACTTGCCATCCGGACCTCCCGATATTGTCTATTCCCCGCAAAATGGTAAAATTCGGGAACGCGAATAACAAATTGAGAGAGCAAATACCCCCTTTTGCGGATAATTTCGGTTTGCAACAGACGAAAAAGAGGAAATCGGTATGCGTTGGAGAGATCAGCGAAGAAGCACGAACGTAGAGGATCGCCGCGGAATGAGCGGCAGGGGCATTGCTATCGGCGGCGGCGGGATCGGCGTCATCGTCCTTGTGATCGCGGTAATACTGTGCGGTGGCGATCCGCGCTCGCTTCTCGAGCAGATGCCGCAGCAGAACCAACCTACCCAGCAGCAACCTCAGGCACGTCAGAACGGTAAAACGGATGAAAACTCTGAGTTTGTGAGCGTCGTACTCGGCAGTACGGAAGACGTTTGGAACGATGTATTCCGGAAGAGCGGGATCCGTTATAAGGAACCCAAGCTTGTTTTGTTCACCGGCCAGGTACGCTCGGCATGCGGGTTTGCCGACGCCGCGATGGGACCCTTTTATTGCCCCGGGGATCAGAAGCTCTATCTCGACTTTGCTTTCTTTGGTGAACTGGAACGCGAGTTCAAGGCGCCCGGCGATTTTGCGCAGGCCTATGTAATTGCTCACGAGGTCGGCCATCACGTCCAGAACCTATTGGGTACGATGGACAAGGTGACAAGTGCGCAACGGAGTGCGGGTAAATCCGAGGCGAACCGTTTGTCGGTAAGGCTTGAGCTCCAGGCCGATTGTTTTGCCGGCATATGGGCCGCCGAGGCCAACAGAAAAGGGCTTGTCGAAGCCGGCGACGCTGAAGAGGCGATCCGCGCAGCGCAGGCGGTTGGCGACGATATGATCCAAAAACGTACACGTGGTTATGTGGTACCCGATTCGTTTACACACGGGACCGCCCGGGAGCGTGCGACCTGGTTTGCGACGGGTTTTAAGTCGGGCGATGTGAAGCAGTGCCGGACATTTGAATAAGGAGTCAGGAGTCAGGATTCAGGATTCAGGATTCAGGAGTCAGGAGTTCAGCCGGATCCGACGATCCGCTGTTTTCGAAGAGGGTCCAACCGGTGTAATCCAAGGTCTCGAAGCATCCGTTAACGAGTTGGGCATTGCTTCCTACCGTAAATCCCGACAGAGAGAGGCCTGGCCAGTGAACATGAATGCGCGGTCTTCTACGCAACCGGCTCAAATGGCACACCGTAAAGCTCCTGATAAACCCAGCCTAGGAACCGCACTTCGGCTGTGCATAGCGATTCGATCCAGCAGCTTGTCAAATAGATCTTTCGTTCGTTCCGTGAAGGAATCTTCATAGATTCCTGGATGTGAGATTTATCCTGTTCGAGTCCGAAGCTCTTTGCGATTTCCTCGTTGGTCTCCTTTGCTTCACCGAGCGCCTGCAGGAGATCGGTTATCCAACGCCCGAGCTTCTCCTGTGAATCGTTTTCTCCAACAGACTGGATGACGCCGATCGCAAACCGTGCCTCGGCATTCTCAAACGGATATGTCGGGGTTCCGCTTTCCGCGTCCTCGGCCTGCTTCCACTGAAAGAGCTCCTCGACCTGCGGGTGCCTGACCAATGCGACGCGCTGATCGTAATTCAAAAAGAATTCCAAAAGATCCGCCAGCGATGTCGTGTCGATCTCTCCATCGGCGGTTTTTTTCAGTTTCGGCGGCTCGGGCGCGTCATTTTTGCTCATCGATATTCCAACTCAAATTCTGCGGCTACTTCGCCGACCTCGATATCTTTCCTGTTTACCAGTTTTTGCGGGGAGTGCTCACCAAGTACTTTTTCTGCGTCATCTGTAACTACACCCAATTTTCTCAATAGCTCGATACCTACCGCCGGACGTGCGCGATAATCGTCTCCGTCTTCGATCTTAAGTGCTACTGCCAACCCGGCGGGCCATTTTTCGCCAGGCAGAACACCAATCGACCAAACACCCTCGGCTCCCACCTTGCAGACGATCCTGCCCGGCATTGCCCTCATTACCTTTGAATCGAGGCGCACGCTTCCCCCTACATATTCGGGAAATTTCATTTTTGCGGAAACGATCCGGCGGCAGGCCGCTTCGAGGTTCGGGTCGAAGTCCGAAGGCGGATTGATCAGTTTTGCGTATGCCCGCGCCATTGCACGAAGCGAGATCGCAAAATTTGGTGCCGAGCAGCCGTCGGTGCCCATTTTGATCTCACCTGCGGGTACTTCAGTGAACACCGAGACAGTCTCAAGGATCATTCCCTGGAGGGGATCTCCCGGGATCAGATATGTGTCGGGGTCGGATCCGGTATGTTTTGCAAGGGCGAGCATCGCCGCATGTTTGCCCGAACAATTGTTATGGAGTTGGGTAGGTTCCGCACCATGCCTGATCAAGTCCGCCGCGGTTTCCTCGTGAAACGGCGGATGCGCCCCGCACTGCAGGTCGGATTCGGTAAAACCTGCGCTTTCAAGCATCTCCGCTACAAGTTGCGTATGAAAGTCTTCACCCGAATGAGAAGCGCATGCGAGGGCGAGCGCCTTGTCGGAGTATCCGAAGGCGGCTGCCGCGCCGCTTGTTACGAACGGAATCGCCTGGAACGCCTTTGCAGCCGACCTCCAGAAGGTGACCGTATCCGGATCCCCCGCTGAGGCGACAAAATCCCCGTTACCATCGAGAACCACGAGCGATCCTCTATGAATGGATTCCAAAGTACCGTTTCGATAAACATTTGCGAGGACACATGACATAGATTTAAGCGGGATTCGTTAACTGGATGCGATCTGAGCCTTGCCACTTAACATCGAACGGGCGTTTTCACGGGCGGCCTCTGTGATTTCTTCCCCGGCAAGCATACGGGCGATTTCCTCGAGTCGCTCTTCTTCGTTCAAACGACGCACTGTGATCCTCGTCCGTTTGCCATCATCGGATTTTTCGACGAGAAAATGGCTGTCGGCGAGAGACGCGACCTGGGGCTGATGCGTCACGCAGAGAATCTGTTGGTCTTCAGCGAGGCCTTTTAACTTGACCCCAACCGCTTCCGCAACGCGGCCGCCGACACCGGCGTCCACCTCATCAAAAACAACGGCCTTGGAATCGGACCCAAGTCCGGCGGCAGTCTTTAGCACGAGCATCAAACGCGATGCCTCACCGCCGGAGGCGACTTTTACGAGAGGTTTTGGCGATTCACCCGGATTTGCGGAAAAATAAAACTCGACGACATCAATTCCGTCTTCCGCAAAGCCATTCGGCACGCTCTCGGAAAAACGGACCTCGAAGCGGGCCTTTTCGAGCGCGACCGAAGCGCATTGTTCGCCTACGGCGCCCTGGAAACGCTCCGCCGCTTTTTTCCTTTTTCCGCTTAGGGTCCTGGCGGCTTTCAGATATTCATCTTCGCGCTCCTCGAACAACTTTAGAAGCTCCTTTTCCTTTTCTTCGGCGGTCTCGATATTAGAAAGACGCTTCCTGGCTTCTTCGTAATGGCTCAACACCGACTCCAAAGTTCCGCCGTATTTCCGTTTAAGCGCGCCCATCTCAGCGAGTCTGTTCTCGATCTCCTCAAGACGTTCGGGTGAATACTGCACCGAATTTCGGAAATCCCGGACCGATATCGCAAGTTCTTCCAAAACCGCGAGAGCCGATTCTATCCCGTCCTTGTACTCGCCAAAATCCGATCCGAACTCCGTGAGTTCTTCGATCAGCCCGGCGGCTTTGTTCAGACGTGCAATGACCGCGTCATCGTTCTCGTAAAGCAGGCCGTAAGCCTCATCCGAAAGCCTTGAGATCTTTTCGACGTTTGCGAGTCGCTTCTTTTCTTTCTCAAGCGCGTCATCTTCGCCGGCTTCCAATCCAAGCCGTTCGATTTCGGCGGTCTGAAAAGTAAGCACATCCAGCAGCTGCAACTTCTGGGCATCATCCGCGCGGAGGCTGTCCAGTTCTTTTTTTACCTCCGTCAGCCCTTTGTGCAGTTGACGTACCTGCTCGACCTCGGATGTCAGATTGGCGAAGCCATCGAGTATTTCGATATGGTGTGAGGCGTTGAATAGTGTTGCCTGCTCGCCCTGGCCGTGGATATTAGCGAGGAAAAACCCGATCTCTTTAAGAAGACCCTGAGTTACAAGCTGGTTATTTACAAAAACCCGGTTTCGTCCGTTCGCCGCAAGCTCACGACGCACGATAACCGCCACCTCGGGGTCTGCTTCAAATTCGATACCTCCGCCGTCGAGAAGCAATTTTAGTTCGTCTGACGGTTTGAGGAGGAAGAGTCCTTCGATCTGAGCCTTTTCTGCCCCTTCCTTGATCAGATCGTTTGAAACACGCGATCCCGTCAAGGCACCGAGCGAATCGACGATGATCGATTTACCGGAACCCGTTTCGCCGGTGAGGAGGTTGAGCCCGTCCGTGAAATCGACAGAAAGCTCATCTATCAAGGCGATATTCTTTATCTTTAGAAGCGAAAGCACTGTGGAATGATTTTCGTTTTTGAGGATGGTTTTGTAAAGGCGGGCGTCATAAGAAATTAGGAGTCAGGAGTCAACAGTCAGACGGTGCGTGCATATGAGCGTATTGGTCAAAGAACCGAATTTATAAAGAATTAAGCGCCTTCGAAGCTCACCGCTCACCGCCGAGCGGTTTCACCCATAACCCATCTTTGAACTCGCCGTCGGGTGCGAATGTCTTGGTCAAGTCCCGGACATCCCAATTGATCGACCTCGCTTTCTTGTAAAACAGCAGGTGACCGCGCGAACCGATCTTGAGCAGGCCCGTTGTCGAAACCACGAAGTAATCCTCAACGTCGTACTCGTCCAAGCCCTTGTAATCATCCAGGTCCCCGATTTCCTGTACGAAGACCGGCGGGGTCTGATCGGCGCGGCGGCGCTCACGGTTTATCGCAATATCGGCGGTAAAAGGCACCTTAGATTTTGCGAAGTTTACGATGATGGCCTTTCTCAGTATGTAGTTAAAAAGCGTTCCCGTGCTGTTGGATGGAAGTGATTCATAATCCAGCGGATCTGCGGTTTCCTGGGTTCCGTCGACGAGGGACTGGAGTGCCGTGAGATAGGCGATAAAGTTGAGTTTGATCAGATAGCTCTCGTCCCGGCCATGGAAACCGCCCGTTTCGATGAGCATAACCGGCGTCCCCCAGCGCGAGATCATATCGCCGAAGGCACGCGGGTTGTAGTCATCCTCGTACCGGCCGATGTTTCCCTCGATGAACTCATTCAAAGCGCCGATCATCACTGAACAAAGACGTTTATTTCGCTCGTGTCCCTCGTAAGTCGAACCGTCTTCTCTGCCGGAAACAGCGAGGAAAGAATTCGTGGCCTGTTTAAACGTACTGCCGACCGTCGTCAGCTCTTGCTGATTATGGAGATTGAAGCCTATTTCGGGTTCCCAGTCGTCGCGGAGCCGCTTCAGAAGCGCACCCTCCGGCGTTACAAGGCGGCGCGCGTCACGGTTGATGTCGATGAATTGAAGGTTGCGGCGTTGGAAGAGCTCCGCTCCATCGGGGTTCAGCATCGGAACCGCACGAATAGTAACCGATTCTGCGAGTGCCTTGACCCATTCCAGCTCATTTTTGCGGGTTTCAAGGAACGCGAACATGTCGATCAATGCGGAGGTTGCAGTCGGTTCGTCACCATGCATTTGAGACCACATTAAGACCCTGGTCTCTCCTTTTCCCCATTCGATCTGATAGATGCCCCGGTTACCATACGACCGACCGACCTCTTCAACGGTCAAACCGAGCGATGCCAGTTTGCCGACGAATTTCTCGATATCGGCATGGCGGACATTCGAGGCAGGCTTGGTTGTGATATGAAACTCGTCCCAGAGTTCAGCGAACTCTTTGGGAGATTGCACGTCGGCGATTATCGTCATTGTGTTTATAGGCTGCGGAACAATGAGCGATCGGTTCGTGATGAACAGGGGGGACGCTCACTTTAAAGCAACTTAAAGCCAGACTATTACTTATTTGCGGTCAACAAACCAAGCACTTTTTCACCCCGCGGGGACAGCTTGTAGCCGGGTCTCAGGCTTTCTGTGAAACCCAGTTCTTTTAGTTTTCTAACATTGGCCTTGAAGCGGTTTTTTTCAAGCCCGACAGAATCCGCGAGTATCTGAGCATGCGTATTCGGCTGATCCCTGATCATTTTGAGGTATGTAATGGTCCACTTGCCAAAGACTTTTGAATGATCCCAGCGCTCCAGCTTTTTGCGTATTTCCTCGAGCTCGGATCCAGAAATCCTCGTCGATTTTCTGAGTGCCACCCTCGGATCCTCGCCGGCGTATTTTACAGTCACCTTGTAGATTTCGCCGTCGCGGTCTGAGAGCATCGGTTTGAGCTGTTTGACATCAGCAAAACCCGCCTTCTTGGCGTCCACATCCGTGATTTTCGAAAAGGGGATTGTCTCGACTTTCTTGATCGCGAGGACGCCTTTGCGGGTCTTTAATGTGCCGCCGGTTTTTACGGTCGGTCGCTTCCAGCGGCGAAAAACCAAGGAGACTTTTCCCGCCATTATTTTCTCGAGGATTTCGTTTTTGAGAAGCATGTCCTTTATTTCGTTAACAAAGTTGACAATGTTTTCAAATTTGACGCGTTCCAAAAGTTTGATAATCGATAAACGACAAATGATAAATGAAAAAACCTATCCTGCAGCGTCGTAGGCTTTCTTCAGCCATCCAATTACCTTCTTATCGACGTCCGTTTCGCTTTCGACACGAACACGGTGAGAGACCATCGAGTTAAAACTGCCCGAGGCCTCCAGTTTGCCGGCTGGTTTTTCACCTTTCAGGTTGATGCCGATATCGAGCCGCGATTTTGTCGAAGGCTGTATCAGCCCGAATTGCTTTTTTCGACGCAGGCTGACATAGGCCTTCTTGGGGGCGATTTCGACATCGTTTCCGAATGCGCTAATTTCTTTGATCAGACCGTCGTATATTGGACGGAAGTGCTCCTTGCCCTTGTATTGACCATCGACCAGATCTTCCTCGCCGGCGGAGCCCGCATCGGATTTTCTCGCCTTGTGAACCACGAGATTGGCAAATCCATGGGTGAATTCATGCTCAGTTTTTAGGAATTTCATCATCTCGCCATGCTTTTCGAGGCCTGTCGCTTTTACGATCTTTATCCATTCATCGAGCGATTTCCCGGTGTTCTTTTCGAGATTCGCGATCATCGTTTGTTCTGACATAGTTTTAGTTTACAGAGTCTATGGAGTTTACAGAGTTAACAAAGTTAACAGAGTTTACAGAGTTTACAGAGTTGACTGAAAAAAGATTAATGCAAAAGCTTAATGACTCCCAAATGCTGAGAACTCTGTTAGCACTGCCAACTCCGTTAACTCTGTAACTCTGTAACTCCGCCAACTCTGTCATCTATTTTTGTTGTCCAAAAAATAACAGATCAACCGTTTAAACGTAAAGCGTTATTCATAGCAAAGGGTCGGATTTTGTTGAAAATCGGACAAAAGTTCGAATAAGATAGGCCACTGGCCAAATTCAAGGAGATAAAAAAATGAGCAATGCAGTAAGTTGGTTTGAGATATACGTGTCCGATATGGACCGGGCAGCGGCATTCTATACGGCTGTCCTGGGTAAAGATCTGATGGACCTTCCTTCACCCGGCGAGGGACAGATGAAGGCCTTCCCGATGGAAGAAGGCGGCCCCGGCACCTCGGGAGCACTCGTCAAAGATCCGATGGGCCAGCCGGGACCGGGCGGAACGATGGTCTATTTTCAGAGTGACGATGTCGCCGCGGAAGCGGGCCGTGTCGAAAGCGCCGGCGGAAAACTCACTATGCCCAAGACCAGCATCGGGGAGTACGGTTTCATAGCTATGTTTGAGGACACCGAAGGAAACCATGTCGGACTTTATAGCAAGGCGTAGTCCGGGAGTGCGGGTGTGCGAGAGGGCGTGACGTTTAGAGCAAGGCTTGCCTTGCAGATCGGGCGCAGCCGGATAACAGAGTTTATCGAGAGATTCGATTCCGTCGTGCTATGCACGACGCGCCAACGCGAACCGTTGCTCTAAACGAAGCGGGAATATTTTGATAAGAATCTTCATTCATTCGATGTTTGTCGCGGACTCTGACACCCGTCAGACAGATTTTCTTTGCGAAAACAACGCCCGCACCCTCACAGAGATTCTCGAGGATGTGACCGGTTCAAATGAACGCGTTCTCTCGACGATGATCGATGAGACCGGCCGTTTCCGGCCGAATGTCGCAGTATTCTTTGGAAGCGATCAGCAGCTAAAGCTTGAAAAACCGGATG